>VFQN01004641.1_pt1 | contig 17931 bp, 16 predicted proteins | sample 3512371 | NCBI WGS metagenome assembly VFQN01 (sample SAMN10412370, study PRJNA504923) | tailings metagenome | isolation source: Replicate 2 from Balatoc abandoned mine | place: Philippines: Itogon, Benguet | collected 2017-08-28 | reverse complement strand
CTGTCGCGCCGCTTCCCCGGCGGCCAGGGCGTGCACGGCCTGGACCTCCGGGTCCCGGCCGGCAGCATCTATGCCTTCCTCGGCCCCAACGGCGCCGGCAAGACCACCACCATCCGCCTGCTGCTGGGCCTGCTGCGCGCCGATGCCGGCCGCGTGCACCTGCTGGGCCGGCCGCTGGACCACGACCGCGCCGGCGCCCTGGCCGGGGTCGGGGCCCTGGTCGAACATCCTTCGCTGTATCCGCACCTGAGCGGCCGCGCCAACCTCGAGGTGACGCGCCGCCTGCTCGGCCTGCCGAAGACGCGGGTGGGCGAGGTGCTCGAGCGCGTCGGCCTGGCCGGCGACGCCGACCGCCGCTGCCGCGACTATTCGCTGGGCATGCGCCAGCGCCTGGGCATCGCCCTGGCCCTGCTGCCGCGGCCGCGCCTGCTGGTGCTGGACGAGCCCGGCAACGGCCTCGATCCCGCCGGCACCCTGGCCCTGCGCGGCTTCCTGCGCGACCTGGTGGCCCGGGACGGCCTGACCCTGTTCCTCTCCAGCCACCTGCTGGCGGAGGTCGAGCAGGTCGCCAGCCACGTCGGCGTGCTCGACGCCGGCCGCCTGCGTTTCCAGGGCACGCTCGAGGCCCTGCGCGCCCGGGCCCGCCCGCGCCTGCGCCTGCGCTGCGACGATCCGGTGCGCGCGCGCTCGCTGCTGCTCGCGCTGGGCGAGGCGCCGCCGCCCGCCGACGCCGAGGGCCTGGCCTGGTGGCCGACCCTGCCGGTGCCGGAAATCAACCGCCGCCTGGTCGAGGCCGGCCTGGCGGTCGGCCACCTGGCCAGCGAGCCGGTCACCCTCGAAAGCCTGTTCCTCGACCTGACCGGCGCCGCCGCCGCGGAGGCCGCATGAGCGCCCTGCCGCGCGCCCTGCACGCCGAGGCGCTCAAGCTGCGCGGCACGCTGGCGCTGTGGATGTGCGCGGTCGCCCCGGCGCTGGTGGTCGCGATCTACGTGCTGCAGGTACTCGCGCGCTTCCAGCCCGACCCCGCACGCACCCCGCCGCCGCCGGCCGAGCTGTGGCAGCTGTTCGGCCAGTCGGTGCTGGGCCTGTGGGCCTTCCTGATGCTGCCGCTGCTGGTGACCCTGCAGGCGGCCCTGCTGGCGGGCCTCGAGCACGGCGGCCAGCAGTGGAAACACCTGCTGGCCCTGCCGCTGCCGCGCGGGGTGCATTTCCTGGCCAAGCTGCTGGCGCTGGCCGGGCTGGTGCTGCTCTCGCACCTGGCCATGGCGGCGCTGCTGCCGCTGGGTGGGCTGGCCCTGGCGACGCTGGCGCCGGGCTTCGGCCTGTCGGGGCCGCCGCCCTGGGCCTGGCTGGCCGAACGCCTGGCCTGGATCTGCGCCGGCACCGCCCTGCTGGTCGCACTGCACACCTGGATCGCCCTGCACTGGCGCAGTTTCGCGGTCGCGGTCGGCGTCGGCATGGGCGCGACCGTCGCCGGTTTCCTGGTCGGGCAGTCGGCGAAGTACGGCCCCTGGTATCCGTGGTCGCTGCCGGCGCAGGTGCTGGCCAGCGACCCGGCCGTGCCGCCGCGGGTCATGGCCTACAGCCTGCTGGCCGGCGCCGTCGTGGCCGTGCTCGGCCTGGCCGCCTTCTCGCGGCGCGAGTGCCCGTGATGGCTTGAGTCCGGCCGCGGCTGGCACCATCTGCGGGGTCTCCCCTTCGCGATGGACCCGCCATGTTCCCGACCGCCCCCGCCGCCGCCCACGTTTTCGATGCCGGCCTGGCCGGCTTCGAGCAGGACGTCCTGCTCAAATCGCGCGAGGTGCCGGTGCTGGTGGACTTCTGGGCGACCTGGTGCGGCCCCTGCAAGACGCTCGGCCCGATCCTCGAAAAGCTCGCCGCCGAGTTCAACGGCGCCTTCCTGCTGGCCAAGGTGGACGTGGACAAGGAGCAGCAGCTCGCCGGCTATTTCCAGATCAAGTCGGTGCCGACGGTGATGCTGGTCAAGGACGGGCAGATCGTCGACGGCTTCCCGGGCGCCCTGCCCGAGGGCCAGCTGCGCCAGTTCCTCGCCCACCACGGCATCGCCCCGCGCGCCGCCGCCGAGGAGCCTGCGCCGGCCGCGGCCGCGCCGGTGGATCCGCAGGCCGAGGTGCAGCGCCTGCGCGCCGCGGTCGCCGCCGAGCCCGACAAGGCGGAGCTCCGGCTCGACCTCGCGCTGGCCCTGCTGCAGGCCGGCGGCCGCGCCGAAGCCGAGGCACTGATCGACGCCCTGCCCGCCAACCTCGCCCAGGACGACCGCGCCCTGCGCGCCTGCGCCCATCTCGGCTTCCTCGCGCTGGCCGCGGACGCGCCGCCGGCGGCGGCGCTCGAGGCTGCGCTCGCGGTCGCCCCGGACGACCACCGCGCCCGCCACCTGCTGGGCGTGCAGCACCTGGTCGCCGGCCGGCACGAGGCCGCGCTGGAACAGTTCATCGACCTGCTGCGGCGCGACCGCGGCTACGCCGACGGCCTGCCGCGCCGCGCGCTGATCGAAGCCTTCAAGGTCGTTCCCGACGAGGACCTGGTCGGCACCTACCGCCGCCGCATGGCCTCGCTGCTGTTCTGAGCCCGGCTCAGGTGATCGCCCAGGTGAGGAAGAACTGCGCCGGCCGGTAGACCATCACGCTGGCCTGCATCATCCACAGCAGCAGCGGCAGCGGCAGCAGCAGCGCCGCCCACCAGGGCGCGTCGTAGGCACGGCGCAGCGACAGGCCGAAATGCAAGGCCACCACGAGCACCGACGCCGCCAGCGCCCAGGGCGGCATGCCGCCGCCCACCCGGCCCACGAGGGCCGCGTAAAGCCAGCCGGCCGGCAGCAGCACCAGCTGGAAGAACAGCAGCAGGAAGGTGAAGGCATGCAGGGCCACCACCACGTGTTCGGCGAAGTAGCGGCGCCGGCGGTGGAAGCACAGCCACAGGCCCAGGGCCAGCAGCGGCACGTGGACGATGATCAGGGCCTTGCCGACGTCGCCGGCGCGGGCATCGTAGGCCGCGGCGATCTCGGCGCGGCGCACCGGCGCCGGCCGCTGCGCGCGCCGGTCCTCCGGCAGCGCCGCCCAGCGGGCCTGGCGCCCGGCCTCGTCGGCCGCGAGGCGCGCCTGGACCAGGCGTTCGGCCAGCGCGCCGTGCACGGGCTGGCGCACCTGGTTCTCCAGCGGCAGGTTGAAGTCGGTCACGCCGGTCGGCAGCACGAAATACAGCACGTTCGCGAGCAGGAACAGCGCCATCGGCGCCATCCAGCGCCGGCGCCGGCCCTCGAGGTAATCACGCGAGAGCAGGCCCGGCCGGAAGGCCAGCGCGCGCAGGCTGCCCCAGAAGCGGCCGTCGAGGTCGGTGGCGGCATGGAAGGCCTGGCGCAGCAGGTGGCCCAGGCGCCGGTCGGCTTCGGTGAAGCGCCGCTGCCCGCAGGCCTGGCAATACTCACCGTGCAGCGTTTGCCCGCAATTGGCGCATGCCTCGGCCATTAGACTTCCCTCCCCGCCCGATTCGAGCACAGCACACCCGCCCATGAAAGCCTCCCGCCTGCGGCTGCTCTTCAACCTCTGGCCGCCCTTCCTGTTCTCGGGGGTGCGCGTGACCGCGCTGTCGGACGATTTCCGCCACGCCCGCGTCGAGCTGCGCCAGCGCTGGTACAACCGCAACTACGTCGGCACGCATTTCGGCGGCAGCCTGTTCGCGATGACCGATCCGTTCTGGATGATCCTGGCCATGCGCCGGCTTGGCCCGGACTACCTGGTCTGGGACCGCGCCGGCGAGATCAGCTTCGACAAGCCCGGGCGCGGCACCGTGGTGGCGACCTTCGACCTGGGCGACGAGGTCGTCGGGGAGCTGCGCGCGGCCGCCGCCGACGGCGGCAAGGTGCTGCGCTGGTTCGAGACCGAGGTGCGCGACGGCGCCGGCGACGTGGTCGCCCGGGTCCGCAAGCAGGTCTACGTTCGGCTCAAGCCACGGCACCGGGATACGCCGGCCGGAACGTGACGCCCGTCACGTTTCCGGGCCGGGTTGCCTGAACGGCCCGGTGCCGTATGCTGGCAGCCCCGGCACCCCCCGCCCGCGACCCGCCATGCAGCAGGAAGAAGAACTGTCACCGGACGAGCTGTCCGCGCTGCTCTCGAGCTACATGCCCGAGATCCCGGGCTATCGCGTGCTGCGCCGGATCGGCAAGGGCGGCATGTCCCAGGTCTACCTGGGCGTGCAGGAATCGCTCGACCGCCAGGTCGCCATCAAGGTCATGTCGCCGTCGGCGCTGACCGACGAGATCAGCAAGCAGCGCTTCGAGCAGGAGGCGCGCACGATCGCCAAGCTCGAGCATCCCTGCATCGTCGGCATCCACGAGGTGGGGCGCACGACCCAGGGCCTGCTGTATTACGTGCTGCCCTACCTGGCCAAGGGCCACCTGGGCCAGCGCGACTTCACCCATGACGAGCCGCGCGCCATCGAGGTGCTGCGCTCGCTGCTCTCGGCGCTCGAATACGCCCACGCGCGCGGCATCGTGCACCGCGACGTCAAGGCCGAGAACGTGCTGTTCGACAACGCCGACCGGCCGCTGCTGACCGACTTCGGCATCGCGCTGAGCAAGCGCGACTCCACCCGCATCACCACCGCCGGCCTGGCCGTGGGCAGCGGCGGCTACATGGCGCCCGAGCAGGCGCGCGGCGAAGTCGTGGACGGCCGCGCCGACCTCTACAGCGTCGGCGTGCTGGCCTTCGAGCTGCTCACCGGCAAGCTGCCCTTCCAGGCCGCCGACCCGCTGGCCCTGGCCCTGATGCACGCGCAGGATCCGGTGCCGCGCCTGCCGGCCGACAAGAAGCACTGGCAGCCCTTCATCGACCGGGCGATGGCCAAGTCGCCCGACAACCGCTACCGCAACGCGCAGCAGATGCTCGGCGCGCTCAACCAGGTGGCCGCGGGAAAACCGGCCGAGCCGCGCGTGGACCTGGGCAAGGCCCGCGCCTGGCTGGCCTCGGCCTGGAAGCCGCTGGCAGGCGCCGCCGCGGGCGTGCTGGTCGCCGCGCTGGCGGTCGCCTGGTTCCTGCGCGAACCGGCGGCGCCGGAGAACGACTTCTTCACCGTCGAGGACGCCGCGGCACCCTCGCCTGCCCCGGCCGCCGACGCGCCCGCGCAGGCCGCCGCGGAACCGGCCGCCCCGGCGACGCCCGCGGCCGACCCGGTGCCGCCGCCGGCCGCCCCGGCCGCCGATCCCTACGCCGGTGCGCGCGCCGAGGTCGCGATCACCACGCTCGACTACGACCCGACCCGGCCGGGCGCCCGCGAACTCGCCGCCGCCCGCCGCCAGATCGACCAGCAGCGCCTGAGCCTGCCGGCCGGCGACAACGCGATGGACTCGCTGCGCCAGGCACGTGCGCTGGCGCCGGGCGAGCCGGCGGTGGTGGCGATGAGCGACGAGGTCGTGGCCTTCTACGTCGGCCGCATCCTCGAGGCGGTGCCGGCCGGCCGCGACGACGAGGCGCGCCAGAACTACGAGCGCGTGCAGCCCTTCGCCGCCGAAATGCAGCGCGAGGCCTCGCGCCCCTGGACGCGCCTGCGCGAGGGCCTGCCGCCGCTGCTGCTGGCCCGGCTGGAATCGGGCCTGGCGGCAATGGACGGCGCGGCGGTGGATCGCACCAAGGCGCTTGCCACCGCGCTGGCCGTGGAGCCGGCGGCGCTGGAGCCGGCCTGGTCGCAGGCCGCGCGCCTGCCCAACCCGGGCGACGTGCTGGCCGACGGCGCCATCCTCGCGGTCGTGCCCTCGGGCGAACGCCCCGGCCTGGCGGCGATGAAGCACGAGGTCACGCGCACCGAATACGCCGCCTTCGCCTCGGCCACCGGCCGCCCCGCCGCGCGCTGCCGCAACCGCGAGGCGCCGATCAGCCTCAAGCGCCGGCGCTGGGACGACCCGGGCTTCCCGCAGGGCGGCAACCACCCGGTGGTCTGCGTGAGCTACGACGACGCCCGCGCCTACGCGCAGTGGCTCTCCCAGCGCAGCGGCCAGGAATGGCGCGTGCCGGCCCGCGCCGACTGGCGCCCGCTGGCCGACTACCGCGGCGGCGGCGCGCTGGGCCGCCAGGGCACCGCGCCGGCGACGCAGGGGCCGGCCAGTCCGATCGGCCTGCTCGGTGCGCGCGGCAACGTGCGCGAGTGGCTGAGCGACTGCGCGCGCGGCTGCGGCCGCCGCCTCGCCGGCGGCGCCGGCTGGCGCGACGACCCGGCCCGGGCCGGTCCGACGCAGACCAACGACTTCGACGCCGACGTCGGCTTCGACGACATCGGCATCCGCCTGGTCCGCGAGGTCTCGTCCGCGGAACTCGGGGCGCGCTGAGCCGATGCGCCGGCTGCGCGCCTATTTCCTGACGGGCCTTCTGACCCTGCTGCCGATCTGGCTGGTCTGGATCGTCTTCAAGTTCGTGCTCGGCCTGCTGTCGGACATGAGCCAGCCCTGGGTCGGGCCGCTGTCGGCGCGCCTGGCCCTGGCCTACCCCGGCACGCTCGGCTGGCTGGACGATCCCTGGGCGCAGACCAGCATCGCGGTGCTGGGCACGGTGCTGTTCATCGTCGCGGTCGGCGCGCTGGCGCGGCGCGTGGTCGGCCAGCGCCTGCTGGCCTGGTTCGAGGGCCTGATCACCCGCATCCCGCTGGCCAAGACCGTGTACGGCAGCGCGCGCAAGCTGCTCGACCTGCTGCAGACCAAGCCCGACGGCACCCAGCGCGTGGTGCTGATCGACTTCCCGCACCGCGAGATGAAGTGCGTCGGCTTCGTGACGCGCATCATGCGCGAGCAGGGCACGGGCCGGGAGCTCGCCGCCGTGTACGTGCCGACCACGCCCAACCCGACCTCGGGCTACCTGGAGATCGTGCCCGTGGACCGCCTGACGCCGACCGACTGGAGCGTGGACGAGGCGATGACCTTCATCATCTCGGGCGGCGCGGTGAGCCCCGACCACATGCCCTTCGAACGCCCCGGGGCCGCGCCGTGACCGGCCAGGAGCGCGCCAACCGCCTGTTCCTGGTGCTGGCCGCGTTCTTCGTCGCCAACGCCATCCTCGCCGAGTTCATCGGGGTGAAGATCTTCGCGCTCGAGGACACCCTGGGCCTGGCGCCCTTCGAGTGGAACCTGTTCGGCCAGGCCGGCTCGCTGAGCTTCACCGCCGGCACCCTGCTGTGGCCGATCGTGTTCGTGATGACCGACGTGGTCAACGAGTTCTACGGCAAGCGCGGCGTGCGCCTGATCAGCTGGCTGGCCGTGGCGCTGATCCTCTACGGCTTCGTCTTCGCCTACCTCGCCATCGGCCTGGCGCCGGCGGGCTGGTGGGTGGGCGCCGCGGCGGACCAGGGCGTGCCGGACTACCAGGCCGCGTATGCGGCGGTGTTCGGCCAGGGCCTGTGGACCATCGGCGGTTCCGTCACCGCCTTCCTGGTCGGCCAGCTGATCGACGTCAGCGTGTTCCACCGCATCCGCCGCGCCACCGGCGAGCGCATGGTGTGGCTGCGCGCCACCGGCTCCACCGCCGTCTCGCAGCTGGTGGACAGCTTCATCGTGCTCTACATCGCCTTCGTGCTCGGACCGCAGCAGTGGCCGACCTCGCTGTGGCTGGCGGTGGGCACGATGAACTACGGCTACAAGATGGCCTGCGCCATCGCCCTGATCCCGATGCTGTACCTGATGCGCCGCGGCATCACCGCCTGGCTAGGCCGCGAGCAGGCCGGGCAGCTGCGCGCGGCGGCATCCCGGGGCTGACCCGGTCCGCCATGACCTCCGGCCCGGGGCGCGGCTCCGGGCGCCGGTCCATCATCCGCCCTTCCCTCCCGCTGGAATCGACCATGTCCCTCCGCCCGCTCGCCCTGGCCCTCGCCCTTGCCCTCGCCGGCTGCCAGCCGGCCGCCGACGCCCCCGCAGACACCGCCGCCGTGCAGGTGCAGCCGGCCGAGCGCGCGGCCCAGCTGCAGAAGCTCTACGAGGACTTCTGGGAGGCCTCGCTGCAGCTCAACCCGCTGCAGGCCACGTTCGTGGGCGACAGCCGCTACAACGACCAGATGCCCGACTTCTTCAGCGCCGATTTCCGCGCGCGCACCGAGGCCTTCAACCGCGAATGGCTGGAGAAGGCGCGCGCCATCGGCAGCGAGGGCCTGCAGGGTCAGGACCTGCTGAGCTACGAGATGTTCGTGCGCGAGCTCCAGCTCGAGATCGAAGGCGAGCGCTTCCCGGACTGGATGCAGCCGCTGAACCAGTTCTACAACGTGACCGGCCTGCTGGCCCAGCTCGGCTCGGGCACCAGCGCCCAGCCCTTCAAGACCGTGGGCGACTACGAGGCCTGGCTGTCGCGCGCCGCGCAGGTGCCCACGCTGATGGCCAGCATGCAGGCCAACATGCGCGAAGGCATGGCCGCCGGCGTCGTGCAGCCGAAGGTGCTGATGCTCAAGGTCGTGCCGCAGCTCGACGCGCTGATCAAGGACGATCCGGAGCAGACGCTGTTCTGGCGCCCGATCGCCGAGATGCCGGCCGAGTTCAGCGCCGAGGACAAGGCCCGCCTCACCGAGGCCTACCGCGCCCTGATCGCCGACCAGCTGATGCCGGCCTACCGCGAGCTGCGCCGCTTCGTGAACGACGAATACCTGCCGGCCAGCCGCGACACCGTGTCGCTGGCCGCGCTGCCCGACGGCGAGGCCTGGTACGCCTACCGCGCCAAGCGTTCGACCACCACCGACCTCACGCCGGCGCAGATCCACGACATCGGCCTGGCCGAGGTCGCGCGCATCCACGCCGAGATGGACGCGGTGATGCAGCAGGTCGGCTTCACTGGCACCCGCGCCGAGTTCTTCACCTTCGTCACCACCGACAAGCAGTTCGAGTTCGCCAGCGAGGACGCCCTGCTGGCCGCCTACCGCGCGCTCGAGGCCAAGGTCAACGAGGGCGTGCCGGCACTGTTCTCGCTCACGCCCAAGGCGCCGTTCGAGATCCGCCCGGTCGAACCCTTCCGCGCCCAGTCGGCCGCCGGCGGCAGCTACATGTCGCCGAGCGAAGACGGCACCCGCCCGGGCATCTTCTACGTCAACACCTACGACCTGCCGACCCGCAAGACCTGGGACGCGGAGTCGCTGTTCCTGCACGAGGCGATCCCGGGCCACCACTTCCAGATCGCGCTGCAGCAGGAGCTGACCGGCCTGCCGAAGTTCCGCCGCTTCGGCGGCGAGACCGCCTTCGCCGAGGGCTGGGGCCTGTACGCCGAATCGCTGGGCAAGGAGCTGGGCGTCTACACCGACCCCTACCAGTACTTCGGCCGCCTGCAGGCCGAGCTGTGGCGCGCCATCCGCCTGGTGGTGGACACCGGCCTGCACAGCAAGGGCTGGAGCCGCGAGCAGGTGATCGAGTACATGAAGGCCAACTCGGCCACCAGCGACACCGAGGCCGTGGCCGAGACCGAGCGCTACATCGCCATCGCCGGCCAGGCCCTGGCGTACAAGATCGGCGAGCTGAAGATCAAGGAACTGCGCGCCCGCGCCGAGCAGGCCCTCGGCGAGCGCTTCGACATCCGCGCCTTCCACGCCGAGGTGCTGCAGGACGGCGCGGTGCCGCTGTCGGTGCTCGAGGCCAAGGTGGACCGCTGGATCGCCGCGCAGCAGGCGCCCTGACGCGGAGGACCCGGACGATGATCAAGACCCGCCTGGTCCCCGCCCTGCTGCTCGCCGCGGCCCTGTCGGCCTGCGGCAGCGAAGCCCCCGCGGACGCCCCCGCGAACGACACCGCCGACGCCGCCGGCCAGGCCGCGGCCGACGCACCCGCGCCGGCCGCGACGCCCGCCGGCGAAGTGGCGCTCGTGGCCGCCGACATCGATGCGCTGGCCGCGGGACTGGCCGCCGAGAACGCGGCACTCGCGGCGCTGGCCCAGGACCCGCCGGCCGAGGACGCGCTCTACGCCGCCCACGTGCTCGAGGGCGTGGCGGGGTCCGTGGCCGACGGCGCCCGCGCCGCGGGCATGGACGAGGACGGCTACCGGCGCCGCAAGGAAGCGCTCTACACCGCCCTGGGCGCGATCGAGATGCGCGCCATGCTCGAGGCCCAGGCCGCCAACCTCGACACCACCGGCCTGGACGAGGAGACCGTGGCGGCGATGCGTCGCCAGTCGGAGGAGCTCATCGCCAGCGTGCCCGATCCGTTTGCCGGCATGGACGCCGGCGCGGCCGCGGCCATCCAGGCGCGGCGGGACGAACTGATGGCCCTGCGCGCCGCCAACATCGGCGGCCTGGCCACCCTGGCGCGCTGAGCGGGCGATGAGCGCACCGCGCCGCCTGGTCAGCTCGGGCTCGCCCTTCGAGGAAGCGATCGGCTACTCGCGCGCGGTGGTCGCCGGCGACTGGGTCTTCGTCTCCGGCACCACCGGCTTCGACTACGCGACCATGGCGATCTCCGACGACGTCGCCGAACAGGCGGCACAGTGCCTGCGCAACATCGCCGCGGCCCTGGCCGAGGCGGGTGCCTCGCTCGACGAGGTGGTGCGCGTCACCTACGTGCTGCCCGAGGCCGCGGACTTCGAGGCCTGCTGGCCCGCCCTCCGCGAGGCCTTCGGCCGGGCCCGCCCGGCGGCCATGATGGTCAGCGCGGGCCTGCTCGACCCGCGCATGAAGATCGAGATCGAAGTCACCGCGCTGCGCGGCAGCGCCCCCACCGGAAGCCCGCCATGACCCGCCTCGCCCTCGCCCTGCTCGCCACCTTCCTGCTGGCCGCCTGCGCCTCGACCCCACGCACCGCCGCCCCGGTCGATACCGTCGACGTCGCTGCGCTCGAGCGCGAGGTCGCCGCGGTCGAGACCGCGTTCGCCAAGACCATGGCCGATCGCGACCTCGACGCTTTCGCGTCCTTTCTCGCCGAGGACGCGATCTTCTCGCCGGGCCCGAACACGCTGCGCGGCAAGGCGGCGATCGTCGCGGCCTGGAGCAAGTACTACGAAGGCGCCGCGCCCTTCTCCTGGAAGCCCGAGACGGTGGTCGTGCTGGCCGGCGGCACGCTGGCCCAGACCAAGGGCCCGGTGTTCGACCCGGCCGGCAAGCCCATCGCCGAATTCCGCTCGACCTGGCGCCGCGAGGCCGACGGCCGCTGGCGCGTGGTGTTCGACGACGGCACCTGCCTCTGCCGCCGGCCGGAGTAAGCTGGCGGCCCGGCCCTCCCGGAGCACCGCCATGGCCAAGCAGGCCGCCGCCAAGACCCAGCCGACCGCGGCCAGCGTCGATGCCTTCCTCGACGCGATCGCCGATCCGCAGCGCCGCGAAGACTGCCGCCGCGTGCGCACGCTGATGGAGGCCGCCACGGGCGCGCCGGCGGTGATGTGGGGCGCCGCGATCGTCGGCTTCGGCCGCTACCGCTATCGCTACGCCAGCGGCCACGAAGGCGAATGGCCGGTGACGGGTTTCTCGCCGCGCAAGAACGACCTCACGCTGTACATCATGCCGGGCTTCGAGCAGCAGCCGGCGCTGATGGCCGGGCTGGGCAAGTTCAAGACCGGCAAGAGCTGCCTCTACCTCAAGCGCCTGGACGACGTGGATCCGGTGGCGCTGGAGCGCCTGGTGCGCTGGAGCGTCGAGGCGATGGCGCCGCAGCGCGTGGACCGGCCGGCCTGAGGCCGGCATCGGGCGCGGCCGCTCAGACCTCGCGCACCATCCCCGGCCGGGCCAGCTCGACGCGCGCGCGCTGCCGCGCGTGCAGCACGCCGGCGAGGGCCTCGCGCGCATCGTCCTCGCCGTGCACCAGCACCACCGGCGGCGTGCCGGCGATGGCCGCGTACCACTCGACCAGGCCCGACTGGCCGGCGTGCGCCGACAGGCCGCCGACGGTGTGCCGCGCGGCGTTCACCCGGATCTCCTCGCCGAACAGGCGCACGCTCTCGGCGCCGTCGACCAGCCGGCGACCGAGCGTGCCGTGGGCCTGGTAGCCGACGAACATCACGTGCGAGGACTTGCGGCCGAGGTTCTGGCGCAGGTGGTGTCGCACGCGGCCGCCGTTGCACATGCCCGAACCGGCGATGATGATCGCGCCGCCCTTCACCGCGTTGATCGCCTGCGACTGCGCCACTTCCGGCGTCAGGTGCAGGTTGGGCAGCTTGAAGGGATTGGGCCGGCCGTTCCAGACCTTCTGCGCGTCCTCGTCGAACAGCGCCTCGTGGCGGCCGTAGACCTCGACCACCTTCATGGCCATCGGGCTGTCGAGGAAGATGCGCCAGCGCGACATCTTCCATTCGTCCCACTGGCGCGCGAACCAGTAAAGCAGCTCTTGGCTGCGCCCGACCGCGAAGGCCGGGATGATGATGTTGCCGCGGTCGGCCCAGGCGCGCTCGAGCACCTCGCCGATCTCCTGCAGCGTGGCGCCGCGCTCGCGGTGCTCGCGGCCGCCGTAGGTGGATTCGAGCAGCACCAGGTCGGCCTCCGGCACCGGCTCGGGGTCGCGCAGGATGGGCGTGCCGCGCGGGCCGATGTCGCCGGAGAAGGCCAGCACGCGCCGCCCGCCGGGTTCGTGGGCCTCGAGCGTCACCGAGGCCGAGCCCAGGATGTGCCCGGCCTCGCGCAGGGTGACGAACACCCCGCCAAGTACCTCGTGGCGCTGGCCGTAATCGAGGCCGCGCACCTGCTTCATCACCTGGCCGACGTCGGCCTTGGTGAACAGGGGCTTGTGGTGGGCGTGGCCGCCGCGGCGGTGGCGGTTGTCGCGCTCGGCGTCCATCTCGGCCAGCGAGGCGGCGTCCTCGAGCATGATGCGCAGCAGGTCGGCGGTGGCCCATTGGGTCCAGATCGGGCCGCGGTAGCCGCGCTGCACCAGCAGCGGCAGCCGGCCGCAGTGGTCGATGTGGGCATGGCTGAGCACGACCGCGTCGATCTCGTGCGGGTCGAAGGCGAAGGCGTCGAAGTTGCGCGCCTCGTCCTCGTCGCTGCCCTGGATCATGCCGCAGTCGAGCAGCAAGCGGTGGCCGTTGGCCTCGACCTCGTGGCAGGAGCCGGTGACCTCGCCCGCCGCGCCGTGGAATCGAACCTGCATGCCCTTCCCCTCCCTGGCCTTCGGGAACTTTAGCGCAGAAACGACGAAGGCCGGGCAAGCCCGGCCTCCGTGCGATCCGCGCGCGGGCGCGGCTTACTTCGCGCCCATTTCCTCGAGCAGGCGCGGCGCCGGGTAGACCTCGCGCATGATCCACAGCATGTAGCGGTGGTCCACCGAGATCATGCGGGTCATGGTCGGGTCGAACACCCAGTTCGAGCTCACCGACTCCCAGTTGCCGTCGAAGGCCAGGCCGACCAGCTGGCCCTTGCCGTTGAGCACGGGCGAGCCGGAATTGCCGCCGGTGATGTCGAGGTCGGACAGGAAGTTCACCGGCACCGCGGCCTTCTGCGCCGGCGTCATCGCGGCGATGAGGTCGAGCTGGTTCTTCGGCGCGTCGAAGGGCTCCTCGCCGGTGGCCTTGGCGGCCAGGCCGTCGAGGGTGGTGAACTCGGTGTAGGCCACGCCGTCCTTGGGCGAGTAGCCCATCACGTTGCCGTAGGTGATGCGCAGGCTGAGGTTGGCGTCCGGGTACACGCCCTGGCCCTGCGAGCGCTTGTAGGCCTGCACGGCGGCCAGGTAGACCGGGCGGTGCAGGTTGCCGTCGCCGGCGCGGGCCTTGGCCACGTCCTCCATCTGCTTGAGCGTCGGCGCCAGGGCGACGGCGAGGCGCAGCAGCGGGTCGGCGTTGGCCTCGATGGCGGCCGCGTCGGCCTTCATCAGGGCCAGGCGCGCGTCGGTGGACGCGAGCGTGGTGGCGCCGTAGGTGGCGTCGAGCGCGCGGGTGATGGCCGCGGCGTCGTTGCCGCCCAGCCAGGCGTCGATGGCGGGCACGCGCTGGCCGGCCGGCAGCTTGAGGTACTCGCCCAGCCAGTAGGCCAGCAGCTGCTTCTCCATGCGCGGGTCGTAGCGGCGCTCGAGCTGGCGGATGCCGCCCTCGATACCCGGCAGGTCGCGCTGCTGGTAGCCCGGCGCACGCTCGGCGTCCGGCTTGGCCGCCTCGATGGCCAGGCGGTGCAGCATTCGCAGGTTGCCCAGCAGGCCGGTGCCGGCGATCTGGCCGATCACCAGGTCGCGCTCGCGGGTGGCGCGGGCGTCGGCGGCCAGCTTCACCAGTGCGGCGTGGGCGGCCAGGCCGGCGCGGCCGTCGCGGCCCTGGGCCTTGAGCCAGGCCAGCACGGCCTGCTCCTCGGCCTGCTTGGTGGCGGCGGCGTCGATGCGGCGGAAGCCCTCGAGCTGGCCGTCCCAGTTCTTCATCGCGTTCTGCCAGCCGCGGATGGTGCTGGCGTACTTCACCTCGATCTCGGCGTCTTGCTTGCCGGCGGCCTCGACGATCGCGACCACGTTCTTCAGGTGCTGGCCGACCACCGGGTACTGCCAGGTGGCGACGTTCTGGAATTCGTCGAACAGGGCGTAGCGGTTGGTGGTGCCCGGGTAGCCGGCGACCATCACGAAGTCACCGGCCTCGAGCGGGTCGGTGGCCAACGCGAGGTGGCGCTTGGGCTGGTAGGGCACGTTGTCGGGCGAGAACGCGGCGGGCTTGCCGTCCTTGCCGACGTAGGCGCGGTAGAAGGCGAAGTCGCCGGTGTGGCGCGGCCACATCCAGTTGTCCACCTCGCCTCCGTAGTTGCCGATGCTGCCCGGGGGCGCATAGACCAGGCGCACGTCCTTGATCTCGACCTGGCGGAACAGGCGGTAGGTCTGGCCGCCGAAGAAGCTGTACAGGGTGCAGCGGAAGCCAGCCTCGGCTTCGCAGGCGGCGATCAGTTCCTTCTGCACCTTCTCGATCGCCTGCTGGCGGGCGATGCCCGAGAGCGTGCCGGCCGCGGCCTTGACGCGATCGGTGACGTCGGTGATCTGGTCCATGACGAACACGCGGGCGTTCGGACCGGCCGAAACTTCGTCGGCGAGCGTGGCGGCGTTGAAGCCGTCCTTCATCAGGTTGCGCTCGGCGGTCGAGTTGAGCTGGATGGCGCCGTAGGCGCAGTGGTGGTTGGTCGCCACCAGGCCCTGCGGCGAGACGAAGCTGGCGGTGCAGCCACCGAGGGCGACGACGGCGCCCATCGGGTCGCCGGTCAGGTCGGCCAGCTGTTCGGGCGGCAGCTCCAGGCCAGCGGCCTTGAGCGGACCGGCGATTTCCGGGAGCTGCTGGGGAACCCACATGCCTTCCTTGGCCTGGGCGGCCAGGGACAGCGAAAGGGCGGCGGCAAGGACGGCGACGCGCATCATGGACCTCGGGGTTTGGGACAGGCCCCGAAGCCTAGCAGCGCCGCCCCTTGCCTTGGGCGTGAACGCGCCTAGACTTCCGACAGGGGACAAGGGGGGGTGGACTATGCGTGCGCTGCTGCTGGCCTGCGGCCTGGCCGCGATGGCTTTCGTTCCGGGCCCCGCGCGGGCCCAATCCCCCGGCGACGCCCTGGCCAACGGCTGGCTGCTGCTCTGTCCCGGCGCCGCGCCGGGCTCGGACCTGGCGACCCGCTGCGCCGAGATCTTCGCCGGCGGCCCGGGCAGCCGCGACGCCTCGGCCGACGGCAACTTCCTGGGCGAGATCCCGGGCCAGGGCCGCGCGGCCACCCGCGACAACGCCCCGGACGAGGCCGCGGCCGCCATCGAGCTGGCGCCCGGCCTGTCGGTGTTCGCCGGCGCCGAAGGCGGCCGGCTCAAGCGCCGCGGCGGCGTCAACGAAGCGCCCTTCGACGGCGACGCCAGCGCGCTGTCGGCGGGCCTGGACTGGTCGCCCTCGCCCGCCTGGCGGCTGGGCGGGGTGGCCAGCGTGGCCGAGGAGCAACTGGATTTCCTGGGTTCGGCCGGTTCGGCCGACGTGCGATTCTCCGGGCTGATGGCGATGGCGTCCTGGTCGCGCGGCGCCTTCGCCGTGGACGCCTACGCCGGCCGCCTGTCCGGCGACTACGACCTGGTGCGCGCCATCGACTACACGCTGCTGAGCGGCGTGTCCTTCCAGGCCACCGCCCGCGCCTCGGTGGACGCGCGGCGCGAGCTGGCCGGCCTGGGCATCACCTGGTCGCATGCGACCGGGGCCTGGGAATGGCAGCTGGGCACGGGCGTGGACTGGCAGGCCACGGCCATCGAGCGCTACGAAGAAGGCGGCGGCGGCGGCCTGGCGATCGCGGTGCCGGCGCGCACCATCACCAGCCGGCGCGGCCGCGCCGACCTCACGCTGGCGCGCAGCTGGTCACGCGGCTGGGGCGTGCTGCAGCCGATGCTCCGGCTGGGCTGGCGGCACGAATTCGCCAACCCGGCCCGCCCGATCTCGGTCACGTTCCTGCAGGACGCCTCGGGCACGCCCATCCGCTTCCAGACCGACGACCCGGACGCGGACTGGGGCGACATCGGCCTGGGCGCGGTGTTCGTCTTCACCGGCGGCCATTCGGGCTTCGTCGAGTGGCGCCGGCGCATCGGCCACGCCTTCCTGGACGAGGCCGTGCTGGCGGTCGGCTGGCGCTGGGAACTGCCCTGAACTGAACGCGCCGCTCACGGGCCGCCCGGCCCGGGCGCGTATAATCGCCGCCCTCGACGGCCCCGCCCGGGGCCTCCACGGACGCGACCATGGCCCAGCAGACGATGAAGGCGCTCGTGAAGCGCCACCCCGAGAAAGGCATCTGGATGGAACAGGTGCCGGTGCCGGTGCCCGGCCCCAATGAAGTGCTGATCAAGCTCGAGAAGACCGCCATCTGCGGCACCGACCTGCACATCTACAAGTGGGACGAGTGGAGCCAGCGCACGATCAAGCCGGGCCTGGTGATCGGCCACGAGTTCGTCGGCCGCGTCGTGGGCATGGGCCCGGGCGTCACCGGCTACAAGGAAGGCGACCGCGTTTCGGCCGAGGGCCACATCGTCTGCGGCCACTGCCGCAACTGCCGCGCCGGCCGCCAGCACCTGTGCCCGAACACCGTGGGCATCGGCGTGAACCGCCACGGCGCCTTCGCCGAATACATCGTGATGCCGGCCAGCAACCTCTGGCCCATCCCGGATTCCATCCCGTCCGAGCTGGCCGCGTTCTTCGACCCCTACGGCAACGCCGCGCACTGCGCGCTGGAGTTCGACGTGGTCGGTGAGGACGTGCTGATCACCGGCGCCGGCCCGATCGGCATCATCGCCGCGGGCATCTGCAAGCACATCGGCGCGCGCAACGTGGTGGTCACCGACGTCAACGACTACCGCCTCAAGCTCGCCGCCGACATGGGCGCCACCCGCGTGGTGAACGTGTCCAAGCAGTCGCTCAAGGACGTGATGAAGGACCTGCACATGGAGGGCTTCGACGTCGCCCTCGAGATGAGCGGCAACCCGCACGCCTTCAACGACATGCTCGACTGCATGTACCACGGCGGCAAGATCGCGATGCTCGGCATCATGCCCAAGGGTGCCGGCTGCGACTGGGACAAGATCATCTTCAAGGGCCTCACCGTGCAGGGCATCTACGGCCGCAGGATGTACGAGACCTGGTACAAGATGACGCAGCTGGTGCTGAGCGGTTTCCCGCTCGGCAAGGTCCTGACCCACCAGTTGCCGATCGACGACTTCCAGAAGGGCTTCGACCTGATGGAACAGGGCAAGGCCGGCAAGGTGGTGTTGAGCTGGAACTGATCCGGCGGTGGGTCGGCGAAACGAAAAGGGCGCCTTGCGGCGCCCTTTTCCGTTGCGATGCAGCTGCGATCAGTTGCCGACGCTGAGCGTCAGCACCACGCGGTTGTCGGCAAGCTCGCCGAAGTTGTCGCGGCCGTTGCCGTCGGTACCGTAGTAGCCCAGCGAAGCACTCACCATGCCCCAGCTCTTGCTGACGCCGACGCTCCAGTCGGTGTAGTCCTCGTAGCCCACTTCGTCATCGAAGGTGTTGCGACCCAGGCTCAGATCGATGCTGTAGTCGTTGGGCAGGC
>VFQN01004640.1_pt1 | contig 17938 bp, 21 predicted proteins | sample 3512371 | NCBI WGS metagenome assembly VFQN01 (sample SAMN10412370, study PRJNA504923) | tailings metagenome | isolation source: Replicate 2 from Balatoc abandoned mine | place: Philippines: Itogon, Benguet | collected 2017-08-28 | reverse complement strand
CCCAGCGGGCGTGGATCACCTCCAGCTCGCGGTAGCGCTTGAAGGTCTCGGGGTCGGCGGACAGGCCGGCGGTGTCCCAGCCGTAGTCACCGGGGAACTCGCCGGTCAGGTAGGCGGGGGTGGCATTCTCGGAGTAGGGGCCTGTGGGCAACAAGGCGTCAAGCGGTACATTATTCTATCTTCCCGACAAGAAGAAACATAAACGCACATCGGCTTGGTGAGACTAAACCTTTCTACGCTTGGCGTTGCACGTCTGCAAGCCATCGCTAGGCAGGGTCGCAGAGAATGCCCGATGAACAATGCTCACCCAGCCACTTGGCGCGGTTGGGGCCGTAGAACTCGACACCGGAGCTCTTGGGGGCAGCGGCCTGCAGGGAATAGGAGAGAAGCGGTTAGGGCTTGACTCCATGCCAGCTGAGAGCCGCGCACCCAGACAATCGCAGGGCAAGAGCAAGATCCGCGCGTCAAAGATCCAAAGCTAGATATTATCCATCCTGAAGGTCGGCGGTACTAACCTTGGCAGCGGTCTTCTTGCCGGTCGCCTTGCAGGTGACCTGCAGAGCCTTGCGGGACGCCAGAGCGAAGGCCATTGTGCCGAATGAGAGAGTGACCCACGGATTGAAGTGTAGGACCGGGAATACCGAACACTGCAGGTGAGCCTGCCCTTAATAGTCTGCGCCACTGGTGGCTTCATCCCAAAATCGAGATTGCGTCGTACACTCGCCCAAACGACCCCTGACCCCACTTGCTCCCAGGTGCCCTTCCGTGCACGGTGTGAATTTCACTTACTAAACACTAAGATCCATGCATTCCGTGCACATGTCGCGGAAGGCGCCTTCTCCGCGCCTTAGCCTAATAGGGCCTGCGCTTTTGCTGACTCATGCAGGGCGCACGCGACCTTTTGCGAGCAGCGGGCATGCGCCCGCTCAGCTGCGCCTCTGACACATCATATCTCTCATGCGCATCCACTGTCGTTGATGTCTGTCTTGGTAATACCCTGAGCGAGGCCGGGAAGTGCGCAGGCGGCACGGCGATGGCAAGCGGGATCATTACACAGCCGTGCACATTGGCTTCCAAGCTAGCATAAACGAGTCAAGCTAGCATAAACGAGTCAAGCCAAAGGGGGAGGGTGTCGCCCCTGGTGAATAACCCCCGTTTTGCCAACGCATGGGCGTTCCCACCAGCACAGCAGCACGCGGTCGCAGCCAGTGGGACGCCACGCGTAGGCAGGCTCGTAGGCACGAAGGCAACAGTGCTAGTGCAGGGTGGAGTTAGGGTAGGTGCTCGGTCAAACTTTAGGCCTCCCCTGCTTGCAAAAGGTGCGCCAATTTTGCCCACGTGGGAAGCTCAGCAAGCGATGCTCAGGGTACTGAGAATCTGGAAACGATCCCCCGTACAATTGCTATCCAGTTGTAGTCCGTACAGGAGCCAGTCAACACTTGCCTGGCTAAGCCAAATCCCACAGCCCTAGGAGCTAGGACCATGATTGTAGAAAGATATGCGTGCTGAAAATGCGCGCGCGCCCGAGAACTTTGCACAGCCCGAAACAGTTCTTACGTACTGTGTCGCAGTTTGCACTTGAACGCACGCCGCACTACGGTACCTCACCAAAGCCCCCGCACGCCTTGACCCCGTGTCGCTCGGTCCCCCCATGCCCCCTCACTCCTAGTACCCAGCACCCCTAGGCCAACGACTGCCTGCGCCGTCCATGCTGCCACCTCCCACACCCCGGAACCCCGGCTGCCCCACACCGCCCGCACCACCCAATCCCCCACCACCCAGTCCCACACCGACGCCACCACTCTGCACACCCAAAGCCAAGAGCCTTGAAGGCGACAGCCGCGACGCCTCCAAGCCCAGCCCCGTCGTCCCCACCGCGCCCCCACCCACGCCAGACCCAACCCTCGCCGTCACGCCCCTACCCGCACTCGACGCCTCCCATGCCCCCGAACCCCCTACCCCCGCGGAACCTGCGCGCTGGGGCAACAGTCGGAGGCTTCCGCCCCCACCAACCACACCACTGGGCCCTATGCCCGTGCCATAAGCGGACGCGGACGCGGACTGCTGCGGGCTGAGGCGCTCCTGCGCCAGGGACGCCCCTGTTGCGTAGCCGCCCCGCTGCCGTGCGGCGTGGTATTGCTGCTGCAGGAGCAGCTGCTGGTCCCTCTGCCGCCGCTCCTCCAGGTTGCCCAGCGTGGTCCGCAGCCCCGCCTGCTGCGCCGCCAGCGCCGCCACGTCCTCCGCCAGGGCCGCAGGCGAGAAGCTTGGGGAAGCTGCTGCAGCCGCCGCTGCCACCGACGAGGACCCACGGGTCGGCAGCTCCCGGAGTGAGGCTGCGGCGTACTGCTGCCCCGGCTGCACGTGCGAGGCCGTGACCCAGGCACCGGAACGCACAGCCGGGCCCGGCGACACAGCGCGTCCCGTGCCACCTCCTCCCTGTGCACCCGCCAGCGGCGGCGGCGGGGTCCGGGGCGAAGCGGCACCGGCAGCGGGGCCAGGGCCGCTGGCGGAGCGGTACGCAGCCCAGCCGGTCACCACCGGTGCAGCGCCGAACAGCGCACCTCCCGCGCCAGCCCCTGCGATGGCCCCAGAGCCTGCGGCACTGCCGAGGCTGCCGTCGCCGTGCGCGTGGCCCTGCCCCTGGCCCTGTCTGCTGGCCGCCAGCTGCTGCCTCAACTCGTCCAGCAGCCCCTGGCGGCCGGCCAGCTGCGCCTCCAGCCGCGCCTTGTCCTCCCGCCAGCCCGACACCTGCTCCTGTGGGTGGAGAAGCAGTGGCAGTAGAGACGAAGGATGTTCCCACGTCACGTGAAAGCGATGGCCTAGTGTACCAAGTAGGCTGACCGCATGCTCACAGCAGCCCGACAGCTGCTCAAGCTGTGCGCAGGTGGTTAAGGAGGGGGTAACCGCAGAGCGGCAAAAACCTGAACCGGAAAGGGCAGCCTGCGGAGGGCGAGGTTAGTGGCAGGCGAGTGAGGAGGGGGGTGGGGAAGAGGGAGGTGGCGAGTAAGGCCCGGTAAGTGCAAGCCATGGTCTCCACCCACCCACCATGGCTGTCTCCAGCGCCTCCACCAGCGCCGCCCCCTGCCTCGCCAGTAGCGCCGCCAGCGCGTTGGCGTCCCGCGGGTCGGTGTCCAGCGGCAGCTGCGCCCGGGGGCTGGCGGTCAGGCCCGAGGCGGACAGCGGCTGCAGGTCCAGCGCGATGCAGCGCCGCAGCGCAATGCCCAGGTCCTGGAAGGGGGGGGACAGGCACGGATGTCATACCGTTGCTGAATGCACTGTTGCAATGCAAGCCAAGCATGCCCCATACCTGATCTAGCGTGAAGCAAGGCGGGAAACGGAAACCAAACGGGAGCACGCGGAATTGGTTTGGTGGGTTGGTTGGCACCTCCAGCGCCGCAGGGTAAGGTATCGGCCATGCAATCGTGGCCCCACTCCTGGACTCCAGCACCCCCGCCTGGACCTGGAGGACTCTCGCGACGCAAAGCACCCAACCCATCCACGCGTGCCCCACCGTGGCTAGGCGTCCCAGCCTGTGGCACGCGGCCTCCATGCGCGCCTGCTGCCGCGCCGCCTCCGCCGCGTGCCGCTCCTGCACGGCGGCCAGCTGCTCGCGCACCTGCCGGGCAGAGGGGACAGGGCGAGGCACAGGGCAGAGGCGGGGCTTATGGGCTGTGTTCGGTGAAGGTGCGGGGAGAACGGCAACGCGCCTCCCCGACGCGCGCAGATGCAGCGGGGCCGCGCAGCGCCACTCTTCTTACCAGAGCAACACTGGCAAGCCTTGCTCACAACAACCACAAGAACAGGTCTGGCCCAAACGCACAACTCGATGCCTTCCAGGCCCTGGTCCGTACTTCAGGTCCGTACCTGGCGCAGGGAGTCCTTCTTGGCCTGGTAGCGGGCCGTGGCGTCCTGCGCCAGCGAGCGCCACTGCAGCAGCTCCATGTGCAGCTCGTGCAGCGTGGCGGCGCTGGGCACACCACCCGCACCCACACCCGCACCTCCCGCCAGGGCGTAAGGACCCGTCAGGCCGCCGGCAAGGGAGCCAGCACTCCCAGCAGTGGGAGCAGCAGGCTCGGGGCCAGCAGCAGCGGGCCAGGCGGTGGAGGCCGGGGAGGTCTGTGCTGACCGGCTCGGCAGCGGCGAGGGCGAGGAGTAGGCCCTGGCGGGCCCGGGTGTTGCTGCCGCCCCTGCCAGGAGGGAGGTGCGCGCGTCGTCCAGCTGGCGCCTGAGGGAGGCCACCTGGGGTGGAGGGGGTTGCGGGACGCGAGGGCTTAGGCCAGGCAGCGCGAAGGGAGCATGGGGATCCGTATGCAGTGCAGGCGTAAGGGCGTTGGCGTGATGGATACCGGTGGCCATAAGCAATGGGGTAACCGACGGCTGTACGATAGCCCGGCTGCAGCAGCTCATTGCAGACCCATGCCGCCTGCCGCTGCAGTCCTTGCCGACCATCCTTCGTGCTAGGACGGCCCGCCTCTTCCCCCGCCGCAGCCACAAGGCGCCCACCTGCCTTGTGACGGAACCTGCCGCTATCGACAGCCCGCTACCCAGGGCAGGCAGGAGTCACGGTGATGGACCCCGACCTACCTCCTCATCGCCCTCCGGCAGCCGCAGCCGCCGGCCCTCCGCCGCGCCGCCGCTCCTGGGTGATATGTGCCCCGACTGCCCCGGCAGCAGGCCACGTGGCACACCGCCGTCGTCAGCGTCCAGCCGAGCCTCCAGCAGGGCCAACTGCAGTACGCAAAGCACAGACACAGCACGAGCGAGGCCAGCAGTGAGGCGGGTGGCGGCACATGTCGGCCACAGGGCTCATAACACCGGGCGGAGGTTACAGGACATGGGCATCCGGAGGACACTTGGCAACATCCCCGTGGGGCGTGCGTCTTCCCGCAGGTGCCTCCTGTACACGCTCTTGCGTGCACCTGCCCCAGCCGCAAGTGTTGCACTAGCGCGAGACAGAGGCCGTGCGGAAGAAACACCTGGGTACCCCAGGCATGCTCAGGATCCGCGCTCCGCCCCAGCCCCACCTTGCCGTCCAGCCTGCTGATCTCCTGGTCCTTGGCCGCCAGCCGCAGCTCCAGCTCGCGGGTCGTGTCCAGGTACCGCCTGATGCGTGCCTCCGTCTCCGCCTCCAGCTCCGACAGCCGCCGGTCAGGGCGCGACGCGCCGGCAGCAGCAGCCGAAGGAGAAGCAGCAGCAGCAGCAGCTGCCCCGTCCTCGCTGGAGGGCTCCGATGCCTGTCAGCGGCAGTGGCAGTTGACGGACTTGACGACGCATGGGAAGCAGGGCGGGCAGTGAGCAGCACGGCCCACGTAACGCCTTCACATGCAACGTCCGTCGTACGACATGAGCACCCACCCATCACACTGTGACACGCCTTCCACCGACGGGCACACCACCGCACGTGCTCATGCGGTCCAGCGCCTTCCGTACCGCACATGTGCACATCAAACTACAGCACAAGCCGCATGGACGACACCCCTCACCTGCTGTTGCTGCTGCTCGCGGCTGTGCGCGGTGGCCTGCAGCGCGAGCTTGTACGCCGTCATGGTCTCGTGCAGCATGGCCAGCTGCCGCTCCTGGGACGACACAACCTCGCCCTTGAGCGCCGCCTCCGCCGCCGCCAGCTCCGCCGCCGACCGCGCCGCCGCCGCCTCCCGCTGCGCCTCCCGCAACGCCTCCCTTAGCTCCGCCACCAGGCCCTCCAGCTCCCCTCCGCCTCCGCCGCCTGCCCCGCCACTTGCACCCACGCCCTGCCCGCGTGCACCCGCACCCGCAGCTGCAGCCCCCTGCGGGGTGCCGTGGCCGTCCTGCGGCTCCACGGCCAACGCCTCCCGCGCCGCCTCCAGCTCCGATTGAAGCCTCAAGCAGTCCGCCAACAGCCGTGCCTTATCCGCCCGAAGCACCGCCATCTCACCCGTTGCCGTGACAGCCAGCGGTGCCGTTCCGGATCCAGCTGCAGCTGCTGCTGCCCCGCTGCCACCCGCGCCCAGGTCGCCATCTGCACGTGGCGATTGCGCGGCAGGCGGTGTCTGCCGCCCGGCCGCCGCACCCCCTGCGCTGGCCCCCGGCGCCGCCCCCGCCCGCTGCTGGGCCCTGCGCATGGCCATCATGGTCGACTCCAGCTGCACGTGGGCCTCGTCCCCTCGCCTCCAGGCCGCTGCCAGCTGCCTCTGCAGCTCCGCCACCCGCTCCCTAGACTCCTCCAACTCACGCCGCAGCTGCAGCCGCTCCTCTTCGCCCTCATCCTTCTCCTCGTCCTCCGCTTCCCGATCTACCCGCAGTTCCCTCTCCTGGAGCCCCGCGCCTGCTGCCCCACCCCGAGCACCAGCTCGCCCCTCACGCACATCACCCTCCTCTTCGCTCCGCCACGCCTCCTCATCACCCTCCTCTGGCGCCCGCGCCGCCCCCCTGCTACCCCCTCCCGAGCCGCCTCCCCCACCAGCACCCCTCTGGGATGCCCCAATGCGTTTGGACGCCAGCAACCTTGCCTCCTCCTCCGCCCGCTCCAACTCAGCTTCCAGCACTTCCACTCGCTCCGCCATCTGCTGCGCCAGCGCCGCCTGCGCCTCCAGCTCCCGCTCCAGGCCCTCAACCCGCCCCCTCAGCTGCTCTTGCACGTCATCCTCAGCTGTCACCGCCGTCCGCAAGGCCCGCGCGTCCTCATCCGCCTCCGCCAGCAGCCCCCGCAGCTGCACCACCTCCCTCTCCGCCGCCTCCGCCCTCGCCCTGCCCGCATCCACCTCCGCCACAGCAGCCAGCTGCCCCCTCAGCTCCTCCAACTGCCCCTTAGCTTCCGCCAGCTGCTCCTCAGCGTCCGCCAGCCTCCTCGCAGCTTCCTCCGCGGCCTGCGCGGCGCGCTGCTCGCCCAGCTGTGTGGTAGCGAGCAGCTCCTGCAGCTGCTCCAGCTGCCCCTGCAGCTCCACCACCTCGCCGTGCAGGGCGCTGGCGGCTGAGCGGGCGTCCTGCAGCTGCGCGCGGGCCTGGACCAGCTCCTTTGCGCCCGCCTGCAGCTGGCCCTGCAGCACGGCACGCTCGGCCATCATGGCATTCAAAGCCTGGGGGTCAGGTGGTGGGAGTGGGGGTTGCATAGGGTGCGAGCGCAGGGGCGAGGCACAGTCGTTCCGTTGTAGGGTGCCCGTTGTAAGGAAGCCGTACAACTAATCGCGAGTGCACTCGCTTGTCCGCCTGCAGTATTTGCCCCCGTGGTAATAGCACACGACCAGCGTGTTGCTACTACAGCGAAGTGGTAACCACTCTTCGGCACCTCAGATACCCCGTCCAGCACCCCAGGAACCTACGCCGTGACCATGCCATCCATGCATAGACACCTGCAACACGTGACCTTCGCTTTTCACCCCATGCACCCACCTGCTCCAGCTCCATGGCGCGCTGCTCCGCCTCCGCCGCAGCTGCTGCTGCTGCCACCTCCACCTCCCCACGCAGCGCGGCCGCACGCTGCTCGGCGTCCGCGGCCTGTGCATGCTGCTCCACCAGCTGCTCGCGGGCGGCCTCGAGCTCCTGCACCAGCGCCCCGGCCTCCGCCTGCGAGGCGTTAGAAGCATGACAGCCTGCTCATCATTACGTGCCGAATCTTAGGAAATGCCCGAACACACCGCTGACTCGGGTGTACTTTGCAGGCCCGTTGCCCACCCTGCCCAGTGCGCATCTGCCATCACCGTCACCTCCGTACCCTTGTCACACAAAATCCCCTCCATGCAGGAACCCAACGCACCCTGCTCAGCTCCAGCTGCCCCTCCACTTCCTCCAGCTGCTTCCTGTGGCTCTCCTGCTCCAGCATCGCAGCAGCCAGCCGCGAGGACAGCACCGCAACCTCCCTCTCCAGCTCCTCCGCCCGCCCGTCCCCGTCCTGCCCTGCCTCAGTGACCGCCCTCACCGCAGGCCCGCGGGCCGCCTGCAGCTGCAGTTGCTGCTGCAGCTGCTCGCTCTCCGCGGCCGCCAGCGCAAGCGCGCGCTGCAGCTGCTGCCGCTCCTCCTCCGCCATCGCCACCACCGCCTCATGCTCCTGCCTGAGCTGCCTCACCACCTCGTGAACGACCTCGGTGGACCCCCTCTGCCCCTCAATATCCCGCATCCGCTGACCGACCTCCGCCGCTGCCTCCTTGGCCGCCCTCAGCCCCTCCACCTCCTCCTGGAGCGCCGTGATGGTCCTGAGCAACATCGTACGCTCCACCTGCCAACCCATGCTCTCAGCACGCACCGCAGCCACCGGGTCCGCCTCCTCCCCCGTCCCGCTGCCCTCCCTGCTCCCCTCCCTGCTCCCAGCGCCGCTGCCGCTGCCGCTGGCCCTCAGCTGCGCCTTCATGCGCCGCAGGTCGCTCTGCAGGCTAGCCACCAGGTCCTCCAGCTCCGAAACCCGCTCCTCGGCCTGCGCCCGGGCGGTCTCCGCCTCCCGTGCGGCCTCCCGCGCCCGCTGCAGCTCCCCGGCAAGCTCTCCAGCGCCGGCACCGCTGGCTCCCGCATCGCCAGAACCTGCAGCTGGGGTCAGACCCTGGCCAGCAGCTGACGCGGTCTGCTGCCGCTGCTGCTGCTGCTGCTGCTGCTGCTGCTGGTACTGCTGCTTGAGCTGCTCTCGCTCCCTGTCCCACGCGGCCCGGGCCTCCTTGAGCTGCTGCTCGGCGTGCTTGGCATGCTGCTGCGCCACGGTGGCCTTCCAGCCCGCCTCGCAGCCCCACGACACCAGCTTTTGGAGCTTGAACAGCATCACCTGCCGAGCATCGAGACCAGCAAGGGTTGCCTAGGTGGGTTGGCACACTCGCACGCAGTACAACAGGACTGCTCCCGGTATGCGAACAGTGTCCAGGACGTGGCAAGGGGCATTGCATGCATAGATGCAGCCAATTCTACTCAGGGGCTGCCGACGTCCATGTGATCATGTCCTCCATGTCCGGGCCCAGACCCAAAGCCCCGTACCCGTTGAGACGGTCTCCACGGCGCATGCACACCGCATCCTACCTACAGTACATCTGTACATCTTAGAAAGTGCACCAGTACACCAGTACCACAGCCCCACCTTTTCCATGCCCGGGTCCAGCTTCTCCTTGCCGGCCAGCAGGTCCTGTGCGTCCCGCAGGTCCGGCGGCCCCTTGCGCCCGTGCGAGTGGCTGGCGGCCTGCGACAGGATGTCACGGTACAGTGCCAGGCGTGCGGGCGCCTCCAGCCCCGCGGCCAGCACCGTGGGGTCACGCGGCGCAGGCGGCGGCGTGGGCGGCAGCGGCATGCCAGGGTACCGCTGCGCCGGCCCAGGGCTGAACGGCGACCCGCTGCCCGCCCCTCCCGGGCTGGAACTGCCACCACCACTGCCACCTCCCCCACCGCCGGATGCGGACTCCCCTGGGGAGGATGGGCTGCCTGGGGCAGCTGCTGCTGCCGCTGCAGACGCCGCCCCCATGTGCGCGGACATCATGCCGCTATCCAGCGACTCGCTGCCCCTGCGCTGCGGGCTGCTGCCGTCGGGCCCGCCCGAGCCCACCGCGCCCGTCTCGGATTGGCTGCGCAGGCGGCCTCGGGCGCCGGGCGGCGGCAGGCCCGCCTGCGCGCGCAGGTCCGACACGGTGTGCTCCAGGCGAGCCACCATGTCCGTGTACTTGCGCAGCTCGCCGCGGAGGCCCGCCACCAGCGTGGTCTTCTGGCTGAGCTCCTCCTTTAGCGCCTGTGGTGCGGGAAAAAAGGGGTTGCAGCATGTCATACGGAATCACTGATATGCCGATGTAGGCTCATGCGTTATGGCAGCCCGCTTGGTGTTGACGAGGCAGATCCGTACATATGACCTCGCAAGCTCGAACAGAGGAGCACCCGCAACCATACTGGTAATGCGTCCTCGCACGGTGCCTCGCGGCACACGGGTCCTCTCCCCAACTCGTCGCACGACACTCACATCCAGCTCATCGGCCAGCCGCTCATCCGCCACGCTGTGTGCGCTGCTGCTGGTGGCGCTGAGGCCGCTGCTGCCGGGGCCGCCCACATCCTCCACGTCCTGCAGGCCCTGCTCCCCGTCGTCGTCCTCGTGGTCGTCCGCGTCCTCGTCGTAGTGCCCAGGCACCGCGGAGCGCCGCCTGGGGGGCTCCCCTGGCAAGCCGGCGGAGGTGGAGGCGGCGGTGTCGGCGGTGAGCCTGGGCCCCGTGGGAAGGCTAAACGCAGCGAACAGCTCCTCGTTGGACTATGGGCGGCGGGGATAAAGGAGGCGAGCGGGGGGAGGAGTGCATGAAAGAGGCCCGGGAGGAGGGGCGGCGAGGCTTGCGTGGACGCAATGACAGCATTGAGCGTAACATGCTGTGCTCCTACAAGTGCAGTGTGATGCTCCTACAAGTGCAGTGTGTCACATGAGGTGGGAAAGCAATCGTTGCTGCATGCCCTACCGCTCGTACGCTGCCTGTCCTTCCGTGTGCATGCATTTATGCAGCTATGGCAGATCAGCGCGTACAATGTGTACTGGTAAGAACGAGAGCCGCATATGCTTTTCTTGTTGCGCAGGCTCTCATCCACATGCCGCTCACCTTCCGCATGGCACGCAGGCTCCGAGTGACAGGACGCTCGGCTTCCCCGCCTTCGGCGCCAGCCCTGGAGGAGAAACCGAAGCAAGCCGTGTATTTGCATGGTAGTCCCGTAGCCACACTTCAACGCGTTTGCTCTCTACAGTGCCCGGTCTCCCACAGCAAGCACAGCGCCACCCCCTCGGCATAACCCCCTGTCCCGTTTGGCCCACACCCTGCTGCTGCTACCGTTGCTGCTCACCTTTCCTTCTCGGATGCGCCGTTCAGTCCCTCCAAATCCACCTGCTCCACAGTGCGCCGGTGCCCCGGCTTGCCACCGCCGGGGCTGTCCGCGCCGCCCCGGGCCGCCCCCGGCGGGCTGTGCGGCGACGCCAGTTTGTCCGTGGGATAGCGTGGCTCGATGATGGGCCGGTCCCGGAGCAGCTCCTCCAGGGACATGTCGGACTCGTCCTGCATTCCGCCAATGTCCCCCATGGCCACGTGAGCCGCCCCCGGGTCGTGTAAATGCAGTCCGTGGGAGGGACGAAGGGTGGCAGTCAGGCCGCCGCCACGCCCTTCGTTCGCAGCGTGCGGGGGAGCTGCAGAGCCACTGCCGCTCCGCCGCCGCGTGCTGTTAAGCCACGAGGCAGAACCGCCCCCGCCACCAGAGCTGCCGCTGCCGCCGCCACCGTGTGCGCTGAAAGGCCCCGGCGGCAGCTCAAAGCTGCTGGCGCTGCTGCTGCCCTTGCTCGTGAGCTCGGACGCGTCCTCCAGGGAGGCAGTGCTGCTGCTGCTGCTCCCGCCACTGCTGCTGCCGCCGCCCGCGGACCCGGCCCTGTCCGCGCCCCCGCCCAGCCGCTCAGCCATCGTCTTCGCCTGCTTCTGCGCCTCGGCCTGCAAGGCAGCCTGGCGAATGGCGGCAAGAGACTGGCCCGTCATCCGGACAGTGGCCATCAGGCCACCGCCGGAAGCCCCGGAGGCTGCCGCTGGCGCAGAGGCCTCCCCTGAAGGCTTAGCCGCCACGGTGTTTGGCGGCTCGGGCTCGCTGTTGTCACCAATGCTGGTACCCGAGAGGCCCTTCAGGTGGGGCATGGGCCCGCTGAACACGGAGGGCAGGTCGTGTGGGGATTCTGCTGCCGTGTCGGAGGTGTAGCGCGCGCGGGGCAGGTGCACTGAGGGAGGCGCGGAGGGGCTGTGCTGAGGGAACATTTTGAACGCGCTGCCGCCGCTGCTGGCACCTCCACGCTCCCAGTCGCTGCTGCCGCCGCCGTCGCCGCTGCCACGTTCAGAACCGAAGCCGGGGGCCTGGGCAGCGGGCGGACCACCCGAGGTCAAGTCCAGGCCTGCATCTTCCGCATCCTCGTCGTCCGTGTCATTATCTGACGAGTCTTCAGCGCCGTCGCCCTCCTGCTCAGGAGAAGCTCCAGCTCCGCTCCGCCGCTGCTCCCGCACCAGGCCCTCCACCTCGTCCTGCTGCGGCTCCTGCGGCTGCTGCCGCACGGGCACCGCCGGCTCCTGCCTCGCAGGGCGCAGAAGCCCCGCCCCCTCCTCCTCCCTGTCCTCGCCCCCAATCACCGGCCTCGTACCGCCCCTCCCGCCAGCTGCCCCCGCCTGCCCAGAAAGCCCCATAACACCCCTCTCTGCGCCTCCTCCGGCGCTCCCATCGCCGCTTAAGCCACGACCGGCAAGGAGCTCCCCGTCAAACTCCAGCCCCCGCACCGCCTGCTGTATAATATCCTGCAGCTGCTCTTCGCTCACATCCAGATCCCCACCCGCTGCTCTCGCACTATCAGCCACCACTCCCTCGGCCCCGGCCTCCTCATCCGCGCCCTCCTCTCGCTGCTCGCCGCTGTCCTCCTGCACGATCTCCACAGCAGGCACGGGAGCCCCCCTGCGCATGGCCATCCCCACGGGCACCGCCATGCCCATGGGGCCCACACCCACCATGACCGGCCCAAAGCCACCCGCGCCCATCCCAGGGAACACGCCCCCTGACGCCAGCCCCGCCAGCATGGCCTGCAGCAGCGCCTCCTCTCGCTCACTCAACAGCTCCTCCTCGGACTCCTCATCCTGCTCATCGCCCTCGCCCTCGCTGCCTAGGCCGACCCCAGCCCCACCGGCACCAAAGCCACGCGAGCCGCTGTGACCCTCCCAACCCTCCTCAGTCTCCAAAAGCTCACCAGGCTGCATGCCCGCATTCTGCTCATCGTCCCCAACGCCATCATCCCCCATGGGATGGTACATGGCAGCCGCAGCCACCAGCGCCGCGGCCACCAGCCCATCCTCGTCCTCCTCCTCCGCCTCTGCACCGCCCTCCTGGACACCCGCCTCACCCGCCCTAGCGTACACGCCGAACGCCGGACCTCCCATCCCCGCCCCGTACAGCCTCTCGCTGCCGTCACCCGCTTCGTCGCTGCCCCCCTCCTCGCCCTCGTCCTCGTCATCCGCATCCTCTGCGGTTTGCAAGACCACCGGCACAACACCCAGCCCCGGGATGTAGGTGAAGGCGGCAGCTTGCGGCCGCATGCGGGGCGACGCACGCCGGCCCCCACCAGCCCCACCGCCAGACGGCGACGTGGAGGCGTCAGCACCCTCCCCCAGCGGGCTCCTCCGCGGTGAGCTCGCCGCCCCTCCCTCGCCCTCCCCTCCGTCCGCTCCAGCGGTCGGAACCCTCCTAGGAGACTGCGTCCTAGGGGACTGGGTGTGCGGTGACAAGCCCCGGGGTGACAGGTGAGGTGATAGTTCGCTGCCTGTGGGCTGGACCTCGGGGCCCCGCGTGGGGCTGCAGGCACGCGGCTTGGCTCCCGAGGGCGAAGGCTGCCGAGCATCCCCTCCGTCGCCTGGCCGCGGAGACGCTCGTAATGGGATGCCGCTGCCGGACACCGCGTATGTGGTGCCTGGAAGGATGAACAACAGGACAGGTGAGCTGCGATGTTTCCATTGTTCCGTCTGTCACCTAACCGAGAGCATTGAAAGTGTTGCGTGGTCATGCAGGTAGGACACAGCAATTGTTGCAAATGCTATTTCCATGGTGTTGGTTTTTGAGCACACCCACCTGGCAGCATGGATACCAGCTGCTCCAGAGCAAGGCCAGACATGGGCAGCGGCGGGGGGCGCTGCGTCAGGTCTATATGTATTACGTCAGAGTCTTCTGAGCCGGCGCTGCCCTTGTCTGCTGCGTTGGGTCCATGACCTTGTTGTTCCGACGTTTGGCGGTCGGCGGGCTGCTCCCCGTTGACAACGGGATCCAAGGCTCCGCTGGAGGAGTTGCCTGAGGTTCCGTTTGCACCCGCCACATCACTGCTGCTATAGCCCAGTGTGTTCGTGGCAGAGATTGATGCCGCGTCCGTTTTGGTTGGCGGGGGAGCAGCTGTGGACGCAGCAGTGGGAGACCCTAGCTCCTTGAGAGCCGCGTCAACGTCCACATCAAAGACATTAGAAGCAGCCGCTTCCCAGCTGTCTGAATAGTTTCCTATGATGGGGGAGCCCTGTCGATCCATCGGCGCTGGGTGACCTCTGCGCAGGGTGCATATCAGCAGGCGGGGCGCCGCAGCACGTGGCGTCAGTTGGTGGAGGGGCAACCAAAAGGCCTCCTTGGAGAGTGCATTTGCCGTATGCGCTCCCCTTGTCAGTTCTCTGTGCTGCGCACAGCTAGACGTCGAGGTGGCCTTCCTGATGTTCGAGGCTTCGCGGAGTGCACGACATGAAGCACACAGCGAAGCCTAACGAGGAGCGGCCGATTGAAGGCCCTATTTATTGTGGGACCGCATACAAGGGTTTCTGGACCTCTTAGCCGCTGCTGTGTTCTGGGCTCCGTCATTGCCATGCAGGCCAAGCTGTGTCACTACGTGCACAAGGATAACCCACCGCTAGTCGTTCATGCCTTGAAGTCAACGCAGTAGGTCGTAAAGTGACCGACCATATGTCGCAAAAGTGCTATGTGACAGAAGTAAGGGGTTTCGCACGTCGCACCGTTCTCACTTGCACTACAGCGACTCAGTGGCTTTGGCTATATGAAGTTCATGTTTGACGTACATCTGCAAGTCACAGGCCAGCAGGTATGATTGGAAAGACAACATGAGTTGACCACATTGTTGGACTCCCCTGACTATATGCCATGTAGAGTCTGACCTGCGCTTGTATTGAAGGTCGAAGCACATAAACACAGAAACTAAAACGATGATGCAAACACCAACACCTCCATCTGCACTGTTTCCTCGCGCTTCTCAAGTTCGACCCAAGCTGGGCCGAGAAATAAGTTCAGAAGAAAGCGAGGGCATACTGTTCGCTTTTGAAACGTTGGATGTGGACAGGACAGGATATGTGACGACCAAGCAGCTGAAGGTGAGCGAAGCGTGCCAGTAACCGCAGCGTCTGCCCCTACGTAGGGTGAACGCAGTTGACCCCTAGGTTCCGTGCAACCCCCAGAACATGATACTCTGGAGTAGTTGTGATTGTAGCGTCTTGCTCTCCATCTTGCAGGTGGCCCTACGAGCGCTTGGCTTTGAGGTGCACAAGGTGGGCAGCAAGGGAGCAACTCGCTTGACGCCCCCTACCCCGCTACCCCGCACACCGGCCTTCCTAACCCGGAACTCCACTCTACAACCAGACAGCATTTGCTGTCACTTGAACACCTTCAACGCTAGCCCTAAACCACGCTGTGTAAGCTGTGCGCTCATTCCTCTGCTACCGATACCGCCCCGCCGCACTTGACCCACGGTACCCGCTTCCCGTGCCATGGCCCCGCCGTCCGCTGTCTGCGGTGCAGGCCGACGTGCAGGACCTGCTGGCCCGCCACGGCGAGGAGGGCGCGGCGCGGCTGGACTTCCCCGCCTTCCGCCGCCTAGTGGTGGACATGCTGCAGCAGCGCAGCGTGGCAGATGACCACAGGCGGGCCTTCCAGCTGTTCGATGTGATGGGGCAAGGTGCGTGGGGTGGCCTTCGGGACAGCGGAGGGCGGGAGGCGTGATACGGTGCACGAACGGGGGCTTGTGCAAGCGCACCGGCAGGCGGCGTGTGGACAGTGTGCAGCAGGATTGTAATACGGACAGCGTGGCAGGAGAGTCTAAGCTGCTCGGGCAAGGTGGGACAGGGGGAGTGCCGACAAGCAGGTACCGGTACGGTGAAGGGAGGTAGGGGAGGGGAGGGGAACGATGCGGAGCTGGCGCCTATGAGGACACAGCCCCAGGTGATGGTATCCTGCGCCTACCTGAGAAAAGCGTCGTCTTGTAGTACGGATGGCAACCGGTACTTTCGCTCCTGGTGGCTAACTCTGTGGGGCTGTAAGCCCAGCGCTGGCGCGATTGGACGCAACGGTATGCTGTCTGGTGCCTGTTGTGAACTGCACGCCCGGTCCGTCCCTGTCCGCTGCGTGCCCCTGGCCCCAGGCGCCATCGACTTCATGACCCTCAAGCGCGTGGTCAAGTCCCTCAACATCGAACTCCCAGACGAGGAGCTGCAGGTGGGCCCGTGTAGGAAATTATCCCCAAAGATCAGTTCCGCTCCCAGCAGTGTCTACCGCGTTAACGGCTGAGGAACACTCGAGTAGGGGCAGGAGGCGGTTTTGAAGGCTGGAGCACGTGCTTACAGCAAGGGATGGGCACAAGGGTATCACCGGTTCCCACACACGTGCGACAGCACTGGGGTGCACTTGACGCTGTGCACAGCGCTGGATTGCCAACAGTACGCTTGCCGTTGCCTGAGCAGCACCCCACTCAATGCCCGCTGCAGCACCATAATACCTGATACATTGCCACCAACACAAGGCAGGATACAGTACTCTCGTAGAACCGTACATACAGTCCTTGACACCGCCAACGCCGCCTCTGGTCCGCAGGACATGATCACCGAGTTCGGCAAGGACGGTTTCATCACAGAACAAGAGTGGCTAGCCATCATGAACGCGGACTAGCCAGGGGGGCTGCTCGATGGCGGCCACGCTGCTGATTGCGCAGCGTTGTACACGACACGAATAGTGCATTCATGTGCACATGGCACTCATAAGCAATGAGATGGCATCTCTTCCTCACGTTTAATATACGTAGCCTTCTTCATCAACTGTACCACGTCTTGCACGCGGCACGAAACACCGGGGTACGTGCATGTCCGGCGCGGGACCTGATCCACAGGCCGCTCGTTTGGCAACATTTCCTTATCAGTCGACCGGTCTATTATTAAGTCTATAACTGTGCGTGCGTGAATACTTGCATAGGACGGTAGGACGGTCAAGATATTCCAGTCAGTGCCAGTGGTTCCCCTGTATCCATGTAGTGCAGAGCGTGCAGTACAGGTGCAATACACCTTTTGTGCAATCGCGTGTGGCCCGTAATAAGGCCCCGGCTCACTGGCAAACCCGCCCACTGAGGGTCTGTAACTTCAAAAGTTCAAATGCACCAGCGAAGCCTTACTGAAGGCAGCCCCTATCCACAGCGCCTCACCGGCATGCCCGAGTAGAGCACCCTCCAAGCCGCAGCCTGTGCCAGCTGTATACGGCTGTCAGGCGCCCGCTGATCCAACAAAATGTCCGCCGGTGAAGTGCTCACAAACCACCCCAGCCAGCCTCCTGGCATTACAACAGGTCTCCCACTGCCGGCGCCCGGCCCCCGTCTGGGCTGGCGATGCTCTACGAGGCCCGCCTACACGCGTACCGGCATGGTGCTGGCCGTGTGGGCGGATGGTCGCTGCACCACGGGAAGGGGAGCCCTCCAGCACAGGGCCCCCGCCTCGCATTGCGGCGCTTATAGGACCAAGACCAAGGCCCTGCTGCCTCCTCGGCCCAGCCTGACCCCGGCTTTCACCCCAGCCGCGTGGACAGGGCCCACACCGCCAGCGCCAGCTCCCATGGAAGGTGTTGGCCGCCGGTACGTCCTGGCACGTCCCATTCTGTTTGCAAGGAGCCGCTGCTCAACACCCCGCTGTCGCCTCACCCCAGGCGCGTGGACAGGGCCCGCACCGCCAGCGCCAGCTCCCGCGGGTCGCTGTCCATCAGCGCCTGCTCGTCCACCAGGCTCTCGGGCCACAGCTGCCGCAGCTCCAGCACGCCTGGGCGGCAGCAAGGGATAAGTGGTCATGCACGGTTGTTTGTGCACTGGCCGTGGTATGTTTACGCATACAAGGACTGACAGGCTCTCGGGCCACGCCTGTCGCAGCTACAGTACGCCTGCGCGGGAGCATGGGTGCAGGGAACGGATAGCTCAGCTAAGGACAGGGGCTTGAAGGGGCCAAAGTTGCCACAGATCAAGCACAGGGTGTAGCACGACATGGGTTCAGCGGGTCAAGAAAGGCGGCACTACAGCTGCTCGTAATGGGGTTGGCAGGAAAGGGGCCGTCCAGTGTCCCGGTCTTCAGAATTATCATGACTTTGGCGGCCATTTTGGCTGCCTGTCAGGATTTCTTTGGGCAGAATCCTGACCGAATCAGGATTTTCAAGAGGGTTTTCCCCCAGGATT
>VFQN01004639.1_pt1 | contig 17944 bp, 17 predicted proteins | sample 3512371 | NCBI WGS metagenome assembly VFQN01 (sample SAMN10412370, study PRJNA504923) | tailings metagenome | isolation source: Replicate 2 from Balatoc abandoned mine | place: Philippines: Itogon, Benguet | collected 2017-08-28 | reverse complement strand
CCTCGCTCCACTACAGGCTCAGGCCTTGGAGACCTACGGGCTCAGATCTGGCGACCGGCGGTTGTTGGACGCAGCCGCCCGTTCGCACATCATGGCACCGGCCTCGCACACAAGAGACCTTCGCTCGACCAAAAGCCGGCAATTTGTGGAGAGAAGATCTCTCCGCTACGCCTCGCTACGCTCGGCTCCGGTCGAGATGACGGTCCTACTTTACGTCGTCTCGACCGGAGCACCGAAGGTGCGAAGCGGAGAGACCTTCGCTCGACCAAAAGCCGGCGATTCGTGGAGAGAAGAGCGCTCGGCTTCGGTCGAGATGACGGGGTTTCTATTGGATCGTTTCAAGCCGCATTGATCGCGGCAAACGCTTCGAAGGCATCCTCGACCAGGCTGACATGGTGGATCATGGCGGCGTGGGCGCCGGCGGCGTCGCCGGAGACGATGGCGCGGACGACGGTGTCGTGTTCCTGATTGGAGCGCAGCAGGCGGCCGTCCATGCGGAACTGGGCGCGGCGGAACGGGCCGACCCGGCGGCGCAGGGTCATCGCATAGTCGGCCAGCGGCGCATTGTGGGCGCCGGCATAGATCGCCGAATGGAAGGCGACGTTGGCGTCGGAATAGGCCTCGGTCTCGCCCGCCGCCGCCAGCGCCATCATCGCTTCGTGCCGCGCCTGAAGGCGGCGGCGCTCGATCGGCGTCATGCTCATGGCCGCGAGCCGGGCGCAGGTCGCTTCCATCTCGGCCATGGCCACGAACAGGCTCTCGATCTCCTCGGGCGTCGCCTTGGAAACGATCGCGCCCTTGCGCGGGCGCATGTCGATCAGGCCGCTCATGGCCAGCTGGCGCAGCGCCTCGCGAACCGGGGTGCGCGAGACGCCGTGCTGTTCCGCAAGTCCCACCTCGTCGAGGCGTTCTCCGGGCGGCAACCGCCCGTTGAGGATGCCGTCGGCGATCGCCGTGGCAAGCTTTTCGGCCAGGGTCGGGTTGGTGTCGGTGCGCATGCCGCCCTGCATACAAGATCGATGCCAAAGCAGGAATTGCACTCATCCATGCACAAAAAGAATGCAATGAGATGAAATTGCATACAACTTGACCCGAGTGATGGTCCATTTCCTCGCGGATTCGCCCGCTTTTCGGGCCTTCGAGGCGTGGCACACCGCTTGCTGTCTTCCTTCCAGGCCGCACCGGCCATCGGGGATGCGAGCAAGGGGGACGTTCCATGATCGACAAGTTCAATATCGGCCGGCGGGCACTTCTGGGCGGCGCGGCCAGCGCGACCGCCCTCGGTCTCGCGGGCGGCGCCCAGGCGCAGAAGCCCCTGGTGGTGGGCTTCATCTATGTCGGTCCACGCGACGACTACGGCTACAACCAGGCCCATGCCGAGGCTGCGGCGGTCCTGAAGAAGATGGCCGGCGTGAAGGTCGTCGAGGAAGAGAAGGTGCCGGAGACCGTCGCCGTCGAGAAATCGATGGAGAGCATGATCAACATGGACGGCGCCACGCTGCTGTTCCCGACCTCGTTCGGCTACTTCGACCCGCACATGCTGCGCATGGCGGCCAAGTACCCCAAGATTCAGTTCCGGCACTGCGGTGGTCTGTGGAACAAGGCCAAGAACCCGATGAACACCGGCAGCTACTTCGGCTACATCGACGAGGCGCAGTATCTTGCCGGCATCGTCGCCGGCATGACCACCAAGAGCGGCAAGCTGGGCTTCGTCGCCGCCAAGCCGATCCCCCAGGTGCTGCGCAACATCAACGCCTTCACCCTGGGCGCGCGCTCGGTGAACCCCAAGGCCACCACCCAGGTGATCTTCACCGGCGACTGGTCGCTGCCGGTCAAGGAGGCCGAGGCCACCAACTCCATGATCGCGCAGGGCGTCGACGTCGTGACCTGCCATGTCGACAGCCCGAAGGTCGTGATCGAGACCGCCGAGCGCGCCGGCATCTACACCAGCGGCTACCACACCAACCAGGCGAAGCTCGCGCCCAAGGGCTACCTCACCGGCGCCGAATGGCAGTGGGAGAAGATCTACGTCGACTTCGTGGAGACGATGAAGAAGGGCGGCGCGCCGGGCAACTTCGTGCGCGGCGGCCTCAAGGAAGGCTACGTCAAGACGTCGCCGTTCGGTCCCGCCGTGTCGGATGCGGCCAAGGCCAAGGTCGAGGAGGCGCGAAAGGGCATCGTCGACGGCAGCTTCGCGATCTTCAAGGGGCCGCTGAAGGACAACAAGGGCAACACCGTCATCGCCGGCGGCACGACCTACACCCAGACCGAGCCCGTGCTCGAAGGCATGAACTACCTGGTCGAAGGCGTCCTGGGCGCGACGTCGTAAGCGCGGCGCGCACGCGTGAGACGAGCAACTCTTCTCCTCCCCCGTCTCACGGGGGAGGCCGGGAGGGGGAAAGCAAACCGATGAGTGCCGACCGGGAAGAGATCAGACCTGTGGCTGCCCCCCTCCGGCCCTGCGGGCCACCTCCCCCGTCTGACGGGGGAGGAAGGGCAGAGTCGGTTCATCTCGCGTCGTCGCAGAGGTGGGCATCGGCATGAACACCGCCCTCGAACGCATCGCCGTCTCGGCGCTGGCCCTGCTGGCGTCGGCGGTGATCTTCGGCCTGCTGCTGATCTTCTATGCGGGCGTCGATCCGTTCGAGGCCTATGCGCTCATGTACCAGGGCGCGTTCGGCAGCTGGTTCTCCTTCCAGAACACGCTCACGCGCGCAGCGCCGCTGATCCTGACGGCGCTGTGCACCGCGCTGCCGGCCCGGCTCGGACTGATCATCATCGGCAACGAAGGGGCGCTGGTCCTGGGCGGCGTCGCCGCCGCGGCGGCAGGGGTCGCGGTCGCGGCTTCCGGGCCGCTGGTGACCAACCTCGCCATGGCGGCGGCGGCGATGGTCGTGGGCGGCGCGTGGATCGCGCTGGCGGGCGGGCTGCGCCAGTATCGCGGCGTCAACGAGACGATCTCGAGCCTGCTGCTCACCTACATCGCCATCGCCCTGATGAACCATTTCGTCGAAGGCCCGCTGCGCGATCCGACGAGCCTCAACAAGCCGTCGACCCCGCCGATCGGCGACGCAAACATGCTGGGCACGATCGGCGGCTCCGACGTGCATTGGGGCCTCGCCTTCGGCATCGCGGCCTGCCTGCTCTGCTACGGCGTGCAGCGCTTCACGACCTTCGGCTTCGCGATGCAGGTGATCGGCGGCAATCCGAAGACCGCGCGCATGATGGGCCTGAACGTCGGCCGCTACGTGCTGGTCGCCTGCGCGGCCGGCGGCGCAGCGGCGGGACTCGCCGGCATGGTCGAGGTCGCCGCGGTGCACGGCAAGGCCAATGCCTCGCTGGCGGTCGGCTACGGCTTCACCGGCATCCTCGTCTCCTTCCTCGCCCGCCATCATCCGCTGGCGATCATTCCCGTCGCCATCCTGCTGGGCGGCATCGGCGCCAGCGGCGGGCTTCTCCAGCGCCGGCTCGACCTGCCCGACGCGGCGGTGGTCGTGCTGCAGGGCATCATCTTCGTCTGCATCCTGGCGAGCGAAACCTTGTACGGCCGCTCATGGACCTGGCTGTGGCGCTTCAGGGCCGTGGAGGGACGCTGAGCATGGACGGCAGCGACATCGGTCTCTGGGGCGTCCCGCTCGCCATGCTGGCCGGTGCCATCCGCGTCAGCACGCCCTTCATCTTCGTGAGTCTCGGCGAGTGCCTCACCGAGCGCAGCGGCCGCATCAACCTCGGCCTCGAGGGCACGCTGATGATGGGCGCGATGACAGCCTACGGCACGGCGCTGCTGAGCGGTTCGCCCTGGCTCGGCGTGCTGGTGGCGGCCGGCGTCGGCCTGATGCTGGGCGCCCTGCACGCGGCGCTCTGCCAGCTCCCGAAGGTCAACGACATCGCGACCGGCATCGGCCTGATGCTGTTCGGTACCGGCCTCGCCTTCTTCCTGGGCAAGCCCTACATCCAGCCCAAGGCGCCCAACCTCGGCGCGCTGGACCTTGGCGCCTGGAGCAGCATCCCGCAGGTCCAGCAGGCGCTGCAGGTCAATCCGCTGTTCCTGATCGGCATCGTGCTGGCCTTCGCGCTCGCCTGGGCGCTGAAGAACACGCGCTGGGGCCTGATCGTCCGTCTCGCGGGAGAAAGCGTCGATGCGGCGCTGGCGATCGGCGCCTCGGTCGGTCGCGTCCGTTTGCTGGCGACGGCGGTCGGCGGCGCCTTCGCGGGCATCGGCGGCGCCTTCCTGTCGCTCTACTATCCGGGAAGCTGGAACGAAGGCCTGTCGAGCGGCCAGGGCCTGATGGCCGTCGCCCTGGTGATCTTCGCGCGCTGGGATCCGATCCGCTGCCTGTGGGCTTCGTTGCTGTTCGGCGCGGCCGGCGCGATCAGTCCGGCACTGCAATCCGTCGGCGTGACCCAGGGCTACTACCTGTTCAGCGCCGCACCCTACGTCCTCACCCTCGCCCTGATGATCGCCACCTGTTCGCCCGCCCGCACCCTGCGCGGTGCGCCGGCCGAGCTGGGCGCGGTCAAGTAGGAGCCGCCATGACCAAGACCCACATCGACTCCCGCCCCTACGCCTGGCCGTGGAATGGCGCGCTGCGCGCCGACAATACCGCGCTGGTCATCATCGACATGCAGACCGACTTCTGCGGCGTCGGCGGCTATGTCGACAAGATGGGCTACGACCTCTCGCTCACCCGCGCGCCGATCGAGCCGATCAAGGTACTGCTCACGGCGGCACGCAAGGCCGGATGGACCGTGATCCATACCCGCGAGGGCCATCGGCCCGATCTCTCCGACCTGCCGGCCAACAAGCGCTGGCGCTCGCAACAGATCGGTGCCGGCATCGGCGATCCCGGACCGTGCGGGCGCATCCTGGTGCGCGGCGAGCCGGGTTGGGAGATCATCCCCGAACTCGCGCCCATCGCCGGCGAGCCGATCATCGACAAGCCGGGCAAGGGCTCTTTCTGCGCCACCGATCTGGAGCTGATGCTCCGCACCCGCGGCATCGACAATCTGGTGCTGACCGGCATCACCACCGACGTCTGCGTCCACACCACGATGCGCGAGGCCAACGACCGCGGCTTCGAATGCCTGATCCTGGAGGACTGCACCGGCGCCACCGATGCCGGCAATCACGCGGCGGCCCTCAAGATGGTCGAGATGCAGGGCGGCGTGTTCGGCGCCGTCGCCAACTCGGCCGCGGTTCTCAAGGCGCTGGCGTGACCGCGCCGTCCCTCGAACTGATCGGCTTCACCAAGCGCTTCGGCGCGATGGCCGCGCTCGACGACGTCTCGGTGAAGATCAGGGCCGGCGCGTTCCATGCGCTGCTGGGCGAGAACGGCGCGGGCAAGAGTACGCTGGTGAAGTGCGCCATGGGCTACTACGCCGCCGACCAGGGCCAGATCCTGCTGAACGAGCGGGAGGTGACGATCGCCCATCCGCGCCAGGCGCACGAGCTGGGGCTGGGCATGGTCTACCAGCACTTCACGCTGGTGCCGAACATGACGGTGCTGGAGAATTTCGTGCTGTCGCGCGGCGACCTGCCGGCCGTGATCGACTGGGCTTCGGAGCGGCGCGCGCTCAAGGCCTTCTTCGAGACGACGCCGTTCACCGTGCCGGTCGACACGCCCGTGGCCGACCTGGCGGCCGGCCAGAAGCAGAAGGGTGAAATCCTTCGCCAGCTCTACCTGAAGCGCACCCTGCTTATCCTCGACGAGCCGACCTCGGTGCTGACGCCGGACGAGGCCGACGAGGTGCTGACCACCTTGAAGAAGCTGACCAACGAAGGACAGGTCACCATCGTCACCATCACGCACAAGTTCCGTGAGGTGAACACCTATTGCGACGCCGTCACCGTGCTGCGCCGCGGCCGGCTGATCGGCACGAGGCCCACGAGCGAGCTCGACAACGACATGATGGCGGAGATGATGGTCGGGCGCCGCGAGACGCGCGCCGTCGTCGAGCGCGAGACCCGTGCACCGGGAAAGCCGGTGCTGAAGCTCGAGGGTTTGAGCGTCGCCGACAATGTCGGCCAGCTCGCGGTCGAGGATCTCGCGCTGGAGATCCGCGCCGGCGAGATCGTCGGCGTTGCCGGCGTGTCTGGCAACGGCCAGCGCGAGCTGGTCGAGACCCTGGCCGGGCAGCGCGACCATGAGGCCGGCCGGATGCTGGTGCACGGCGAGGTCTACACCGCGACGCGGCCCGAGATGGTGCGCCACAGGATCGCCTGCCTGCCCGAGGAACCGCTGCGCAACGCCTGCGTCGCCGACATGTCGGTGGCCGAGAACATCGCGCTGCGGTCCTTCGACCAGCCGCCCTCCTCGCCCGACGGGATCCGCCTCAGGCGCAGCCCGATGCGCGAGACGGCCCGCAAGCTCATCGACGCCTACAAGGTGAAGACCCCCGGGCCGGATGCCGCGATCCGCGGCCTGTCGGGTGGCAACGTGCAGCGCGCGGTCCTGGCGCGCGAACTGTCGAGCGAAGGCGACCTGCTGATCGTCGCCAATCCCTGCTTCGGCCTCGACTTCGCCGCCGTCGCCGAGATCCGCGCCCGCATCGTGCAGGCGCGCAACCGCGGCGCCGCCGTGCTGCTGGTCAGCGAGGACCTCGACGAGATCCTGCAACTCTCCGACCGGATCGTCGTGATGTTCGACGGCAAGCTTGCGCTGCAGACCGACGCAGCCGCCGCCGACGTCGGCGCCATCGGCCGCGCCATGGCGGGACACTGATGAAAACCATCGCCGCACAGCCGTTCGACTTCACCTTCGATCCCGCGCGCACGGCGCTGATCGTCATCGACATGCAGCGCGACTTCATCGAACCCGGCGGTTTCGGCGCGACGCTGGGCAACGATGTGAGCCTGCTGTCGGCGATCGTGCCCACCGTCGGCCGGCTTCTCGAGGCGTTCCGCAGCGCCGGGCTGCCCATCATCCATACCCGCGAATGCCATAAGCCCGATCTGTCGGATTGCCCGCCGGCCAAGCGGCTGCGCGGCAAGCCGTCGCTGCGCATCGGCGATCCCGGCGCGATGGGCCGCATCCTGATCGCCGGCGAACCGGGTGCCGACATCGTGCCGGAGCTGGCGGCGAAGCCCGGCGAGATCGTGCTCGACAAGCCCGGCAAGGGCGCGTTCTACGCCACGCCGCTCGGCGACATCCTGGCCCAGCGCCGAATCACCCATCTCGTGTTCGCCGGCGTCACCACGGAGGTGTGTGTGCAGACGACGATGCGCGAGGCCAACGACCGCGGCTTCGAGTGCCTGTTGGCCGAGGACGCGACCGAAAGCTATTTCCCGGAGTTCAAGAAGGGAGCACTCGACATGATCCGCGCCCAGGGGGCGATCGTCGGCTGGACCGCGACCGTCGACCAGATCGCCGAGGCGCTCCGCTGACTAGTGCAGGGCGCGCTCACGCGAGACGTAGTGGCCGCGCTTCAGTTCCTTGAAGAACTGCGGCACCTGCGGATGCGACACCGGCTTGCCGGTATCGTCGGGCAGCAGGTTCTGCTCCGACACATAGGCCACGTAGGTGGTTTGCGCGTTCTCGGCCAGCAGATGGTAGAAAGGCTGGTCGCGGCGCGGCCGCACCTCTTCGGGGATCGAGGACAGCCATTCCTCGGTGTTGGCGAACACCGGATCGACGTCGAAGATCACGCCCCGAAACGGGTAGATGCGGTGCTTCACCACCTGGCCGATGGCGAACTTGGCGCAACGCACGGGCGGCGCGGCCAGCGCCGGGGTAGAAGCCTGATTGATGGGTTCCATAGGCAAAGTATTGCTCCGAACAGGCCGGTAGGCAACGCAGTCAGGACACGGGATTCGACGGCCGACTGCAAGAATACGTGAAAAACAGCCGTCCGGATCGCCCCGCAAGAATGCGGCCAGTTTCCGGAACCCTCGCGCATCGGTTGACGGGATGCACCTGCCTGTGGACTCTGGGGCCCTACGCGGTGGGAAGGGTTAATTGGTCGAAGGTCTGAAAGTCCGCTTCTGGGGCGTGCGGGGATCCATTTCATGTCCCGGCGCCGAGTATGTGCGCTATGGCGGCAATACGTCGTGTCTGGAAGTCACCGCCGGCGGCCGCCGCCTCATCTTCGACGCCGGCACCGGTATTCGCACGCTGGGCGTGGAACTGGCACGCCACCCGCCCCTCGACATCGACATCTATTTCACCCACACGCATCTCGACCACATCTCCGGTCTCACCTTCTTTGCGCCCCTGTTCGACCGGCGCAATTCGGTGCGCATGTGGGCCGGTCACCTCGAGGCGCCGTACACGCTGAAGAAGGTGGTCGGGCACCTGATGCAGGCGCCGCTCTATCCGGTGTCCCTCGACGTCTTCCAGGCCCGGGTCGAGTTCCGCGAGTTCAAATCGGGCGAGAACCTATCGTGCGGCACCGTCGCCGTGAGCACGACACCGCTCAACCATCCCAACGGCGCCACGGGCTACCGCATCGATCATCTCGGCAAGTCGATCTGCTACATCACGGACACGGAGCACCGGGAAGGCCAGCGCGACGCCACGATCGTCGAACTCTGTCGCGGCGCCGACGTGATGATCTACGATTCGAGCTACACCGACGAGGAATACGCGCGCTATCGCGGCTGGGGACACTCGACCTGGCAGGAGGGCGTGCGCGTCGCCGATGCGGCCGGCGTCGGCACCCTGGCGATCTTCCATCACGATCCCAGCCACGACGACGCGTTCATGGACGGTGTCGCAAGGGAAGCCGCCCTCGCGCGTCCGGGCATTGCGGCAAGCGGCCTGCCGCGTGTCCTCGTCGCCCACGAAGGCCTCACGCTGACACCGTGAACGGATCGCGATGAGCGCCAAGTCAAAATTGCGCGGCCGCTGGCGGCGATTCGCGCTGGGACTGCCGACCGTGCTCGGCCTGAAGCCGCGCGGCTGGTTCATTCCGCACCGCTATGCGCCGTTGCTGCCGCCGCCGGGCGCGCAACCGCCCTATCCGGCGATCGAGCGCCTCTTCGAGGAGCATGCCGACCAGTTCGCCGCCGTCCTCGACGCGGTCGACGCGCGGGCGGAGGCGCTCGAGAGCTGCAAGGCGATGTTCGACCAGTCATGGTTTCCGTCGCTCGATGCCGCCGTGGCCTATGCGCTGGTGCGCGAGCGCAAGCCGCGACACATCGTCGAGGTCGGCTCCGGCCATTCGACCCGGCTTCTGTCCAAGGCCCTGGGCGGCGTCGGCGAAATCCTGGCGATCGATCCGGCGCCGCGCGCGGACATCGCCGACCTGCCCGGGGTGCGGGTGAAGTCGTCGACCCTGCAGGCGGCCCCCGACAAGGTCTTCGACAGCCTCGTAGCGGGCGATGTGCTGTTCATCGATTCCAGTCACATCCTGATGCCGGGCAGCGACGTCGACATCCTGTTGAACCGCGTGCTGCCGCGCCTGCCGTCCGGCACGCTGGTTCATATCCACGACATCTTCCTGCCCTTCGACTATCCCTCGATCTGGGGCTGGCGGGCCTATAACGAACAGCAGGGCGTGGTTCCCCTGCTGACGAGCGGCGCTTTCAAGCCGCTCTTCTCGAGCGTCTGGGCGGAGCGACGCATGGCCGATCGGCTGGCCGCCTCGGTGATCTCGCGCCTGCCGCGACCGCCGGATGCGCTTCCCGCCAGCCTCTGGCTGGAAAAGCGCTGATGCTGCGCCGCCTGCGCGCCTGGCTGTTCGGCAGCGGGGATCCGGCCCAGCTTCCCGAGCGCGTGCGCGCGGCGATCGAACGCCAGCAGGAGCAGAGCGAGATCCTGATCGGCTGGGTGCAGCTCGTCATCGTGGTGCTGGTCGGCACCGTCTACGAATCGAGCTCCATGGCGGGCGGCGTCGTGCAGGAGGATTACTCCTTCGAGTTCGATGTGCTGGTCATCTACGGCATCTTCTGCCTGGTGCGCCTCGGTCTCGCCTACGCGCGCCTGTTGCGCCCCTGGATGCTCTACCTGTCGGTGATCGCCGACATGTTCCTGCTGATGGGGCTGATCTACTCGTTCCATTACAAGTACGCCCAGCCGGCCGTCTTCTATCTGAAGGTGCCGACGCTCCTTTTCGTGTTCCTGTTCATCGCGCTCCGCGCGCTGCGCTTCGAGGCACGCTTCGTCGTGTTCACCGGCCTGACGGCGATCGCGGGCTGGATCGGGCTCATCCTCTACGCGTTGGACGGCCGGGGCGGGCCGGCCAATCCGACCGACGATTTCGTCGAGTACATGACCTCGAACGCATTCCTGATCCACGCCGAGGCCGACAAGATCATCGCCATCCTGCTCACCACGCTGGTGCTGGCGCTGGCGATCTCGCGGGCGCGTCACCTGCTGGTTCAGGCGGTGAGCGAAAGCACCGCGGCGCAGGACCTGTCACGCTTCTTCGATCCCGGTGTCGCGGCGCGAATCCGCGGCGCGGCGAGGTCGATCAAGGCGGGCGAAGGCGAGCTGCGCGACGTCGCGATCCTCACTGCCGATCTGCGCGGCTTCACGCGCCTGTCGATGGAACTTCCGCCGGATGAAGTGATGAAGGTCCTGCAGGACTACCAGGGACGAGTGTGCCCGTTGATCGCGGCGGCCGGCGGCAGCATCGACAAGTTCCTGGGCGACGGGATCCTGGCCTCGTTCGGCGCGGTCATGCCGTCTGCCACCGCCGCCGCGGACGCGCTCCGGGCGGCCGACGCGGTGATGGCCGCTTCCAGCGCCTGGGGCGAGGAACGTCGCGCGGCGGGCCGGCCGCCGCTCGAGATCGGGCTTGCCGTCGCATCGGGACGTGTCGTGTTCGGCGCGGTCGGCGACGGCGAGCGGCTGGAGTTCACGGTGATCGGGGACGCGGTGAATCTCGCGGCGAAGCTCGAGAAGCACAACAAGGAAGAAGGAACCCGCGCGCTGACGGACGGCGAAACCTATGCGCTCGCCGAGCGTCAGGGCTATCGTGCGCCAACGGCGCCTGAACGTCGCCTCAACCGCAGGGTTGGCGGCGTCGCGGAATCTGTCGATATTGTGGTCCTGGCCGCCTGAAGCACGAGGCCGCCCCGGAGATGGCGGGCGGCGTCGCCTTGCCCTTTGCCCATTCGCAGCCTATGTAATTTGCGACAGTGGAGCGCCATCGTGGGTAACAACTACGACATCATCCTGATCGGGTTGGTCGCGGTCTTCTTGATCCTGCGGCTGCGATCCGTGCTGGGCAAGCGCACCGGCAACGAACAGCCGCCGGCACGCGATCCCTTCACGCCTCCGGCGCCGCCGCCCCGTGTCGGCGACGCATCGCAGGGCAACGACAATGTCGTGCCGCTGCCCACGGCCAATCCGCCGGCGCCGCGTCAATCGTCGCCCACCAGCGGTCCCGGCGGCATTCGCGCCACGGTCCTGCCGACCGCGACGGCTGGCGTTGCCGCCATCCGCGCCGCCGATCCGGGCTTCGAGCCGATCGGCTTCACGGGCGGTGCGCGCGCGGCCTTCACCGCGATCGTCGAGGCCTTCGCCCGCGGCGACACCGCGACGCTGAAGCCGCTGCTCGACAGCACCACCTATGCCAGCTTCGAAGCCGCCATTCGCGGTCGCATCGAGCGCAACGAAAAGGCCGAAACGACACTGATCGGCTTCGAAGCGTCCGACATTGCCGGCGCGGAGATGCAGGGCACGCACGCCGTCGTCACCGTGCGCTTCGTGAGCGAGCAGATCAACGTCGTGCGCAATGCCGACAGCCAGATCGTCGATGGCAATCCGAACGAAGTGCAGAAGGTCGTCGACCTCTGGACGTTCCGTCGCGACACCACTTCGGGCGATCCCAACTGGCAGCTCGTGAAGACCGAAAGCGAAGGTTAGGGAGGCTTTTCCGGGAATGCGAAGGAGCCTCCTCGCCGGTGCTGCGGCCTTGCTCGCTGCAGCCGGCCTCCTCTCTGCCTGTGCCGGAACTCCTGGCTCGCCGCCGCCGCAGCGGATTTCGATGGAGCCGACGTCCTACAACGAGATCGCCGGATGGGCGCAGGACCGCCACGCCGAGGCACTCGTCGCCTTCCGTCGTTCCTGCCCGAAACTGACGGCCGGGCCCGACGTCCGTATCGCCACCGACGGCGGCGAAAAGACGGTCACCTCGGGCGAATGGGCGCGCATCTGCGGGGCCGCCGCCGCCGTGCGGACAGGCGACGCGCGGGGCTCCCGGGCGTTCTTCGAGGAGAATTTCCGGCCGCTGATCGTCAAGGTCCCCGGCAAGTTCACCGGCTATTTCGAGCCGGAGCTGCGCGGCAGCAAGGTCCCTTCGCGGCTATTCACCGTGCCCGTCTATCGCAAGCCTCCCGATCTCACCGACAAGCCGTACTACACGCGGGCGGAGATCGAGGCAGGGGTCCTGAAGGGCAAGGGGCTGGAAATCGCCTATGTCCAGGATCCCGTCGGCCTGTTCGAAGTCCAGGTGCAGGGCAGCGGCCGGATCCAGCTTGCCGAAGGCGGGACCATGACGCTCGGCTTCGACGGCTCCAACAACCGCCCCTATACGGCGATCGGCGCCGTGCTGGTCGAGATGGGCGTCATGAAGAAGGAAGATGCGACCTGGCCCGCGATCCGTGACTGGCTTAAGCGCAATCCCCAGCAGGCGCGCGAGGTGATGCGCAAGAACGAGCGTTACATCTTCTTCCGGGACACCAGGACTTCGGCGCCGATCGGGGCGGAAGGCGTGGCCCTCACCGCCCAGCGCAGCATGGCGGTGGACCCCACGATCACGCCCTACGGCACCCCGGTGTGGATCGACACGCGCCGTCCGGTCTATCGCAAGCCCGGGGCGACGGAACCCTATCGGCGCCTGATGATCGCGCAGGACGCGGGCGCCGCCATCAAGGGGCCGGCCCGCGGCGACGTCTTCTACGGCGCCGGCCCGCAGGCGGCCGAATGGGCCGGACGCATGAACAGCGACGGCCGCGCCATCGTCCTGGTTCCCAACAAGAACTGACGCGCCGAGGCTCGGTCGGCGACAAACCTGCCCGGGCCATCTTGCACGCCAATTTCACCGCTGCCATGGTCGGGACGTGTCCAGCTCGTTCGCCATGCCCTCCGCTCGCCCGCGCCGCGTTGCGCTCTTCGTCACCTGCCTCGTCGACCTGTTCCGGCCGTCGGTCGGCTTTGCCGCCGTGAAGCTGCTCGAGGAGGCGGGTTGCACCGTCGAGGTGCCGCCGCTGCAGACCTGCTGCGGCCAGCCCGCCTACAATACGGGCGACCGCGCCACGACGCGGGCCATCGCCGCCCAGGTCATCGACGCCTTCGAAGGTTACGACGCGGTCGTGGCGCCCTCCGGCTCCTGCGGCGGAATGCTGTCGCATCACTATCCCGGCCTGTTCGACGACGATCCCGCCATGAAGGCCCGTGCCGAAAGCCTGGCCGGGCGCAGCTACGAGCTGATCGCATTTCTGGTGGACGTGCTGGGCGTCAGGGATGTCGCCGCACGCTACGAGGGTTCCGTGACGTATCACGACTCCTGCTCCGGTCTGCGCGAACTCGGCGTGAAGGCTCAGCCGCGCAACCTGCTGGCATCGGTGACCGGGCTCGAACTGCGGGAGATGAAGACCCCCGAAGTCTGCTGCGGCTTCGGCGGCACGTTCTGCGTGAAGTATCCCGAGATCTCGAACGCCATGGTCGGCGAGAAATCGGCCGACATCGCTTCCACCGGGGCAGACACGCTGCTGGCCGGCGACCTCGGTTGCCTCATGAACATGGCGGGCAAGCTGCAACGCGAGGGCAGCGCCGTACGCGTGCGCCATGTCGCCGAGGTGCTGGCCGACATGGGTGACCTGCCGGCGATCGGCGAACCGGAGCGCGGCTGATGGAATCGACTGCCCACGCCTTCAAGGCGAATGTCGGCCACGCGCTCGCCGATCCGAACCTTCAGGATTCACTGGCCAAGCTGAAGGTGGGCTTCTCCGAGCGGCGGCGCCAGGCGGCGGAACGGCTGCCGGAATTCGAGGCGCTGCGCGACCGCGCGCGCGACATCAAGAACCACTCGCTGGCCCATCTCGATTTCTACCTCGAGGAATTCGAGCGCAAGGTCACCGCACTCGGCGGCAAGGTGCATTGGGCGCCAACGGCCGCCGACGCGCGGCGCATCATCGCCGAGCTCTGCCAGAGCGTGAACGCCCGTACCGTCGCCAAATCGAAGTCGATGGTGGCCGAGGAGATCGCGCTCAACGAGCATCTCGAGGCGCTCGGCATCGCCCCGATCGAGACCGACCTCGGCGAATACATCATCCAGCTTCGCCACGAGCCGCCCAGCCATATCATCGCGCCGGCCGTGCATCTCACCAAGGACCAGGTCGCGGATACCTTCCTCGAGCACCACGCCAAACTCGGCTTCGACAAGCGCCTGACCGAGCGCAACGATCTCGTCGCGGAAGCGCGCTATGTCCTGCGCCAGAAGTTCCTGGATGCCGATGTCGGGCTGACCGGCGCCAACTTCCTGGTGGCCGAGACCGGCTCGTCGATGCTGGTGACCAACGAGGGCAATGCCGACCTCTCCAACACGCTGCCCAGGATGCACATCGTGCTGGCCAGCATCGAGAAGGTGATCCCGACGCTCGAGGATGCGGCGGTGCTGCTGCGCGTGCTGGCGCGGTCGGCGACCGGCCAGGAATCGTCGGCCTATACGACCCTCAACACGGGGCCGAAGCGGCCGGGCGATCTCGACGGGCCCGAGCAGTACCATGTCGTGCTGCTCGACAACGGCCGCTCTTCAGTGCTCGGCACCGAGATGCAGGAGATCCTGCGCTGCATCCGCTGCGGGGCCTGCATGAACCATTGCCCGGTCTACGGTGCCGTCGGCGGTCACGCCTATGGCTGGGTCTATCCCGGTCCGATGGGCGCGGTGCTCACACCCCAGTTGGTGGGCGTCGAGGAAGCGAGCAACCTGCCCAATGCCTCGACCTTCTGCGGCCGGTGCGAGAGCGTCTGCCCGGTGCGCATCCCGCTGCCGAAGCTGATGCGCCACTGGCGTGAACGCGAGTTCGAGAAGCACCTCACACCCAAGGCCGTGCGCCAGGGTCTGGCCCTGTGGAGCTTCGCCGCCCGCCGGCCCGCCCTCTATCGGCGCCTGACCGCGATGGCCAATCGCATGCTTGCCCTGTTCGGTCGCGCCGACGGCCGCTACCGGGCGCTGCCGCTCGCCGGCGGCTGGACACGCTTCCGCGACTTCCCGGCGCCGCAGCCCGGCGGCACCTTCCACGCGCGATGGACGAAGAGGAAGGCATGACCGACGCGCGCGCCCAGATCCTTGGCGGTATCCGCCGCTCGCTGCGCCGCGGCGAACTCACCGGCCAGGCGCGCAGCGCCGTCGAGACACGTCTGGCCGATCCGCCGCGCGGACCGTCGGTGGCGCGTGGACAGCTGCCTCAGGCCGAGAAGGTCGCTCTGTTCTGCCAGTGGGCCGAGACCCTCAACGCCACCGTAGCGAGGGTCGGGCCCGCCGAGGTGCCGGGCGAAGTGAGCGCCTACCTCGCCCGCAACAACCTGCCCGCGAGCGTCGCGATGGCCCCCTCGCCGCTCCTCGACGGCTACGACTGGGCGAGCCAGAAGATGCTCTCGATCCGGCGCGGTCGCGGGCAGGGCAGCGACCAGGTCTCGGTCACCGGCGCCTTCGCCGGCATCGCCGAAACCGGCACCATCGTCACGGCCTCCGGTCCCGACCATCCGGTGTCGCTCAATCTCTTGCCCGACACGCATGTCGTCGTGCTGCGCGAATCCGACATCGTCGGAGGCTACGAGGATGTCTGGGCCCGGCTTCGGGCGCGCTATGGCAAGGACCTGATGCCGCGCACCGTCAATACCATCACCGGACCGTCCCGCACCGGCGACATCGAGCAGACGATCGAACTGGGCGCGCACGGCCCGCGCCGCATGCACATCCTGGTGGTGCACGACTGATGGCGGGCGGCGGCGCTACTCCTGGTGAGCCGCGCCACGGTGAGCTTCGCGTCGTCGGCACGAGCGTTGCGCGCGAGATCGACCTGGTGTTGGACCAGGTCGCCCAGTCGGTCGGAAGGCGGGCGCCCCGGGTCCTGCAGGTGGGCTCGCGCACGCTCGTGGCCGAGCGCAACGTGCGCAACTGGCGCAAGCTCGTTGCCAGGCGCTTCGGCCCCAAGGCCAGGTTCATCGGCCTCGATCTCGTCGAGGGCGCCAACGTCGATTGCGTCGCCGATATCTGCAGCGACCGGCGGACCCTGAAGGGAAAGCTGGGCGAAGAACCGTTCGACCTGGCGATCTGCTGCCACGTTCTGGAGCATACACGCCATCCCGCGCGCGCGGCCCGCAACATCATTCAGGTGCTGCGGCCCGGCGGTCTTGCCTTCGTGTCGGCGGCCTGGTCGCAGGCGTTCCAGGCTACGCCGGACGATTACTGGCGCTTCTCGGTGCGCGGCCTGATGCTGTTGTTCGAGCAGCTCGAGGTTGGCTCGGCCTTCTACAGCGGTGGCGATGTGGGCCTCGACGTCGCCTATCGAATCGAGCGGGACGGCCGGCCGGAACTCGACCCGCGGGCCGGCGCGGTGGAACAGGGTCTCTTCCAGCTCGTCCTCGACCACGAGGACAATCGGGCCGTGCTGGCCCGTCAGGCGACCGAACGCCTCCCGGTATCGCGCACCTACCTGCCCAGCCTGTTCGTCAACCTCGTGGGCCGTCGCGTCTCGCGATAGAGGCCGAAAGCCGATCCGCACAAATGAAAAGAGCGGGCTTTCGCCCGCTCTTTCCGATTTGTCGTATGTCCCGCGACTAGAAGCGCAGGTCCATACCCATCAGCAGACCCCAGCTGTTGCCCGAGACGGCAGCAGACGGGCCCGAAGCCGTGTAGAGCAGACCACCGCCGGTGAGCTTCACGCCCGGCCCGAGCGCGTAGTTCACGCCGATTTCCCACTTGTTGACCGACTCCTGGCCAAACGAGAGGTTCGCGGGGTTGCTGCCGTTGCCGAAGGCGGTCGAGTTCACGCCCGGGACGCCGGTGGCGGCCGGAGTGGTGCAGGTAGCGGCGTTGACGGCGATGGCGTTGCAGCCGACCGAGCCGTTGCCGTTGTTGTTGTACGAACCGGTCCAGCCGAACGACATCTGCCACGGGCCGGTTTCGTACATGATACCCGCAGTGTAGAAGCGGGTGTCGTTGTTCTGACCGGTGTAGTAGTTCGAGCCGAGGCCCTGGTTGTCCCAGCCCAGCGCACCACCCAGGGTGAAGCCCTTGAAGCCGACCTGAGCGCCGACGACCCACTGCTTCCAGCTGGTCGCGTTGGCGCCGGTCGAGTAGTTGGCGGCGCCGGCGAACGGCTGGTTGCCCGGGATGAAGCTGCCGTACAGGAACGCGCCGTACAGAGCGACCGTGACATCGCCGAACTTGTTCAGGTAGTTGGCGCCGACGTCGAACACGTCCTGATAGGAGTAGTCGTTCGTCAGGCAGTTCGGAGCCGAGGTGGCGTTGGTGTAACCGCAGACACCGGTCGTGCCCGAACCCGGACCGACGCCGAGGCCGGAGCCAGCGCCGCCCTGCGGGTTCACGTTGACCTTCGGACGATAGCCGACGCCGATCTGCAGGCCCTGGAAGCGCGGGGTGAAGTAGTTGATGCCCTGCGCGTCCTGGAACTGACCAGCGTTCGTCGTCGTCGTGGCGTGGAACCACGCCTTGTTGTTGGCGATGACGCTCTGGTTGGCCCAGGCGAAGTTCGAGTTGTGCTGAACGGCGCCGAAGCCGATCAGGGCCGACGGCGTGCCGTAGTACATACGATAGGTCGCCGGATCGCGCGCACCGAACTCGACGCGGCCCCAGTCGCCGAAGGCGAACAGGAAGGCTTCGTCGATCCAGGCCGCGCCGGACGTGGCCGTGCTGCCCTGCGCCCAGCCCTCGAGCTCGACGTGCACGCCGACAGAGGTGCCGTTGTCCAGCTTGGTCTGGCCGATGAAGTGGATTTCACCTTCCTGCTGGAAGTTGAGGCCCTTGTACT
>VFQN01004638.1_pt1 | contig 17950 bp, 34 predicted proteins | sample 3512371 | NCBI WGS metagenome assembly VFQN01 (sample SAMN10412370, study PRJNA504923) | tailings metagenome | isolation source: Replicate 2 from Balatoc abandoned mine | place: Philippines: Itogon, Benguet | collected 2017-08-28 | reverse complement strand
GGGCCTGAGGAGGCTCACGACCACTCCCGTGCACCCGTGGGGGTCAGGCATGCAGGGCGGGGGGGGGGGGCAGGCGACAGCGTGCTGCTAGGGTTTGCCGGTCAGGCCTGAGAGCAGCGGCGCCAGGGTTGACCTAGCTGGTGCAGCCGGGCCAGGGACTGACCACGTCATGCGTCAGCAGGTCCTCTGTACCAATGGCATCCGCACGGCAAACGGCGCAGCTTTGTTTTCGACGGGCTAAAATGGCATCCGCAGTTGCACAAGTCGCTAATCGCGCAAATGGGTTGTGCCGTCTATGCTGCTACCGCCCCCCCTGGCCTCAGGTACCAGCACTTCCTGGACCACGCCACCAAGCCCCTCATGCAGACCGCACACCTCATCACCAACAACACGCTCATCCTGCCAGGTGGGTCAGCTGCTGGACAAACAAGCTGCTGGGGCCCGTAGGAGAATGTTACACGGCCTTCACAGAACGAAGTACGGTAGAGTGCTGTTGGCCTGCGCTCTCTCGCTGTGAAATTACTCCCCACTTCTGCCGCGTTGTATGACAAACAGGTGGCGGTCTAAACTCCAAGCAGGCCATCGTGCAGACTATGTGGGGTTGGATGACACACATCGACTCCCAGCGCCAAGTACAGCGAGATGACAAACCCGTCTTTGCGAAGCGGGCGCTGGTGTCATGCCGAGTGCCGTACGTGCACCCGTACCTCTTCTACCGCTTCCAGGTCAGTCGTTGCTACCAGGGCTCATCATGCACAGAGACGGGGCCGCAATGCGGCGGCCTTTTCATTTTGCGGTGCCCACCAGCGGTGGTGTACAGCATCTGCGGCGGCATGTCAGCTTCTCCCTTGCCCTTGTGTCTGTGGCACCGCAGGAACTAACGCTGGGCCCCGAGTCAACGCGCGTGCCTCTGTCGCAGCGCAAGGTGGTGCTGTGGTACAGCAGGTGGGGGCGGGTGGGGGCCAAGGGGGTGGCCTTCAGCATATTCCGACGTTCGCCTCGAAAAGGAACTCCGTAGCTGTTTCAGCGCCAGCTCCGACGTCCGACCTCTTCCCTGCCAATGCGGCAAGGGCCAAGGGCCCCGCCAATAAGCACTAGTTAGCGTGACCTACGGTAGGACAGTGTTTGCTTGGTCGTTCTGTGACATTTATGGAGGCGACTGCCGTTGGAGGTTGGACTCTGGGGTGTTTGCTTTTGGGGCAGAGGGAGTTGCACTGCAAGCTTTAGCTTCCAGCGCAACTTGGACATGCACGTAAGCGCAATTGGTCCGACAGGCGCGGGGGCGTCAAAGGGTCCACCGGTTCTGGGTTGGACGCTCTGCCCCACCTGCCCCTGCCCGTCCACCTCTCCCTTGCGCCTGCATTGCCGGCTGTGACCCCAGGAGCGTAGAGGACAGCGAGCGTAGCAACGGCGGCCGCCGCATCCTGAACGAGGAGGTGGTCAAGGGGGCCATCGTGAGGCTGCTGCAGGAGCGGGGGCTGGGGGAGAGGCTGGAGGTGGGGCTGGGGCGTGTGGGGGTGTGTGGGGGGCTGCAGGAGGAGCGGGGGCCAGGGGAGAGGCTCGTGGAGAACAGGGTGTGCGCGCGTGTATGGGAGTTCTACCCAAGGAGCGGCGATTGGGTATGTGCTGGCGGGGCGTCAAGGCGAGAGCCCACTATTGTTGGGCGACGAGTGGTGCTTTCACGCGGCTGCACGTGCCGCTGACCCCCAGCAGGCTCCGACGCTTCACGGTCTGGGACGCACACCGTTGTTGTCAGGCTGCCACCGTATCTCGTTCGCCCTCAGGCACACGTTGCTGCTGCTGTCCGTGCCATGCAGGTGCACCACCCCGGCAAGTTTAAAGACCCCTTGGAGTACGCCCGCTGGATCAACCAGAACGTTGCCGCCCTGCTTGGGCCCCATGGCGGCGGACTGTGCAACATCAAGTGGGTGTGGCTGTGGTGCAAGCATTTCTGGTACTCCGTGTGGCGATGGGGCGGGGCTGACAGCGGCCTTGTACGCGACTTAGTGGTCACCTTGCGTATGACCCACATATTGCGCAACACGGTACGTCAGCGGCGTGGACACGTATCACTGCAATGCTTGGGCGCCATGCATCCAAATGCGCTAACGGTACGTGCTGGTGCCTGCAGGTGGCTCGCGCGCGAGACGCTGGTGCTTGAGTTCATGCCGCGCAGCTGGATCAACGAGGCGCTGTATGCCGAGTCGTACGGCCACGGCGTCAATTATTGGGTGGAGCTGCTGGTGGGTTGGACCAGCATTTTCACCAGCCTTAATCAAAGCCATGCCGTTGCCGGACGGAACTAGGCTGGACTAGCATGCTCAAGGCGCATGCGGATAACCGCCATCCTTGATGAGCCCCGAGGGGGACACACCCTTGATTTACTGGTTGTTGGGCCACTCAGAGAAGGAATGCAATTAGCTGTCGCATACCTGCAATCCTACGCCCTGATCCATACCTATCTCCTTCCCTCCGCGAAGAACCCCGAGGGCAACGCCATGGACATGACGGCCAACGTGGAAAACGTGCTCAACATCCTGCGCGCAGAGCTGGGCAAGGTACGTGCTCGCCCACCCGTATGGCGACACTGGGTAGGGCCCTGATGTCACGAGGTCCTCCTGGGCAGCAATTGTCAAAGCGCGCCATGTACCATACCAGGGCCTATCCCGGCCACTAGCACCAGCCGGCTGACAGTGGTGCCTCGGTCGCGCACATACACTGCGCAAACCGTACAAGGCAAAAAGAGTTTGGCTGCGTTTGCCTCGTGCTCCTTTGGGCCCTTGCAGCCCGCCGCGCGTGGCCCGCTGCTGCGCCGGCGGTACGACTGGCCCAACGCGCTGGTCGCCATCGCGGACGACCCCGACCGCGTGGACCTGTCGGGGCGGTGCTGCAACGCCCCCAACGCCAACGACGCGGGGCTCTACGTGCTGCCGCAACCGCCGCTTACAGAGGTCAAGCCGCAGGAGGAGCCGCAGGTGCAGCCGCAAGCGCAGGGCCAGGCGGGAGAGGTGGGCGCGCAGCAAGACCAACAGCAGCAGCAGCAGCAGTAGGGGCCTTGAGAAGCAGCGCTGACGAAGGGTGGCACGAGCTGCTGATAGGTGGATCCCACGGGGGCGTGGTGTCGCGTACCTGCGGAAAGGGTCAGGGTAACGGTGTGCCTTTAAGTCCTTGGCAGTACAGGGGGCAGGGTAGAGCCTTGGTGATCGGGAGGTAGAAGGAAGTGGGAGGGGTGGCGGCGGCTGTGTCTAGAGCCGCCACTGCGCGCATATGTCCATTACAGGATTCATGACTGCCGCCATGACGGTCATATTTTCATATGCTCATACTCGCATCAGATTGCCAAGAGGCGGTTGTGCATGGCATCCAATACCGGGATAGAGCCCGCGTTATCCAAAGCGATGTAGCCACCGCAGGCGTGTTGGATGTGACTCTTGCTGGCATTCGCATGTGGGTAGGTACGGGGGCGAACCTTGGCCAACACCGTGACCTGCCGTGACAACGGACTGCCTGCGCTCGAAGTTTGATAGGCATGCAAGACATGTCGGAATGCAGTGTGACTGTTGGTGTGTGCCCGCTGGCTCATATGCCTGGTTTTGCCTCGCTTGGAACTAAAGAAGTCGTCTGCCTTTTGCACGCAGCCAGCTTCACTGGGAATCACGTTGCCACGGGCTTGACCGTGCAGACTGAACTTGAACACGAGTATGTGTTTTGTTCGACGGCTCCCAGTGTGGGTCTGACCGTGTGCCCGCCTGCGCCTTACCGCCGTGTGTCCTGCAGCACTTAGTGCTGGCTCATATTCAGAGTTCAGATCGAGGACATTCCATCCTGTAGGTGCAAAGGCAACACGCAACCTATGCACAGGAAAAAAAATACGCAGCGTCGTTTGCTAGTGTGCCCATCTCCGTCACAGCACATCCGGCGTGATGACGGCGGGTATGTCAATGAACGGTTATTCGTCTCCTCATCCACCATCGCCGTATCCTTGCAGCCTAAGGCCACAACCCACAAGGAACAGACGCTGGGCTGACTGCTTGACATTCGACCGGAGCCACCGTATGTAGGGGTGGGGCCAGGCTGTGGAAGTGAGAACTGAAGGCCCCGCTTGTCGTGGCCTATCCCTTGACGGAGCTGGTTACTCCTATCCGTACAGCGAGAGGGGTGGGAAACCCCGTGTCCTTGATTGCCGGGACCAGCTTTGTTTCCCAAGAGGGACGGGGCTGGGCTTTGGAAAGGGACCAAAACTGTAAATCCATACAATACACCCTGAGCCAGTAAGCAGTAGCTGAAGGCCAGATGTTATACCGGTAAATCTCTCACCGTCATACCGGTACCGGTAAGCCTTTGGAAGTGACCTGGTTCCTAGTGCCACCCAGACGGCATGATGCCCTGGTCGGCCTGGAGTTTTCCAGAGGACTTACGAGGTGGGCCAGGGTTGGCCTCAAGGTGCTGTCCCTCCTACCCGCCTCCACGCACCACCGCTACTCCGAACCCTCGCCCCCTGCCCCCGCGCCGCGGCACATGCACGGAGCGACCTGGCCAACCCAAGCTATTGCTATAATATCTCATGCCGGCATCTGTTGCAAAGTGGAAGTACCTGTGCTACGAAAACCGGCCGCGTCCACACTGGTCCACAGTACTAACACGGACGGCAGCCCTGGAACCACCCATGGAACTACCCCCACTCAGCCGCCCCGGTTTGTGTTCATGGATTCGGACGACCCTGATGCAAACCTTCCCCGTCGGTCTGTTGCATGCACGTGGCTTGCAAAGTCAACACTAGATTCGTGATACCTTTCTGGGATGCACGCACACTGCGCAGAGACATCCGCACACGGGACGGAAGAGCAGGGTAGCTGTCCCCTCTGCCGTGGTAGGGCACCTCCCCCTTGTAATCCCGCAGATACGAGGCCGCTAGCTCTCTGCTAGTTTCATTGCACTGAGACTAACGGAGCTGTCCAAGTCTGTAACCTAACTGGGTGATGGTTCCATTCACCGCCGCGGGCCAGCACGTGGCAAAGTCCACAAGCCTGCTCGGTACAGGAACTTACCCAGAGATTAACCAAATGTAATCAATTCGAATTCATGCTGTGCTACCTGGATGAATGCAGAGAAGTTTGCGGTACCACTTGCGGCAGCAGCACGATTTCGAGTTCAACCCCGGGTGCAAGCCATATCACTGCTGTCCTGCTATATATAATACAATCTAAATAACAGATTGCTTTTACTGGTAATCCAGCTGTCGGTCGGTAGCTGTCTTGGCCTACCCACTACCTTGACAATGCTTCTCGCAGTTCCCACTGACACTACACGCATCTTCGATAGCTAATCATAATAATTGGCTCGTGGGTGAGCTCACTGCGAGGATGGCCCAGGCGAGCCCCCTCAGAACGCCGAGGGGCAGCACAACCGGCGTCATGGAGGGCAGCAGCATAGGCCCATTGGCAGGAAAAGAAGAGCTGGTCTGGGTTGGAATTCGCATTCGGCCCCTGCTGCAGCACGAACACGCGGAGACTGTGGCATGGACGGCAGCTGGAGCGACCGGGCTGAGGTGCATCTATGACGACAAGAAGCAAAGCGCTTGCCAGTATGACAGAGTTTTTGCGGACTCATGCACCTCCGACGAAGTGTACGCGTCAGCTGCGCAACCCTTGGTCCTCTCCGCGATGGAGGGCTACAACTGCACCTTGTTCGCCTACGGCCAGACTGGTTCTGGCAAGACAACGACCATGAAGTCAATCATGCAGCAGTCTGCAACAGACATCTTCGCGCACATTTCGCGTGCGCGAGGCAGGGAGTTCATGCTGCGCATGTGTGCCATCGAGGTGTACAACGAGGTTGTACACGACTTATTCGTGGATGGTGAGACCAACCTCAACATCCGCGACGGAGAGAAGGGTCCCGTGGTTGTGGACCTCACCGAGCAGAATATTGAGTCAGAGGAGCACCTGCTGGCGCTGCTGGAGCGTATGCAGGAGAAGCGCACGGTGCGTACCACACGCCCTGAACCCACCTAGCCAGCCTAGCAGCTTGAGGATCCTCATTAAGGAATGGCAGTTGCCCGGGTCCTTGCTCAGGCTGGCTTTGCACCTAAGGCGCCCTCCTCATGTGGGTGGCTCCACAGGTTCGTGAGACCAAGATGAACCAGAACAGCAGTCGGTCGCACGTGGTGGTGCGGCTGTACATCGAGAGCAGGCCGTCGACATGCATCTCAGGTAACTTTGGAAGGGGTGCTGTGTGCCTTCAAAGACTGCCCAATCTGACACCACAGCCTTGCACGGGCAGCACAGCTGCATTCATTCGCCCTTGGGTATCAACCTGTAGGTAGCGACTGGGTATCGACCGCGTCTTCCAGGCTTGCCGTAATCCCAGCCAAAGAGCCAATGCTTTGCGGCCGGACCACTTTTTGCCTTTATGTCGTAACGCCCTCCACCGTCCTCCACCTTTCTGCCCCCGTGCCAGACGACGAGGAGGACGACGGCGAGCTGTCGGACGACAGCAGCTTCGACGGCGGCAGCGACCCCCGCGCGCTGGCGCCCGTGGTGTCCACCATCAACTTCGTGGACCTGGCGGGCAGCGAGCGCCTGCCGCAGGCGGCCAGCGAGGACAGCGCGGACAGGGACAAGCTGAAGAAGGAGAAGCTGCTGAAGCAGGAGGTGGGTTCCTTGGCAAGAGGGGCAGGGAGCACCCCCCAAGCTCGGTGGCCGGGACCGGAACCAGGCGTTTCCAGCGTGCTATCATGGGTTGAAACTATATTGTAAGTATTGTGCCCATCTCGTTTTCCCACACTGATCCTGCGTGTCACGACCTGTGTGTTTGCATGTTCCCAGACGGGGAACATCAACATGAGCCTGCTGGTGCTGGGCAAGGTGATCCGCGCGCTGGGCAACCCCAACGAGCACGTGCCGTACCGCGACAGCAAGCTGACGCGCATCCTCAAGCCGTCGCTCAGCGGCAACTCGCGGATGGCCATCATCTGCACCCTGGCGCCCGCAGCAAGTGAGTGGAGCGCCGTAATGAGCTTATGGGCCAACATATGTACATAAGCCTTGACGCCGGGTCTCAGGCGGGGCTGACGAGCTGTCGGGGCGGCCCCGCCCCTGTGGAAGGCGGCACATGCAAGGACCGCCAGGGGCTAAGCACGCTGTCGGCGTTTTCTCCGTTACGATACCCGCATGGTACCCGCAAAGCACACAGTAGAGTACCAGCACGCTGCGCTTGCTGACCCCCAACCATTCCGCCGTGCTGCAGGCTCGGTGGAGAACAGTCGCACCACGTTGGAGTTCGCCAAGAACGCTAAGAAGCTGACGATGCGGCCGCAGCTGAACGAGGTCCGCGATGAGCAGGCCATCATCCGTACGATGGCGGCGGAGATACAAGAGCTGCGCAAAAAGCTGGTAAGTTGGGCGGTAAGGCGCCCAGGGCATCTTGTCAGCCAGTGTCAGCTGCGATGTCATGTCGCCTGCATGCTCAATAAGCGAAGGGGAGGATGCCCTCAGCGTCGCTGACATGCCCGTACAGTCAGTACCATGCCCGTGCCTTATGAGGATAGCGTGGCGTGGCTTTGTATGTATCAAGGCTGAGCTGCAACTCGGGGATCTGATGCCGTACGGTTTGCCTCAGGTCCGCATCGACCGCCCCGAGCGTGAGCCCCGCCGTGAGGCCAAGCTGCTGGCGGAGAAGGACGCCGAGCTGCGTGCTAAGGAGGAGCAGGTACGGGGTGACGAGTCTGGAGTGACCTGCTACGGGTGGCTGCCGTCGACCGCAGAGGTGGGCGGGCAGGCGGGCCGGGAAACGGAACATGGAAACATGCTTCGCCCCGGCCAGCTCCCCTGCTTGCTAATATGAGCACACGGGACGAGCAAACCTCGAGAACGGTATGGATGTGGGTTGTTTGATCCTGCAGATGCAGCAGGCGCTGCTGGACAGGGCCACCCTGCAGAGGCGCCTCAAACAGCTGGAGGGCTTCATCATTCGCGGCGGGTCGAGCGGCCCGGTGAGCTGTCACCCTATTGTGTCTTGCAGCAGCTTGCCCTTTCGACCGTGTCGACATGAAAACACACTATGCAGTTTGTCTCCACTCAACATGGTCACTGCACGGTGGGAGGCAGCATAGTGCTTGACGATCGAGTAAAAGTGCGGCTGCTGTCGTTGCGTGCAGGCCATGCGCCGCAGCTTTGACGGCGCGGATGTGCTGCAGTCCCTGGGAGGCGCGGGTGCCCACTCCGGCCCCGTGGGCCCAGGGGGCTCGCGGCTGAGCCGCAACGGCCTGGGCGCCAAGGGCAGCGGCCCCGCCGGCGGGCCCTCTGTGCGCGCCTCATGGAACCCCGGAAGCACGGTGTCGCTCCTGGATCAGTCGGGGCGCACGCCAGGCAGCGCCAACGCCAAGGCTACCATGGGCAGGTGGGCTGCGCACGCCGAACCGTTCACGCCTCCCTGCTCACGTACAGCGCCGCATGGAACCTTGCAAGAGTGTCCTGTCACACACCACTATCAGGTGCATGGGGTGCAAGAGGTTAATGCTGCACTCAATTCATCGTGCAACATCAATGCCGCATAAGGCGGCGTTACGGTGAGGATCAGGGGCTAATAACAGAGGACCCTTCACCGCAGGTCCCTGGCTCCCCCCGGCCGCATCCTGCTGGACTACCTGCTGCCGCCTGGCGTGCGGGACGCCGTCAACCGCATGGCCGGGGAGGCGGGCCAGTCCCGCTCCGGCAGCGCGGGCGCCAAGGCCACCGCCGTGCAGGTGGCGGCAGCCGACCGCATCAGCAAGATGGCGGTAAGGCTTGCACCCATAGCGAGCACTTCTCCAAATTTCTGCCTGCAGCGGTACTCTACTGCACCGCTTCTGGCAACCTTCACTTGATCACTCAAGTGCACTGGCAGACAAGTTTACATATATCGCCCTGTGCAAATGCAGGCGCCACAAGGCAAAAGGGCGCAGGAGGCGCTCTCGGCCCTGCAGGCCGAGGTGCGCTGCTATTCACAGCAGCCCGCCGCCGTCGAGGCCGTTGCTGCTGCTGCCGCCGCCACCCCCGACACCGCCGACCAGCTGCTGCAGCGCCTGAACGACATGCTGCAGGGCATGGAGCGCCGCAGCGAGGGCGGCCAGGGCGACCCCAGTGCCGCCCCACCCACCGCCGCATCCATGGCCCTGCCGGCATCAGGCTCCGGCCGGATGGCCGAGGCAGCTGCTGCAGGTGGCCCCGGGGTGGCGTCCTCGGTTCCGGAGCTCTCCAAGGCGGGGGCCACGGGTGATGCGGCCCAGCGTCAGCACCAGCAGGCGGCTGGGGACAGCGAGGCTGACCTGGTGGCCATGCTGAAGTCCGAGGTGGCCCGGCTGCAGAGGCTGCAGGAGGCTAACACCATGGCCGAGCGAGCCGTGACGTCGCTGCTCAGCAAGCTGTCGACCGTGGGCCCGCCCGCCGGCGAGGACGCAGGTGGGCTAGGGCACAGGGTAGCGTACGTGACCTGCCGTTGCAGGAAGAAGCGCTGCTACCTTGAAAGCGGCCATGACATAGCAACTATTTGCCGTAATCTGTGCTGCTGGTGATATCCGTCCCAGGAGCTGATGACGACGGGGCGATGCTGCACATGCCGGAGGTCCTCAACCGCCTTGAGACTGCCCTCCAGGTGAGTTGCCTTGCTTCTACTCTCTCAGCATGTGGTATTAATTGGTGCCAGAGTTGTTCACTCCTGAGCATTACCAGTTGCATTTCCTTATTGGATGGAATCGCACCTCTTTGCCAGCGAAAGTGTGCTGCTAGCCACGGACGGTCACATGCTCCTCCCGTCATGCCACAACAGGAGGCCGACGCGTTGGAGGAGATGGACGAGGGCGAGCAGCCCGCCAGCCGGCCCGGGCCCCTGCCCCCCAGCAGCACCCCCGAGCGGGAGGCCACCAGCGCAATGAACTACGACTCACCGTTCAAGGGGACACCGGCGGTTCCGGCCCTCAGCCCCGCCCGCGTCACAGGGTCCAAGCTGCCGCGCACAGCCCTCATGGACGAGGACGACTCCACCAGCGGCGTGCTCAAGTCGCCTCGGCGCGCCCTGGCCGCCTCGCCCCGGGGCTCCGTGGGCGCTGTGCCGGGCGGCGTGGCTGCTGCTGCCACCACCGTCACCCCATGCAGCCGCCTGCCGCGGGCGCCCTCGGCCATGGCCGCCAGCGCCGGCGGAGTGCACGCATCGCTGCCGCAGGCCCCGCACCAGGGCCGCAGGTGCGTGAGACTACTAATTGGTCTCAGGCCTAAGCCTGCCCAAACCTTCTCCGCCTCAGACCACATCTCTATACGACTTAATCCAAGGGGACATGTAATATGTGGGCGTGTGCCTGCAGCAATCAACTCTTTTGCTACCTGCTGTCCAGGCGCTCCGTTGATGACGGCCCGTGCTCTGTTCCCCCACCCCTCCCGCTGCGCAGCCCCCACGCGTCCGCCGAGGAGGGCCGCGATCGCGACGAGGACCTGTCGCTGCGGCGCATGCCCACGCCGTCGCTGTCCATGCAGGCGTCCGACGGGGAGCCCATGTCCGGCAACCACCGCACCGCCAGCGTCAGCAGCCGCGGGCTGCTGCGATGGGACACGGACCGCGCCAAGCGCATCATCTCGCGAGAGAAGGACGCCATCCACTCATGGTAGGTGCAGCGGCATCTGTGTGCAGCCCTTCCACTTCCGTCACTAAGGCCCGGCAGAAAGGACGCCGTGTTGAGCTCTAGTTTTGCGGTGGCGTACACGGCGCCCACCAGGGCCAACTGTAGTAGGGGTTCACAACAGGCTAGCCCAAATTGCCAGGAATGCACCCCTTCTGGAGTACGAGGTGTGTGGGCTATGCCCTGCTACACTAACGCACCGTATGCTCGTGACAGCTGTGGCGCACTGCAGAGCGGAGCGAGCGTAGTTTGTGACTCCGGCTTGGTCGTTTGGGTTGCAGGTACGCTGCCGAGGTGTCGCGGCTCAAGGGCGCGCTGCGGCAGCAGGCGCAGACCGACGTGGACCAGGTGCGGCAGGCGGTGGAGCACTACAAGAGCATGTGGGAGGAGACGCAGGAGCGCGTGGACCGCCTCAACCTGCAGAAGCAGCTGCTCATCAAGCAGGTGGGCTGCGGAAGATGGTCCGCCAGCAGACCGGCGAACAAAGTAGCAGAGCTGTAGCGTCCCACGGCGCTGCAACCCGCCTGCGTACCGCATGTCGCCATGCACACACGGCACGTGCACGCTTCGCGCAATAAGTATCTCGCCGGCTCCTGCTCCCCCACCCATGTTCCTGCCTCCTTCCCTGCCCTACCCCCCTTCCGTACCTCACCCAGGTGCTGCAGCTGGAGCTGGCCCTGGACGAGGCAGAGCAGCGCGAGGCGGAGCAGCAAGACAAGATTGAGAAAATGGCGGTGAGGGGGCTGGTCTTGAAAGCCAATACGGCACGGCTTGTCCATACGGTAGCACACCTGCCCGTTTCCCGTATGTCTGGTTCCACCCCTCTGCACTCCACCCGCCGTGCTGTCTCCTGCGTCCCCCAGGTGGACCTGAAGAAGGCCGAGTTTGAGGTGCTGCAGGCGCGCATGCAGGCGCGTGCCGCGCAGGAGCATGCCCGGGAGGCGCAGCTGCAGGCGGCGGCGGCGGTGGGGCGCACGCAGGAGGCCATGCACGCGGCGTCGCCCTTGACGCCGCCCTTCCGCGCAGGTACACCTGCTGCTCACTGTGGCCGCACCGTGTATGCCCGCGTTGGGTTTCTTAGCAGCAGGGGCAACGCTGCGACCTAAATCTCGTGTCCTTTGTAAGTTGAGTTCTGAATGGCAGCCTGCACTACCCTGGCTCCCCCATGCAGAGTCCTTGAGCTTCGTGGACAAGGGCAGCTGGGGTGACGCTCCGTGCCATGAGGTATGTGGCCAGGCCATGCCAAAATACATCAAATATTTGGCACGGCAAGGTCTTCAGCGCTGTGTGCGAGGCCGTGCGACCCGCAGGGAGCAATCAGTTGTTATGCCGCCACGCCCAACACTTGTACCTGTATGCAACTTGCCTGATGGCCGCTGCCCCCTGTGTCCACGCAGACGCTGATGCCGCTCATCTGCGACCTGTGGGACAAGCTGTACGTGCCGCTGGTGTACCGCAGCCGCTTCTTCATGCACTTCAGGGGCCAGAAGCCCATCTACCTGGAGATGGAGCACCGCCGCCTGGAGTGGCGGTACTCCAAGGTGCGCTGCCTCTGCGTGCCTTACGGGCATCGGGCCGCGTCGGTTGACATGCGTAGCCATGCAAGCCAAGACCGCCAATGCCAGACTGTAGCCATGCGTTCGGCGGAGTGCAGAGTGTACCAGAATCGCACGTGGTGTACCAAAAGACACGACCCTGCGGATTACTAGTGTTGATGTCACGGTGTCCACACAGATGTGCTGGCAGCGAACGTTCTTCCCCACCACCGCTGTGACGCTGTGCCTGCAGATGGAGCAAGAGCGCCACACCGACTACCTGTCCTCCACAAAGCAGACCGACAAGCTCAAGCGCGCCCTTGACGTAAGCCCAGCACGAATCAAACCTTGTCGACGCTTGTGTTGTACCGGCAAGTGTTGGTTGCTTAGGGTGCAAGGGAGAAGCTGCATGCAGCCTGCATCAGAACTGAGCGGTAATACCCGTGCTGCTGTGGCACCCCTTGACCCTCAGCGCGAGCGCAAGTTGCTGGCCCAAGCGCTGCGCACCGCCTTCGACGAGGAGCGGCGGGAGCAGCTCTACCGCGAGTTGGGCATCCGGGCCACGTCCAAGGGGCGCAAGCAGCAGCTCATCAAGCGGCTGTGGGACCCCAAGACCACGCTGGAGATGGGTGCGTCTCGCTCCCGCCTAGCACACTGGTGCCAGCTAAACGTGACGCAGTCTTGCCCCGCAAGTACCCGTGTGGCCGCCATCTCTCCAGTTGCAAAGTGGTCTGACATTTCGGCTGTCATCAGCGTACGAACCCCCTGCAGCTTTCGAAAGCACCCACAATCTACCAACATGGCTTGACTCCTGAGCCCCCTTCTTATGCAACCCGCAGCGGACATGGACCGCAGCGCGGAGCTTGTGGTGGCCCTGGCAGGGCCAGACGCATCAGAGCAGTTCGTGCAGCTCTTTTTCGGCAACGCGGCAGAGGGTGCGTGCCGTAGGCTGCGGCCGTGCGGCCGTGCCATGGAGCTGTGTGCCCTGCAGCACCATGCCCGCCCCTGCATCGCCGTCAGGCCCACCACTATCTATGCCCTAGACGTGCTCTCTAGCACCCCTGTGCACCCGTTCCGACTTGCTGGCGCCCCTCCTTTAGCAGCTTTCCTCTTCTGCGGCTGACAGCACTGTTACCCTTGCGCCCTGGCTTATCCACAGCTGGCACACGGCCCTCCGCCGTGGGCGCGGTGCTGACCACCCTCAAGCAGCGCGTCATGACGCCACGCCAGCGCCGCGGCGGCACCCCCGCCAGCAGCTCCCCCATGCCCGCGCTCTCCGGCGCCACCACCACCTGCACCACGGCCCTCACGCCCGCCACCGCCGGCCCCAACAACGGCGGCGTCACGCCCCGCCGCCAGTCCTCGGGCTTCCTGGCGGGCCTGCAGAGCCGCCTGAGCTCCTTCGTGTCCAACACCGGCGGACAGCTAGCCCGCACCTCCACGGCTGGGACCTCCGGCCTGGGGCGGCCTCCCCTGGACCCGCACTCCCACCCCAACCACGCACAGCCGCAGGTCAGCCTGGCCAGCCCGCCTCCTGCAGGGGCACCAGGGGCCAACCCTCAGGGCACGCCGACCTCGGCCACGCCGCCCGTCGTGCCGAGGCTGGACCTCAAGGGCGCGGGGGTGGTGGCAGGCGGTGGCATGGGACCGATGACGCGGGGGCTGAGTGCGGCGACGGCGGCGTCGCCGGGGGGGACGCCACAGGCGTCTGCGCGGGGGCCGGCGCCGCCACTGCCGCCACAACACCCGGGGACGGCGGCGGTGCTTTCGGCGGCCATGGCGGCGTCACCGGGGTCGTCGAGAGGGAGGGCAACGTACGTAGCTGTCCGGCAGACCTGACAGGCTAGCAGGCGGTGGCGTGGAGACGTGCGTTTATGGGTTTTGAGCGCAAGGTGTGGGTGCTAATACAAGTGGGTAGGCTGAAGGTCGGCGAGGAAGGGATGGCTGAGCGCAACGCCTGGGTTGCCGTGTTGCCACTTCACCTGGTTTGGACTGGTTTGTGTGTTAAGGGAGACAGGCACGTCTTATTGGCAGCGCGCTCTATGTACCGGTACCTTCCTTTAGCCACGTGCTGTGGGGCCAGTCGCGCGGAAAGACGGGTACAGGGCAGCCGCTGGGCAGCACTTGGGAGAGGCCGATGCCACAGAGAATTGCCGCAGGCCTAGGTGCAAGGGAGAACCTAGAACTCGACATGTTGTGATGGCAGTCCTTAACTTGTGGCTGACCGGGGGTCTGGTCTCTGGTGGTCATGCAACGGAGTGGACTCGTTTCGCCACCTGCGCGCCGCCGTACCGCCAATCAACTGCCCCTCCGATACACCCCCCCCACATACTCCGATAGCGCGAGCCAGGATTTCGCTCCTCTTTTACATACATACCAAACGAAGCAGCGTACTTGCCATATATACACTCATCTGCAGTGTGGCGTTGCAGCACGCAACGACTTACGAAGGATGTTGACGCAGCGCCACAGCTTTCACCTCAAGTGCGCTAGGCGCATTGTAGGGCCCGTTACTTCTACATGCCAGCGGCGCAGCGTGCGGACGCTAGCTGTCCAAGTGGATGGGCACACCGCGTCGACGAACAGCGTTGACGTTTCCGCCTTGGCAAGCACGGATCCAGCTTTGAGCTCTGTCCAGCTTAGCACAGCAAGCGCTGGTAGTGTTGACGCAGAGCCAACGCGTACACCTTGGTTCGAAAAACCTTGCGGTAACTACAATTGTTGCATATTGCGGTACCGTCACTAAGTAATTGCAGGGCATGGATCTTGCACGTGCTAGTGACTGACACACGTTGCATAGTTATGATGCCAGCCGCACGCGCGCTGCGTGACACCTTGTCGGCTCTCGGCGCGCTTTCGGTTACACGAGGCAACCCGCGAAGCACGGGAACATGATACAGAACATAAATTTGCGTAGCATATCCACCAGTCTTGGTTCCTGGAAGCCGGTCTAAGCATACACACTGAAGCCCTAACTCCTCAGCTCCTCAGCTGCAACCAAAGCGTTCCATAGCACTGCCCTGCAGGCCCTGCTTTGGCCGTCAGAAACGTACGTGTGATAGGAGCATAAGCTTCACAGTACGTGCCTGCCCTTGTGGTGACTCTGTCCGCTACCGTGGGCACCCTACCTGCACGTCCTGGCAGGTCTGGCCGATGTCACCAGCCTGGAGGAGCTGGAAGCCGTCATCTCCCCCGCCCACAACGGCGGCAAGATGAGCGTCGTTGACTTCTACGCAGGGTAAGGGGGGTGCGTGGTGGCGTCAGATAACGAGCTTGTGTTTCGCCATCCACCAATGACGCATGTGGACCCATATGGCCGAGCGGCGGGCCCGCCGGCATGGGCCACACTTTCAGCCGTAGGCACCCGAGAGCACACGACGAGCACGCTTAGCCCGTGTTCCGGTGGTGCAAGGTAGCAGTATTAAAGTGCTGTTAGGGGTTCCTTGCTGTACGACATGTTACTGTGCGCCAGGTGGTGCTCGAGCTGCAAGGCGGCCTTCCCCGCGCTGTGCCGCATCCCCACCACCGCCGCCTACGCCAAGCACTTCAACTTTTACAAAGCCAACATTGAGCTGCCCGACATGCAGGTAGGGTGCTGATGGGCGCGGAGCAACTGCTGATGCAACCGTTCTTTTGCGATCAGGGCCAGGGTGGCACGGTTGAGCACAGATATCCGACTTTACCGGTACTTCAAGCAATCCGCTGCAGAAAGCTGATACGGGTCCTGCCAACACCGTTTTTGCACAAGCCGGTATTCCTCACACCCGCACCCTGCTGTACCGGTACCCCCGTCACAGACCTACATCAAGCGGCAGGGCGTGCGGGGCATCCCCCACGTGCTGGTGTTTGACGCCCAGGGCAACACGCTCATCGGCATGGGGGCGTCCTTCAAGGTGATGAGGGGGCAGGACAGAGTGGCTTGAGTGCAATGGGTGCAAGATGGCCACGAGTACCGTAGTGGTAAGAAATCTTCGTGGAGTATAATTTAGGACACCCGCAAGGGCTTACTTCGTATTTGTGATACTAGTGTTTCGGGACAGAGCTCGGGCTCATTCCTCACCGTGACACGGTATTTGGTATGGCCTCGGGCAAAAGGGAGGTTTGGGGCATGCAAGGGGTGGCAACGGGTCTTGCAGGGAACAGCAGCCCCCAAGGCACGAAAGGTAGTCGATTTGCCATCAGTGAACGGCTTTGGAGGGGCAACAGGACCGTGCGTTAGCCAGGTGGTACTCACAGCCATGCACTCCGCGTGTGCATCGTGGTACATAGTTTCGGGACAGCAGCAGTCTGCGAGGTGGATAAGTGACGGCCATCAATTTCATGGTAGATTATCCCACAACGGTATTAAGGATGGGCTACCCTTGCCTTGACGACTGCCGGCTGCAAGTGCCCTGCTACAATGACGCTAACCTTGTGCGGGCCCGCGTGTGGCATGCAGAAAATGGAGGCGCTGCGTAAGAACCTGGAGTACATCGCCGAGTCGGACAGCAAGGACTTTGTGCTGGACCCCAACGGCTTCGTCATCCACCGCTGAGCGGCGGAGGCGGAGGCCGCCGCTGTCTGCCGCTGCGCACCGGCAGGACCGCGAGGCAGGGCTGAGCGGGCGCTTGGCGATGGACGTGGGAGACAGCAGCCAGTGCACCAGGGTCAAGGGTGGCCGAACAGTAAATTGGCACTGAAGGACATGGTTATGGCTTTCGGACGAGCATGTCGTACTTACACGGTGGCGGACACGCCACAAGGTCGTCGCATTCATCCGTTACCCGCCGTTCGTTGTTACGCTGCCCTGTTTACACCTGGGTTCCCTTGCCGCAGTATGCATACATTGATGCATGGGAGGGGCCGAGCAGGGCTGAGCGTGCCAGGCTGCGGGTTGAAGGCCGGTATGAAACCTCTGCGTTGGGAGGAAGTGCCGTTCCCCTCAGTGGCCGGTTTCGGGCTTGTTGGTTATGGACATTAGTCGATATCCTTTCAAATCACTGCTGCATATTCTTTAGTACTCGGATCAGGAGCTGCTGAGTGACAGGCATGATCAGTCATGGTGAAACCACGTTTGGTTGGTAGTGTGGTCCTCACACTGTGGCGAGTTATTGCGTAGGTGGTGTGCTAACGGAGCTCATCGGTTGGGGGCTGCGTTGAACCTCGAGGCGTGCAGATTGGAGTTGGGTTTTATGTCGTAAACGGCAGGCCGCACCTTTGTAAACGTTGAAGCCGTGTTGCGCGCAGGGGAGACGGGGCCACATGAGCACGGTGCAGGTGCGGGCCAGGGTGGATTGACAAATGCTGTAACGGCTGCAGTACTTGCTGTCGTGGCTATCCACCCGCACAAAGGATGACGGAACTGTCGAGCATACGGTAGTTGGGCTGGGCTCTTGGCAGCAGATGCCGTACGGCAAGGGTACAGTTAACATGTGGACAGCCGCCAGCTTCCCAGCTACCAGGCCACATGGCAGCTCTCTGAGCTTGGCGGGGGACCGAAGCTCAGCAGTGTGGGAAGGAAGCCTTGGAAGGCACATGTAAGAAAACCAGCATAGGGGCCCTCTGACCGTAGGGACCCTCTGAGCGTAGCATACCATTGGGACCCTCTGAACATACCGTTGGGACCCTCTGAGCGTACGGCAAGGGTACAGTTAACGTGTGGACAGCCGCCAGCTTGTGGCAGCGGGTCTGGTGGCTTGGCTAGGTGGTGGGGGTAGGAGCTCGCTGGGGAGCGTGTCTGGGTGTCCGCCGGGTGCTTCTCCGGTGGTGGTTTTGGTGTCGTAGG
>VFQN01004637.1_pt1 | contig 17951 bp, 28 predicted proteins | sample 3512371 | NCBI WGS metagenome assembly VFQN01 (sample SAMN10412370, study PRJNA504923) | tailings metagenome | isolation source: Replicate 2 from Balatoc abandoned mine | place: Philippines: Itogon, Benguet | collected 2017-08-28 | reverse complement strand
AGCTGCTGGGGGGTGCGCGGGGTGTGGGGGGCGGGGGGGGGGGGGGGGGGGCACCTTCCGCAAAACTAGTGCGACCATTGCGGCACTCAAATGAATTTTGTGACCAATGCCCAAGCGCACAGAGTTCCACAGTAACTCTACATAGCAATAATGTTCAATCATTTGAGAAATGTGCCTCAGTTCAGCTGTCGGTTGAGCTGGCTGTCGCGCCCTAGTATGTAGTAACCCTCCTTTCCGTTGTAGCCTTATGCTTGACAATTGGGAAGTGTGTGCAAGTAATATGTCAGGGCTGACGTAACCTCGCGTCCTGAGCCTTCGTAGAGGGTGGAGTGCAGCATCTTGCGCCCGGCCGTGCCCTCGCTCCAGGTAATCAAAAGCTCTTTTCATACTGCTTTGCATGGCTTTAAATGGCGGAAGCATACCGCATAAACGTGTCCGCAATAAAGGGCAAATTGAAACGATGTGCCGTCAGGCGCTTGCCGCGGGGCTCGCCCTCGGCCCGACACTTTGACAACACAGCACGTGGAGTCAACGGACGCTGCTATGGCTGCGCCAGATAGCCAAACATCACGCAGCGTGCCCTCGAGCCCGGCCAGCAGTGTGTGTTCCGATACTCAGCTTGCAGACTACGGGTCAGACCTGAACAGGGACTTTGAGTACCTGACGAAGGTGCGGCTAGCGCACTAACCGGACAAAAGCTAGACTGGCTTGTCCGACTCTGCAAGAGTACTGCTTCCTTGCAGTTTTATGCGGCTGGAGCGCACAAAAGGCTACGCGTTTGACAGCACGTTTGCCCCTCCCCTAACATGCAAACACCCTAGTGCCCGCACTACCTGTGTGTACTGCCTCGCTGTTCCACCACAACGCCCCATGTCACGCCCACAGATTGAGGATGTTTTGCTGCGGGCGGTCGAGCACGAGGAGGTGCGGGCCGCCATAAAGAGCTTCCACCTGGTGCATGGCCACGCACCCACCGTGCGGCAGCTGGTGCTCGCCCTCGGCTACGACCAGCAGCATCATGAGCAGCAACCACCTGCGAGCCAGCCAGGCACCCCATCGGCCGCCGCGGCCAACCGCTCAGGCTCCGACCAGCCGTTGGCACAGCCCTTCCTGGGGGAGCTCTCCCCCCACGGCATGGTGCCTGACCCCGGCATGTTCTTCGGCCCAATGCGACACCTGCACGGCAGCCCGCAGCGCGGCGGCATCGCCGGCTCCGGCCTCCTGCCCCGCAGCCCGCACAGCCCGCATTACCTGACGCGCAGCCCCAGCCGCTTCGGCCCGGTGCTGTCGCCCATCCCCGCCGCCCAGAGGGTGCTCCAATGGCAGGGCTCGATCGAGCAGCAGCAGCAACACGACCTGCCTAGCCAGCTGCTGCAGGAGCAGGCTTCGTTGGACGATGCGGCCTCTGCTGGCTGTGAGACTCCGCGTTGCACCTCAATCACGGCCAGTCCCGCCCGGGGCAGGTCGCCCAAGCCATCACCGAAGATGGCAGCCCGGCCCACGATCCCTGGACTCAACCTGAAGATTATCAAAAAGCGCTCGCCTCTCGTCCGGGTGGGTTGTGGTAATTTGACTACTCGGACTCAGAGATGACCTTGGCCTGGGCGTCCTGCATAAGCACAGCTTGAGCTGTTTTTCCTTTCATGTTGCACGTGCGCAGACGTCGCTGCAGAGCCTCAACCTCGCGGCGGTGGCAGCTGGCGCTGCAGCAGGGCAGGGGCCCTCCGCCCCGTCCGGCCAAAACCCTCAGCACCCGGCGCCCGACACCAGCCGCGGCTCGCCCACAGAGATGCTGCGCATGCTCCTGCCCAGCGCCTGCAAGCCGCGTCACAGCCACTATGCGCACCACCACCAGCACCATGCACCTACCCGACCCAACGCGGCCGCAGAGCAAGCCCCGCCGCCAGCTGCTGAGGTTGCACAGGCCAGGGAGCAGAACAGCTACGCGGCACAGTGGCTGAGTAGCGCAGTACAAGCAGAGGCCCTGGAGCAGCAGCAACAGCCGCAGCAGGAGGACGCAACTGCTGCTGCCAAAGGGAAGGATGGAATCGCTGGGGCCCTGCCCCAGCGCGGTCTGGCCTGTGGCAGCCCACGCATATCCATGGACAACCTGGACCAGGACGAGACCGGTGAGTCACGGCTTCCCTGCAGGTGAATGCTCCCTGCTGCGAAGGCCTGGCACTGAATGCCCAGGCATCATAGCCATTTGCCGCGGCCTTGCTCGTACGCAGGTCACCGGAGGGCGACGCCCCTGAGGGCGGGCAAGGCCACCCCAAGCGGCACGCCCGAGAAGCCGCCACCGCTGCACCTGGGCACGCCGGGGTCGCGCAGGCGGCAACACGGGGAGGCATCCAGGCGCAGCGTTGAGGGGCTACGGTGCTCGGAAGGCCGATGGGGCCGCTCGGGAAGCATCAAGTGCGGGGAGGGAGCGGAGCCTCCCTGCTGGGGCGAGGACGGGGCCCGGGCCTGTGACGGCAGCACCTCCCCGGCGGACAGCGCCCTGCACCGAGACACGTCCACCAAGGGCTCTGGGTTCCTGGCAGCAGCTGCGGCAGCAGCGCTTGCCGACGGTGGTCCTGCTGACGAGGCAGCTGCGGTCGGACAGGCAGCGGCAGCAGTGGTCGCAGAGGCCCCGCTGGCGTTCTCACGGCCGCCGCCCAGCATCCGGCGGTTCGTTCCCCCGCTGGCCTTGCCCACCGGCCCCTACGCGCCCGGGCCGGGTAGCCTGGCCGCGCGCCAGACCGCCAGGGCTGCAGCTGCGGCTGCAGCCGCGCTAGCGGCAGGGGGTGCCGCGGCCGGCAGCAGCGCCCCTCCCCTGTCCAGCCGTGTACCGAAGCTACAGCTGGGCCGGCCTAGCAGCCGTACGCATGCCTTCTTGACGCAGCAGCAACAGGCGCAGGGCGGCCGGACTGCGCGGCGGCTGTCCATCTGCCTGCCGTCCTCCATGAAATTCGGGGAGGGGCCGCTGACGGTCCGGCGGATGGCGGCTGGTGCAAGCAAGGGCCTCACGTCACACGCCTTGTGCACAGGTGGGCCTCTTTCGCATCAGACACGTCAACAAGGTGCAAGGTGCAGGTGAACAAGGTGCAGTTAAGCAAGCTCTGACCTGGAATGGATCAAGTGCGAGCAACTTTTGAACTACTCGGCCTGCCTGCTTATCTGCAACTCAACACCTTTTTGCGCCCCTTGTTCTGCACGTCCTGTCCTGCACCCCTTGTTCCGTCCAGTGTTCTGGGCGGAGGACGACGACGACGTCGCCCGACTGTACGGCATGGATGGCGAGGACGGGGACGACGAGTACGACGAGGATCTGGACGAGGACGAGGACGAGGAGGACGACCAACAGGAAGACGGTTCGGACGAGGACACCTACCTGGCCACCGCCCGCGCCTTCGCGCAGACCTTCACCGCCGCGGCCAACACCGCGCGCGGCCTCCGCGGCTCGCTGTCCCTGCCGCAGCACCCCTCCCCGCCTGGTGGTTCCAGCGCAACGGACGGGCACAACCTGCTCGCACCGTCGTCGCGGGTGGCGAAGAAGCAGCGCCGTTCGGCGGCGGCGCGGCGGCGGGCGGCGGCGCTGTCTCGAGAGCGTGCGGCGGCGGCGGCGGCTGAGCGGGAGGAGGACTCTGACCCCGACCGGTGCGGGCTGATGCTGCCGGAGGAGCTGTGGGACGCGTGGGAGCGGCTCAGCGATGGGCCCAAGGGCCGCCAGTACCGCATGCTGGAGGTGCGTGGTTGGGTTGATGTGCATGGGTCAGCTGGTGCGCGTGCATGCTGCCGTGGCGCGGTGAAAGCGGTTTCGGAAGTGCAGTTACTAATTGTGATTGGATACCCTTTGTGCGACCTCTGTAGTCGCTGACGCACGTGGAGCGCATCACCTGCACCTCCTATTCCACGGTGTCTAAGGCGCAGCGCGAGGGCCAGCCGGTGGTGGTCAAGGTGAGCGAAGCCCTGCGCGCACACGCCAGCATAATCATTGGCAGCAGTCAAACATCGGATTTGCAGCTGCAGCTCATTGCCCTTGGATTGCATGAGCTTCAACGCGAAGAGCTTGCACCTTCCGTGTTGCTTGCTGTGGATCACGCACTGCCTAACTGGAACCTGTGCGCATCCTTGACCGTTGTGCCAACTGCTGATACAGACTATTCTGACACGCTCCCTCCTCCCCTCCCATGCCGTAACAAACTGATCAATTACAGATCTACGACGTGGCAGAGCGCGACAAGCTGGCCAACGCCTTTGCGGAAATCGGCGTGCTGCTGCACCTGGCGGGCTGGCAGGGGGCGGTCAAGCTGCTCGACTACGGCCGGCACGAGGACAAGGTGGGATGGGTAGCACGCTGCATTAAGCCGGGATAGGCATGAAGGTGCTCGTGCTGGCGACCTGCAGGCTTGTGCTGAGGGCCTACGATGCATGTCATGCATTTTATTGCAGGTGATGCTAATGCTGGAGAGCTGCGACTACAGCCTCAAGGACTGGTGCGACAGCCAGCGCTTCGAGGTGGCCACCGGGGCCGACTACATCCTGGAGTGCCTCAGGTGTGCGCGGCTCTGTGCGCCTTCTGCACGATGGTTAAATGATGGGCCAAGCACGATGGTTCATTGATGGGCCAAGTGGGCTTTGAGTTGGATACAGCGCTCCTGCAAACACCGGTCTGCCTCGTTGCACAACGCAAGATGCAATAGGTTTCGGAACGGAGCTCATCAGGTCAGTTGTGAGTCTCTGCAACCCTGTGTCCGCACCCCAGGTTGTGGCACACACTGGCGGAGCTGATGGCGGAGCTGCACGAGCGCTGGCACGTGGCGCACTGCGACCTCAAAGTGGGTCTTGGGCGCTACCGCCACGCCTGGACCACGTTGGGGATAGCACGCGGCTTCCGGGCACATTGGTGCTCCTTCTGGATAGGAGCTCTGGAGGGAGCTGTGTTGAGGCTATGTCCCCATTGTGTGCACCTTGCTGCGCAAATTGTTGGTTGAAGTATCTTGGCATGCTGTCCGCCACGCAGCCTGGGAACGTGCTGATGGTGGGCGGCGTGCTGCGGCTGGCGGACTTCTCAGAGAGCATGCTGTTCAACGGCAAGCCGCTGCTGCTGGAGCAGGCCAGGTGAGTGCAACGAGGACGGTTGTCATTCTGGTGTCAAGCGCGCCAGATCGGTGGCATGCCGTTGGGCCAGTTGCATGAGCTGGCGTGGTTGAGGTTGTCCAGAGTGCCTCAAAGGTATGTGCAACCGTTGAAACAACTTCAGGGTGCTGATACGTATGCATAACACTCGTGTACGCAGGGGCACCGTGTCGTACCAGCCGCCGGAGATGGTGCACGGCCACTGCGTGGACGCGCGCAAGGCCGACGTGTGGGCCCTGGGCTGCATCCTGTACGAGATGGTCACAGGCGAGGTGCTGTTCAAGGGCAACAGCGACTGCATGCGGGCCGTCACAGCCGCCGGCGCGCGGCGCACCCGCCGCCGCCACACGCGCGCCACAGCAAGCAGCGCTGGCGGCGCAAGCGCCCGCAGCGAGGAGCTTCCCTCCGCCGCCGCCGCTGCCGCTGTTACCGACATGCCGCCACCGCCGCCACCGTCCGCGGCTGGCGGGCCCCCGCGTGTGCCGCGGCTGCCCCTTGGCCTCGCCGTCACAGGACGGCAGCACGGTACGGCCCCACCGCCGCCACCTGGTGTGCCGTACATGTCCCTTGCATCCGCCCGCTCTATGAACCTTGGCGGCTTCGGCACGGCCCGCAGCCTGGAGCTGATTGCTGAGGGCTGCGGCACGGAGGACGGCACGTCGTCTGTCGTCACCGACCTCGGCGGCGCCCTGTCCTCCCGCGCCTCGGACGTGTGGGGCGCCTCCGCCGCCAACACCGCCCGCAGCACCGCGCGCGGCAGCGCAACAGCGCGCAGCTTCGCCGCCGGCGCCGCCAGCACCGCGCGCGGCGGCGGAGCTGCCGCCGCCGACCACCCCACCACCGCCCGCAGCCTCGCCAGCAACAGCACGGCGACGGCGTGGCCGCCGCCGCCGCCGCCCTCCGCCGGCACCGCCCGCAGCGTCGCCGCCAGCGAGTGGAACCTGGCGGCGCCGACGCCCGCCGCTGCCGACATCTGCAACGCTGCTGTCGGCGGTGGGCTCTTCTCGCCGCACTCGATCGGTGGGGACAGCGCCTACCAGGGGCACGGCGGTGGCGAGGAGCTGCCGGCCTACCGGAGGGTGCGCCACAGCGTGGCCACGCAGTGCCCGGACCCAGCAGGGCCCGACTGGTTTACCACCAAGGAGGTGGACGACCTGCGCATCATGTGCGACGAGGCGCCCTCATACTACGTGCCCTCGCCGCAGCAGCAGCTGCTGGTGCAGGAGCAGTGGGAGCAGGGCGTGGGGACGGGAGCGGCGGCGGCTGCAGCGGTGGTGGTGGATGGTGGGGCGGTGGACGGACGGGGTACGTCGCAGGGCGGCGCGGCGGTGGATGGCATGCTGTACAAGCCGCGGCTGCTGTCCGGCAAGGGCGGTAAGTAGGCAGCGGCAAAGGTTCAGGTCATTTGTCGTACACGCCTGGCGACGTTGCCCCGGCCTGCTATCCAACACTTTGCGCCGCCCCTTTCGCTCTGGCTCACAACGCTTCCTGCAGTTGCACTGCGCGGTGCGTAGCTAAGACGCTCAAGCTCATTCAATGCCCCAGCAGACCCAGCTCAATGCTCGAGTAACCTGCTCCTTGTGCCTCCGGGGCTTCCCCTTGCATGTGTGCCAGTCTAAGTGCAAAGCGCTAAGACCAGTGACAGCCCTTGTGTATGACCCGCAGGCCCCACGCTGTGCGACGACGTGCTGAGCCTGCTGCGCCACGTGCTGGTGGAGGACCGCGGCCGCCCCGACATGCGACGCGTGGCGCAGCTGTCCAAGGAGGTGCTGGCCCGCCACGCGCCGCCGGGCTTCCTAGACGACAGCTACCCCGACGCCACCGACCCCACCACGCAGGCCCTGCCACAGCAGCAGCAGCAGTGTGCTGCTGCGGCAATGCCGCCTCCCGCGGTGCCGAAGCTGTCCCTGGGCTTCGCTTCGGACCCCGCACCCGCACCTGCGCCGGCCGCAGCCGACGCTATCCACGATGGCGGCTGCAGCTCCGGCGCGGAGTCCTCTGCTGCTCCCGCTGCAGCTGCACGGCCGCGGCTGCCAATGCTTCAGATTCCGGGGCAGCTGCTGGCCGGTGCCCCCGTGTCCCTGCGCTCGTCCCATGGCGCTGCGGCCCGCGCCCTGTCGGCGCTGCAGATGCAACTGGCGGCCGAGGACGCGGCGGAGCTTGCCGCCTTCACCGGACCCCCCACCGACTTCAGCATAGGAGCCATTGAGGAGGAGGGCTTGTGGGGCGACAGCAGCAGCGGCGGTGCATCGGACCGGCCTGTCGGTGCCAGCGGGGGCGGGGGTGGCGGGAGCATGGACGGGACGGTGGCGGTGGCGGTGGCTGGGATGCAGCAGCTGGGGCTGGGAGCAGGGGCAGGGGGGAGGAGGGAGATGCCGTCTCTTTTTGGGGCGGCTACGGCTGCGCAGCCGGTGAGCCTGTTTGACCTGTGCCAGCCGCTGCAGACGGCGCGGGGCGGCAGGCCGTTTTCGCGCAGCTGGCAGAGGTTCCTTGCGCCCGGAACCACGGCGGGGCAGGCCGGCAGCGGCAGCGTGTGGAACGGCGGCTCGCAACAGTAGCAGCAACACGCAAAGTGAGTGAGTGATGCACTGCATCTGGGAAGCCGTGACGATGTATATATGTGCAACTGTACCGTTGCTAGTGCGAGCAGTGCGGCAGGGCGGACACGGATAGGCTCACGGGACAGGTGGGGCCTTGGTGCAGGCGCGTGTTGGCACAGCAGGGGTTTTTCCATGAGCAGGCTATCTTGTTGCAACGCCATAGCGGCAGACAGTGGGAGGTAGCGCTGTGCGTTCACGGAGAGCTTGCATCAGCATACCATGTGAAGGAGACGTGTTATTTGCCGTGGTGTGGATGATCTGGCAGCAGGAGCGCAGGTGACTTGCAACGTGGCTGGGCGGCTGTACTTAAGGGGCTGATGCGCGCTGCCGAACATCAAGCCTGGTTGGAATTGTCATCACGCTTGCTTGTAATCAATCGGTAAATTGCTGTGAGCCTCTTTGTCACTCACCTGTTTCTGGACCGAGGTGTCGTCCTTCCCGTCTACGAGGCTCGTCCCATGCGGCGGGAATTCACCGTGCCTGAGGTGAGGCGCCGAGGCAGATGGCAACCGTAATCCTTTGTCGCCTCATTGCGCGCATTTCTTCATTGAGAGGCCTTTGCAATGTCTTTCGTTATAATACTCTTCCATTCGTTCACAAGCTGTAAAATCCCTGTGATAAATTGCGACCCGCTGGTCAGTGTCGACACCGCCGTTGTTTTGAGGTCCTCTCTCCTCATCACTAGCCTTCTGCTTCTGCACCAACATACCGCTTAGCCATGGTAATTTAGCCAAGGTGGGTCTCGGCGCGCTTTTGCTGCCGTGGGCCAGAGACTGCCGCCGGGTTGAGTCGTTTCCCGCTCACGTTGGCGGAGGTCGCCGTTCGTCAATGGAGCTGCTGTGGACTGCAGCTTTGCGTCTAGCGAGTGCCCAGCCGCGCTCTCACGTTTGCCGCTGCCCTTGTGCTGCAGGCGCCCGCGTTCTCCCGGCAGTCGACAACCGCGGCAGCCGAGGAGCCAGCCAGCCACACAGCAATAACCTCTCAACCAAGTTTTGATCAGCAGGTTTACGTCCTGTAGGCAATAGTACACCGCAGCTCAGTTTAGGACTGCCCGCTCGTTTACGCGCCAAAATTTGCGCACCATACTCAACACTGCAACACTTTCATAGTTCGAATTACTTTTCCACATTACCAGTTTCTAGGTCGTAGAAAGTAGGTCGCCAATGGGCGTTCAGGAGACGTTCTGCAGCGGCGGCGTCCCACGGGTCGGCCCGCGGTCCCCAACCCTGTCGAGAGGGAACCCGTCAAGGCGATCGCTCCAAAGCACAAGCAGCCAGCCCTCACGTCCACCCGCGCTCTCGCATCGGCGCACAACGCGGACGTCCTCCCGCCTGCCAACCCTGCTGCTCCTGTCAGCGATCGTCCTCCTCTCCGCCACCGCTACACACGCGGCCGGTCCCTGGTCCCCGCTATGGGACTCCCTGACTGGCCAAGGGGACGGCGGCGGCACCTACCGACGCCACCTTGCGGCCACGCCACCGCCCCAGACACCACCGGCACCTCCACCAGCGGCCTCCGGCGCCCCAGCAGGCACCAGTACCCCTCCGCCGCGACAGCCTCCCCCGGCCCTGAGCCGACCCATCGGCAGCCCCCTGACCCCAGCTGCAGCTGCTGGCGGAACCCAGGGACCTGGTACCACCAACGCCACTGCTGCCAACGCCACACAAGCAACCCCCGTCAACGCCACTGGACCTGCCAATGCTACTGGCGCAGCGCCTAGGGGCAGTGCGAACAGCAGAAGCAGCAGCACGGCCCCATTCCCAGCAACGGCCTCCACGCCCCTGCCGCAGCCAGGGGCGGTGGAGGAGGCGCGGGAGGGCCCCCCTGCCTCCACCGGGACCGGCCCCACCAACTACACCTCCTCCTCCTACACCGCCGCCGCCTCAACCGACAACGTGGCGGATGAGGGCATGCCAGGCAACAGCAGCAGCAGCAGCAGCGATGGCGGCCTCACCCCGCAGGCAGGCAGCAGCGCCCTAACCCTCAACACCACCACCGGCAACCCCAACGGTGGCGAGAGCGGCTACAGCGGCGGCGATATGCCATCCGGCGGGGCGTCCTCTGCAGAGGTAGCTCAGCAGGGGCAACCGCCCCCGCCGCCACCCGTCCCCACATCCCAGCCCGCCCCACCGCCGCCCTTCGGCGTCCCAGCCTCCAAGCCACCCCTGACTGACAACGCCACCCCTCCCAGCTCCAGCGGTAGCCCGTCTTCTTCCTCCAACTCCACCTCCCCCACGTCATCTTCCAACCCCAACGCTACCTCAACCTCACCCTCGCCCCCGAGTCCCCCCAAGTCCCAGCCCGGGGGCGATGGCCCCGCCCCCAGCGGTGGCGACACGGGTGTGGTCAACATGACCCGCACCACCTGCTGGGTGCCGGTGCGGGACTTCCCGGAGCGCGTGTGCGTGCATTGGACTGACAACTGCCGCGTGCCCAACGCGTCCGAGGTGGAGAGCTGCATGATGTGCCGCAGGGGTGAGCGGGGGGCGGGGCATTGGGGGGTGGGGATAGGGGGCTGAGGCGCCGGTCTGGTGAGGTAGGGGCTTGAATGAGGGTTTGCATGGGCATGCTGCAGGCGACTCGTGGCAATTTTACCGGTCTCCTAATGGAGGGGTCTGGCTCAAGGCTACGGTGAAGATGCTTCAATTCAACTGCCTCAGCGCTCGCTTGTGGTACCATCATGTACCATATACCGCACTACCGGTATAACAGATGGCACCCTGCCCGGCCGCTCTGCTGATCCACCTGTACCCTCCTGCGCATTTCCACCCATTTCGCCAGGCTGGGGCACCTTCGACACGGAGCGGGCGTGCCTGGCGGCCGGGGGCTTCAAGCCCTCCGGCACAGGAATCGACCCCGCCTCCTACCCGGCGCCCACCGCTCCGGGCATGGCGTGCAACTACAACCCCAGCAGCCGGACCAGGTGGGTGCAGGCGTGGGTGCACGGGAGCAGACATCTGTCATGGACTACCAGCTGCCGTTTCGAAATGCGACTAAATCCTTCACATTGAATATTAAGTTTGTATAATTGTTTTAGAAGATATGTAGTTGCCTGCTTGCTGGAGTCGCCGCGGGCTTGCTGGACTTCGGCGGGACATTGCGGGTGGACATGCGCGCCGCAGCCCGCGATAACCCAGACTACTGACAAAGACGAAGTCGTTATAAACCAACTCTTGTACATTTACCGGTTGGTCGGCGTCAGCAGCTTTGACTGTTAGCTCATGAGCGCCGCCGCCTGCCGAGCACTCGGCGCGCCGCCACGACAGGGCAGTGGTGCTGCTGCCTTTGCGGGGGCTTGCAACCACCTGCCAAGCCCTTGCCCCCAACGCCCCAACAAAGTAGCCTGCCAACGCCCACATTAGCACACAAGCAACAGACGCATTTGCCCAATACTGGACACAGTGCACACACTGTGCAGTGGTAGGGAGGTGATGTCGCATCCCAGCACCTGCAGGGGTGGGTCAGGGCATGGTAGAGGGCTGTACGGACCTGCCGTACGCCATGCACAGGCGGCAAAACGCACATCTACGATCCTACCAGGGATCGAACCTGGAATCTCCGGTTATCAACGTGGGCCGTAGACCGGCGCTTTATCCATTAAGCCATAGGACCTGATCACCACTCCGGATGTGCACCATTGCAGCAAGCGGCAACACGTAGCTGTTTGCGTTTGGACATTTACCGAGGTTTCCGGCTGCGTTTGTGTGTGGTTTGGTGCATGACGGGTCCTGGGGGGCCACCGAATGCAGCGGCAGCTGCCCCGCCTGCGAAATACGTGCTTTGTCCGGGGGCAGCGCATGGGCAGCACGGACGATGGTGTGGCGTGGTGAAGGTGGCAGGGCTGCAAGACGAGGCATGGTATATGACAAGTCCTGCAAACCCCATGCCAACATCACAAACAGAGTGAGCCACTCACTCGTCGCACGCACGCCTATGCAATGTCACCCCCTCCGCCCGTACGCAGTCTCCGACCCAGGCACGTGCTCGTACCCCCTCAATACACCTCCCGCGTCCCCTTGCCCTCCCCACTAACCCACGCGGGTACCACACTTACCGTACGCGCTTTTACCGTAAGCGCTACTGATGCATGGCTTCCCCCTATCCCACACCTCATCACCACCCTGCTCCCAGGACCGCGGGCAGCGCCTGATACTGGCACGTTGCACACACAACGCTTCTAGCCTTCTAGCTACCGTACGTTGTACTTATGCATGGTTCCACCAACACCGCACCACCGCAGGACCGCGGGCAGCGCCTGCCCCCACCTGCTGCCCGATGTGGTGCTGTGGGAAGCTGGACGCAGCTGGGCGGGCAACGGCTCACCCTCGCCCTCCCCGCCCGCACCCGGATCCGCCGTCGTGCTGCCGCCCAACACGCGCATGATGATCACGGGCTGCTCGTTTGGCAGTAACGGCCAGGGCAACTACTTTTCGTCCATCCGCATCCCGTCCAGCTCCGAGGTGGGGGTGGGGTGTACGGGGTGGGGGCTCGCAAACGGGAAGTCCAAGATCCGATGAGCCGTACAGCGCAAGCAGTTGCACGGCGAATGTCCCAGCCACTTCTGCATGCATGTGTGCACAGTCAGCACCAACACTTTGGATTCTGAGTACGGCAGAGCATTCATTGAAGCTGATTAGAGGGCCGGCAACGGACAAAGCCCATACGTCAGGCACAAGCCCGTTGTCCTAGCGTTCCCCCACCCCCACCTTGTAGTGCCATACACATGGCATCCCCTCCTCAGGCTCCCCTCATCATATGCCAGCCCGCTCCGCTGGCCCCCTCACGCCTCACACGGTTCCTCGAGTACCCCCTGACCCCACCTCCTCAAAACCCCGGCCCCCTTTCCTCCGCAGCTCATTTTCGACGACGCCGCCATCCACCTGGTGGTGGGCGCCATCTACGTGCAGGGCCGCCTGAGGCTGGGAGGCGAGGGGTGCCGCATCAACGGACCCGTCGCCATCACCTTCACGCCCTCGTCAGGTGAGGGGTGCACAAGGGCTCGTACCACGTGATTGCGGGCGACATGCACCTGCGGCGTCCAGCTTACCCATCTGCTGCACCCTACCCACGCGTCTCTTCCTGGAAGCCTACACGCAGCCGCTCATAAACCTGTTAGGCTGCGTGCTGATTCACAAATTTAACCCGTTCATGCAGGTGTGCCCACCGGCGACCTGGGCATCCAGGTGCAGTCCGGGGGCCAGCTGGACGCGCACGGCACCGCCTTCCTGCCCACGTGGACACGGCTGTCAGCCACCGCGCAGCGGGGCAACAACTGGCTGTCGCTGCAGGTGGGCGCGTCAGAGGGCCAACGTAAATGGGAAGCCTCGACAATATCGTCCGGGTGCCGTGGGTGGTTGTAGAATGCACTACAGCATGCTGCGGCAGGGCCGCAGCGAGTGTGTGGGGGCGGACACCGGGCCGGCGTGCCTGTGCGACATCTGCTATCAGTGAACGAGTACGTCCTTGTGTTATCAACATCACTTGCTTGGCTTCACGCGCGCCTGCCCCACACCAGGACCCCGTGTGGTCGTGGCGGCCGGGTCAGCTGCTGTTCGTGGCCACCTCCATCTACCGGGACGAGTACGAGAACCAGAACGAGGTGGCCGCCGTACAGTCCGTGTCCAGCGACGGCCGTACGATCGTACTGGACCGGCAGCTGCAGTACTCGCACTACGGGTGGGTTTGTTGCGTACGACTGTCGTACGAGCTGCTTCCTGGGTGCCGTACTGCACGGCCACGAGACAGGCGGCTCGCATTGCCAGGGGCCTTTCCAACGCACATTCTTTACTTTACAAGCTCCTGGCTGTCTAGACCTGCCGTCCTGCTCTGCATCGCCGTGCGCTCATCATCTCAACGCCCCTCCTGCCTCCTCCTTGCCACCAGCGGCTCCGAGTACCAGACGGAGGTGGGGCTGCTGTCCCGCTCCATCACCTTCCAGTCGTGGCAGGGCAGCGGGGATGCACAGAAGGGAGCCCACGTCAAGATCATGGGACAGGTGGGGCAGGGGGCGATGTGCCGGTAGGTCTGCCGGGGGGCACCGGGAACCGGCAACGGGGCTGGCGCAGGCGGCTGGCCGCTGGGTACGCCATGAGGGATGCGCCGTACCCTGCCTCACACACCACCTCATGCAAGTGGTCACCTTGCCAGACATGTACGCAGAGCCCCGGCACTCCTGCAAGCGTCTGCATCCTGCACCCCCGCACCTGCACCCGCACCGGCACCCCAGTCCTAAAACACCGTCTCCACCCCCGCTACTCAAGCACCCGTACCACCCGCTCTTCCACCCCACCCCACCCCCAAGGGCCGGCTTGAGGGCGTGCTGGCCTACCGCATGGGCCAACGCAACGTGCTGGGGGCGTACCCCTTCCACTGGTGGGTCGGTGGCTTGCTTACCGGGTAGTATGATCTCATTTTCGTTGGTTGGTTCACTGAGGACCTCGACAGTGCAGGAGCCTCAGGTACCATGACCCTCGCCTGACCTTGGCCGTGCGCCATGCCCTAAGAACCATGCTCGCGTTGAAAGGTTGGTTGCAGCCAACCGTCAGAGGCGGTTGACAGTTTATCCCTTGACACGGTCCGACTCCTTGTATCCGTGCTACCTATCCTGCCCTTCCCCAGGCACAACGCTGGTGACGCCAGTGGGGGCGTGTCGTACGCACGTGACTGCGCAGTCTACACATCATACTACAGATGTAGGTGGTTGGGTGCTACAGATTTTAGGTTCACAGCGTGTGCATAAGCTCTGAACCGACTCAATACTGCTGCAGCAGCTGTAACGGTAGCTAGCGACCAGCTTGCGCTGTTGCGCTGTTCTTTTTTGCACTACGAGTGTTGCCTCACCTTCCACCAAGTCCAACCACCCTAACCGCCACCAGGCTACGTCATCCACGGCACCAACGGCCTGACGCTGAGCGACAACGTGGCCTTCCACGCCTCGGGCAGCTGCTTCTACATAGAGGTGGGCATTGGTGTGCCCGCAGCCGTGGCTTAGTGGTTAATACACATGGGACGCGAGGTGCAGCCTGAACGACAACGTGGCCTTCCACGCCTCAGGCAGCTGCTTCTACATAGAGGTGGGCATTGGTGTGCCCGCAGCCGTGGCTTAGTGGTTAATACACATGGGACGCGAGGTGCAGCCGTAGGGGGCAGCTGCTTCGACATTGAGGTGGGGCGGTCGCGGTGGGGTGACTGTGTCTTCACCTCCTGCAATAGCAAAGAGCTGGCATGGACTTGGTACCGTACGTGTGGGCCGGAAGTTGGCGCGTGGGCAGCAGGCGTCTCCTCCTGATTGCATGCCCTAGATTAGCTTATTGGGATGCGTCAGCACCTTATGCCCTCCCACCTACCATCTTCCTGGCCCTTGTCGCCCCCTTCCTTCGTCTTCTAACCCCCCACCTCCTAGAGTGGGCTGGAGGCGCACAACTGGTTTACGGCACACCGAATGACCAGCTGGCCTCATGTTCCCCGACACCTGCCGTGCCACACCTCCCCTGCCCCACCTCCCCTGCCCCCTCCCCTGCAGGACGGTGTGGAGGAGAATAACTGGCTGCAGCACAACCTGGGGGCCTACGTGCACACCATAGGCAACCCGGCGGGGGGCGTCACGCAGAGCGGCGAGCTGTTTGTGGAGGTGGGGAACTGGGGCGGGGGGCACGGGATGTGGGGGGCAGAAGGCCAGTCATCGACATCTGCTTGTGAGCTTGACGAAAGGGTGGTGTGCCTAGGCTGCCTTGCTAGGAGGCGGGGCCATCTAGCTGTTTGTGGAGGTGGGAGTGGGTGGGGGCAAGTATGTTGCAGTGGGAATGTCAGCGTGGAATGTCAGCGGGGACGTATTAGCTTACAATGCGGTTCACGCGTTCCAGTTCCGCGCACCGTCACCTACACATCCCATTCCTCGCCCCCCTCGCCCGCCAGAACCCCAACCTGGCGCACCCCACGGACGCAGCCGCCTCCGTCTTCTACTCCGCCAACCCCAACAACGCATTCAAGGTGGGCTGGAGCCTGGCGCCTGCTGCCTGACTGCAGCACTGCCGCCCTTCTGTGGCACGTGTGGGACGCGTACGGTAGCTGCTGTGGCGCGCTTTGGATGCTGAAACGCCTTTCGCACTCTCTTCCTGCAGGACAACGCCGCAAGCGGGGGCTTTGCCGGCTTCAGCTTCCCAGTGCTGCCCGAGCCCATTGGGGTAAGAGCGGGGTGACATGCCGCCGGGTGATACGAACGTGTATTGCGGCGCTGCTTGGAAGCAGCAAGCGGGCCACACAGGACGCATAAACGATGGAGAGCCATGGCCATTGCCTGCTGCCCCTGGTGGAGCTGCCGTGTCCCGCACACGCACGCAGCCTCCCTCCCGCACTGGCCCTCACCCTCGATTCGGTCCCACGCCCATCCCCCGTCTCCCCCCTCCCCCAGGACCACCGCTGGATGCGCACCATGGTACGGCCCTACCAGCGCCCCCTCAAGCTCTTCGACGGCAACACAGTGCACTCAACCGGCTACTTCTGGTGAGTCTTTGCTACGCCCTGATTCAGAGTTCCAGACCCTCGCCTTGGCTGCGCCCGCCCCCATGTACCCTTGCACGTATGTCAAGTTCTGTGGCATTTTGCTGAGGCCCTCGGCGGCCGCTCCCATCCAACTGTGCGGCACTGGGGCTGACCAGAAAAGCGTGGCCTGGCTGGGGTACAACCGCCGATATCGTGTGTGAGACCGGAACATAGTGCCGTACTGCCTTGTCGTACCTGTCGTACTCGCCAGGATCATGGCGGGCGGCATCTACGTGGGCGGCAAGCTGTGGATCAACGACCAGGACGGCGGCAAGCTGTACTACAGCTCGGGGCGGTACGAATTTGACACCAGGTGCGGCGGTACGCATGTACCTACAAGGTCGCGGGGCGATGCGTGATACCGTCGCACGTACACACGTGGTGTCGGTCAGCAAGGCATGCTAGCCGCATGCTGTGTCGGCGCGGCCACGTGGCCGAGGAAGGGGCATGGCCACCCTGGGCAGAGGTGTGGGTGCATGCGCATACCACACCATCAGTGCCCTGCAGCCACACCTTGGGCCACCCTACTATCACTGCTGCTTTCCGCCGCCTAACGCCCTACGTTGCGCTATGTGACTCGCGCCCTCCTCCCCACCACCACCCCAGGGACGACACCGGCACGGCGCTGGCCTTCATGAGCTTTACCAACAACAAGGTGCGTGCGTGCGGTGGATGCCTGATGCGTGGCAGCGTAGCACGACAGGGCTTGCATTGTACACCGGCATGTGCCCCGCGGGTGGCTGCCGCGTGCTCGTGTGTATTAGCTGTTGGTTCCAGCACATGGTGGCATAGGCGCTCTGTGCATCCCGGTAATAGCATTCTCACTTTTCCTTGTACTGCACGCCAAGTGAGCGCCGTTGTGCCGCACTGTCCGTGCCCCTGCTGTTGTGGCCCCTCCCCACGCAGGCGTGGCTGGCGCAGTGGGGCATCAGCCACTGGGGAGCCCGCGTGCGAGTGATCGGGTGGGAGGCGCACGACTGCACGCGGGGGGCCAACGTGTTCGGCTTGGCGCAGGTGGGGCAGAGGGGGTGATGGTGGGGAGAGGGGACGGGGAGGCGAGGGGGGCCAGCGTGTTCGCAGGTGGGGCTGCGGGGGACAGGGCAAGGGGGATACGGGGCAGGGTGGATGGGGCGGGGGGAGCAGAGGGGGAGCAGAGGATGCATGAGGAATCAAGGGAGACAAGGGGAGGGCAAGTTGGGGCAGGGGTGGGGCCTGGAGTTGTCAGGGGTGTGTGGGGAGCGGAGGGTTGCGCACACCTAACCACGGCGGAGCTGCCAGGACGCCGTCATCGGTGTCTTCGGTGTGGAGTAGGTGCAGCTCCGGGGCGGGCGATGACGAGCAGTGGAGCGGGGCCTGCACGGAGAGCTCTTGAAGGGCAGTGTCATGACCTACTATACCTTCGTGCACTGCAACACAGCGTTGCAGTTGCTGATGTGCGAGGTCACAGGGTGCGGGCAGCACCATCGGCAGCCCTGCGCCGCGTGCACGTCGACCTCCTGGCCTGAGCGCCCCTGCCCCCTGCGGCATGTACCCTGCGGCATGTACCCTGCGGCATGTACCCTGCGGCATGTACCCTGCTGCAGGTGTCCAACGCCTACGTCAACGGGCGCTCCAACAACAGGGATGCGCAGTGAGTGTGTAGCGTATGCAGTTGCGTGGACAAAATAGCAAAGTAGCAAGCAGGTTCTA
>VFQN01004636.1_pt1 | contig 17956 bp, 18 predicted proteins | sample 3512371 | NCBI WGS metagenome assembly VFQN01 (sample SAMN10412370, study PRJNA504923) | tailings metagenome | isolation source: Replicate 2 from Balatoc abandoned mine | place: Philippines: Itogon, Benguet | collected 2017-08-28 | reverse complement strand
GCTTGCGTTTGGCCATCGAGCCCGGCGCGAAGTTCTCGATCAGCACGTCGGCCGATTCCAGAAGCTTGGTGAGGACCGCCCTGCCCTCCGGCGCATCGGCATCGAGCGCGAGGCTCTTCTTGTTGCGGTTGAAGTAGCCGAAGAAGCCGGCGCCGAAGCCGCGCAGCTTGCGCGTGCGGTCGCCGTCGACCGGCTCGACCTTGATCACCTCGGCGCCGAGGTCGGCCAGGATCATGCCGCAGGACGGGCCCAGGATGGTGTGGGTGAGTTCGACGACGCGGACGCCCTTGAGAGGCGGTTCAAACGATGAGGTCATGCCCCATCAGATACCTCACCCTGCCGGGGCGAGCCACGTGTCGATATCCTTGGTGAACGGCAGGCCGGCAACCTCACCGAGCACCTGGTGACCGACGCCGGCGCCGACGAGGAATGCCTCCTGGTGCGGGACGGCATTGGCCTTGAGCATCGTGCGGATCGCCCTGCCGTCATGGCCCCAGCCGATCGCCTCCACCTTGCCGTCGAAGGCGCGGTTGACGGTCGACAGGAACTGGGCGCGCTCCTCTTCGGTAAGAGCCGGCACGGCATCGATATCGCCCAGCAGAAACAGCCGGCCACCGAACTTCGCGACCAGCGCCGCCACGGAATTGCGGACTTCGACGATGATCTCGCGATTGGGTCCGCGACGCACCCGGGCAGCCAGCGACAACGGCAGCACCGCGGCCCCCAGATTGGCGCCGGTGTTCATGAGAGCGGCGGTCAGTTCCTTGTAGGTGATCCCGAGACGTTCCGCCCGCCGGACACGCATTTTCGCGACTTCCGGGCTGGGCGATTTCCAGGCTTTGGCGGCGGCGCGCCGCCAGACCCAGGCCCCCCACGACATGTCGAAGGTCGGCCCGTTGTTGTGCCCGATGCCGGGACGGCGTAGCAGGACCTCGACATTTGCATGCCGGGTCGCAAGACGGTCGAAACGATCACCCATTGGGATTATTCTAGAGCAGTTCGGGCGCGGGTAAAACGCGCTATAGGGACACAAATGACCTCATGCTGAGGAGCGAGCCCAGCGAGCGTCTCGAAGGATGGGAACGAGCACCCCGCTTGTCGCCCACCCTTCGAGACGCGGCCCTTCCGGGCCGCTCCTCTGGGTGAGGTCCCGTCAGGTGAGGAGCGAGGCGTGGACGATTTTCAGGTCGATGTGTTGGTGGTGGGTGCCGGAAACGCGGCGGCTTGCGCGGCCCTCGCGGCGCGCGAGACGGGCGCCTCGGTCGCCATGCTGGAGGCCGCCCCCGAGGCCGAGCGCGGCGGCAACAGCACCTACACGGCCGGTGCCATGCGCGTAGTCTTCCACGGCGTCGACGACCTGGTGCAGCTCTACGACCTCACCGAGGACGAGAAGCGCGACGTCGACTTCGGGAGCTACACCGCCGACCAGTATCTCGACGACATGGGCCGGGTGACCAACTATCGCTGCGACCCGGAACTCACCGACATCCTGATCGGACGCAGCTTCGAGACGATGAAGTGGATGCGCTCGAAGGGCGTGCGCTTCCAGCCCTCCTACGGCCGCCAGGCCTTCAAGGTGAACGGCAAGTACAAGTTCTGGGGCGGCCTTGCCGTCGAGGCGTGGGGCGGCGGGCCGGGCCTGGTCGACCTCGAGCACAAGGCCGCCGTCAAGGCCGGCATTCCCATCCACTACGAGACGGCGGCGGTATCGCTGATCGAGGAGGACGGCGTCGTGCGCGGCGTCATCGCCCGCCACAAGGGTCGCAAGGTCAGGATCGACGCCAAGGCCGTCGTGCTGGCCTGCGGCGGCTTCGAGAGCAATGCCGAGATGCGGACGCGCTATCTCGGGCCGACCTGGGATCTCGCCAAGGTGCGCGGCACCCGCTTCAACACCGGCGCGGGAATTAACATGGCGCTGGCCATCGGCGCCAAGCCGCATGGCAACTGGTCGGGCGGGCATGCCGTCGGCTGGGACATGAATGCACCGGAATTCGGTGATCTCGACGTCGGCGACAATTTCCAGAAGCACTCCTACCCGCTCGGCATCATGGTCAATGCCAACGGCCTGCGCTTCGTCGACGAGGGAGCGGACTTCCGCAATTACACCTATGCCAAGTACGGCGCGGTGATCCTGGCCCAGCCGCAGCAGTTCGCCTGGCAGATATTCGACTCGAAGGTGCTCGACAAGCTGCGCGACGAGTACCGCATCAAGCGCATGACCAAGGTCCGCGCCGACACGATCGAGGAGTTGGCGAAGAAGCTCGAGGGCGTCGACGAGCAGCAGTTCCTGAAGACCATCAAGGAATGGAACGCTGCGGTGATGACCGATGTGCCGTTCAACCCGGCGGTCAAGGACGGCCGCGGCACGAGGGGCCTCGCCGTGCCGAAGACGAACTGGGCCAACACGATCGACGAGGGTCCGTTCGAGGCCTACGCCGTCACCTGCGGCCTCACCTTCACCTTCGGCGGGCTGAAGATCAGCAGCGAGGGCGAGGTCGAGAGCACCGACGGGCATCCGATCCCGGGCCTGTTCGCCGCCGGCGAACTGGTCGGCGGGCTGTTCTACCACAACTATCCCGGCGGCACCGGGCTGGTCTCCGGCGCGGTGCTGGGCAAGCTCGCGGGCGACGGCGCCGGCAAGTACGTCGCGGGGAAGAACTGAGCGCCGCTTGCCGCTGATCGGAATTGGCCTCAAAGTCCCGGCAAAATGAGGTTGCGCGGCGCGGATGAACCGCGCGCGCACAGGAGGAAGAACATGTTTCCCATCACCCGGCGTCACGCCTTGGCCCTCGGCGGCGCCTCCCTGCTGGTGCCATCCGCCACGGGCGCGCAGGCGAACTGGCCCAACGGTCCGGTCACCTTCGTCGTCGGCTACGCCGCCGGCGGCAGCACGGACATCAACGCCCGCGAGCTGGCGCACGTCATGACACCGGTCATCGGCCAGCAGATCATCATCGAGAACAAGGGCGGCGCCGCCGGCTCGATCGGCCTGCGCGCCGTCGCGAACGCAAAACCCGACGGACAGACGCTGTTCGTCGCCGTCGGCACCAACGTAATCATCAATCCTTACGTGCAGAAGGGCATGATCGACACCCTCGCCGCGCTGGCGCCGATCTGCCAGATCACCGACTACCAGTATGTTCTGGTCGTGGGGAACAAGGTGCCGGTGAAGAATGCGGCCGAGCTGGTGGCGATGGCCAAGAAGGACCCCGAGAAGCTCACTTTCTCTTCGTCGGGCGTCGGTGGAAACAACCACCTCGCCGGTGCGCTGTTCGCGGAAGCAGCCGGCATCAAGATCACGCATGTCCCCTACAAGGGCACCGGACCGGCGGTCGCCGACGTGATCAGCGGCCAGATCACCATGAACTTCTCGTCGCTGCCCCCGGCGGTTTCCCAGGTCAAGGGCGGCAATCTCAAGGCGCTGGCGGTGACCGGCAACAAGCGCGTCAGTTCCATGCCCGACGTGCCGACGCTGAAGGAACAGGGAATCGACGTCGTCGTCACCAGCTGGCAGGGCCTGTTCGCCCCGGCCAAGACGCCGCCCGACATTCTCGACAAGATCGACAAGGCGACCAAGGAGGCGATGAAGAATCCCAAATGGGAGGAAGCTCTGACGCGCGACGGGCTGGAGATGCCACCCGACCGGACCCGCGCCCAGTTTGCCAAGTTCGTCGCCGACGAGCACGCCTTCTGGGGCAAGAAGCTGCGCGAGCTCAACGTCCAGATGGAGTAGCGGTCGCGAACCGCTCTACCCCGGCTTCCGCGCCGCTGCCTGCCGGCGCCGCCTCTCCTCGCCCAGTGCCCTGAGGCGCTCGACATCTTCTCGCGTCACGCGCCCATAGCGCGGGCGCCAGTCGTCGTCGGATGGCCAGAGCACATCCGACCGCCATGTGGTGCGCGGCGCGGCGGCATCGCGCAGGAGGCTGAGCGCCCGCCCTGCGATCGTGCGCTGAAGGTCCTGCCGCCACGGCGGGCCACACGGATTGCCCAGTGGAAAATCGGTGAACAGGAAGCGTGGCACGCCGCAATATTCGACGATGTCGAGGGCGGAACCGACGATCACGGTCGGCATTCCGTTGGCTTCGAGATGGCGGGCGACCAAACTCACGGTTTGGTGACAGACGGGTCAAAGCGGCGAGAGCAACGCCGCGTCGGCACCGTCGGTGCGCAATCGCTCCAGGACCTGCGGCGCATCGATCTCCATCGTCTTGCGCTGGCTGTACTCGGTGGGCACGCCATGGAAACGTGCCGCCAGACCACCGACCTGGCCCTCTGCCACCCAGTGCTGGACGGCCTCGATGGGCAGGAAGCTGGCCCGGTCGTCGGTATGGGTCGATTCCTTGTCCCAGGCGAGGTTGTCGGTGAAGAGCTTGGTCGGCGCCGGCGACACCGCATCCGACCAGACCTGCCGCTTGCCGGACGCATCGCGATTGCCGAGGTCCGGCGGACTAGCCGTCGTGACGAGACCGATCCTCGCGTCGGACAAAGGCCTGGTGAGCGGCGCGAACGGCACCGTGTCGAAGCGCGACCAGACATAGTCGGACGGGTAGCCGAGCGCGCGATAGTAGTCCCGCGTGCGATCCCTGTAGCGGACGGTCTCGGTCATCGCTTCCTCCGGCTTCGTTCGTTATCGCCAGTCTAACCGCGTCTCGGCACCATGCAGAAGCCCTGGGCCTCGATGCCGAGGGCCGGATTGAACTTCGAGCGGAAGTTCTCCATCGCGATCGCCGCCGTCAGTTCGACGATCTGTGCCTCGCTGTAGTGTTTCTTGAGATCATCGACCAGCGCATCGTCGACCTTGCGGTCGGTGTAGGTGATCCGCTCCGCATACTCGAGAGCCAGGCGCTCGGCTTCGCTGAAGAGCGTGCTGTCGCGCCAGGTCGTGACCTCGGCCAGCTTCTCCATCCCGCCTTCCGTCGTTTCCAGCACACGGCTGGAATTGATGTCGATTCAAAACGGGCAGCCGTTGATCGTTGCGACGCGCACGTAAAGCAGCGCCGGCAGTCCCTTCGGCAGCAGGCCGGATTCCTCGATCGACTGGCCCAGCATGCCGGCGGCGCGCAGGATCGGCGGGCAGTGCGCCATCACCTTGGTCGGATTCAGGAGGCCGCCGAACATCTCGCGCTGCCGGTCGAAAGCGGCCTTGAGGATCGGATCGCCGCCATCCTCCTCGATCTCGCTGATACGGGCCATGAATGCGCCTCCTCGTTTCAGGGGCGCAGACGTTACCGCCCGAACTCGTCGGGGTACGACGGACATCTTTTCATGGCCGCATGAGGTCGCGATCGGGCTAACGAACAAGGCCCACAGAAGCGTCGGCGAGCAATATTGTTGCGGAACCGATCGCCGCCCGCCAGGATTGGGGAGGGTGCGACATTCGATTCGATTGTTTCGTTTATTCCGTTGCTTCGATTATTTTGCCGCGACTCCGGCGTTTCCAGCGGCCTGTTGGGGCCGATGAAGGTCGGGCCGAACGATCAACCAGAAGACAAGGGTGGACGTCACGGCACAGGCGAGCACGAGGGATGAGAATACGGCGAGATTGGCCAGCAGGTCCAGCCCCGCCGGGTCGTCGGCATCCCCCTCGAAGCCCGCCAGGCCGGCGAAGAGCGCGACGAAGAACGCCCCCAGCCCGAGGCCCAGCAACAGATAGGCCCGCAGCCCGTCCCACCGTCTGCGGCGCATCACCAGGTACGATGGCAGGCCGATCAGCAGCGCGAACGGATAGGAGATGTATCCGGCGAAGGTGGCGTAGCCCAGCGTCTGGGAATCGCCGCCTGCGGCCAGCATCACTCCCGCGAGGATCACCGCCGGCACCATCGGCGCGACCACGAAGGCCGCCACCGTACGGTAAGACTTCGTGCGCGCCGATGGCATGCCGGATCAGAACCCCAGGGACTTGGCCTGCATCACGCCTTCAATGCCGCCGATCCGGCCCATCAGGTCCGCGGAAAGCGGCTGGTCGACCTGGACGAGCGCGATGGCCGATCCGCCCGGCTTGTCGCGGCCGAGATGGAAGGTGGCGATGTTCACCTTGCCCTCGCCCAGCAGCGTGCCGAGGCGGCCGATGAAGCCCGGCTTGTCGTCGTTGGTGATGTACAGCATGTGCGGCGCGAACTCGGCGTCGATCTCGATGCCCTTGATCTCGACGATGCGCGGATGCTTGCCGCCGAACAGCGTGCCGGTGACCGAGCGCGTGTACTTCTCGGTCGTGACCGAAAGGCGGATCATCGAATTGTAGTCGGTCTCGCGCTCATGCTTGACCTCGGCCACCTCGATGCCGCGCTCGCGGGCGATGACCGGTGCGTTGACCATGTTCACCGACGTTAGCTGCGGCCGCAGCACGCCCATCAGGGCGACCTGGGTCAGTGGCTTGACGTTGAGCTTCGCCACCTGGCCTTCATACTCGATCGAGACGGCCTTGATATCGGTGTCGGTGAGCTGACCCGCGAACGATCCCAGCTTCTCGGCGAGGTCGAGGAACGGCGCCAGCTTGGGCGCATCCTCGGCCGAGACGTTCGGCATGTTGAGCGAGTTGGTGACCGCGCCCGTCAGCAGATAGTCGGCCATCTGCTCGGCGACCTGAAGGGCCACGTTCTCCTGCGCCTCCACCGTCGAGGCGCCGAGATGCGGCGTGCAGACGAGGTTCGGCGCGCCGAACAGGACGTTCGACTTGGCGGGCTCCTCGACGAACACGTCGAAGCCCGCGCCCGCGATGTGGCCCGAAACCAGCAGGTCGCGGACCGCCAGCTCGTCGACCAGGCCGCCGCGCGCGCAATTGACGATGCGCACGCCCTTCTTGGTCTTCATCAGGTTGGCGCGGGAGAGGATGTTCTTCGTCTGCTCGGTGAGCGGCGTGTGCACCGTGATGAAGTCGGCGCGGGCCAGCACCTGCTCCAGGGTCGCCTTCTCGACGCCGAGTTCGGTGGCACGCTGGTCGCTCAGGAACGGGTCATAGGCCACGACGCGCATCTTGAGGCCGATGGCGCGCTCGGCGACGATCGAGCCGATGTTGCCGCATCCGATCAGGCCCAGCGTCTTGAAGCTGAGCTCGGTGCCCATGAACTTGTTCTTTTCCCACTTGCCGGCCTGGGTGCTGGCATTGGCCTCCGGCACCTGTCGGGCGACGGCGAACATCAGGGCGATGGCATGCTCGGCGGTGGTGATGGCATTGCCGAACGGCGTGTTCATCACGACCACGCCATGGGCGGTCGCCGCCTTGATGTCGACATTGTCGACGCCGATGCCGGCTCGGCCGACGACCTTGAGCTTCTTGGCCACGGCCAGGACCTCGGCGGTGACCTTGGTGGCCGAACGGATCGCCAGGCCTTCGTAGTTGCCGATGATCTCGCGCAGCTCGGCGGGCTTCAGGCCCGGCTTGAAATCGACGTCGCAGCCACGTTCCGAGAAGATCTCGACGGCGCGGGGGGACAGCTCATCGGAGATGAGCACCTTCGGTTTTGCCATTGCCAAACACTCCTCAAGTCGGGGGAGCGCGCCACTCCAGTGGCGCAATCATGATTCAAGAGCGCCACTGGAGCGGCGCGTTCCAATGAAGGATCAGGCGGCCTTGGCGCCGAACTCGCGCTCGATCTCGCCATAGGCCCAGTCGAGCCACGGCAGCAGCGCTTCGAGGTCGGCCTTCTCGACCGTCGCGCCGCACCAGATGCGCAGGCCCAGCGGGGCGTCGCGGTAGGACCCGACGTCATAGCCCGCCTTTTCGCTCTCGAGCAGGTCGCCCATCTTCTTCGCCGCCGCCGCCTGCTTGTCGGCCGGCAGCGCCGTGAACCAGGGCGCCTCGATCACGAGGCACACCGAGGTGTTGGAGCGGATCGCCTTGTCGGCCGCGAGGAAGGCCGCCCACGGGCGGGCCTCGACGAACTTCTCGAGCACGCCGAGATTGGCCTCGGAACGCGCGATCAGGCCCTTCAGCCCGCCGACGCTCTCGCCCCACTTCAGGCCATCGATCGCGTCCTCGATGCAGAGCAGCGACGGCGTATTGATCGTATCGCCCTTGAAGATGGCCTCGGAGAACTTGCCGCCCGAGGTGAGGCGGAAGATCTTCGGCATCGGCCAGGCCGGGGTGTAGCTTTCGAGCCGCTGGATGGCGCGCGGCGACAGCACGAGCATTCCGTGCGCACCCTCGCCGCCCATGACCTTCTGCCAGGACCAGGTGACGACATCAAGCTTGGCCCACGGCAGGTCCATTGCGAACACGGCAGAGGTCGCGTCGCAGATCGCGAGGCCTTCACGATCGTCGGCGATCCAGTCGCCGTTGGGGACCTTCACGCCGGAGGTCGTGCCATTCCAGGTGAAGACGACGTCGTGCGTCCAGTCGACCGCCTTCAGATCGGCGATCTGCCCGTAGGGCGCCTTGAGCGTGCGCACGTCCTTCAGCTTGAGCTGCTTCACCACGTCGGTGACCCAGCCTTCGCCGAAGCTTTCCCAGGTGAGCATGTCGACCGGGCGGGCGCTGAGCAGCGACCACAGCGCCATCTCGACCGCGCCGGTGTCGGATGCGGGAACGATGGCGATGCGATGGTCAGCCGGGATGCCCAGGATCGCGCGCGTACGATCGACGGCTTCGACAATCTTCTTCTTGCCGAGCTTCGAACGATGGGACCGCCCGACGGCGGCATCTTTGAGAACTTCCGGTGTCCAACCCGGACGCTTGGCGCAGGGGCCCGAGGAAAAGTCGGGACGCGCAGGACGCAGAGACGGCTTCGTCATTGTCATTCTCCCTTACAGAAGAAATGCGCTCCGGTGGGGGAGCGTGGCCCGCGGCCGATATACGGGGCGGCGGGTGCGCCGTCAATGTGCAGAGATTGTCGCGTGCCGAGTTCAGCGGCGCTGCAACTCGTAATAGGTTCCGGCGATCGGATCCTTGAAGGCTTCGGTCGCGCGGAAGTCGTCGTGCAGCATGTGGTAGATCGCATCGGTCCGCCCGGACGCGGCAACGGTGCCGAGATAGGCCGCGAGCACATCGGGCGGCCACGCCCACAGATCGGAGACGATCACGCGATAGCCGCGGTCAAGTGCCAGGTCGATGTCGCGCTTGAGTGCCGCCGCATGCTCCGGCCCGGTCCAGTCAGGGTGGCGGATCGCGCCGGCATTGAGGGCGATCCATTTGAACTTGGGATCGGCGGACGGCGCCGGCGGGATCGCGACCTTGTTGTCCCAATCCCAGGTCCGGCTCCACAGCGCGTACTTCCACGTGGTGATCGGCTCGTAGCCGAAATACAGAAACACGCTCGACTCGGGCGGAAAGCGCTTCTCCAGCGCCGCCGCCGCCGCGATCCAGCGTGGGTCGTCGCCGCGCCACTTGGCCAACGCCGCGACATTCCAGGCGAACGGCGCGAACGACAGGACCGCGAGCGCGGCGGCGATGACACGACGCGACGGCAGCAGCGCCGCGAGCAGCAGCGCCCAGGCCACGGTGAGCCACGGCATGACGTTGAGCTGCATCTGCGGGTCCTGCGGCTGCGAGTAGAGGTTCAGGACCTGCCCGGCCCCCAACGTGCCGAGAAAGACGATGGCGACGCTACGCAGCCGCGGGTCGTGCCGGCGCGGCCACAGGAGAATCACGCTGGCAGTCAAGATCGAGACCTGCACGACAACGGAGAACGACAGCGGCAACAGCACCTCCCTCGCCGAGCGCGGATCGACGAAGCCTCCGACCAGGAACAGGTAGTTGCCCACGCCGGAGAGCATCATCCAGGCCTTGTCCCAGCTCACGCCCGCCCAGCCCGTGGCGACTCCCTTCCCGGTCCACAGGATGTCGTGCAGGCCGATCGCGCCGTTGTGTCCTTCCCACGAGAGCTGGACGATGCCCGAGGTCGCCAGGATCGACGCGACCAGCACGAGTACATGGCCGAGACGCCGGCCGATCGGCTCGGGCGCGACCAGCAACGCCAGCGCGAGCGCCGGCAGGCTCGGGAACATCAGGCGCCATTCGATCAACCAACCCAGCGTGAACAGCACGCCGACCAGCGCGATGCGTTTCCATGTCGGTCGGTCGAACCAGAGTCCGGCCAGCGCCAACGCGCCGAGAACCAGCACGTAGCCCGGCATGATGTCTTCGCTGATGACCGACAGAAGCAGCACGAAGCCGCAGCCCAGATGGAATACCGACGCGAGCACCGCGACCAGGGCACGCCCCGTCAGGCGAAGCGCGAAGGCATAGACGACCACCGTCCCGAGGCTCGCCCAGAACGCATTCAGATAGGCGAACTGTTTCCACGGCACGCCGCGCAGGATGCCGAGCGCATCGAGCAGCCGGGCGGCGATGCCATAGAGCGGGAAGAACAGATAGTTCGAGGGATCGAGCCGCGCGGTCGACGGATCGGTGATCCACGGCTCGGCCTGGATGCTCTTGTACATCCCGTTCGAGCTGATGATGTGGACGTTCTGCAGCCAGCCGATCAACAAGCACAAGGACGAAAGCGATAGCGCGAAGGCAAGCAGGAGCTGCCAGGCTGGCACCCTCTTCGTCACCAGAGGTTGCGGCCGACCCGGGTCACGGGACATCCCCCCTTCAAGCCGCCTTGCGGGCCGTGACGGCATATTGCGCACCCATCGGCAGCCATGCCAGCAGGGGGTCGATGCCGCGCAGGAAGGCCAGGCCGGGCGGCATGAACATCAGATAGTCGGTATCGAGCGCGTAGCGCGCCGCATCGAGCAACCCGTGCCGCACTTCGCCGGCGTCGAGCAGAATGGCGTTCCGGTCGATCGGCGTGCGGGCGGTGACGTAGCGCACCAGCGGATTGCGCGGATTGTGCTCGAAGACGTAGATGCGACCACCCGGCTTCAACACGCGCCCCAGTTCGGCGTAAACCGCCGGCCGATCGACGATCGGCACGTGATGCAGCACGGCGCTGATCATCACGATGTCAAAGCTTGCGTCGGCGAACGGCGTGCGGGCACCCTGCTGCGGCGCCAGCAGCGGCGGTGCGCCCAGGCCGCGCGGCCACCGCTTCTCGACTTGCCGCAGCATGCCGGTCGAGATGTCGCATCCGGTGAACGCTCCCTTGGCGCCGAGCTCGATCAGGACACGCATCAGGCTGCCGATGCCGCAACCGTAGTCCAGTACCGACAGTCCGCCGGTCGACAGGACAGGTTCCTTGCGCAGCAGCCAGCGTGCCTTCACGGCGATGAACTGGTCGGGCGAGCTGCCCAGCAGGCGCTTGATCGGATTGTCGAGCCCGCCTTCGTACTCGGCCGCGTAATCGTCGAATTCCGCCGGCTCGCCCGACCAGGATGGCGGATCGGAAGCGCTCACGTCGGCCCCTCATGCCGGCCGCCGACGATGTCGCGGATCATGAACAGCGGCCGTCCCTTGCTCTGATCATAGAGGCGGCCGAGATAGGCGCCGATGATGCCCAGCATCAGGAACTGCATGCCGCCCAGCAGGCCGACCGCGGCCATCAGCGACGTCCAGCCCGGCATCGTGTGGCCGTTCCACCAGCCCACGATCGAGTAGATGAAGAAGCCGAAACCGAGCGCCCCCATGATCCAGCCGATGGTCATGGAGGCCATCAGCGGCACGACCGAGAACGAGGTGATCGCGTCGGCGGCGAAGCGGACCATCTTGGCAATCGGGTATTTGCTCTCGCCCGCCACCCGCGCGTGCCGATCGTACACGAGGGGCACCTGGCGGCCGCCGATCCAGGCCACCATGCCGCGGATGAAGCGGTGGCGCTCGGGCATGTCGAGCAGCAGGTCGAGCACGCGTCGCGTGACGAGGCGGAAGTCGCCGGCATCGGGCGGAATCCGAACGTCGGTCAGACGGGCGATCAGCCGATAGAAGGCGGCCGCGGTGGCGCGCTTGAACAGGCTCTCGCCGTCGCGCTGGCGTCGCTGGCCGTAGACCACGTCGGCCCCCCCCTTGCCGTCGGCACCGTCCATGAGCGCCATCATGTCGGGCAGAAGTTCCGGCGGGTCTTGCAGGTCGGCATCGATGATCAGGATGCGCTCGCCGCGGCATACCGAGAGACCGGCGGTGAGCGCCAGCTGATGGCCGTGATTGCGCATCAGGCGGACGGCGACGATCCGCGGATCGCGGCCGGCCGCCTCTGCCAGTACATCCCAGGTGCGATCGCGCGATCCGTCGTCGACCAGCACGATTTCGCTGGAGCCGCCGATCCCGTCCAGCACGGCACCGACCCTGCGCAGGAATTCGGGCAGGGCGTCCTGCTCGTTGTAGCAGGGCGCCACCACGGAAACGGCCGGGCGGAGAATCGAAGGCATGGCCGGGGAGCAATAACCCATGCGCGGCGGGAAAACGAGCGGCCCTTCCCTTCTCCCCAAGGACGGCGCAATCGGCTATCAAGCGGCACCATGACGTCCAATGACAACGACCATCGCGGCCTGCTGCCGACAGGCCTGGCCGACCTGCTGCCCCCCGACGCGGCGCGCGAAGCACGCGCCATCGACGTCGCCATCGAGCGGTTCGCCGCCTTCGGCTACGAGCGGGTGAAGCCGCCGCTGGTCGAGTTCGAGGAATCGCTGCTGGGCGGACCGGGCGCCGCCCTCGCGTCGCAGACCTTCCGCCTCATGGACCCGGTCTCGCAGCGCATGATGGGCGTGCGGCCGGACATGACCGTACAGGTCGCCCGGATCGCCGTGACCCGGCTCAAGCACGAACCCAGGCCGCTGCGCCTGTCCTACGGCGGCAACGTGATCCGCGTCCGGGGCAGCGCGCTCAAGCCCGAGCGGCAGTTCGCGCAGGTCGGCACCGAGCTGATCGGCGTCGACAGCGCGGAAGCGGACGCCGAAGCCGTCCTGCTGGCCGTCGACACGTTGCGCGCCATCGGCGTTTCCGACCTGACGGTCGATCTCAATCTCCCGACTCTGGTCGCCGCCGTGGCAGCCGGCCTGCAGCAGCCTGGGGAGGCGCTGAACCGTCTGCGCCGGGCGCTCGATCGCAAGGACGAAGGCGGCATCGCCAAGGCCACCGACGACAAGAAGGTGGCGGATCTCTTCGCCGGCCTGCTGCGCGCCGCCGGGCCCGCCGACAAGGGAATCGCGCAACTGGCCGGGCTCGCACTTCCGGAGGCGGCCGCTGCGGAGGCTGCGCGCCTTGCCGCCGTGGTGAAGCTCGTCATCGCGGCCGAGCCCGACCTTCCGCTGACCATCGATCCGGTTGAGTATCGCGGCCTCGAGTATCAGACCGGCGTCTCCTTCTCGGTGTTCGCCCTGAAGGGCCGCGAGGAACTGGCCCGCGGCGGGCGCTATTCGGCAGGCTATCCCGAGGACGGGGTCAGTGAACCGGCGACCGGTTTCACCGTCTACATGGACGCCGTGCTGGCGGCCTCCGAGCCGCCGCCGGAACGGCCGCGGCTCTACGTCGGGATGGGAACGCGGTGGGACGAGGCGTCGTTCTGGCAGGCGAAGGGCTACGCCGTCGTGCGCGCAGTGGTCGCAGCACCCGAGCCGCGGGCCGAAGCCAAGCGGCTGCGCTGCAGCCACGCCCTTGTCGACGGGCAGGCCGTTCCCCTTTGAGGATGCATTTCGCCTCGCTACGGGCGGGGGGAAGTGCTATCCGACATCACGCCTCTCCGGAACCGGCCCCGGGGAGGCGTTTTCGTGTGTGAAGGGAACCGGCCGAAGGAAAATGAAATGGCCAATGTGGCAGTGATCGGCGCCCAGTGGGGCGACGAAGGCAAAGGCAAGATCGTCGACTGGCTGAGCGAGCGCGCCGAGGTCGTGGTGCGCTTCCAGGGCGGTCACAATGCCGGCCATACGCTGGTCATCGGCAACCAGACCTACAAGCTGGCCCTGCTGCCATCCGGCGTCGTGCGCCCGGGCAAGCTCTCGATCATCGGCAACGGCGTGGTGATCGACCCCTGGCACTTCCTCGAGGAAGTCCGCAAGGTCACCGAGCAGGGACTGTCGGTGACTCCGGCCAGCCTCAAGATCGCCAACCATGCCGTGCTGATCCTGCCGCTGCACCGCGACCTCGACGGCTGGCGCGAGGATGCGCCCGGTGTGATCCGGGTCGGCACGACGCGCCGCGGCATCGGCCCCGCCTACGAGGACAAGGTCGGCCGCCGCGCCATCCGCGTCGGCGATCTCGCCGAGCCGGACATGCTGCCCCTCAAGGTCAACACGCTGCTCGCACACCACAATGCGCTGCGGACGGGGTTGGGCCAGCCGACCATCGACCCGGCCAGGCTGACGGCCGAGCTGCTCGAACTGGCGCCGAAGCTCCTGCCTTTCGCGGAAGACGTGTGGGAGCGCCTCGACGGGCTGCGCGCCTCCGGCAAGCGCATCCTGTTCGAGGGGGCGCAGGCCACCATGCTCGACATCGATCACGGTACCTATCCCTACGTCACCTCGTCCAACACGGTGGCGGCGCAGGCGATGATCGGCAGCGGCATGGGCAACGGCTCGGTCGGCTACGTGCTGGGCATCGCCAAGGCCTATACGACGCGCGTCGGCGACGGCCCCTTCCCGACGGAGCTGACCGACGAGATCGGCCAGCGCCTGGGCGATCGTGGCAGGGAGTTCGGCACCAATACGGGCCGCCGGCGCCGCTGCGGCTGGTTCGATGCCGTGATGGTGCGCCAGGCGGTGAAGCTGAACGGCATCGACGGCATCGCGCTGACCAAGCTCGACGTGCTCGACGGCGAGGAGCTCATCAAGGTCTGTGTCGGCTACGAACTCGACGGCAAGCGCATCGAGCGCTTTCCCTTCACCATGGGCGCACAGGCCAAGCTGAAGCCGATCTGGGAAGAGTTCGAGGGCTGGAGCGAAAGCACCCAGGGCGCACGCTCCTTCGCCGAGCTGCCGGCGACCTGCATCAAGTACGTGCGGCGTGTCGAGGAACTGGTGGGCTGCCCGGTGGCGCTGCTCAGCACCAGCCCGCAGCGCGAGGACACGATCCTGATGACCGATCCGTTTCGCGACTGATCGTGGAATACCTCAACGAACTGCTCGCTCGCGCAAATCTCGGTCCATGGGACAGCTGGAGCATGCAATACCGCGTGCTCGCGGTGGTCGTCGGCCTGCTCGTCGGATACTGGGTCCTGCAGTTGCTGCTGCCGGTGGTGTTCCGCGTCCTCCGGCCCTTCGTCTTCCTGGCGGTCATCCTCGCCGCCGTCTGGGCCCTCTTCCCGACCGAAGTCTGCTCGATCGAGGTCTTGTCGAAGATCCCGAAGCTCTGCGCCCGCTGACGCAACGGCGCCAGCAGGCGAGGCTTCGGGCCGCTCCTACTTCAAGCTGACGTTCGTCAGGTCGACGAACCAGGACTGCGCCGGGACGAAGCCCTGCACGTTCTTGCTGAAGGCGCGCGGATTGAGGTCGTGAACGATATAGAGCCACGGCGGATTGTCGACCAGCCGCTCGTGGGCCGCCTTGAAGTTCTGCAGGATCGTCGCCTCGTCCGTCGCCTCGGCCAGGGTCTTGAGCGCCGCTTCGAACTTCTCGTCGTTCCACTGCTCGAAGTTGGAGCCCATCGGCGAGAAATTCGCCGCGGCGAAGTAGCGGTACATCATGCCGACGTCGCTGGACGGCGAACTCACGTTGAGGGCCATCGCCCCATTCAGCGACGGCGCATCGGGCGTGGCGCGGCTGGCATTCAGCAGCACCTGCCATTCGACGGCGTCGACCTGGACGTCGACGCCGCAGGCCTGCTTCAGGTTCTCCTGCAACGCCTCGTTCATCGGCAGCGGCAGCATCTGACCCGAGCCCGAGGTCGAGATCATCACCTTGAACGAGAGCGGCTTCTGCGGCGTGAAGCCGGCCTCGGCCAGCAGCTTCTTGCCCTTCGCCGGGTCGAACGTGTAGCGGTTCTCGGGATTGCCGAACGCGGCATCCGTGGGCTTCAGCCAGCCGACGGAGGGCTCGGCGGTGCCGTTCAGCATCGAGACGATGGCGTTGCGGTCGATGCAGTAGTTCAGTCCCTGGCGTACGCGGACATCGGCCAGCGGGCTGTTCTTGGCGGCCATGTTGTAGAACCACGGCCAGACGTGCGGGTAGGAGTTGGTCGAGATCACGTAGCCCGCCTGCTTGAGCGACGGGATACCGTCCGGTGGCGGCACCTCGATCCAGTCGACACGCCCGGACCGCAGCGCCGCCAGCCGCGTATTGGCCTCGGGGATCGGCAACAGCAGCACCGAGTCGACCTTGGCCTTCTTTCCGGCATCCCAATAGTCTTCGTTGCGGCCCAGCGAAACCGACTGACGCGGCACGACCTTGGTGATCTTGAACGGTCCGGTACCGGCGCCGCCGGCGGCGCCGACCTTGTTCCAATCCTTGCCGGCCTTTTCCCACTGTGTGGGCGAGGCCGTGAGGATGTAGGGCACCATCCACGGAAAATAGGAGGCAACGACGGTCGTGGTGAGCGCCACCGTGTTGTCGTCGATCTTCTTGTAGCCCGCGAGAATCGGCACGCGGGAGCGCATGATGCCGGCGGAATTCGCCTCGAACTGCGCACTGTCCTTGTTGAAGATTCGCTCCAGGTTCCAGATCATCGCATCGGCGTTGAAGTCGGTGCCGTCGTGGAATTTCACGCCCTTCCGAAGATTGAAGATCCAGGTCTTCTTGTCGTCGGGCGCCTGCTTCCAGCTTTCGGCAAGACCCGGACGCAAGGTTGCGAGCTGATCCGACTTCGACAGGTCGAACAGGATCAGGCCTTCGAAGATCGGGAAGCCCAGGAAGCGCATGCCCTCGAAGCCGTTGTTCGGCATGCCCGTGGTGGTCGGTATGTCCGACGCCGTCATGGCGATGCGCAGCGTCTTCTCCTGAGCCTCAGCGGCCGATAACGGCAGCAGGGACGCTGCAGCCAACGCTACGGCAAGGCGAATTTGGCGAAGGCTCATCACGTGCTCCCAGAAGTCGAATCCTGCAGAGCGACATGCAATCAGCGGGCCATCAATGCCTCGAAGCGGTCGAGGTAGTCCCGGGCATGCGCCTTGTAGTCGGCGCCCGGAATCCGCAGGTGGATGTCCGACACCATGGCCCACATGGCTTCGCGCAACGCGCTCGCGGCCTTCATCGCCCGAAAGGAACCACGCAGATCGGACGGGATCCTGCCCTCGAAATAGGCATCCAGGAGAGCCTCATCCTCGGCATCGCCGAAGGCGCCGTTCGCCGACAGGTTGGCCAGGTCGAACAAGGCGGTGCCGAAGCCGCCATACTCCCAATCGATCAGCCAGAGGCGCTTCCCGTCGTCCATCACGTTGCCCGGCAGAAGGTCGTGATGACCGAAGACGATCGGCATCGGCACCTGTGCCGCCTCGAGAGCCCGGTTCGCTTCGAGGTAGCGCGGCACTTCGGCCGCGAACGAACTGTTCCCTTCCACGATCGTGCGCGCGTAGTCGCGAATCACGTGGAAGACCCAGAAGAAATTCGGAGGGCCGGCGAGATGCACGCCGACGCAGCGATGGCACTTCTGCAGCAGCGGTACGAGACGATGGATGTTCGCCCGCAGATCGGCTTCGGCAAAGGTACGCCCGTCGACGTGGCGCATCACGAGCATGCCGGCCTCGGTGTGCACGACTTCGGGCGACAGGCCCGCGACATGGGCCGCGATCGACGCAGCACGCTCGCGATCGCGGAAGACGTGATGGACAGGAATGTCGTCGCCGCAGCGCACGACGAACTTCTCGCCGGCATCTTCGACCAGGAACGACAGGTTGGTGAGACCGCCCAGCAGCGGCACCATCTGCACCGGGCCACGCCAGCACGTCAGGCCGGCGATTCTCCGTTCGAGATCAGTCACGGGCTTTTCGCATCGCGCGTGGTCTTCCAACCGTCATGCACTCGATCATTTCACGAGCCACGGCAGCACGCTACCCTCGCGCCCTTCTCGAGGAGGAAAATGAATGACCGACGCAAACGTCCCCAACACCATCACCGGCCGCGACGCCTTCCTGCGCGTGCTGAAGGACGAGGGCGTCACCAAGATGTTCGGCAATCCCGGCACGACCGAACTGCCGATCATGCATGCGCTCTC
>VFQN01004635.1_pt1 | contig 17959 bp, 16 predicted proteins | sample 3512371 | NCBI WGS metagenome assembly VFQN01 (sample SAMN10412370, study PRJNA504923) | tailings metagenome | isolation source: Replicate 2 from Balatoc abandoned mine | place: Philippines: Itogon, Benguet | collected 2017-08-28 | reverse complement strand
ACTATCGTGGCAAGCATGTGTAATCTCTGTGATCAACGGAATTTGGTGATCAGGACTAAATTTCTCGAGTTTTTCATTCATTATGAGAGAAAGAACAGCAGTCCAAAATTCTTGAACAGTATCTTCATTCATAATTTTAGTATTTAGAATAGCGTTGATAACTTTCACAACTGACTGAATTACAATTTGATGGCGATTCCAAACTTTTCGATGATTAATTTGCCAACTATCGCTCAACGAAAATAAAAATAAGCTACGCTCGTTGGAAGTTTGATCGTATTCCTCTGCTCTTATGAGGATCTGCAATGAAAGAAAGCCGTCAACGGCGAGAAAAATAAGAGACTGAACTAGCATGGATAGTAAACGAGGGTAAATTTCGATAACCGTCGGTAAATGAATTGAACGAAAGCACTCGTTAATACTAGAAAGGTTCGTTCCGATATTAAGTTGACTAAGAGAAACAATACATTGCTTTGATTCAGATATGATGAAACAATAAAAATTACGATAATAATCAAAAATTGACCAATCATCACATAGCTTCAATTCATTTTCTTGTTCGCTGTTCATGAAAATTGAGAAGAGAGTAATCGCAGTAAAAATCCTTATATCTTGCAGCATCCGTTCTTCTCCTTCCTTACAGGATAAAAGAGGATTGATTAAGTGCCTCAAAGAGGACGATATCACTGATTTAAATTGAATTTTCTTCAATTCTCTATTTGGATAATCAGTTGTAAGGAATTTTAACAGCAGATAAGATGTGGCTGCAATCTCTTTGTTATCGGCATGTATTAAAGACTTTTCAAGGATTTTCCACCCCTCCGAGCAAAGAAATTTCGGTACAAACTCTTGATTAAAACGAAGAAATGCAGTCAATACTAAGAAACCCCCTAATTTCGTTGTCCACGATTCATTTTGACATAAATCTAGGATCATTCCAAATAATCTCCCCTTCATTCCAACCTCATCACGACATGGATTTGCGGGTTTTTGTAAAAACAGTAATTGCGAAGCAGCAACAATCATGTGAGAAACCCGTTCTTTAACGGGAGAAAATCCTAACGGCTCCAGTAATCCGTTTTCTCGATCAGAATCAATTTTAATAATGATATTTCTTTCTGAATCACAGTCATAATCAATAAATTGGTCAACAACGAGAACTGTCAATCCAAGACATACAATATCTTCAAGTAAATGAAGAGGGATTGTTCTCATTTGTAGAATAACACCTTGAGAGACACTAACTTCTCCTGGTTTGATTTCTTTTTCATTTAAACCCATTAAAATCGCCTCAATCGCGGAGGCAGAGCTGCTTCTGACTTCCCATTCGTCATGTGATAAATTAACGATAAAGTACCGGAACAATCTCGCAAACCAAGTCTCTTTAGTCAAGTCTGAAGGCTCTACTTCTGATAACGAATGAGCTCCAGTGTTCGTGTCAGGAGTCGCTTCCATATCAGATGCTTTACGCTTCCCTTTCGCCTTCTTGAAATCCTTATCTTCAACAAACTCTAATCCGATCGTATCATACTTGATAGCTAATGAAACGTCATCAGAATCAGCCGCAAGTTTCAAAAATCTTTCAAGTTTCAACTTCTGACGTTCGTACCATCTGATTTGATATATTTCACTTTCTTCTCGATCACTATTTAAATAAACTGGAACCTTTGACTTGAGGAGCCCTTGGTGCTTTTGAGATTGTAAGACTGTGAGAATGTCAAAGTTGTCAAAAGTAAAGAAATCTCCATCCGAGCGACTGGATGATAAAATTTCGTTTAGTTCTGCAAAAAACCGGATGCACAGCAAATTTATCAACTGATGACAGTAGTTTCTCTTCCTTTTGTCTGAATTATAAATGAAATCTTCAAAACACAGAGTATGGAATATATCTGGTAGATCACCAACCGCAATTATATCAACTATCGTTCGAATGCAGGTCAAAGCTATGGCATCGTCGCTAATTACCTTTAATAAGGGAATAATTACCCTCCAATTTGATAAGAACGACGTTGAAGATTCATCATCTGCCAACTTCTTGTTCTCAACTTCCATTTTATTCACTTCTTAATTTCAAAATTTTACTTTACACCCCGAGGAAATGTGGAACATACACTCGCAGAAATAGAAAATTCTAAAGCTCTTGAATGTCTTCAGATTGAATTTCTCTTTCTAAATCTTCTGCCTTCTTCAATGTCTCAGTTAACGACTTCTCGAAACCTTCTTCCTCCTCCTTCGTTATTACTAAAGGTCGGGCTGAACCATATTGATTGATAAATTCTATCTGATTCGCAGCATTCTTGCCTCCCGCAAGCAGTCGCAAAGTATCTCCATATTTACCGCCTCCGACTTGCTCCAAGACCCAAGCAATAAACTTATCAGTGAAGTGGTTAGATTTCTGTTGCATTTCCTTCGTAATTGCGGAAGAAGCGATCAACCTATCCGTGGCAGCTTCCCATGTCAATATATGACGTAACTCAGGAGTTAAGGGAGTTGGATCGTGGTTCAGAGCCCAATAAAGATTAGCCGCAAACTCCTCTACAAGAAATACATCATAAGATAAATACCATCATAAGATAAACATCCGAGGATACACAAAAGAAAAACCTTCGTTTCGATAAATCAAACAATTGGGAAATTGTTCAAAAAACTCATTACTTGGATGTTTCGCGCACACTACCCATTTTCCCATCGCTAGAGCCTACAAAATTTGTGAATTTAATCAGACTTTTCCTTCTATTGATTACCTCCACTATCGTTGTACATAGAACTTCACTTAAAGAAGGATTCACGAAAACTTTGTAGTCTGTTAGTTCGGCATGATCTTTTGCCCCGAAGAAAGTCGCCTGCAGAATCGGTCAGTAATAACATCAAGCGAAATAAAACGAAAAATACTCACAGGCAACTCCATTTTCCGTGCAGTTTGCTTAATATCTTCCCAATGCGGTCCGGTGCCATATATATCAACGGGAAAGCTTTTACCAGTTCTATTCCAAAAATATTCAACATGACTTGAACAGCACATACTGCTGACCTTTTTTGAACGTAAGTCATCATTTTAAACAGTTCTCCTAATCCTTTTGGCCAGGCCATTTTGCCAATAAAATAAGCGCCTAAATTCAAAGGAAAGATTAAATGCTCGGGTTTTTAAGTCATCAAAATTTTGAATTTCCACCATACCTTTCGATAATTTCCTATTTTTGACAGTATCACCGATGAGTAGGTACTTCTCTCGCACACCTGAAAATAGATAATACTCGGATCGAGGTAACAAGGTGAACTTACCATGAACATTGCAAACAGTTTCCTTTTCAGCGGCAAATTCTTGAAGAGCTGCTGAGAGCTTGATAATTTTATTACAATAAGCACGACAAATGCCTTGATTGATAAAAGAAATTATTGGCCCTTTCAATTGACCAAGTGTGTAAGATTGTGAATACATCACATAATTTGTATGAATAATTCCCACAACATGATTAAACTTGTCCATCCATGCTTTAGCAGTGAAAGGTGCTTTAAACCTAGAAAATCAATAAATAAGTATACAACAACAAAATTGAAGTCAAAATTTACCAATTTAAATGTTCAGGTTCTTCTAAAATGCAAACATCAGCAAGCTCATCTGGAACAAGACCTGCAATGTCACCCATAGGAAAGATACTGTGAAACTCGTCATGATATCTATTAGCCTCAAATGTAAGTTAATAAACAAATGTAGAGAATACCTACCTTCCAGTATAATAGGATATGTTGAGACGACTTGCAGCTATTGGAAGGTTCGCATCGTTTATTAACCAGTTTTGAATGTATCGTGTTTGCTCCTCTGGAGTTTTAAATCGAACACCAATCGAAAAAGCAATCTACAAGAGCTTCAGGAAATAGGATTAAGCATTAGGGTTAGCTTACGTCTTGGTCCTCCTTGTTTAACCAGGGAATCATTAAATGTACTTTACCAGGAGGTCGATCTTTCGCAAGGTAAGCTGCCCGAAGTAAAGGATTAACTGCTGTGCCGGTCATCCAAGGCAGACTGGCTGTTGTAATTATCCATATCGTTCGGTTATTTGACCTCAAATCGCTCTCAGGAATGATATCTTTATCTGTAAGACGAGAATAATCTCTCTTTCCTTGTGAGGACCAAAGCTGATTCCATAAGTCTTGCACTGCTTCAGGTCCGATTCCAGAAACATCCACTAACACAGACTCGAATACCAAAAGAACGAAGGCTATCGCGATCAACTTCATGAATTTAAATGAAATTGATTGAACATAAACAAGAAGTGTGTCACTCACTCTGACCGCGCCGCGGTGCCGGGAGATTTTATTTTGTTTGTTGGAATTGTGATACAAATTTAGGAGTTGTATCTATCTTCAGATGAATCAAGAAGAGAATAACTTAGTTGAGGAGTTTCCTAAGCCTCCACGATACTATGAATGTTTTCGAGTTGATTCAACTCACCTTCATCAATTTGGTTTCAGTGAACCTCCTCCGATACCAGAAGTATCGGATGTTTATAACTTATTATATGAAGGAACCTTCGCAAAAAGTAGGCTCCCTTCTATGGCTACTATAAACCCTCTTGAAACTGTTGATGAAAATTTTGATTATAAAAATGAGATCAAAAGGTATAGTTACCCTCAGTTAGGTATTTTTTAATTCATCTGAATCATAAATTGCAGGGCCTTTCGTGATATTTTGTCAAATTCCTTGTCATTACTCTCACTATCTTCGATGAATCCTTCTGACATTCAAATTCATGCTTCAACGGTTCGAGCTTCTGTTACGCAGCTTTACAAGATCTTAGCAAAGTATCGAAAACACGAAGGAAGAATGTCTATTTACAATCAATTACAAAAGCAATTACAAAGAGCACAAGAAATTGAGGCAATTTTAGAAAGGTAAGGCTTGCTACTTGTGATATTGTCGTACTAATCCTAAACAACAATAGGAGGTTAGCCGAGTATCAAACTCAACTTATCGAGATTGAAAAGATAGAACTATAGCAACTCTACTCCTAATAAAATGAGCTTAAATTGTGTTTGATGAATCGACTGTTTCGGGTGTTATTACTTCGCTTATCATTGAGATGGACGACATCTCTGTTTCTTGCGATACCTTTTGCGAATCGTTTACGGATTCAGCTTTTCCGTCACTAGGAGGATTATTAACTGCTTCTGACGTGACTGCATTCTTCTGTGGCTTCGCTGGCTGCTTCTTACTGATCATTTTGGATAATCGCTTCCTCACCTTATCCTCAAAAGAGTTAGCATGCTTTGCAGTATCTGCTGTATCCATATTGGCTTTAAGTCTTAAGTTGATCAAATTTCTCTTGATTGGAAACAGTGAAAATTCGTTGGTAATAGAATTAAATTGTAAAACCATCTCTTTACTTTCTAAAGAAGATTTTACCCCATAAAAGTCCAGTTTTCCAGAATCATCTAACTTGTTATGAGAAATTTTGCATTCAGAGCTCTCCTTCGAAATCGATAATTCAGCTTCTGCTGGATCAATGTTAGCTGGCTTAAATGCATATTGCAAAAGATACAACTTTCTGTTGCCCGATTCCGCAGGAGAGTCTTCAGGCGATGACTGAAAAGATAGTTTATACCGTTTTCCATGACTTATTTCCTTTGGTAGCTTCCGTTGATCATCAATACTCTGTTGTCTCTTCATTCTTTCTTCTTCACTGACTTTTGAAACTGTAAAGTAAAATTCTGCAATAAACAGAAATTCGGTAATTATTAATAACAAGTTGATAATAGATTCGGCCTCAATCAAGTTCAAGTTTGAATCCTTAATCCTGAATCCTTGTTGAAGTTGCCTTGGGCTTTCGGCATTGACTGACGTGGCAGGGGCAATCGAACTCTCCTCTTCTCGCAAAAATTAGAGAATTTTAGCGGAAAATTCATGGGCCTTGGGTAGAAGTGTCCGTTACTGCCCCCGCCCAGTTATTCGGCAAACTTCAAGGGAAAGAATCCAACAGAAATAATCAACTTCATCCATTGATTGGTGTTCTAAATCAAGAATCTTCCCGTTGTTGTGACAGTCGAATCAAGGTGAGTGTTGCAGTTCTCTTGTTGAGTTTCATAAATTTTTAACAACTCTTTTTTGGTTGTTGTTATTGGTGGACTCGATAGTTTGTCCTGGTTGTTGTTTTGTTCGCGTCAATTCATCGTATAAACAATGTTAGCAAGAGTAGGAGCTAGAGCTTTGCGCTATCGTGCAAGAATCCCACAATCCAAGGCTATTGTTGCACTAGATGCACCACGTGCCTTCGGATCTAAGAAAAGTTGGGTGCCTGTCAGTGATGAAAAGCTCCAACAAGTCACCACCAAGTCCTTAATTCATGAAGTTGCCGAGCAACAAAGGGAATTAGCGGCTAAGGTAATACTTGATTCAGTCCACGAATCTTGGCTTACCCAAACTTCACAGGTGGTTCCATGGTTTTTACGTAACATGCCTGCAGCGTATTTCCGTCAAATACCTGAGAACCTTCGCTCTCAACACATCAAAGCCGTCACCGCATTACGTGATTTGATGGAATCTGACTTGTCCTTAAACATCAAGACCAAGCTTGAGGACGATTCTTTACAAATTACCTACATCAACAGTCAGGTGAAAGCGGGGTTATTACACAGCCAAATTAAGAATTTAGTTGTTCCTGAAGGTTATGAATTGTCCAAAGTTCAAGTCTTCAGTTCTTTAGACAACAATCTAGCTTTAAACATCTTCTTCTTCAACTCCACATCTCAGAAGGTTGAGCATGCTACTCGCAAGCATGGTGAACACTATGTTAACTTTATCGAGGATGTCAAGGCTGGAAAGCATGCTAACGATCCTAATGTTCCTCAATACAGTGAAATCTTTAATTCAAACGGAATCGATGACTTCTTTGCTCGCACATCTCCTTCGTACATTGAGAATACCAAAGCTAGTGCTTTGATGTTGCACCGCTCTTTGTTCGAACAAGTGCGTGGCTCTGATGGCACTGTCGTCACAATTGATAAATACGAGGCTGAAGATAGCAATGCCAGTTGGATCACCATTGCTGCTGCTAATGTCTTACCTGAGGTCCTGTTGCGTTTGTGTTCCTCCACCATCTCAGCCAGAGGTCTTGATATCTCTCGTGCTCATTTGGATAAGATCGACTGTCCTGAATCTTCTATCCCTGAAATTCCAGGATACGTTATGATGTTGCGTCTGTTGGTGTCTCCTAACGTAAGTTTTCTCGTACCATTGTGTATTCCCTTCGCTTATCCTTCTTCTCTAGGCCGGAGTTCCTGACTTAAACAACAATAAGGAATTCGCCCAGACCTTGAAGAGAGATTTAGCCCGTGCCAAATGGTTAGACAATGAAACCACCGAATTAGGTTTATATCGTCACCCATGGATTGGCTTGGAAAAGGCTGAAGTTATCACTGCTTTAGGCTCTATGTTACACGGTCCTTTATTCAAGAAGGATCCTAACACCTTCGCCTCTATTAAATCAATTATCGAGCTCCTTGCTGGTAACAAGAAGTACATTGAAGTCGCTGACTCTATTGCAGCCTTATTTTTGGACAGATTTAATCCAAAGAACCCATTATCTGCTGATGCCTTCAAGCAGCGATCTGATGATATCTACAACAAAATCTCTGGCATTCAAGTTGAAAGTGCTCGTTTATTGTTAAGCAAGATGTTAGACAGTGTCCACGGCACTTACCGCACTAACTTCTACAACGACAATCGTTATGCGTTGAGTTTACGCCTTGATCCTAAAATTATGGTGCCTGAACCAACCGCTGAACGCCCATTACCATTCGGTGTCGTCTTCGTACATGGCCGTAATTTCAATGCTTTCCACAATCGTTTCCGCGATATTGCTCGTGGTGGTTTACGTCTGGTCACTCCTAACAACTCCGATCAGTACGCCATTGAATCTACTCGCCAGTACGATGAGGTGTATGGGTTATCTTATGCGCAACAGTTGAAGAATAAGGATATTCCTGAAGGTGGATCTAAGGGTGTGATTTTAGTCAACACCCCTGGCATGAACGAAACCACTCGCTTCTTTGCCATGAGAAAGGCTGTCAAAGCTTTCTCTGATTCCTTGTTAGATTTAATTGTCAAAGATGCTGTTAAGAATTTAGTCGATTTCTATGGTAAAGATGAGTTGATTTACCTTGGTCCTGATGAACAAATCATTCCTTCAGACATTGAATGGATCATTTCTCGTGCAGGAGAACGAGGATACCCAATTCCTGCTGCCTTCATGTCATCCAAGAAGGATGATGGCTTCAATCACAAGGAATTCGGTGTCACGTCTGAGGGTGTTGTTGTTTACTTAGATGTTGCTTTACGCAAGTCATTAAACATTGATCCCAAGAAGCAGCCATTCACTGTCAAGGTCAGCGGTGGTCCAGATGGTGATGTTGCTGGTAACTTAATCAAGATCTTATTCCGTGAGTATGGTTCTAACTGTAAGATCGTCGCTGTTGCTGATGGATTTGGTGTTGCTGAAGATCCTGATGGATTAAACGCCGATGAACTTTTGAAATTGGTTGGTGGAAGCAAGTCCATTGATCATTTCGATGCCTCCAAGTTAGGACCTCACGGTATTGTCTTACCAGTCACCACTGAGGAAGGATCCAACCGTCGTAACACCATGCACTTCCGTGTGAAGTCTGATATTTTTGTTCCAGGTGGTGGACGTCCTAACACCATCAACGGTAACAACTGGAAGTTGTTCTTAGACGAGAATGGCAAACCAAGCTCTCCATTGATTGTTGAAGGTGCGAATCTTTTCTTAACCCCTGATGCCAGACAGAAACTTTTCGAAGAGGCTGGTGTTGCTATTGTCAAGGATTCATCAGCAAACAAGTGTGGTGTCATCACCTCTTCCTGTGAAGTTGTCTCTTCCATGTTATTATCCAAGGATGAATTCATGGCTATCAAGCCGGAACTAGTGAGTGATGTCTTAGAAAGATTAAGATACTTAGCACGATTAGAAGGTGAATTATTATTCCGTGAATATCATAACTACCCTGGTGCTTTACCACACTTCTCTGAACGCATCTCGATGGCCATCGCTACTGTCACTGATGCAATCACCGATGCCTTAGCTGATGTTCAACCAGAAGATGCTTTATTCAAGGAACTTGTTCCAATCATTGCCGAGAATTTACCAAAGAAGTTAGCTGATGTTGCTGGTGATCGTATCTCTGCCAAGTTACCTGTTCAATATCAACGTAACGCTATCGCCAGTGGATTAGCTTCCAAACTTGTCTACCAAGAAGGTATCCATCTTGTTGAGACTCAACCAGTTGAGAAGTTAGCTCAACGTGCTTTCGCTTACTACAGAGCAGAGCAGAATATTAAGAAGATCGTTGGTGATCTTGAGAAGAGCGACATTCAAGGACCAGCTCATGACCATAAGAATACTGTCATTGATATCTTGAAGCGTGGTGGAACTCGTGCTTCTGTCAACTTCTTCTAAATATATTATGTTAGGAAGAGAAGAAGATGAATTAGAACAAACACAATAACAGAATTGGTATTATATTAAATTAATCGTGATTTAGGCCTTCAATTATTAACATAAGAGTCTTTCAGGACAAATACAGCCAGCGGGAATTGAAACAGCAAAAGCAAATTTATCTCAAACATCAAGACCGTTCATCAACACAGCATCATCGTCGTATTCAACATTCTCCTCTCAAACTTAAATTTTTGAGCTTTCGTTCATCGACATCATTGACTTCTTCATATACACACATCCTACCTACAAACCAACTAAATTAGCATGGCAGCAATTGTCATCGTAGTAATAATATAATCTTAGGAAAGGGAACAAAGGAGTAAGAAGAGTGATTTTAGAAAAGAATTTCTCTGACAATATTAAATTAGAAGAACTTTATAGTTAGTTAGTTAGGATCGTAATTGTTTTTCTCTTCATTATTATATTCGTTTAGTGGTTTTTCTTCTTTCTTTCTTTCTTTCTTCAGTCATTCTTTGTTTTTCTATCTTCTCTCAATTAGTTTTTTCTCAACGACAAAACAAACGATAACAATAACAATTAAAGAGAAATCTTATCGTAGAAACAAAGCTTTCTAATCTTATTTCATTCCCTCTGGATGTAGCCAGCGATCAGGGTGACCTGGTCGGAGCATGTCAAGTTTAATTCTCCGAGGATCGATGTAAGGTGTCGCAGAATGTACTGACGTTGCTGCTGCTTTACTCTTCACGAGTTTGATATCATCTCTTTCCTTCTTACGACGAGCAGCTAGTGCAGTGATCTCATCATGTGTGAGAACTATCTGAAAATCAATAAATCGATCATTATTTCGATTATTCTGCTCATCATCATCGTCCTCCAGATTTACTCCTCCACCTCCTTCAAATGGATCCTCATCTCCCTCACCAGGTGAGCCAGGTGATGTATTTGTCGTGCCGATTCGTTTGTAAAATCCAGCGCGAGAGGTTGGCTCATAAACCACATCATCAACTGTGAGCGTGTTTCGGGAAGGCTTCTCTGATCGTTCCTCCCACGCATAGATGGGTTGAGGACTGACAGGAGATTTGCGCGTTGAAAGGAGCTGTGTGGACGCATTAGGTACTGATGTGTTTGATTTTGTTACATTCAAAGAATTAGCATTAATTGAAAGGTTTGGAGAGGTTTTCATCTGTTGGAATTGTTGTTGTAATTGTTGTTGATTATCAATTTCTCTTTGATCAAAGGAAGAAGGTGGCTGTGGTTGTTGATTAGAGAATCCACGACCTGTTGTAGAAGAATGAATACTTCTTGTATCAATAGTTTTATTAACAGAATTACCATCTCTTGGTGAAGAAGGTATCTGTTGAATATTCGTTGTAGGTTGATTGACATAATTTTGTAAAACTTTTCTAAGTCTTAATCGTTCTTTCTCAAATAATACAGCTCTTTCATCATCAGAATTCATTAAATAAAATTGTTCTAATTCATCAATACGATGTTGAATGGAATGTAATAATTTTTGTTTATAATTATGATAATTTAATTGTTGTAATGAATTATTAATTGCTGGATCATCTGATTGTGATGGTTGAAGAGAGATTAATTCATTTAATTTTTGTAAGGTTAGATCAACTTCTTTCTTTACTAAAGAAGCTTGAGCAAGATTTAACTTTGAATATTCCATCTTCGTTACCTAAGAATAGACGAGTTAAAGTAGTTCGAGTTATCCAAAAGATTCTGAAAACAGTTACTTGAAAGTGAATCGGTAGTTTACCGACATTCAAATTTGGGCAGATTTGGGCAAGGAGATTTTGGAAAGCGTTTGGACGCCAGACCTAAACCCTTTGTTGAGGTGAAGGAACGCCGCTATATGCATATGGATGACATGCCTCGAGGGAGAGAGACATTAAAGGCTCGTACGATTCCCCGAGAGAACACTGACCGCACGTGAAGGATAGAAGGAGGGAATAGTAGTTGAACTTTAACCTTACACAAAAAAGGGGAAAGAAGAAAAGAAAGTCCTACGAAAAATGAAGCAAGGAAGATAGGGGCCAATCGAAACTATTTAAGATGAACAGAAAAGATATGAAAAATCAAAATATAAAAGAGAAAATGTAATATTGTATTTTATAGCGTGAATTTTATATTGCTACAAGGAAATTGGAATCCATCGCCATTGATTGGTGTAGATTCTATCATTAACAAGAAAGAAAACTACTACGTCGTTTTAACAATCGTTGAGTGTAAAGACAGTAAGAAAGATCCTAAATTCTGCTAGTTGGGGGAGCCAGTTGTTGTTTCTTCCAAATCAAGATCTTCACGAAACGAAAGAAAAGGGGGAAAAATGCCAAAATAAAAAATAAGCCATATAAACTAATTTCAAACTAAAGCAATTAAAAGGGAAAAAAGAAGATCGACTTGAAAAACTTGTTGATAAAAGAGAGGAATTCGTTATACATAGTCAACCGTCTTCTCTACACAAACGTCTTCTCTATTTATTTCATGCGTTGGTTGAAGGAATATTTAATAAAATACTTTAATAAATAATACAAGTGAAGTTATTTACTTTCTACCCACAAATTTGTAAGAAGATTTTCTTGCTTTTGTCATTCGTTGTCTTCAAAATATCACTCGTTAAATAAATCAATCAATCAATCGGACTTTTGTAATTAATTCCATAGTTAGGGGAGGGGCAGGGGGAGGAAAGAAAGTAAAATAAGAATACAACATTTAGCAGTCCTTCTATAATTACAATTGCTCTTTTCGTAACATTTCTGGTAAGTCACAAACATAGTCAAAGAATTCTTCAAGATTTAATGGTTTCACCATCACTTTATCGGCACCAGCATCAATGAAGTTATCAACCTCATGCTTTAAAGCATTCCCTGTGACACCAACAATGGTTACTTGCTCTAATAGAGATTTGATAAATTTTGTTGCATCCAGACCATTCATCACAGGCATTTGAGAGTCCATCATAATTAAATGATATGGATGATGATGTTCAAAAGCTTCTTTACACATTTTTGTTGCTTCTAAACCATTTTCTGCTTCATGAATTGTATCAAATTTACCTTCTAAAACTCTTCGAACAATCTTACGATTCATCGATGAGTCATCAACGATTAATAAACGAATACTCTTTAATTTCTCGTAAAAAATCTCATAATGCAACTACACCATAGATGAAGGAAAATAATTAAAGAAAATAATTGTTCAACTTACCAGTTGTTTTGCTTTAGAACCATTTTTACCTGTTCTCAATGGATTTGTATCAATGCGGAAGATAGGAAGATCTGCAACAAACTCTGTGCCTTTTCCTTCTCCTTCTGAAAATACTCCAATTCGACCACCATGCAGATGCATGATACTACTCGCGACTACGAAAGGACACCAAGGAAGAATTAAACTGAAATTTCATGAAAACGTATTTTTAAACTTACTCCATAGACCGAGACCTGATCCTTGACCTTGTTGTAACTTATCTGCATTAAATTGAATAAACTGGTTAAACATTAATCTTTGATTTTCCTAGTGAATCAACGTCACAACAATCGTACACAAAGAAGAATATGAAAACTCACCGGACTAATTCCTGCTCCAGAATCTTTTATACTGATACGAACATAACCTAACGAAGCCTGGGAAGTGTTAAACTCTGTTTCAAACTGTTCTTTAATTCCTGCAGGCATTTCAGCGAAATGAATGTGCGGATCGATCTGATTTGGTGCAACCAAGCTACAGCAAGCGATTACTTTTCCTCCTTTGGGGGTGAATTTTAACGCATTAGAAAGAAGATTGCGAATCACTTGACTAAATTTTGTTCCATCAATATTAACAATCACATTATCAACACCATGAGAAATAATCTGAAAATCAACTTCTGCACTCTTTGCCTGAACTTTATACACGCTCACAGTCTCCGGGAAATACTCGGCTATTCTTGATTCATTCTTTGCTAATGTAAACATACCATCATCAAATTTCTCGTAAAGAAGGAGATCATTCAGGATATCAACCGCTACGCAGCAAGAGTTACGAACTTCTGATAAAACATCCTCAACTTCAACCTTCTCTGGCATAATTGACTTTTTCACTTGATCAGCAAGAAATCTTAGACCTAACAAAGCAATGTTTAAAGGTGATCGCACTTCATGTGAAACATAACGAACAAAAGCTCTCTTAGTTTTCAGAGAATTTAAGGATTTTTTCCCTTCCTCCTCCAATTTACGACTTAAAACGTCTAAACGAAGAGCTGCACTTTGTTCAAGTTTAATATGTTCTCCAACAACTAATAGATCTCGTTGAAATGTATGTAAAGGGAAATCAGATAATTTCATATTAAGATTTTCTAATTCTTCTAAGTTATACAAGACAGGTGATATTAAAAACAATGCGCAAGGTTCATCGATCCCAGGATCTGTAGAAGGATCTAAAATCATGACATTGCCACGAAAGGTAATATTTCCTTCCAGTCTCATTGCAAACAATTCCGCTGCAGTTTCAGAGAAAGAGAGTACAGTCTCCCAACTCCAAGTCAAACCAGGAGGAGATTGAAAGGCAAAAATATCCTCCATCGAATACACTTCTCTGGTAGGGTCTAAAGTCAAAAAAGATCTAATACGACTTCCATATTGTATGATTTCAAGGTCTTGATTGACCAAAACGTGAAATGGGAATAACTGTGATAATCTTTTATAATTGAGACCAACTTCAACATTCTTTACTGGAGTCAGTTTACTTGGTGAAGACTTTTTCGATGTTTTCGTAGAATCTCGACTTCTACTTGAGAAAGGACATTTCAGTACCCGATTTGTAGTTGATTCGGTACTGTGAACAGAAAGTTGGCGACTCTCAGATTCTTCCCTGGGCAAGTCAACAAACTTCACAGTCCAAACAGTGTGGATGTAGGTCTCTTCGCAGGTCTGGGAAATCATATTTAGTTCAACGACTACATTATACAACTCTTTTCCTAACTTTCTGAGCAATCCAACCACCATTGGAGCGAATAAAGTTCCACGTTGCGAATAGTAGTGGAGGATGCAGCCGTGTGTTTTCTCATCTTCATCTTTAAAATTGGTACACCAAAACTCAGGTAAATAGCTATCCGGGAAACGTGAGCGGAGCAAACGATGCGGTTCATTCAAATTCACCAGAAACTCAGAGAAGTTCGATCCTTGTGATCGGATGGTGCTATCATAACCATTCTCACGAATAAAATTTAGGAAATTTTCTCCAAGTTCCTCAATCAATTGATCTTGTGGAACATTAAGTATTCTTGTGCTTGCCATAATCAAACCATTAATTAAATCATCACTGTAATGGACATTCTTTATAAACTCTCCTGTTTTCACTGAACACTCAGCCATTTCTTGAATTTCTTTCCATTTTTCAGGCCCATATTTATTCAAAATGGTACTTTCAAACGATGACAATATCCAGCCATACATGTTTGTCCTAATGATCTTTCGATAAGTCAAAATTGAAATGCAATTGTACTTGCTGCCACTTCACTGTGTTGAGGTGCTTGAATGGTGCCGATAGAATGCTGATAGCGATACCGAAATACCGAAATCCTAAAAAAACGATTGAAGGAAAACGATCGTTATTCTTTGCAGCGACGTATTAAAGTAAAAATAGGGAAGTGCACAAAAATCGAACTATTATCATTGTTGTTACTAATTTAGCCCTTGCTCAAGATATCCATCAGAATGGGAAACTCGACAACATTACCGTATGATGTATTGGATTCTATTGAATACAATAATAATAATTTTTGGCTTTTAAATAATGGCAGTAAGAAGGTAAATTAGAAACCGTAATCTTCGCTCACATCTCTTCACTTATTGTATTGCAATTTGTTTAGGACGTCAAGCAGAATGTTTCTATTTTCAAATTTTCGAAGAAAGAAAAACCTGATCGCATCTTGTTAGCACAAAAGAATGTTCAAAAGATGCGAACCATAAGGTAAGGATGATTTTCTCACCTCATACTACTATCTTAACACAAGCTCTTTCTAGGCATCCCTACATTTTAACATACGTTGATGCTTTAGAAGAAGAGGAATCCACAGTATTAGTAACAGAACCTTGTACACCTTTAGAAGTTTGGGTTAAGAAAGTCGCTCACGATCCTTCCATTCCAAAACAAAATTTATTCTCTGAATTAACTTGGGGCTTTCGATGTATCTTAAAAGCAATTGATTTTCTTCATGCAAATTGTTCTTTAATCCATGGGAATCTTGGCATGCATTCCATTTTCGTTACTCCTAATGGAGATTGGAAGCTAGGATCCTTTGAACTCGCATGCAATGTAACCAACAACGATGATATTACACATTTCATTAATCACCATTTAATATTAGATAAATCCTATATTGCACCAGAACGATTAACATTAACATCAACATCATTTGATTCAGTTAAAATTGAAGAAGTATTGAAGGCTAAAGTTCCACCATTTTATCTTGATATGTATTCCTTTGGACAATGTGTATCAAAAACGTTTCAATTAGCTGATGAAGAATTAAAAGGATCATTAGAAAAATATATTACTTTAACAATCCATAATGATATGAAAAAACGTCCAAAAGCGAAAAAGCTATTAGAAACATCCATCTTTAACTCTGATTATATTAAAATATTAGAAAATGTACAAGAATTTTCATTGAAAAATCCGAAAGAAATATTAGAAGCTATTGGACAATTAGATCCTTTAATACCTCAAATGGCTATTGCTATTTGTAATCATAAATTATTACCTAGTGTTTGTAAAGTACTTCAAATTAGTACTAATGATTTCCAAAATCGTGATGCACGTGAAGGAGCAAGACAAGTAAGCCATTTAACACCCCACCCCAACTGCTTTTACATTCTTATTCCTCTCGTTTCTTCCTTTTAGTCCATTGTTACTTGTGTTGAGTTAGTTTCTAAGTTAGCAAGTCATAAGAAGATTGAAGAATCTGTCTTTCAACAAGATTGTGTCAATATCTTTGTTCAATTATGGTCTATGACTGATCGAACTGTTCGAACAGCTTTACTTACAACGTTAAAGAATTTAGCTGATTTATTTCCACCTGCCGTTGTGAATAAGAGTTTATTTGATAATATGCTCGCAGGATTCTCTGATTCTAATGCTAAACTTCGTGAAAGTACGTTGATGGCATTAATCTATGTTGTGGATAAATTAGATGAAACACAATTACAAGATCGTCTGGTACGATGTATTTGTAATTTACAGAATGATCCTGAAGCTTCTATTCGTACCAATGCTGCAATCTTTCTAGGAAAGATTGCAAATAAACTTAAGGAAGCTGTAAGGTAAGTGCAGTATTCCATCATTGATTTCAAATATTTATTTTTCATTTGATTCATACTATAGGAATCGAGTTCTTTGTAATGCTTTTTCAAAGTCGATGAAAGATAATTTCTTACATTGCAGGTAAGAGAAAGAAATAAACAGTGTCATGGCTCTCTATTGAACTATTATGAAAATAGAATGGCTGGTATGAAGACAGCATTAGCTTGTATTAAGCTATTGGAAGTGAGTCAGATTGCTACGAAGATTATTCCTTCCGCCAGTGTTTTGCTATTAGATAAATCTACTGATGTCAGAACCCTCGCTCTCAATCTATCGGACTCTTGCCTGCAACGAATGAAAGAATACAATCAATTCCTTCTTGACGCTGAAAGAGAGGCGAAAGAGGCCTCTTTAAACAGGAATAAAGAAGGTGCTTCTGCTGCATCTTCTTCTGGAATCTTAGGGACCCCTGTCTCTGAGACTCTGTTAAATATGCATTCCTGGACATCATGGCTGTCCAAAACATCAGAGAATAATGCCAGTAATACCAACATATCTCAAGAGATGAATAAAGATCTGATGAATGACTTAGCTTCACCAAAAGTTACTCAAACCGCGGAGAATACGAATCATCATCAGAATGCTGTTGATGATTTTATGAGCCCTCTGAAGGGAAATAAATCAAACAAACCTTCGAAAGGCTGGGAAGATGATTTAGATTCTGCTCTCGACTTTGGTCATGATGATGACAGCTCTAGTCGTAATACGACCGTTAATCATGGAAGAGCACCAAAAGAGATCGATGAGTATGGTTTTAACGATGATTTTGATGTTGATGATGATGGAAATGACAATTATGGTGATCGAAAAAATTCTTCCTTTTCCTCTTCTCCTGCTCCCTCCAACTCTTCTTTCAAGTCTTCTAAGGTTGGTGGGTTATCAACGTCATCTGCAATGCAGAAAGAGAAGTCACTGGATAGTTTAAAGTCTGCTACGACGACTTCGAAAGCACCAAAACCTGCGAAAGTTGCAGTAAAGAAATTAGAATTTAATAAAGAAGAAGATTGGGAAGACTTCTAAAGCATCGCTAGTCTGCTGGCTTAACAAGGATCATTTTTAATTCATTATTTCTGTTTTTTACTTTCTTTTTCTTTCTTTAAAGCAGGGAAATAACATAAAAATCAAACAAACAA
>VFQN01004634.1_pt1 | contig 17959 bp, 23 predicted proteins | sample 3512371 | NCBI WGS metagenome assembly VFQN01 (sample SAMN10412370, study PRJNA504923) | tailings metagenome | isolation source: Replicate 2 from Balatoc abandoned mine | place: Philippines: Itogon, Benguet | collected 2017-08-28 | reverse complement strand
TCCCCACAACACGGTGTGCTGAGGGGGGTTTGGGCTGGGGGGTTTGGGGGGGGGGAAGTGGGACATTCTTTGCTCCCCCACCGGGGGTGCGGGTGGGGCGGGATGGGGTTAGTGGCGGGGTGTAGGGGAACGGCGGGGCGGGAGGAATCCGGGGCTGGGGAGGGTGGCACGCATGGAGAGGGGAGCATGGGCGGTGGCTGCAAGGGATGCATGGTGGCGAGTATGGCTGTCCTTTGGGTTGCGCTACGAAATTTTGCGAATGGTGCAGGTGGGTTAGGTAGGGGGCCGAGGTGGGGTCGGGCTGGCGCGGCAGGGTACCGTAAGGGGCGGGGTCGGGCGATGCTCGCACCCCAACGTGGTGCAGGTGGGGCGGAGTAGGGGTAGCGCGTGGGACCGGAGGGGGAGCAAGCGGGGGCTGGACGTTGCCGCATGTGGTATGGGCCTGAGGTGTGGAGCCGCATGCAGCTCATGTGGGTGTTGGGTTGTGTGGCGCGGGTTTTGCTTAGGCAAACTGGTGCCCTATCCTTAAAGCCCGACTTCCAGGATGCCCCTGGGTACGTAGTGCAAGACCCAATCTGCGACACCAAAACGTGTTCGGGAAGGCTTGCACACACCTCCATGATAGTCCCGTGCACAACTACAGGACAAACCTGCTCCGCCGGGCACCCGACTCACGCGCATGGCGCCTGCTGCCCCTCCTCCCTGCAGACGTTTGCCTGTGAACGATGCTACACCAATGTTGCCAATGTGTGAGCGGTCAGACTGGCATACCTGCAGTGTGTCCTCGATAGACGGTCGAAGATCGTTTCCTCCAAACACCAGCTTACCCGCACTTCATCTGCTCTCTTCTTCTTTCTTCCTCGCAGACGTTCGCCTGCAAGGTGGTGGAGCTGACAACCGACTACTTCAGCTCCGCGGCCGACCAGCACGCCCCCGGCGGCCTGCCCGCCATCCTGCATCTGTCTCCCCTGCACACAGAGCTCGGGGACGCGCCAAGCGGGACCTCCCCTGGCGCCCTGGCACCCGGTGCCGTATCCAACCGCCAACAGACTGACATCCAGGCAGGGGATGTCTCTGGCGCCTGCGCGGCGCCCAGTCCCAGCACCGCGGGGGGCACCGGCGGGTCCGTGGGCGCACCAGGCAGTCAGTTGGCGGTTGGGCGCCGTACGGGCAGCAGCCCCAGCATGCAGGGCGGCCACGTGCCGGCGGGCGGACCCGTGGGTCAGTCCGACCTGCACGTGTCGGCTGCCAGCGGCATGACCATTGCGCTGTCGCCGGCGTTGGCGCACCTGGCCAGCCACGGGGCCAGCGCTGGGAGTCCAAAGGTGGGCGGTGGAGGCGGTGGCGGCGGTGCGGTAGTGCATGCGCGTGCACACGCCCAGGGGGGCCCAAGCGGCGGTGGTGCGGCGGGCGCGGCTGCTGTTGCTGCTGACGGCGGCGACAGCAGCTTGGTGCATGCGCATGCGCCTGACCATGGCAGCGGCGCGGGGCCGCGAGGGGCCCGGATCCCGAGCGGTGGCGGCGCGGAGAGTGCAGCTGCCGCTGCCGGCGAAAGCAGCAGAGGCGCCGGTGACGGCGCGGCTCCTTCGGAGCGGGACGCCTGGGCGGTGGAGGGCCAGCAGCCGCCTAATCTGCACCCTGCTGTCACCGAAGCCATTCCCCGCGCACCCCTGCAATCGAACGTGCTCGACCGCGGCCGTAGTCGGAGCGAGGGCCCAGCTGGGGCCACGCGCCGCATCGCCAGACTGAAGTCCCACTCCCCCGACTCGGCACACGGTGGATACCTGTCCCCTGTGCACCCTGCACGGGCTGACGACCCACACGCGCCGCGACGTGCGTCGACATACGACGGGCACGTGTCGCATGCAGACGTGGCGGCTGCGCCCGCCTACCGACGCGTCACGTGGGACGCGCACGCGGCCCAGGGTTGCGCGGAGGACCCCGCCCAGGCTCAGGTGCAGACCCAGGGCTCGGGCGGGCCGCCCCCTGAGACCCCTGCCCGTCCTGCACCTGCCCTGGTCTCCCCTTGGCATACCACGGCGGCTACGGCAGCGACGGCGGGGTATGACAATGCGTCGGCGTCGACCGCAGCGAACGCCAGCGGTGGCGGCGGCGGCGGGGGCGGGTCAGACCCGTTCGTTTACGGCAGCAGTAGCACGACGGCTCGCCCGCCCAGCCACGTGCAAGGGCACGTGCACGCGCCGTCTCCTCTGGGCACAGGTGCGGCGCCTGCCATGCACCACCACCTCTCGAGCCACCACCAACACCACGGCGCAGCACACGCAGCGCACGCTGGCAGCCATCACGGAGGAGGTGGTGGTGGCGGCAACGGTGTCACGCCGTTGCTGCAGAGGCTGCTGCAAGCGCGCGGCAGCGAGGCGGAGGAGGGTCCCCCGGCGGGGGCCCTGGAGTCCTTCCAGAGCGGTGACGGTTTCGGAGCGCCGTACCTGGATGACGGCCGGTCGGCCCCAGACGGCATGGCCAGGTACCGGCCGCTGCTGGAGCAGCTGCATGCCAAGCCAGGGGACTACCTGACCCAGATCATAATGGAGGTGGGTGCGTGACGTGTTGAGCACGTGGCGTGTGGGTGTACGGCGTTCGGTACCGCGTTCGGGACGTGTGGACGCGTTGGGCTAGGATGCGTTTTGTCACGGGGGCTGTGGAGCCGCTGTGCAAGCGCTCTGTCGCGACGCGCTTGGTAGTAAAGTCTATATGTGGAGTCCGCCGACACGCGGAAAGGGTTCACGCACTCTGTTTTCGCAGCAGCACGGCTGCGGCTGCAGGTGCGGCTCACTAGTGCTAAGTTGCTGCATTGGCTGGCACTGGGGTCAGATTGCAAGTACCATAGCTTGCAGCAGAATCTGGAGAGCACCGAAGTCCCGCGAAGCGGTTCGCGCGGTGCTTCACCAACAGCCGTCAGTTGTGAGCCAAATGATCTTGGTTGTCCCTGCTCTGCGTGTTCGCTTTTCAGACTCCCCTGTACGTGCTCTGCTGCCCCCCAGTACTGCGATCGCGGCAGCCTGCAGCGGGCAATAGACAAGAACATCTTCCGCGCCTCGGCCCGATGGAACTCCCGTGTGGCGCTGAGGGCCATGCTGCGCACAGCACGCGAGATTGCGCAGGTGGGGGAAACGTTGACAGGGGGCGACGTCGCGGACTCGGAGGCACCGGCGCTAGCGCAGCATGCACGTGGCGCATACTCCGCCGTAGCTCTTCTTGGTGTGCAGGGAGCTGCTGTGTCTATTGCCCCGCATGGATTGGGCCACCTGCAACCCAGTAAACTGGTGTACCACCGAACCGCCGTCGCTGCTTCAATTGTGCAGGGCATGTGCCACCTGCACGCCAGCCAGATCGTGCACGGCGACCTCAAGCCACAGAACGTGTTGCTCAAGAGCAGCAGGTCGGACCGCCGGGGCTTCATCGCCAAGGTGGGCAGCGCACGCTCAACAGCCCCACGTGTCGATGCCCTTGTCGGATAGCTTGTCCTCTCCAAACTTCCCCTGGAGTGCGGCACTTGCCTCGGTCGCCCCACGGCTGCCGCTGCTGCTATCGCCCACCCGCAGGTTGCGGGCTGTGGCCTGCTCCTGCGCTGGGCCGCTGCTCTTTACCGCTCATCCTTACCGCGCTGTTGCTTTTGGTTGCCTCCCTCCCGCGCAGGTAGCGGATTTCGGGCTGTCCAAGATCCTGCAGGCCAAGGAGCGCAGCACCCTAGAATGCGACATGGACGCCACGGGCACCGTGGCTTACATGGCGCCCGAGGTGCTGGACGGGTCGATGTGCCCGGCAGCAGGTACGTTGTGCCTCGTGACCCTCAGATGCGGGCAGTTTGAGGCCGCTGTGTGGGCTTGTGCACGGGCACCGTGGCTTACATGGCGCCCGAGGTGCTGGACGGGTCGATGTGCCCGGCAGCAGGTACGTTGTGCCTCGTGACCCTCAGATGCGGGCAGTTTGAGGCCGCTGTGTGGGCTTGTGCACGGGCACCGTGGCTTACATGGCGCCCGAGGTGCTGGACGGGTCGATGTGCCCGGCGGCAGGTGCGGTTGTGGGTTGTGCGTTGGCGTGGTGCTTGGTGCTTGGTGCTTGGCGGCTGGCGCATGGGACTGCGTGTGGCCCGGGGAGGTGCTGGACGTGTCCATGTGCCCGGCCGCAGGAAGCGTTGGTGATTGCGCGGGCTTGCCTGAGTGTACCGTCCGCAGTTGGCAGGGGCCCTGCAGAGGTGCGGTGGCTTGCCGCGTCGATGGCTCCTGGGCACGGGAAATCAGACGGTCAAACTTTACCTAGTGCCTAGCCTGGCTGCCTGCAACTTACCTGCCTGACTCCTGGCCTCCACCGCCCTGCAGACGCGTACTCGTTCGGCGTCATCCTGTGGCAGCTGGTCACCGGCGAGCGCCCCTTCGCGGACGTGCACCCCGGCCGCATGTGGGTTGGCGTGTGCGCGGGCACACTTCACCTGGACTGGCCGCCAGAGACCCACCCCATGGTGCGAAAGCTGGGCGAGGCATGCCTGTCCTTTGACAAGCGCCAGCGGCCCTCCTTCACAAAGATCGCCCGCGTGCTTGGCGTCATTGAGACTGTCGTACGGAACGAGGGCGCCAACGCTGGCGGCGGCGCCAGCGGCCCGGGGACGCCGGGGCTAGCTTCCGGCGGCTTCGCGCCAGGGTCGAGGGTGGCCGCGGCGAGCGCCGCGGCATCCATGGCAGCGGCGGCGACGGCGGCGGCGGCGATGGGCGCGATCAACAGCGGCCCTGGGGGTGTGGGCGGCGGCATGGGGTCAGCGACCTCACGGCTGTCGGGCGTGATCGGGGTGTACGGCCCTGCGTCGGCATCGGTCGGGCCATCGGGTATGGGCAGCGCTGGGGTGCATGGCTCGCCGCTGGGACCTGGTGTGCCGCCGGGAGCGTACGACGGGCTGCTGAGCCTGGGGCCGAACGGCGCGGGAGGCTCCAATGGGTACGGGAGCGCCATGGGAAGCGGCGCGCTGTTTGGCGGGAGCGCGGCCCTTGCGGCTGGGCAGTCGGGGGCCTGGGGCGCGGCGGCAAACGGGTCTGCCAGCCCCGGGTGGGCGTTGATGCAGGGGAGGTCCAGCGTCCCAGGGCATCCTGCAGGGCCCTGGACGAGCGGCGCCGGTGGCACGCATGCATACCCTCACCACCCGCCTACGCTGATCACGAGCCCTTCCTGCAGCAGCTTGCAGGGGGTGCCGTCGGAGAGCAGCCTCGGCGCGCCGACGCCCAGCTTCGCACGCGTGGGGTCGCTGCACGGGCACGCACACGTGTCCGTGGCGGGCGCCGGCGCCGCCGTGGGCCCGCGGGCCCAAGGCCCCCTCAGCGCCCAGCCGCGCTCGCACCGCCGCTCCTCCGGCTACGGTGGCAGCATGCCTTCGATGCCCGTGCTGGCGGAGGTGGCGCATGAGACCGCCACGCCGGCGGCGCCGCCGCCGGCGCTGCCGCGCAGCAGCAGCCTAGCTCCGCCGTCGGCGGCGCTGGTAGCGCTAGCCCTTGCCAACGCATCCGCGGTTGGCTCGAACGACAGCAGCAGGGAGTTTCTGTCGGGGACGGCCGCCGCCGTTGCCACGGCGGCGGCGCCGCCGCCGCTGCCGCTCGCAGCCATCGGCCGCGCGTCCACAATGCCACGTGCCAGCGCGCCGCGCGTGTCAGCGTACGGCGGCGTGGAGTTTCCCGTACAGCAGAGCGCGGGGCCGCTCAGCGGCCGCACCCTGGTGTCGTGCCGCGCCAGCGCCCCCACGGTGCCCTTGTCTGGCCCAGCACAGTCACCGGCAGCGGTGTCGTACAGCAGCGGCGGCGGCACAAGGGCCAGCGGCTCGTCCAGCGCGCTGCGCCCCAGCGGCGTGTATGAGATGCTGGGTACGAACATGCACACCAACTCACCGTCCAACGACGCTAGTCCCTTCCGGTCTCCCGCTGGCGTGGCGCCGTCGCCCTTGCGGCCGTCGCCGCCGCGGCCGCCGCTCCCGCAGCAGCAGCAGCAGCAGCAGCAGAGGGCCAACGACGGGCACGTCTCCAGCGCGGGAAGCCCCTTTCTGGTGGCCGGCCCCAGCTCCGTGCCGCACTGGCGAGAGGCGGTGCCAAACCCACGGTTCGTCATGCGGCCCCCCGAAACGGCCGACCACCTCCGCATCATCCAAGGTGCCCTGCTTCAGGCCCTGCCCGAGTACGCCCTTGGATATGACGTGGGAAGTGCCCAGGACGCACCTGCGGTTGCGGCGGCACACGTGTTGTACCAGGCTCCCGGACACGTGCTGCCCGGCGGCGTCGGTGTTCCTGGTGTGGGCATGCTTGGCGCCGTCGCGGGGGTGTACGGCGCGTCTGCACCGCCGCCGCCGATGCTGCACATGCAGCTGGAGCAGCAGCAGCAGCAGCAGCAGTTGTTTCCGGGCCGGTCACGGCCCATGCTGCATACCCTGGCCGGCCAATGGCAGCAGCAATGCCCGCAGTCTGCGCCTATGGCGGCGGCAGCAGGCGGCGGCGCGGTCGGACCTGAGGTGCACCGCGGAGGGACGGGTGCGGACGCAGAGGGCATGCCGCCTGCTGTAGCGGCAGCCCATGGGGCTGCGGGCGGCGGCAGGCAGTCTTCAATTGTGGGCGTGGAACGTATGGCTTCGTTTACGGCTGCCGCCCAGTCGACGGCAGTAGGCAGCCCCGCCCGCCGCGTGAGCTTCCAGCCGGTAGGGGTGCAGCAGCAGCAACTAAGCCTTCAAATGCAGCAGCAGCAGCTGCAGCAGCAGCAGCAGCACTTTCAACAGTGCGTGCTCGACCCCGTTTGGCCGCGGTACACCGCGAGCGGAGTAGCCGCCAGCCCCGCTTTCCAGCCCCCCGCAGCCGTCGACACTACGGCGTTTTGCCTCAAAGGCAACCCGCCCTTGTTCCAATCGGCCTCGGGCCTCAATTACTCGCATCCCGGTCCAGGCGCCGCCATTTACGTAAACCCCGCCGCCGCCGCGGCTGCAGCAGCTGCCGCCGGCGCAGGCGCAGGCCGCTGCCCTAGCCCCGCCACTGCCGGGGCGGGCCCCGTCTCCATTCCGGTGGACTGGTGCGCGGACCGGCACCGACCCATGGGTCACGTTGGGTCCCACTCTCCCGACCCGACGCGCCATGTGTCCCACCCGCGGCTGGTCAGCCTGGGCGTGTGTACGGCAGGCAGCACGTACCCGGGCATGTCTGCCGTACAGCAGCAGACGACCCCCGAGGCCGGCACGTGGCCGGGCATGCCAACCGTGCAGCAGCAGGCAGCCCGCGAGGCAGGCACGTATTCGGGCATGTCTGCCGTACAACAGCAGGTGGGTGCTGGCGCGTGGGCCGGCGGGAGCGCCGGCGCGCGGACGGACAGAGGCGGCGGCCTGGACGGCGCTGGCGACACGGGCATCAGCGCGGGTGGCGCAGCGGACTCGGTGCTGCTGGATGACTCAATGTGCGCTTCGGGCATGTCCATCCTGTTCCAACGCCAGACGCAACCCTCCTCCTCCTCCTTCGCTGCGGACCCATTGGGCCATGCCGCGGGCTCCCTGGGTGCGTTCTCGGTGCAGCACGGTACGGCAATGGGGCAGCTGCTGGCGCTAGCACACCTGCCTGACGGCCTGTTCAATGGCACACCGCCAGGGGCGAACCCCAGCAGCGCGGGGAGCGTGTCGGCCGGACACGTGGCACAGGCGCCTGGCTTAGTCAGCGGTTATCAGCTGATGTACGGCATGGGCATCGGCGTGGCCATGGGGGGTCAGATGCAGGGCAACCCACACGGCATGGGCGTGGGCATGGGCGCGGGCGTGGGGTCCGGGGCCTCGCCACCGCCGCAGCCACCGCAGCAGCCGCAGGCGGGGTCGCTGGGGTGCCTGAATGTGGGCAGGGATGGGCCCTGCGCGTCGGGCGTGCAGCAGGGCACGTGTCAGCCTGGCAGCCCGTTGTCGTACAGGGAGCGCGAGCGGGACAGGGCGCCGGCGGGGCTGCGGCGGGACACGATCTTAGAAGGGGATGAGGATGCGGAGGGTGCGTAGAACAAGGTATGGGACGCAATGAAAACAGAATGAGGGTTGCATGCATGGGGGGCGCACGGGTTTTCACAATACTTCGTTTACAAATAATGGCATTGCAGGCTTCGGTTTTACTGCTCGGAGTGGGAGTGGGTGTGGGAGTGGGTATCTGAGTTAGAAAACGCAGCCACGCCTTTCGGGCGCGGGGCGTGTCTTTCTGCCGCAAGCGGCGGCGGGTTTTAATGCTGGTAGGAGCGATCTTGCACTCTGCATTTGGGCATGGCGCATGTGCACGCAAAGGCCTTCAGCGCAGGTCCGAGTGGCATTGGCAGGGTGTACGACAGCGATCAATATTGTCTGTTTTGTCTGGGAACGGCGGGGGGTCAACCTGTATCGGATCCCGATGCTGCAGGCAATGCTAGTCGTTGCTACCTCAGGTGTGTAGCAGGAAGCGTGGAAATTGCTGAACCTTGTCGCTGTGGCTGTGACCAATGAACCTTCTTGCCTAGCTGTCTCTTTGATAACTCAGTTGTTCTGTCGTGCGTGTTTGAGCAGCAGTGCGCGTGTGATCTCCCCGAAGGCTACGTGAACACAATTGCGTTAGGGTCCTCGTTTTTCGTGTCCTTCCTTTTTCACATTGGAGCATCCAGGGAGCCGGCGTTTGTGATCATGGCATGGCATACAAGACGGTATTTGGTGTTATGCAGTGCGCAGTGATTCGATGCTTGCGCGATGTGCACGAGTGAAGGGTATGTGGCGAGACAACCACGTGGTGCATGCGTTGACACGCTCTAGCGCATCATAGCAGCCGTTGGCAATAAGGGCAGGGCCGCGGTGCAGTGTTTCACAAGGGCCTTCGTACACATGGTTGGTACAGTGAGATGGCACTTCTGCGCCGGTGGCCATGCATGCCCTCGGAAGGCTGTGGTTGTGTGCAACTGTTGTTGGCACGGAGGTGTACGGGAGGGCCGAACGGAGGTATGTGAGAGCCAACTGCTGCATGGCTGCATATGCTGCACTGCGCAATGCAAAGCAAATGGTGCATCGGCTAGGTTCTTTTGGCGCACTCAGCCGGGTTGTTGCAAAGCGTTAGCCCTGCTTGGCGACCCGCGATGCATCGAACTGTCTCTGGGTGGATTCTGCGGTGCTGCTGCATCTTAGCCAGATACTGCTTCATCTTAGTCAGACGCATACGCGCTTAGCGCGCTTCCGGTGCGGCGCCCAAGTAACGATGTCTTTAGCATGCAGGTTGTGATGGGCACGCGGCTTGGTGGTTGGTAGCGCGCACAGCCCGCAAGAAACGGTATCGAGGTGTGCGGCCGTTGCGTAGGGTGCGACGGGCACAGGTTGTGCGGCTCCAACTGTTTCGTTTCACCATTATGCTTTCACCATTATTCGAGGCAACTGGAAGCTCTTACTCATTGCCCGACTCCCTCGTCTGTGGCGCTCGAGGCGGGTGGGTGTCGCAGAGGGGCTGGCAGAGGGGTCAGTCGATTTGGAGTTGTATCGTTGGCATTCGAGCTTTCATATCGGGCAGTGGTGTTGTGGTGGCAAGGCCCCCTGCCCTACGTACATGGAGCGCGATGCGGCCATACCGCGGCCCTGTTGTACGGCTCCCTGGGAGCCGAGCTGCTTGAGCTGGCGTTGTCTCATGCGCTGTATGGTGCTGCTTGGGGGGCCGGTATGCGGGAGCCGCACGCAGCTGACTGAGGACTGCTACCGCTGTTGCTGCTGGTGCTGATGTTGACGGCCTCATGCATTAGCCGTAGCAGAGTGAACGTCCTGTTGCTGAGTCACAGCGGTCGAGGTGCTTGCTAGAGGTTGGGTTAAGAAAACGCGGGTGAGAGAATGGTGGTGGCATGTGCGGAGGTGCGGCTGGTCAACGGCTGGTCAACGATTGGTCAACGATTCTCCGCCCTCCGCATTCCATTTGCTGCTTGGATTCCGGCACACCCGTGCCTACGGTAGGTTGATGCACGGGCAGGTGCCCATGGGCCAGGCCGCGCAGGTTCCAGGGTCGTGGGATGCTGTTGAGCAGGTAGGCAAGCTCTCATGCTTCGTTATGCGGTCTGCAGCTGTTGCTGCGGTGTGGCACTTGGTCGTTGGGCGGCCGCCCCAGACGTTTGGCCTGGAAGTCGGCACGTCATTGCGATTCCGTAAGTAGCAATTACTAGCTCAGCTGCTGTCTCATGTGAGGGCAGGCTGGAGGGTGTTATGAGATCGCCTGGGTGCGGCCAAAGGCAAGGCGGTATGCCGGAATTGTACTGCGTACAATACTTTTGTGTCGTAATTGGCAGTTGTCTACACGTGAGCCTTGCTTTTGAAGGCCTTCTAGTACATCGACGCCGCATATTCTTACCCAAGGTTATTGCGTGACCATGCCTCGAAAGGCAGCGGCAGTGCCGTACCGTACGGGCGCATGCGTTGGAATCGCATACGGGTGCATGTGTCAGTTGCCACCGCACGTCGGCGGGCCATGTAGCCGTTGGTAGGTGGAGACATGTTGACAGGGCAATTGGCGGCGCATGTTCAGCGCTCTCTTGGAGCACGTCTGACTGGCGTGTGCGTGTGCGTGCTGATATGTAAGGGAACAAGGTTGTCGTGATGAGGCGGGCTTATAATGCAGCTGGTCTCTTGCCTTCCGTGTTATTACTGTTCCACTAACAAGTCGATGACGCGGTGCCGCTGGGTGTTGTTTGTCTTTGGAGGAGTATGCACAGAGTACCCGGAAGTTCGGAGGCCATGTACAGCGTGCTGTTGTACATCGATTGTACGTTTGTACCTGTTGTACTCTCCTGCTTGTACTACGTGTTGTCAGTAATTTTTTTCTGTGGAAAGGTTTACAGGTAGTGGTGCTCACGCGACTGGCACGCACAGAGACGGGTGGGGACGGTTATGTGGCAGTCACCGGTGTTGGTGCACGATCTGCGTGTAAAGAACGGGCTCGTGAGACACTATCCAATGCCCAAGGCCGCCAGGCCTACCCAGGAGAGGTGGAAGATAACATCAGGCGCTTCGTTCACAGGTACTTCGGCTTGTCCTTTGTGTCCTTTGCTCAGGCACTCAGCTACCTTGCTTCCTCACCGGTGATTTAGTGTTACACTGAGTGCAAGCGCCAGGGGTCCATTATTGGACCAAGGCAGAGTGATGGCTCTTGGGCCTCGGGCACGAGCCGGAAGGGCTCGGAATACAGACAGGACAACGCCCCGACGTGACACGCGAGGGCAGAAGGGTACGCACAGGATGACGACTGCTGTACCGTTCCTAAACCACAACCCAACCTGTAACCCGTCGCCGCATCACGCAAGGCAGGACCTAACCGCTAACCCACACGTGTGCTTTAGTAGGAGCCGCAATAGGTTAACCCGAGTTGCCAGGAATGTACCCCTTCTGGAGTAGGAGATGTGTTTCCTACTACACGTGCAGGCAAGTGCGTACCCTGCTTCTGAAGCCCAGTCACCCCTTGTACACGTCCGTTATCAAGCGGCACGTATGCAGGCAACCGCTGACCGGCAATGGGTAACGGTATGCTTATGCGCACCTATGCCCACCTATGCCCACGCTTACAGGCAAGCACAGATAGAGGTTAATACACAAGCCCTACTGGCCAAACAACCACGGATCCTCAGCGCTGGAGGACAGACGGCGTAGCTTGGACACTCGTGAAGAGGGAGTCTTGATCAGAAGAGGAAATCTTGAACAGAGCATAAGTCCAGAAGTCTCTCTCTCGCGTTACAGTATGTGCGGAACCAGTAGTAAATCTGTAGTAGGACACACAGTCCACACACCTCCTACTCCAGAAGGGGTAAATTCCTGGCAACTCGGGTTAACCTATTGCGGCTCCTACTAAATTGGTATCAGAGCAGACAGAGTGGACACCGGAAAAATTTCTACCGAAAAATGGAGAAAATCCTCAGCCTGGGTTCCCTGTGCGGATCGCCCCCTCGCATCGCACCAATCTCCGCCTATTGCGGCACTCTCTTCTTCCTTTCTTTGTCTATTCCTCTCAACTGCAGTTGCAGTTGGGTTGGCCGTTGCCTGTTCGTGGTTCCGTACGTATGCGACAATGCGAGCGAAGCACGCTGGTGCATCTTCTTCCCAGCATTCGCAATGTAAGCTTAAGGCCTGAATGTGCTGGGCAATAGCCAAGAAAAAATTAATCACAACGAACGAGAGAGACTAGGGCGAGAGGCGAGACCCGCGACTATGTGCCCAATAATCTTCATTACATCGCTCCCAATTCAGCCGAACATATATCATTTACGTATATATGTGGGCTCCTCTGTCCACGGTCCAGCATAGCAACTGTAGGTAACTCGTCCTCAGCTCGCCCTTACCCCTGCAATCGGCGTGACCAGCTCGACCCGCACCAGCGCACGGGACAGGTGAGCTGCAGAAACAGACCAGATACTGCAGCAGCACGCAGTGTACACGGCTGCAGCAGGAGGCATCTGCGAGCAAGGGTCTTGGCTGCACTCGTCTGCTTACCCATGCTGCTGCTTGACTGTGGTGAGGCCTTGAGTGCTCTGCTCAATATGCACCTGAGCCCACCCTTCCCCGCCCTGCCGTCCCTATGCAGGGACGGCAGCGATGAAGCGCGTGTCGCTTCTGCACCTGCTGATGCTTGCAAGCGCCGCGGGAGGCCTTGTTCAGCGAGGCACAGCCTGCGAGCAGTTACCCGTGGCAATCATCGTGTACGGCAATCCAGTTGTCGTACACGAGCCAGAAATGGCGCAGGTGCTTTTGGCGTCACTTCAGGACCATGTCCAGGGCTTCAACAGTAGCAACAGCAACTGCAACAGCTCCAGTAGCCGCATGGAAGTCGTTTCACGGCAGCCTGAGGACTTGGCCAATCTGCCGACACGCTACCGCACGGCAGCTTACGTGATCCCCTTACAAGGGCCAAGCAAGACCTCATACGCTGTATCCGAGGCTGTCAGCACCGTGCAGATCAATAGCAGCAGCATCTCCGTGCTCACCCGGACTCTGTTATCCCTTCGCAGCTTCGTGTCCGGCGGTGGCAGCCTTGTCCTGCTGGGCAACACAGGCCAGGAGCGCAGCCTGGGGCTCATAGCCAGCGTGCTGGGCCGCCCGCACGGCTGCGAGCCGGCGACAGCCAGGTTCCGGGTCGGCGGGAGAGACAGCTCTGCGGGCATACCTGCTCTGTTGGGCAACCTCCCTGACTTGGTCCTGCCTCTCGGAGGAGCAGGCGGGGAGGGCGGCGGCCTGGGCCTGCTGACCTGCCAGTCCGTCATCAACACCACCAGCAGCAGCGGCACCGCTGTCACTCATCCTGCTGCGGTGGCGTTGTTCTCCGTAGCTGACGGCGTGCCCGCCTCTGTGGGTCCTGCGTTCGTGTGGGCCGCCGGCCGTGGGCGTGTGGTGTGGCTGGGGGCCACCTTCGACCAGCGCACAATGACGGACGACTGGGTCCGAGTGCTGGCCACGGCCGTGAAGGCGCCTACCTCGGCGGACGCCAGCAGAACGCCTCCAGCAGGTGAGGTGGGCTCCCAGCATCCTACATACCGCATGCGCACCGGTGCGACACACACAGCACTCTCCACGCACACAATACCGTGTACAAGCGAGTGATGCATTATTTATAGGCAGTCCATGTGGCACGTTGCGTGTAACCCCTGCGCGTAACCACCCTCGTGGCATGGCGAGCATCATCACTCCACAGGGCTTGGCGGTTGCCATTTGCCAACTACTGCCGCTGCCCGCAGGGTTGTCCACACCACCTCCCAGCCTCTTGCACCAAAGGCCTCCTGTAGCACCGCCCTCGCCGCAGCCCATCCCACCGAGCCCTGTCCTCCCAGCCGCTGTCCCGGCCGTCCAGCAGCAGCCTCAGCCCGCTACCGCCCAGGCGCCTGCGGTCCCCAGCTACCCAAGCCCCGCCCCTCCGCCTCCACCTGCTGCTGGACAGACAGTACCGCCACCGCCATTGTCACGACCGCCACCGCCATCGTCGCAACCGCCACCGCCATCGCCGTCGCCGTCGCCATTCCAGCCCAACACCACGCTGGCATCATTGCCGCCCGGCTTCGACTCCTACTTTGACGAACCACCGACGGCGCCGCCGGCAGGTGAGCGCGGATGGCCATAGCTGCACTGACGGCACGCCTCTGTGTCTTTCCCAGCTATGATACTACTTCCGGACCTACCAGGTATGCTGCTGTGTGTCTTACGGCAGTGGTGTGCCCCCAGTTCCACATGCCCCTCAATCGCTGTCCCAGTGTTGACCTTTCAGCTGAGCCCGGCACGCCCTTACCCGCCATGCGCAGAGCCTGCCTTCCCTCCGGCGCCCCCGGACTTCCCCGCGCCGCCTGACGCCCCAGCCTCCCCGACCCAGCCGCCCTTCCCACCATCGCCCCCACCCGGTGCGTGAGTGAGCCACCACATACAGCATGCAACAGCCAGCCAGTGCACCCACTAGCCAGCACCGCGCACCAGTGCACCACATGTGCACGAGCAACGGGGTTGCCCTCCGCTCCTCTGCACCTTGCTTCCCGCTCCCTATGTACTTCTACTACCTAAACATGCCCCACTGTCTACAACTTATTTCTGCCGTGTCCTTCTTGCCGCATGCGCCTCCGTCGCCCGGCTGCTGCGTGCGCCTGCTGGGCATCAACACCTATCAACTGTGTCGACCTCAGAGAGGTACGTGCTCGCACCCTGCTTCACCCCGAGCCACCCGTATCCCCCGGTCCTTACTGCACAGTCCATGGGCATCGTCACCTGGCCCCCAAAAATATATAATAAAAAAACGAACAAACCTGCTCCCCTGTGGACCCGGTAGACGCGGGGCCTGTGAGGCCACCAGAACACGGCCCGATTGCCCAGCAGTAATAGCGAGCACTCCTTTCCTCGCTGCCAGCAGGTACCACCCTGCTCCCCCTGCTCAATGCGCGCCTGGTGTATGCGCTGCCCACCCTCAGGCCCTGCGTGGACATGCCTGCCGGCCCCGCGCTCAACTGCACCGCCTGGCTGGCGCTGCCCGACATGGACGTGTGCGAGCCGGGCTTCGTGGTGCCCTCCCCGGACGGCACCCGGGACATGAGCGTGCGGGACGAGGTGTGCCCACGAGCCTGCGGGGCGTGCTGGTGAGGCGGGCCACGGACTAAAGTTGTATGTACCGTACCGGTGCGTGCGTTGACCGTTCGCAATCAACAAACCAGGAACCAAACACATGCATGCGGGGCGTGCTGGTGAGGCGAAGTGCGTTGCTTTCTTGCGAGCTGCTGCATGAACGTGGCAGTCCGAGATTCTGGGCGCTCAGGACGCATACATAGGCTGCGACGCTGCCTGGGTGCGTGCAGACTGCGGAGCAAACAGTTACTGGCGGCAGGCTGGCCGGAGATTATGAGGGCTCCGCCGCCTTTCACTTGCTTGCACGCACACGCCCTGCTGCCGTGCCGCTCTGCAGTGCTGACGTGTACGCTGAGTGCCCGGACTGGGCCGCGCTGGGCTACTGCGCGTGGATTTGGGTCATCACCGACCCCGACACCTCCGAGGTCACCACCGTTCCGGGCTCGTGTCAGGACAGCTGCGCTGTGTGCGGGGCGCCTTCGCCTGCTGCAGCCGCACCCGCAACCAGGCGGCGCCGTGGCCGCAGCCTGCTTGGCCGACGTGACAAGAAATCGGCCGGCAGTCAGGAGCCGCAGCTCTCGAACGTCAAGGTCAAGGGCGGAGACAGCTGGAGGGTAAGGCGCGGGCAGGTTCAAACTCAAATTACCGTAATGGTCACGGCCAGCAGGGGCAGGGAAACGTGTGGACGCCGCCGGTGGCAATGGTAGCAGCGATAGTTCGAATGGTGCGCTGTTCAGCGCACACAGGCAGGACGGCTCTCCCCTGCTCTCCCCTGCTGCCTTAGTTGCTGGCTGTTTGTGCACTCAACGGAACCATGACCGGACTACTGTGTACTGGTGCTGAGCCCGTGCTGGATGGATCACCGCGTCCCGCAGGACGACCAGCTCTTCCAGGCGAGTAGCAAGGAACAGCGGCAGAAGATGCAGCAGACGCTGATGCGGCTGACACGATCACAGTACGACGGGACTGGGGCGGCGACGCTAGTCGAGCTGAAGGGCAAGAACGGCCAAGCGGACGAAGACGGCGCCCGCATCGACCAGCAGAAGGCTTTTGGTGTGAAGGCCGCCGATAACGAGAAGGTGACTCCCGCATGCGCGCTGCGAGCTTGCGTCCTGCCAGGGCAAACGGCAAAGCGGTAGTTTCTGCGGGGCTGCCACCTGCTGCGGAAGGGCACGCACAGGCCAGTTGCTTGCTTGGCCGCAAGTTGCAGCCACTCGGTCGCTGCGTTGCTCGACTCATCAGCTGCTGAATACAGCAGGGTAGGGTTTACACAGCGGAAGGCACAGCATGTATTTCCGGATTTGTGTGCGTTGTGCGAGCCGCAGAATCCTGTGAAGTATGCGGCGCTCGACTACCAGACGAAGGTGCCAGGGAGCAAAAGGGAAACCAAGCAGGAGAGCGTGGCCCGCGTGTACGTGCCACTCGGGTACACCGTCCCTCCCGCCGTGGTACGGGGCGGCATGTGGCAGAGCATCTCCACGCAGCGCCCCGTGGCCGTGCTTCCGCCCCTCAAGACGCTGCGCGGCACGAAGGTGAACGGCAAGGAAGTCAAGGCGACGACCTTCACGCCATTTTCCGAGGTGGGTGCCGCAGGCCGCGGGTGGCGTGCAGCCCACCGTACCTGCACTAAACGTGTGGAGCGTGCGTGGTGGTAACGCCGGCAGCTGGACTCGGTCCTTGCGTTGCGCCATACAGCAGGTAACGGCGCTGTCGTGCCCAGCAGTGTGGTCTTCTTGGCACGTCGCAGCTGGTGTAGCCCATCGTTTCTCTCAAACATGCATGCATCCACGGGTAATGCGTGCGCGTGGCCCCCCAACAATCGGATTCCGCCCATGGGAGATCAAGGTGCATTTGGCCGCCCTGCGTGCACGCGCTCTGTCCCCCGAGCTCAACCGCCCGCCGTCGGTGCCCGTCCTTGCCATGTTCGCAGCTCGACCGCAACAGTGAGGGCACCCAATGGACGCTTGCACACGCGAAGGTGGCAAGCGAGGAGCCCGCGGCCCTGAAGGAGGCAGAGGGGGCGAACAGGGGCGGCCGAGGAGGCTCGGGGTCCTCAGCAGGCGAGGTTGACGCCAACTACGCCCTTTTCACGCCCACCGGCGTCTCTTTGTCGAACCCCGAGGCCAATGTTGGAGTTGCAACTTTCAACCCGGGTGCAACAACGGGTGGGAGGAAGGTGAGGCCGCAGACGGGCGCCTGGCAAAGGAGCACCGCCAATTGCCGGTCGCAGCGGAGGCGGGGGCTGATGGCAGGGTCAGACTGCGGCACGGGTGGGGGCGGCGGTGGCGACACTGGTGGCAACGGGGGAAGCGGCGGTGGCGGCAATGACGGCGGGAATGGGGGTAACGGAGACGGCAGGGACTGCAAGATCCGGTGGGTTCGGAACAAGGACGGCAGGCGGGTGAAGCGCAGAGTGTGCACGGGATCGGGCTAAGGTGTATGACCTTTGTAGTTGATCTACGCATGAGAGACTGCCAGTGCGAGTCACACTACAACAGCATATATATGATGCAAGCCCGCATCGCTGGCTCCGTACACTCCATGCTGTAAGGACAACGACCGTATGCTACCGTACATCGGTGCCATCAGTGCTGTTCCACAATAACGCGGTGGTACTGGCGGTGTTTGTCCTTGGAGTGCCCGGACGCTCGGAGGCCATGTCAGGCCATGTACAGCGTGCTGTTGTACATCGGTTGTACCTGCTTGCTATTGTACTACGTGTTGCTCAGTTGATGCTCACGCAACCGGCGCAGTGACGGGCGGAGCTGGGTGTGCGGTAGCCACCGGTGTTGGTGCACGACAGGTGTGTAGCAGGATGCAGTGATGGCAGGTACAACGCATGTTTCAAAGCGAGTTCAAGAGGTCTAGACCGCGATGGCATGTGCG
>VFQN01004633.1_pt1 | contig 17963 bp, 16 predicted proteins | sample 3512371 | NCBI WGS metagenome assembly VFQN01 (sample SAMN10412370, study PRJNA504923) | tailings metagenome | isolation source: Replicate 2 from Balatoc abandoned mine | place: Philippines: Itogon, Benguet | collected 2017-08-28 | reverse complement strand
TCCGGATAGGGATGCGGGCCGGCGGCGGTGCCGATCAGGTAATAGGTGTCCTCGACATTGGTGACCCAATCCCGCAGAGCCTCGTTCATGGCGTCCTTCAGCGTGCCGTGGCCGGCAGTGACCGGGCGCACGTCGGCACCGAGCAGCTTCATGCGGAAGACGTTCGGCGCCTGGCGCTCGACATCGGTCGCGCCCATGTAGACGACGCAGGGGAAGCCGAAACGCGCGGCGACCGTGGCCGAGGCCACGCCGTGCTGGCCGGCACCGGTTTCCGCGATGATGCGCGTCTTGCCCATGCGCTTGGCGAGAAGGATCTGGCCGATACAGTTGTTGATCTTGTGCGAGCCGGTGTGGTTCAGCTCCTCGCGCTTGAAATAGATCTTCGCGCCGCCGAGATGCTGCGTCAGGCGCTCGGCATAATAAAGCGGGCTCGGACGGCCAATATAGTGCGCACCAAGCTCCTTCAGCTCCGCCTGGAAGGCCGGATCGGTCTTGGCCTTGTTCCACTCTTCCTGAAGATCGAGGATCAGAGGCATCAGGGTTTCGGCGACGAAACGACCGCCGAAAATGCCGAAACGGCCGTCCTCGTCCGGACCTTCACGGTACGAATTCAGGTTGGGTGACTGGTTCACTTGCCTCTCCCTGCAACGGTTTCGCGTTCCGCTTCCCGTGCCGCTTCAAAAAATGCATCCATCAGGCCGAGATCCTTGACGCCCGGGGCGCTCTCGACCCCGGAACTGGCGTCGATGCCCGGCGCGCCGGTCAGCCTTATGGCCTCGGCGAGGTTATCCTTGTTCAACCCACCGGAAAGCATGTAATCGACGCTTCCGTCAAGCAAATGCATGAGCGTCCAGTCGAAGGAGACGCCATTGCCGCCAGGAAGCTCCGAGCCCGCCGGCGGCTTCGCATCGAAGAGGAACCGGTCGGCAATGCCGATATAGGGATCGATCTTATTCAGATCGTCCGCCTCGCGCACCGAAAAGGCCTTTATGACAGGCAGGCCGTAGACGGCCTTGACGTTCAGGACGCGCTCCGGGCTTTCGCTGCCGTGCAGCTGAAGGATATCCGGCGAGAGCTGGTCGACGATCTCGTCGAGGGCGTCATTGTCAGCATTGACAGTGACGGCAACGATCTTCACCCGGCCGCGCACCCGATCCGCAAGACGACCGGCGTCGGACGGCTCGATGTTGCGCGGGCTCTTGGGAAAGAAGATGAAGCCGATATGGGTGGCGCCGAGCGCAACGGCCCTGTCGACGGCCTCTTCGGTCTTCAGCCCGCAGATTTTGATGTCGAGTGACGTTTCACGTTTCATGGGCGCAGGGAGTCGCATGAATCACCCGAAGAGTCGAGCCGAAAGACGGCATCCGACCCTCGGGAAACGCCGCCCTTGCGCAGGCTTCGAACGGGCCCATATGGAGGGGGACCCTAGTTTGGAGATCCCCATGCGGCTCATCATTGCCATCCTGCTGCCCTTCCTCGTGTTTTTCACCATCGGGCGGCCGATTGCCGGCATCATCTGCCTCATCCTGCAGATCACGCTGATCGGCTGGCTGCCGGCGGCCATCTGGGCGGTCTATGCGCTGGGGCAGTACAATACGGACAGGAAAATCCGCGAGGCGCTGGCCGATCGCGGCCGCTGACCAGTCCTTCCGGTCAAAACCGCTTCAGCCGAAATCAACCGCATGCAGCAGGCTGCCATTGCGCTTCAGCCAGCGCTTGGCATCCTCGGTCTTCGGGCAGAGCTGCTCGCACAACGCCCAGAAGGCCGGGCTGTGGTTCATTTCCCTAAGATGCGCCACCTCGTGGGCGGCGAGATAATCGATCACGCCAGGCGGCGCCATGGCGATGCGCCAGGAGAAGCTGAGTGCGCCATCCGCCGAGCAGGAGCCCCAGCGGCTGCGGGTATCGCGCAGCGTCAGCGACTTCACGCGTTTGCCGATGCGGCCAGCATGCACGGCGACGAGCCGTTCCAGCTCCAGCCGGGCCTCCTTCTTCAGGAAATCGCAGATACGACGGGGAATGCTCTCCTCCATGCCGCCGACGCGCAGCACCGCTTCATCATCGACAACCAGGGCCTCCGTCAGGCCGCGCAGGCGGCCGGTCGCCTCGATGCGGTGGGAGACGCCGCGGATCATCACGTAGCCGCCGTCCATGAGTTCGTTCGTCGTGCGGAACTTGGCGAGCTTCGTCATCAGCCAGCCCTGGTGCCGATCGAGGAAATCGCGGATCTCGCGCTCGGCAATGCCGCTCGGCACCGTCATGCGCAGTGCCCGCCCGCCCGGCTCGATGCGCAGGGTCAGCCGTGTCGCGCGAAAATCCCGCCTTATGGTGAGCGGCAGGCGCTTGCCGTTGACGTCCATTTCCCGCCGCTCCGGTGGAGGCGGCGTCTTCAGGGCCTTTCTGGGCTTGCGAAGCGAGGAGAACATACTGCCTTTCATAGCCGATTCGGCTGAAACTGGAATGCCCCGACGAAAAACCGGCGCTCAAGGCGCCGGTCTCCATCTCATCCGCTCAGACGAGGTCAGGTCGCCGGAAAGCCCGGAACGTCGCCCTGGCCGTTGGCGCGGCGCTCGCGCATGAAGCGGTCGAATTCTTCCTGATCCTTTGCCCGGCGAAGCTCGCGGACATAGGAGTCGAATTCTTCACGCATCTCGTCGAGCTTGCGGCGTTCCTCGTCGAGGCGGGAGAGCTCGGCATCGCGCCAGTCGTCGAAGGCGACATTGCCGGTAGCGCTACGGAAAGCGGAACCACCGCGGCGGCCGAACTTGCCCCGGCAGGAGGCGAACATGCCATCGACGGTGTCGTTGGCGTCTTTCTTGAAGGATTTCAGACGGTCGCCGAAGATGATGTAGGCGAGCATGGCAAGGCCGAGCGGCCAGAACACCACGAAGCCGAGCACCATCAGGGCGATGGTCGCAGGCGTCCAGTCCGGACGAATGAGCGCTGACTGGTTCATGTGCAATCTTCCTCACGATCGACGGAAACCACCTCGGTTTCCGGTGAATCCGATGTGGTTAGACCGCCCACCGCATTCAAGACGATGCCCTGTGAATTCGGGCAAGCGCCTGAAAGAGGACTGAAAAATCAGGCGCCGCCGCTGGCCTTGCCACCCTTGATGACGCGCGGCACGGCCGGCTTCACCTTTGCGCTGCGGGCATGTTCGGCAATGAAGGAGAGGATGCGCGGAGCAATCTCCCGGCGGAAACGCGAACCGTTGAAGACGCCGTAGTGGCCGACATCCGGCTGCATGTAGTGCATGCGCATGTCATCGGGAATGTTGGTGCAGATCGTCTGCGCCGCCTTCGTCTGGCCGACGCCCGAGATATCGTCGTTCTCGCCCTCGACGGTGAGCAGCGCCACCTTGCGGATCGCCGTCGTGTCGACAGGACGCCCGCGGTGCATCATCTCACCCTTCGGCAGCGCGTGTTTCATGAACACGGTCTCGACCGTCTGGAGGTAGAATTCGGCGGTGAGATCCATGACGGCAAGATATTCGTCGTAGAAGTCACGATGCTTTTCCGCCGCGTCGCCGTCGTTCTTCACGAGGTGGGCGAAGAATTCCTTGTGGGCGATGACATGGCGGTCGAGGTTCATCGACATGAAGCCCGACAATTGCAGGAAGCCCGGATAGACCATGCGCATGAAGCCGGGCTGCGGCCACGGAACGGGCATGATGACATTGTCGCGGAACCATTCGATCGGCTTTTCTTCCGCCAGCTTGTTGACGGCGGTCGGGTTGATGCGCGTGTCGATCGGCCCGCCCATCAGCGTCATGGTGGAGGGCGACAGCGGGTCGTTGTCGGCTTCCATGACCGCAACGGCCGCCAGCACCGGCACTGCCGGCTGGCAGACGGCAACGACATGGGTATCCGGCCCCAGCGCATGCAGCATCTGGATGACGTAGTCGATATAGTCGTCGAGATCGAAACCGCCGTCCGACAGCGGCACCATGCGCGCATCCACCCAGTCGGTGATGTGGACCTCCGCATGCGGCAGCAGCGCCTCGACCGTACCGCGCAGCAGCGTCGCATAGTGGCCCGACATCGGCGCGACGATCAGGACCTTCGGGTCCTTGCGATGACCGGCCGGCAAACAGCGCTCGAAATGGATGAGATTGCAGAACGGGCGCTGCCAGACGATCTTTTCGTGCACGGAAACGCTCTGGCCGTCGATGAGCGTGGTGGGAAGATCGAATTCAGGCTTGCCGTAGCGCCGGGTGGTGCGCTCGAGAACCTCGAAGCCGGCAGCCATGGTGCGGCCGAAATAGGTATGGGAAACCGGATTGAGCGGGTTGCGGAAGGCGATGCGCATCTGGTCCGCCACAGCGCGCCAGGGCGCCATCACCGCATGGTTGAGTTCGTAGAGCTGATAATACATCGGACGCGATACCCCATTCTGGGTGCGGGGCTGAGCGCCCTCTGCACCGTGTCACCCCGGTTTCCGCAGATGCGAAAAGACTAACATGTTTTCGCTGCGTGGCAACACGCCGCACGGACATCCTAAACCTGTGAACCTTTCGCGGGCATGAACGGATTTCAGGCTTTTCATCGCGTTTTCGACGTTCCGCCGGCCTTTTTCAGCCCGCCACACGCACAATCGCCTTGATCAGGCCCGATTTTTCGGTCGCCCACCGAGAAAGGTCGACCGGGACATGTGCAAGCGTGGTGCGATGGGTCACCAGCGCCTCGACCGGCACGCGACCGGTGCGGATGCTCTCCATTACATGCTCGAAATCGACACGTGTGGCATTGCGGCTGCTGATCAGCATCATTTCGCGCTTGTGAAACTCCGGGTCGGAAAAACGGATCTCTTCCTTCACCACGGAAACCAGCACGAGCGCACCGCCATGGGCGACATGGTGGAAGGCAGCCTCCATGGATTTCGCATAACCCGTCGCATCGAAGACGACATCGAAGCCTTCACCGCCTGTGGCCGCGAGCACCGCGGCCGCCGCATCGGAGCCGGCAAGGATGCCCTTCACCAGGCCAAAACGCTCCGCCGCCATGGCAAGCCGCTCGGTCGAAGTATCCATCAAGGTGACGTCATGACCGGCAATACGCGAGAAGAGCGCCGTACCGAGCCCGATCGGGCCGGCGCCGATGACAAGGGCGCGCGAACCGGCGGGCGCCAGGGACCGGCGCACCGCATGGGCACCGATCGCCAGGAATTCCACGGTCGCCGCCGCCTCCAGCGAGAGGCCGTCGGCCGGATAGAGGTTGTCCGCCGGCAGCAGGATCTCCTCGCAGAAGGCGCCGTCGGTATGCACGCCGAGCACGCGGATCGCCGTGCAGCAGTTCGGTTTGCCTTGCCGGCAGGCCACGCAGGTGCCGCAGGAAAGGTAGGGATTCACGACGACGGATGCACCGGCAACAAGCTGGCTCGTGCCCGGATCGAGGACGGTGGCCGAGACCTCGTGGCCCATCACCCGGGGATAGTCGAGGAACGGGTGCTTGCCCTCGAAGATATGATAATCGGTGCCGCAAATGCCGACATGGTTGACGGCGACGCGCACCCAGCCCTCCGGCAGGTCGGCGGGGCTCTCACGCTGGACCGCTTCGAGTCGACCGGGTTCCACACAGACGACGGCTTTCATCTCAACGGCTTCCGCGACGGCGCAGCTGGTCGAAATAGACGATGACGATGATGAGGAGCCCCGTGATGATGCGCTGCCAGAAGGAGTTGATGTTGAGGAGGTTCGCGCCGTTGTTGATGGTTGCGAGGATGAAGGCGCCGAGCAGCGGCCCGTGCACCGAGCCGACCGCGCCGAAGAGGCTGGTTCCGCCGATCACCGACGAGGCGATCGCCTGCAGCTCCCAGCCTTCCGCCTGCGTGGCATTGCCGATGCCGATGCGCGAGGCAAGCAGCAGGCCGACAAAGGCGGCGCAGGTCGCCGACAGGATATAGGCGAGGTAGATGGTGCGGTTGACATTGACGCCGGAAAGGCGCGCCGCCTCGCTGTTCGAGCCGACCGCGAAGAGATAACGGCCCCAGCGCGAGAGATGCAGGAAGACGAAGGCGGGGATGGCCACCAGGATGACCATCCAGAACAGGCTCGGCACGCCGAGGAAATCGGCGCGGGAGAAATTCGTGAAACCCTCGTGGCTGATCGAGATCGTCGAGCCGTTGGTGATGAGCAGGCCGATGCCGCGCAGCGAGGTCAGCGTCGCCAGCGTGATGATGAAGGGCGGCAGGCCCATGCGCACGATGCCGAAGCCGTGGAAGGCGCCAATGGCGACGCCGATCAGCAACGTCAGGATGATCGACAGCCAGAGCGGCACGCCGGCCTGCAGCAGCCAGGCGACGATGACGCTGGTGAAGCCGACGATGGCCCCGACCGAGAGGTCGATACCGGCGGTGATGATGACGAAGGTCTGGCCGACTGCCAGGATTGCCGTCATCGCCCCCTGGCGCAGCAGGTTGCTGATGTTGTTCGGTGTCCAGAAGGCATTGGTCGAAAGGCCGAGCAGCAGCCAGAGGAACAGCAGCAGCCCGAGAAGGGTCAGGCCGAGCAGGATGTTCGTGCCCTTCCTGGGGGCCGGTGCGCTTTCCGTCGTCGTTTCCACGCTCATGTTCTTCTCCCTTTTTTCGCGCGGCGATTCAGATGCCGATGGCCTGGGTCAGGACGTCCTCATGGGTGGCCGCCCGGTGGTCGTGGCTGGCGACGAGCCGGCCGCCCCTGAAGACATGCAGCCGGTCGGAAAGTTCATAGACTTCCGGCAAGTAGGACGAGATGAGGATGATGCCGGCGCCCTGCTTCAGGAGTTCGCCGAACAGGCGGTAGATTTCCGCCTTGGTGCCGACATCGACGCCGACGGTCGGCTCGTCGAAGATGAACAGCCGCGCACCGTGGCTCAACCACTTGCCGATGACGATCTTCTGCTGGTTGCCGCCGGACATGGCGGAAGCGAGCACGTGGCGCGACGGCGTCTTGATACGCAAATCGCGGATCTGGCGGTCGGCATTCGCGGCCTCGTCGCCGCGGCGTATCGTCAGGCCCGAGCTCAGCTTCCTGAAGACCGGCAGGTTGATGTTGAGGCCGATCGGCAGGTTGAGGCAGAGACCCTGGTCGCGCCGGCTTTCCGGGGCAAGCGCGATGCCGAGGTCCATCGCCTGGCGCTCGTTGCGGATATCGACCTTCGCGCCGTCCCAGAAGATCTCGCCGGCCGAGACCGGCTGGCGACCATAGAGGCCGAGGGCAAACTCGCTGCGGCCGGCACCGATGAGGCCGTAGAGGCCGACGATCTCGCCGGCGCGCACGGAAAGCGACACATCGCTGAAACCCGGGCCGGACAGTCCACGCGTCTCGACGATGACCTTGCCGGCCGGTACCTTTTCCTTGTGGTAGATCTGTTCGATCGAGCGGTTGATCATCAGCGCGATCAGCTCGTTCTCATTGGTCTCGCCGATCAGGCGCGTGCCGGCATGGGTGCCGTCGCGCAGCACCGAGACGCGGTCGGCCAGCTCGAAGACCTCCTCCATGCGGTGGCTGATATAGACGATCGTCACGCCCTGGTCGCGTAGCCGGCGAATGAGACGGAAGAGCTGGGCGGATTCCTGGCGCGTCAGATAGGCGGTCGGTTCGTCGAAGATGAGGAAGCGGATGCCGCGCATGGCCGCCTTGGCGGTGGCGACCAGCTGCTGCTGGCCGATGGTGAGGCTGCCGAGGAGCGCGCCGGCGGGAAGCTGGAAGCCGAGATCGTCGAGCACCGCCTGAGCCGCACGCTCCATGGCCGCCTTGCGCATCAGGCCGTAGCGGTTCATCTCGTCGCCGAGAAACATGTTGGCCGCCACCGAAAGATGCGGGCAGAGCACGACCTCCTGGTGCACGGCATTGATGCCACGGGAGATCGCCTCGTTCGGGGTCGCCAGCTGCACGGGCTTGCCACACCAGAAGACGTCACCCGCCGTGCGGCGGATGACGCCGGTCAGGAGCTTGATGAGGGTGGACTTACCGGCGCCGTTTTCGCCGACGATGGCGTGAATCTCGCCGGCCAGAAACGCGATCGTCGCCGGTTTCAGCGCTTCCACGAGGCCGTATTTCTTCTGCAGTCCACGCAATTCGAGGATGGGTGCGCCGCGCGGCACCGCTTCGGATTCGGCGAGCTTCGCCTCGTCTTCATGCCGATGGCTGAGCTCTTCCAGGCTGCTCATCGCTGTCTCCTCCTGACTGCGTGGAAAGCGTCCCGCCCGGATCCTGCGGCCCGGGCGGGCAGATCGTCAAATGCTTTGCGGCAAGCGATCAGATCTTCGGGTTGAGCAGGGCGTCGATCTTCGGATCGGCCATGTTCTCCTTGGTCACGAGGTTTGCGCCGGTATCGACGAAGGCTTCGACCTTCTCGCCCTTGGAAACGGCAAGCGCCGTCTTCACCCCGTCATAGCCCATGCGGTAGGGATCCTGCACGACGAGGCCGGCAAGCACGCCTTCCTTGAGGAAACCGACAGTCTTTTCATCGCTGTCGAAGCCGATGACCTTGATCTTCTCGCCGAGCTTGTTTTCCGCGATCGCCTGACCGACGCCCTGCGCCATGATGAGGTTGGAGGCGAAGACGCCGACGAGGTTCGGGTTCGCGGTGATGAGGTCGGTCATCATGTTGAGGCCGGTCGTGGCCTGACCGTCCGCATATTTGTCCGCCACCACGGTCAGACCCGGATATTTCGTCTTGATCTGGTCGAGGAAGCCTTCGCGGCGCTGGTCGAGCGAACCGACGCCCGGCAGGCTGGTGATGATGGCGATCTCGCCTTCTTCCTTGCCGGTGGCAGCCTTGATCGCCGCGGCAAGCCCGTCTGCGGCGATGCGGCCACCCTGGACGTTGTCCGTCGTCAGGAACGAGGTGAAGGCCTTGGAATCGGCGCCCGAATCGATGCCGATGATCGGCACCGCCTTGGCCGCCTCGTCGACCGGCTTGCCGAGTGCCTTGAATTCCGTCGGCGAGATGACGACGGCGGCCGGCCCGCCGGCCACGGCGTTTTCGAGGATGCTGATCTGCCCGTTGATATCGGATTCCGACTGCGCGCCGAGTTCCGGCACGTTGACGCCGAGGTCCTTGCCAGCCGCGCGCGCGCCGGCAAGCACGATCTGCCAGTAGAAGGACGTCGTGTCCTTGACGATGATCGGAATGGTGACATCCTGCGCGAAGGACGCGGCAGGGCTCATGGTGGCGAGGACTGCGGCACCCGCGAGCGCCGTGAAGGCGCGGCGAGACAGAAGCGATCTTACAATGCTCATCAGGTTTCTCCTCTCAAATGCTTCCCGTTCCTGTTGGGATCGTGTCGCGGGAAGCGAACAACTCGATCTTTTATCGATAAAAAACATTTTGTAGTCAGGCTACACCCGTCTGCCTTTGCTGGCAAGCGAAGGACGTTTCACCAGAATGCTGCTCTCGACAATGCTCCAGTCCATGCCATCCGTCCTCCCAAACGGTGGCCGCCGGGCGGCTAGGCCTGAAAAATCTCGTGCGGGTGCACGACACCCTTCTTCAGAATGATATTGCCATAGAGACGGAACTCCGTCGTGGCGACGATATAGGCCGCCTTCTTCGCCATCTCGTAGAAAGCGAAACGCTCGACCGCATGCACCTTGAAATCACCAGCCAGCCGATGGACGAGATCCTGAAAGGTCGCGCAGACCTCAGGCACCGCGTCGGGATCGCCGACCACCTCCATGCGCCAGGCGGCCTCCGGCACGAAGGTATCGAGCGGCATATGCGCGAGAATGGCTTCCGTGATCGACACGGCATCGACCCCATCCGCCCGGATGACCTTCGGGCCGAGGAAACTCGACGGGAAATTGGCGTCGGCGATGACGATGTCGTCGCCGTGGCCCATGGTCCGGATGGCGTGCAGCAGATCCGGCCCGAGCAACGGATGAATGCCCTTCAACATGCCCTAGCGATCCTCCCAGATCGAAACCCAGATCAAAATCATTGCCGGACGGCGTTTTCCCCGAGTTCCGGCGCAACCACTATATGCGGCTCGAAAGCCGGGTAAATCTCTTTCGGCAGATCCATGCGCGCAAGCGCCATGTTGCGTCGCAGGCTCTGCGGTTTTGCCGTGCCGATCAGCACCGAGGCAACGGCCGGATGATTGAGCGGAAACTGGAGCGCGGGCGCAGCGAGCGGCACGCCGCCTTGCTGCGCGATCGCCATCATCGCACCAACCTTGGCCGCGATATCCGGCGTTGCCGGCATGTAGTCGAAATGCGCGCCGTCCACCGGCCCCGTCGCCAGAATGCCGGAATTGAAGACGCCGCCCACCACCAGGGACGTGCCCTTCTTCTCGCACAGCGGCAGCAGGTCCGCGGCCGCCGAACGGTCGAGCAGCGTATAGCGGCCGGCCAGCAGGATGCAGTCGAGATCGGCCTTCGCAAGCACATCGAGGCAGACCGGCACCTCGTTGACGCCAAGCCCATAGGCTTTGATCACGCCTGACGCCTTCAGTTCCTCCAGGGCTTTCAGACCCGTCTCGAGCAGCTGGCGCAGATGGAACGCGTTGCGCTCGGCGCCGTGTGTATAGACGCCGATATCGTGCACATAGAGGATATCGATGCGGTTCAGCCCGAGGCGGGCATGGCTGAGTTCGACGGACCGCATGATGCCGTCGTAGCTGTAGTCGTAGCGCACGTCGAAAGGCAGCGGATCGACGTATCCGTAGCTCGGCACCTTGTCGTCGGCGACGGGAACCATGACGCGGCCGACCTTGCTGGACAGAACCCAGCTGCCGCTCGGCTTGTCGCGCAGGAAATCGCCGGTGCGGCGCTCCGCAAGGCCGAAACCGTACCAGGGCGCAGTATCGAAGTAACGCAGCCCCTCGTCCCAGGCCGCCTCCAGCGTTTCCATCGCCGCATCGCGCGGGCACGCCCGGTAGAGACCGCCAAGCGCTGCGGTGCCGAAACTGAATTCGGTCACAGCCAGGCCTGTCCTGCCGATGGTACGCGTTTTCATCGAACCTCCCGTCGGCGTCCTCTCGCCGTCATTTGTCTTTTATCGACAATAGACAGATTGCCGTCAATGGGTAATATGCAAGAAGGAGGAAACGGGAGGATGACGGCACCGGCATGCCAAGCGGCCGGCGTCTGGCCTTTCGCCCGGGCAGTCAGTAAGGGACGCAACAGCAGACCACAGAACCGGCGGCACCCATGGCCAAACAGAACACCGTCTTCAAAGATGCCTTCAATCGCTGCCTGAAACTCCTGGAGCAGACGCCAAACCTGCCCTCGGAGCCGGAACTCGGCGCCACGCTCGGCGTCAGCCGCACGACCGTCCGCGCGATCCTCACCCGGCTGGAGGAGGCCGGTCTGCTGACCTGGGAGAAGCGGCGCAAGATCGTGCTGCGCAAGCCGGTCGCTGCAGATTATTTTCCGACCGAGGAAACGGATTCGCTTTCCGAGATCATCGAGCGCAGCTTCATGCGCCGCATTCTCGCCGGCGGTGCCGAGCCGGGCATGCAGATCAACGAACTGGAGCTTGCCCGCGAGATCGGAATCGGCACGACGAGCGTACGCGAATTCCTTATCCGCTTCAGCCGGTTCGGCCTGATCGAGAAGCGGCCGAACAGCCATTGGGTGCTGAAGGGCTTCACACGGGACTTCGCGCTCGAATTGACGGAAGTGCGCGAGATGTTCGAGCTGCGCTCGGCCAACGCCTTCGCCCGCCTTCCGGAGGATCATCCAGCCTGGCAGGAACTCGACACGATCGAGGCGATGCACCATGCCATCCTGGCCGATATCGAAAACCGCTACCTCGATTTCTCCGAACTCGACGAGCGCTTCCACCTCCTCGTGCACCGGGCCTCGAAGAACCGCTTCATCGTCGATTTCTACGACGTCATCGCGATCGTCTTCCACTATCACTACCAGTGGAACAAGACGAATGCCCGCGAGCGCAATGCAAGGGCGCTGGAAGAGCACCTTGCCTATATCGCGGCGCTGCGTTCACGCGATCCGATCGAGATCGAGCTGGCCTGCCGGCAGCACCTGAAATCCGCACGCGAAACACTTTTGCAATCGATCAACTGACGAGGACGGCATGGGCACACCCATCCTGCAATTCGGAACCAGCCGCTTCCTGCAGGCGCATGCGGACCTTTTCATCGACGAGGCGCTGAAAAGGGGCGAGGCCCTCGGTCGCATCATGGTCATCCAGACCACGGGCGCCCCGGAACGGGCGGGACGCCTTGCGGCGCTCGCAGCGCCAGGCGGCTATCCGGTGATCATCCGCGGGCGGAAGGACGGGCACGAGGTCAACCGCGAGCAGCGGATCACCAGCGTCGCGCGCACGCTTTCGGCGGCGAACGACTGGGAGACGGTAAGGAAGATCTTTTGCGACGAGGCCGAGGTCGTGCTCTCCAATACCGGGGACACCGGTTACACGGTAGGGCCAGACGATCTCGCCGGCCCTGTCCCGGCTTCCTTTCCCGGCAAGCTGCTGGCGCTTCTCCACGACCGTTTCGCGGCGAACCGGCGCGAGCTGACCCTCCTGCCCTGCGAGCTCGTTTCGCGGAACGGCGATGTGCTGAAGCGGCTTGTCCTCGACCTGCAGGGCGATCGTTACCCGGAGTCCGATTTTCGCAACTGGCTGTCCGAAAGCGTGATCTGGGGCAATACGCTGGTCGACCGCATCGTTTCCGAACCGCTGGAACCGGCCGGGGCCATCGCGGAGCCCTACGCGCTCTGGGCGATCGAGACCCAGCCGGGCCTGACGGTGCCGTGCAGACATGCGGACATCCGCCTTGTCGACGACCTGACACCCTACGAGAAGCTCAAGCTGCACATCCTCAATCTCGGCCATACGGTGCTGGCGGACATCTGGCTGGCGGAGAAAAGGCCGAAGGAGGAAACAGTCAAAGCCATCCTGGCCGACGCCGACGTCCGGCGCAGGCTTCTGGCGATCTACCACGACGAGGTGGTACCCGGCTTTGCCGACAGGGGACTCGGCCGAGAGGCGGAAGCCTACGTCGCAGCGACCCTGGAGCGCTTCGACAATCCCTTCCTCGAGCACCGCCTCAGCGATATCGCCAACCACCATGCGGAGAAGCGCGTTCGCCGCATCGGCGATTTCCTAGCCTGGGCACCGGGTGTACCGATGCCAAGGCTGGCTGCAATTGCCGGTGGTCAGTAGCCACCGCCGCGCTTTTCCGTTTCCTCTTCGCCAAGGAAGCTGCGGCGCAGGGTCTCGACAGCCGATACAAGGCAATTGACGTCGGTGCCGATCGCCATGAAATCCGCACCGAGATCACGGTAGACCGCTGCCTGCGGCAGCGACACGGTCATGATGCCGCGCGCCTTGCCGTGGGCCTTCGTGCGCGCGAAGATATGGGTGATCGCCGCAAGCACTTCCGGCGCGCCGGGATTGCCGAGAAGCCCCATGTCCGCGGCCAGGTCCGAAGGGCCGATGAAGACACCGTCGACGCCCTCCACCGCCGCGATTTCATCGATCGCGGCCAGGCCAGCCCGGCTTTCGACCTGCACGATGAGGCAGATCTCGTCATTGGCGGTCTTCAGATAGTCCGCCGTGCGGTTGAAGTCGCTTGCACGGCCGAGACCGGCACCGACACCGCGAATGCCGTGCGGCGGATAGCGCACGGCGCGCACCAGCGCCTCCGCCTCCGCTGCCGATTCGACCATCGGAATGAGAAAGGTCTGCGCGCCCTGGTCGAGCAGCTGCTTCAGCATCCACGCCTCGCCCATCGGCGGGCGGACCATGGCGTGGGTCGGAGAGCGACGCAACGCACCGACCTGTGCGCTGATCAGCGGCATGTCGTTCGGCCCGTGCTCGCCGTCGATCAGCAGCCAGTCATAACCGCTGCCGGACAGGATTTCCGCCGCATAGGCACTGCCGAGCGCCGCCCACAGGCCGAGCTGGAACCGGCCTTCGCGGAGTGCGGCCTTGAAGGTGTTTTTCGGTGCTGCCACGATTTTCCCTCTCAAAACAAAACCGGCCGGACGATGCCGGCCGGATTCTTGCTACTGTCCGATCTCAGGCGATGCCGCCGAGGCAGACATACTTGATCTCGGTGAACTCCTCGATGCCGTATCTCGAACCCTCGCGGCCGAGGCCGGAAAGCTTGACGCCGCCGAATGGCGCTTCCGCCGTCGAGATCAGGCCGGTATTGACGCCGACCATGCCATATTCCAGCGCCTCGGCGACACGGAAGACACGCGACAGCTCCTTGGCGTAGAAGTAGGAAGCAAGGCCGAACTCCGTGTCATTTGCCTGGGCGATGACGTCATCCTCGTCCGTAAAGCGGAAGAGCGGAGCGACGGGGCCGAAGGTCTCCTCGCGGGCGACGGCCATGTCGGGCGTCACGTTGGCAATGACGGTCGCCTCGTAGAATGTGCCGCCGAGTGCATGGCGCTTGCCGCCCTGCACCACGCGGCCGCCCTTCTTCACCGCATCGGAAACATGCTCCTCGACCTTTTCGAGCGCTGCCTGGTCGATCAGCGGGCCGAGCACGACGCCGTCGTCGAACCCATTGCCGGTCTTCAGCTTGCCGACCGCGGCGGCGAGCTTCTCGGAGAAGGCGTCATAGACGGCATCCTGCACATAGATACGGTTGGCGCAGACGCAAGTCTGGCCATTGTTGCGGAATTTCGCGATCAACGCGCCTTCGACGGCCGCATCGAGGTCGGCGTCATCGAAAACGATGAAGGGGGCGTTGCCGCCAAGTTCCAGGCCGAGCTTCTTGATGGTCGGGGCGCATTGCTTATAAAGCTCGGCGCCGATTTCCGTGGAACCGGTGAAGGTGAGCTTGCGCACGGTCGGGTTGGCCGTCAGCTCCGCACCGATCTCACGGGCGGAGCCGGTGATGACCGAGAAGAGGCCCGCGGGAAGGCCGGCCCGTTCGGCGAGGATGGCGATGGCGATGGCCGAAAAGGGGGTCTGCGAAGCAGGTTTCAGCACCATGGCGCAGCCGGCGGCGAATGCGGGGCCGGCCTTGCGGGTGATCATGGCGTTCGGGAAGTTCCACGGCGTGATGGCCGCGACGACCCCGATCGGCTGCTTCATCACGAGGATGCGCTTGTCCTTCTGGTGGCCGGGCACGATATCGCCGTAAAGGCGGCGGGCTTCTTCGGCGAACCATTCGACGAAGCTTGCACCATAGACGATTTCACCGGTCGCCTCGGCGAGCGGCTTGCCCTGTTCCATCGTCAGGATGCGGCCGAGATCGTCCTTGTTCTCGATCATCAGCTCGAACCACTTGCGCAGCACGGCCGAGCGCTCCTTGGCGGTGCGCGCGGCCCAGCCCTTCTGGGCGGCGGCCGCGGCGTCGATCGCCTCCTTCGTCTCCTTAGCGCCGAGCTTCGGTACATAGCCGACCAGCTCGCCCGTTGCCGGGTTCTTCACAGCAATGCCGCTGCCGTCTGCCTCGATCCAGCGGGTGCCAACGAGGGCTGCCTGACGCAGCAAGCTCGGGTCTTTGAGGCTCATCGGATATCTCCCATTTCGCGATGCCGTTTCTCACATGTCGGAAGGGTTATATTGCCTCCCCCACCGGTTCGACAATGCGACAGAGACGCGATTTTACCGCTTCGCGCGACGCACCGCCGGGTCTAAGGTCGGCCGGCAGAACTGACATTCGAGGCTTGCAATGACCCATCACACCGGCCGCACTGCGGACCACGCCATCGACCCCATCTATCTCGACCGCTGGTCGCCCCGCGCCTTTACCGGCGAGGCGATGCCGCAGGAAACACTGCTGTCGCTGTTCGAGGCGGCGCGCTGGGCGCCCTCTGCGGCCAACGGCCAGCCCTGGCGCTTCGTCTACGGCCACCGCGGCACCGAGGCTTTCGAGCGCATCTACAACACGCTGGACGAGGGCAACCGCCGCTGGGCGGACAAGGCTGCCGTGCTCGCCGTGATCATCTCGCAGACCCACCGGGCAAACGCCGCCGGCGAAATGCGCCCGGCCTATACGCACGCCTTCGACACGGGTGCCGCCTGGGCCTATCTCGCCCTCGAGGCGACGCGCGCCGGCTACCATTCCCATGGCATGGGGGGTATCGACCGCGAGAAGGCAAGAGAAGTCCTCGGCGTACCCGAGAATTTTCGCGTCGAGGCGGCAGTGGCGATCGGCAAAATCGCGCCGAAGGAGACACTGCCGGAGGACCTCATGAAACGCGAGGTACCGAGCGGGCGCAAGAAGGTGGAAGAGTTCGTCTCCGAGGGGCAATTCGCGCTCTGAGGCGGCTTGCCCTGTGCCACCAACCTCGGGCCAAGGCCCGAGGATCTACCGTCGCGGTTGAAGCGTGGATGGCCGGATCAGGATGACCGTGGCGCAGGAGGGGCAATATCTTTTCGATAGAAGAAAGCCGCCTTTCGGCGGCTCTCTTGCTTAGATATCGAGATTGGCAACGCTGAGGGCGTTTTCCTGGATGAAGTCACGGCGTGGCTCCACCTCGTCGCCCATCAGGCGGGCGAAGAGACCATCGGCATCCGTCGCGTCCGTCACCTTCACCTGCAGCAGCGAGCGGACGTTCGGATCGAGCGTCGTTTCCCAGAGCTGCTCGGCATTCATCTCGCCAAGGCCCTTGTAGCGCTGCATGGAAAGGCCTTTGCGGCCAGCAGCGAAGACGGCGTCGAGCAGCGCGCGCGGACCGGAAATCTCGACCTGGCCGTCCTTGCGGCGCAGTGCCGGCGGCACGGCATAGATCTCGTGGAAGCGGGCGGACAGCTGGTCGATATGGCGGGCATCGGCCGAGCCGATCAGCGCCATGTCGATATGGGCGAATTCCTTGACGCCGCGCACCATGCGCTCGAAACGCAAGCCACCATCGGTGGCGACGGATCCGGTCCAGCCGCGCTCCGTCTCTTCCGCGATGAGATCGAGCCGGCGGGCGACGTCTTCCGCCTTGGCGGCGTAGGCCTCGCGGTCGTGGCTGAGTTCGAGGTTCAGCGCACCGGCAATGGCCGCCTGCTCGATGATCGCGCGATTGTAGCGCGAATGCAGGCCGTCGAGCAGCGTGCGCAGGCGCAGCGCATCCTGGATCAGTTCCAGGATGTCCTGGCCGGCACGCACTTCGCCAGAGCTCAGTTCCAGCGCCGCGTCGTCGAGGCCGGCGGTGACGAGATAGTCTTCCAGCGCCTTCTCGTTCTTCAGGTACTGGCTCGATTTGCCGCGCGCCACCTTATAGAGCGGGGGCTGGGCGATGTAGAGGTGACCACGCTCGATCAGCTCCGGCATCTGCCGGAAGAAGAAGGTCAATAGCAGGGTACGGATATGCGCGCCATCGACGTCTGCGTCCGTCATGATGATGATCTTGTGGTAGCGCAGCTTGTCGGCGTTGAACTCGTCCTTGCCGATCGAGGTGCCAAGCGCGGTGATCAACGTACCGATTTCCTGGCTGGACAGCATCTTGTCGAAGCGCGCGCGCTCGACATTGAGAATCTTTCCGCGCAACGGAAGGATCGCCTGGTTCTCGCGCGAACGCCCCTGTTTGGCCGACCCACCGGCCGAATCGCCCTCGACGAGAAAGACTTCGGACTTGGCCGGGTCGCGCTCGGAGCAGTCGGCGAGCTTTCCAGGCAGCGACGAGATGTCGAGGGCGCCCTTGCGCCGCGTCAGCTCGCGCGCCTTGCGCGCGGCCTCGCGGGCGGCGGCGGCCTCGACCACCTTGCCGACAAGCGTCTTGGCATCGGCAGGATGCTCCTCGAACCAGGTGGAAAGCGCCTCGTTGACGAGGTTTTCCACGGCCGGCCGAACTTCGGAGGAAACCAGTTTGTCCTTGGTCTGCGAGGAGAATTTCGGATCGGGAACCTTGACCGACAGAACCGCCGTTAGGCCTTCTCGGCAGTCCTCACCCTGCAGCGTCACCTTCTCCTTCTTGGTGATGCCGGATGTATCGGCATAGGAAACGACCTGGCGGGTCAGCGCGCCGCGGAAGCCCGCCATGTGCGTGCCGCCGTCGCGCTGGGGAATGTTGTTGGTGAAGCAGAGCACGTTCTCGTGGTAGCTGTCGTTCCACCACA
>VFQN01004632.1_pt1 | contig 17975 bp, 18 predicted proteins | sample 3512371 | NCBI WGS metagenome assembly VFQN01 (sample SAMN10412370, study PRJNA504923) | tailings metagenome | isolation source: Replicate 2 from Balatoc abandoned mine | place: Philippines: Itogon, Benguet | collected 2017-08-28 | reverse complement strand
GCGAAGCCGCCGCTGTCGCCCGCGTGCAGTGGCCCCGGCCCCGCCCCGCCCCCCGACCCCCCCGAGGCCGTTGACGCGGACAGCGGCAGCGCCCCCGACAGCGGCACCCGTGACTGCAGGGATGCCAGGGACGCCAGCCAGCGCCCCACAGCCAGGGTGGTGGGGGTGGTGGCAGCCGCCCCCGCCCCCGACTCGGCCTCCACGGCCTCACCCGCGGCAGCAGATGCGGCGCGCGGCGCCTCCTCCTTCCCTTTCCCCTCCCCCTCCCCCTCAACCTCCTCCAGGGTGGTGTCCTCCTCCTCGTATTCCTCCTCATCCTCATCCTCCGACAAGATGCCCTTTCCAAACCACGACTGCAGCAGCTGCCTCCGCACGCCCTCCCACGACGGCTGCCGCCCGCACCCCTCCGCGTCCTCCGTCCCCGCATCCGCCAGCGTCCCCTCGCCCTCCGCCCCCTCCTCCCCGCCCTCCTCTGCCACCTCGGCGGCAAAGGCCAGCGCCCGCAGCGCCGCGTCCCGCTCCATCAGCGGGTCGGACGCCTGGCGCTGCAGCAGCAGCCGCGGCACAGACACCGCCGCAGCGCCGGCGCCCAGCGCCCAGCCACCCGCAGCGCCCGCACCGTCACCGCTGCCGTGCATGTCCGGCAACGCCGCGGGCGCCGGGAGGCCCGTGCTCGCCTCCGACAGCCCCTCCCCCTGCTCCATGGACGCACAGCCCGAGGGCGCGGGGCTGGCCGCGAAGCCCGTGAAGCCCGCGAAGCCGCCAAACACCGCCGCGCCGGGGGAGGCGGATCCGGCTCCGGGGACGTCCATGGAGGCCAGCCGCGCCACGCGGGATGTGGCCACCGGGGCGAGTGCGGGGGGCCTGGGGGGCATGCTGCCGGCAACGGATGCGTCTGGTGCCGGCTGGTCCCCCGCAGGCCCGGCCGTGTGCGCCGCAGCCCCCGGGGTCGGCTGCGTGGAGCCGGGGGTGGCGGAGGCAGAGGCGGAGGCGGAGGCGGAGGATGGTGTGGTTTTTTCGCCGCCCTTGGCCCCTCCGCCCAGGCGGCTGAAGCGTGAGGTGGGGGCGCCGTGCGCGGGCCGCGGCGAGGGCACCACCAGGGAGGGGGGTGGTCGGGTGCGGCTGCTGAAGGAGCCGGGGGCAGGGGCGGCCGCGCCGTCAGCGCCCGAGCCAGGGGCCTCTGCAGGGCAGCAGGGCGGCATAGGCAGTCCCAAGCGTTAGTGTGCATAAAGGGTTAGGCCAGGTGCACCTGGACAAGACGTGACCCAAATGCCGGCAAGCCTACAACAAGGCAAGGAGTTGTGGCCCCAGGCCGCCTCACAAACCGCAAGAAAACCTCTACACCCTACCCTGCCCCGCCCTTCTTCCCCGTTCCCTCCCCTGAACCCGGCCCTACCTTGCTGCTGCGGCTGCTGCGGCTGCTGCGCCCCCTCGTCCGCGTCCTCGCCCTCCTCAATGTCCGCCAGCCGCCCGCCCGCCCCCGTCACGCTGCCCAGTCGCGCCATGCCGAGGGCCGACAGCGACGCCAGGCGGCTGCGCGACAGCGCCGCCGGGCCGTACGGCAGGCCGCCCAGGCCCAGGCCGAAGGCGGCGCTGCCGGCGGACGCGAAGGACAGCGCGGACAGCATGCTGTCGCAGCGGCTCAGCGCCTCCTCAAACTCGTCGTCGGCCTGCGGGAGGCACACGGCGGGTCAGCACCGTCTGCACTAACGGGCGGTGGTCACCAAGTTATAAGCCTGGGAAGCATGCACCAATTTTTTTTTTTAAATAATTTAAAAAAAATATATTTTAAAATAAATTTTGCAAGAAGCATCAACCAGTGATTTATGGTCACCAGAAGGTTTAAATGAATTAAATAAAGTGCAGATTGTGTTGGTTTTAAACCAACAATTTCAACAGTATCACTAATTTTTAGTGTAAGGAGCTGCAAGCCAGGCCACGCATGAGGTGCAAGGTGACAGCCAGCGCACCACGTTACTTTGCTAGGGCAGGCCCGCCCCTTAACACGTAACGTGGCAGATCGCCCCGCCTGCTGCCCCGCCTGCTGCCCCGCCTGCTGCCCCGCCTGCTGCCCCGCCCCCGCACCTCATCGTTGTCCTCCTCCCCCTCCTCGTCACCCTCCGCCTCCTCCGGGCAGGGCTCCCGCTGCCACGTGGCATGCCCGAACGCGCTGCGCCCGCCGCCCGCCGCCGCGCTGCGCGAGCCCTGCCGCGAAAAGGCCCGCCCCCCGCCGCGACTGGAGAAGGACCCCGCGCCCGGCCCAAGCCCTAGCCCCACCCCGCGCGCCCCCAGCAGCTGCAGCAGCTGCTCCTGCTGCTGCTGGGAGGAGTTGCGCGGGCTGAGCAGCGCCTCCGCGGAGCTGCCCGTGCGGCCCGTGGTGGCGGTGGTGGCGGTGGCCCCCGAGCGCCGGCTGCCCGCCGCAGCCAGCTCCTGCACCAGCTCCGCCGCCGCCTCAGCGTCCAGGCCTGCGTTGGCGGCTGCGGGTCGGAAGGCGCCCATCAGGCGGCCCGACAGCGCCGCCAGGGTGCCGCCCGCGGACTGCAGCAGGCTGTCGGCCACCCAGGCGGCGGGGCTGGCCTGCAGGGGGTGGCCGGCACAGCGGCAATTGATTTGATGGGTGGCTGAAAGGGACGCCGTATGCCTTCCACCAAATGCGTCTGCTTGGCCGGTTGTAGTTTCTATATCTGTGCCGCCTGCCCTTGCCGCCCCCCACCTGCACCAGCTCCAGCAGCGCCCTGTCCACGGAGTAGCAGGACAGGCGGCCCACGAAGTCCGCGCCCTGCAGCACCGCCACCGTGCAGTCCGCGGCGGCTGTGGCCAGCTCCTCGCTCAGCACGGCCGGGCAGCCGATGCACAGCGCCTGCAGGCCCGGGCAGCTGCGGGGGAGGGACATGGGGCACTGCGGACGGCGCAGCAGCAGCGCAAGCAGCGCGGCGACGCCCGCGCCCAGGGAGTGGCCTGGGGGGGAGAGCAAGGGGAGGGGCAGGCGGGCAGTGAAGGATTCAACAATGGGGTCACATCGACACACGCAAGCGCAGAACATCGGTAATTACATCGGCATATAGTAGATCTCATATAGTTGCGCGAGCACTCTACAAGTTTTTCGATAGCCCCCTATCGATATCTTGTTCACAGCGCACAGCCCAGCGCCGCCCCTTGCTCCACCCGCGCCCCTCCCACCCGCAATTAGCAGCGGCCAGCCCGGGAACCTGGCCGCCGCCGTCCTCAGCGCCGCCGCCGTGTTGAGCTGCACGTACTGCGCCGCGGACATGAGCCCCTCGTGCACGTAGCCGCTCAGGCCGCCGCCAAAGTCGAACGGGGTGGGCCTGCGGTCGAGCGACAAGCATGTTACAGGATAGCACGGGGTGGCTTCCTCTGGTGCTGCCCTGGGCTCTGAAGCGGCAATGACTTGGATCTTGAAATGCGTGCATGACCATGGACGCCAACCAGCGCACCAGCGGATTGTAAATCCCCCTGCCGTCTTCGCCCCTGTCCCTCTCCCTCCCCTGGCTTCCTCCCCTCCAGGCTCTCCCTTGCTACCTTGCCGTCAGGTCTGTGGCCACATCCGCCAGCTCCAGGCTGCCCCGGATGGCCAGCACCAGGCGCCGCCGCCCGCGGTCCACAGCCACGTAGTGGCAGGGACGGAACAGCGCCGAGCGCCACTCGGCCATCACTATGTCTTCAACAGGAATGCCTGCCGAGGAAATAGCAACACAAAAGAGCCGAACACGTGATGAAACACCACAGGACCATCTTGTGAGTTGTGTTGCACACCGCGTCACCCTGGCCGTGTGCTCTCCACGGCATGCGAAGGGCCGGGGTCCACATGCGCGATGCGTGCACCGCCAACCCAGCCACCAGCCCACCTGTGAAGAGGTGCACCGCCTCGTTGTTGGCCTCCACGCTGGCGCCTGTGACCGGGTTGAACTGCGCCCACGTGCCGAACAGCGAGAACAGGTTGGTCACGGACGTCATGTGGCCTGGGGAGGGGGCAGGGAGGGGGCGGGGAGGGGGATAGGGGCGGTAGGGCAGCACGGGGGGCAGGCTGGTGCGAGAGGGCTGCGTGGGCCTGCACTGAATGTGCTGGCACCCTGGCACCATACGCGCGTGCCCTGGGGTCCTGTGGCCCTGGCCCGCACGCCACAACCCCACAGCCCCGCCAGCCCACCTGCCGCCATGGCGTACCCGTACGCCCCACGAGAGTAGTTTGTGGCCGCGATTAGGTCCTGGCATGGGCATTGCGAAGCAGTTAAGTGCTTGCTCTTTGGTAATGAACATCAGTTCTCCAAAATAGTTCTCGCTAGTCTTCCGTGCCTGCCCTCATCATGCCCACCTTGTGCACATATGCCGCACCCACACGGCCAATCCAGGTTCCCTGGCCCCGGCCTCACCTCGAGCAGGACGTCCGGGTCCTTGAGGTTGGGCATCACGCCCTGCCCGGGCCGCTGCGTGCCCGTGCCCGTGCCCGTGGCCGCCCCAGGGCCCCAACCAGCCGCCTGCGCCGCGCCCCCGGGCCCCAGCGCCGTCGCAGGCGCGTGGATGGTGGCCCCCGTGGGCGTCTCCCCCACCACCGGCGAGTGGTGCCTGGCGGCATTGGCCGCGGCCGCCGCAGCAGCAGCCGCCACGCCCGCCTCCACCATCTCCTGCGGAGACGCGCCCAGCTCGCCCAGCGCACTCGCAGCACGCGCCGCAGCCTCTACCTCCTCCGCGACCGCCGAGCTCCCGTCCCCTCCCTGCCCTCCCCCTCTCTCCCCTGCCGCCCCCTGCCCCGCCGCCCCGTCCAGCACGTCCGGCTCCACCTCCGTGCCCAGCGGTGCGGCAGCCACCACCCGACCCGACAGACCCAGCTGCGACCGGACCTGCCGCTGCAGCAGGTCGCGGTGCCTGCGGATAGCGACGAAGAGGCCCAGCGGGTCTAGGGGCACCAGCCGCCTGAGGCCGTGCCGCTGACAGGCGTCGTTCCATAGCTCGGAGAAGATCTGCCACAGCTTGAACAGGCTGGGCTTGGGGAGCGAGTTGGCCACCGCCGGCGCCCCCGTGGTGACCCCCGCCGCCAGCACCGCCGCCAGCACGGCGCGCTCAGCCTCGGGGGCCACGCGCCAGGCAGCGCCGCCAGGGGCGCCGGGGGCGGAGGCGGCAGCGGCGGCGGCAGCGGCGGCAGCGGCGACGTCGACAGGTGCGTCCGGGGCGGTGGCGTCAAAAGGCTGGGGCTCCTGGGGTGTGGCATGGGCGGCAAGGGGAGGTGCAGGGCCGGTTGAGGGTGGTATCAGGGCATAGGGCTGCGCCACGAACCGTGAATGGACTTGCTCGGGTGTGCGGATGTTGCAGGAAGCGGGTTCCGCCTTTTGCACGCATGCACCAGCTGCTTGGGTGTGGGTCTGACGGCCGACCAGGACGATGCTGGTCCGGCGGTTACCGTACGCTGCTACCTGCGCTTACACGCAGCTTACAAGCTGCAGGAGGAAGCCCGTGCCTCCTCGAGCACTGCTTGTGCCTGCCGCGGCAGCTGCAGCTGCACCCCCAACACACGGCACCGCCGCTGCACCCACGCACCCTGTTGGGCCCCCGCCGCACCACCAGGCGCCGCCACTCGCGGCTGCGGACGTAATCGGTGCCGCGGCGGGTGGCACGGCCGCCGGGGCGCGGGCAGTGCAGCTTGGAGAACACGTTGCTGTAGCGCCACCCGTCCTCGTCCGTGCCGGGCGTGCGCACCACGAACCAGCCTCGCTCGCCCTCCCGCTCAGGCACCTTGGACAGCCGCACGGCGTTGCCCTGGGCGTCGCTGATGGCGGGCCAGTCGAAGGGCAGCAGGGGCGTTCCCCTGCGGTGCAGCGGGGTGCCGGGGGCATGGCTTGCTTCCCGTCGTTAACGCCAGTTGCTTGGCCGCGTTGAGCTCCTCATCCTTTTCACGGTCATGAGCTATACGCTGTTTTGTAATTATTGTCACAGGGTCTCCTTTGGGGAGCGTTCCACGCCGACCCAAAAGTGCTGTCGTGCGAATCCCTGATATTTCAGACACATGGCCCATTACCATGAAAGATAATAGCGCTGATTCTCCCAGAACTCCACTGCAGTGTCTCCCTCTGGCAGGGGAGGTGTCGAACTCAAGGATGCCTTTTGCGTTGCCATCTGAGCTCAATAAACCGTGCTCATCGCTTGCAAGCGCAAAGCATATTTGGTTTGAGGGTAGAATGTTGTTGGCTTGCTCATGCGCGCAAAAGCATCAAGAGCAACGAGTATGTAGCGCAACGCTATGAGCGTGTAATGGCTTATAGTGGATAACTGGGATTTACATCATTGTATCGCTCAGCAAGGAAGGCAGGCCATGGCAGGCATTCGATTGCTGGCTTCGGCGTCGATTGACGGTTGAGCAACCCCAAACGCTTTGCTCCCCGCTCACAGGCCGGCAGCCCGGCACGCCTGGGCACGCCATGCCCCGCAGCCCCTTTTTGCCATATACGTGCAGGCCACGGCAGCTAGCACGCTGCTAGACATAACACAAGCTTCACTCCACACTCTGTGCTACAGGTCTATGAAACTGCATGCGTATCCACATGCCAGCATTGCCGAAGCCCAGCCTGTTCCACAAGGCAGCAGCCCCCGTCAACAGGCTCCTCGGGCGCTGTAGAGCTGCACCACGTGTCGTCCTAGTAAGATTGCTGTCATGGCACTGGTACCCATCATCCGCTTGGGGGTAGCATGGGATAACGCATCCGGGCTTGTCGTTTGCGGGATTGCGCTACACACCGTACACTCGTCAGGGGCCTAGCTGCACGTCACGAGGTGTAGCGAATGCACGTCAAGAGGTGTGTGCAGTTACCGTACTCCAGAAAGCTTGTTTTTCAACCCATATAAACACACCAGGACATGATGACGTTATGAGACTGTACTTCTCGTGCGCACACCGGTAAAACACGGGGAATTGAAGGTTACCGGTACCCACCGCAACAGCCTGGCAGCAGAGTATTGCCATCGTCCCAAATAAACTCAAGCTGCCATGCCGCACCTAATCCTTGATGCGAGAAATACCATGCACCCTACACTCTCTGCTTGCAGTTGGCGACGCCCAACCAATTGCCCGCCCGGCCCCTGTGGCTTGTGGCCCGTACCGGTCAGACGCTGTGCACCCACGCCGTGCCACGTGCCCCTGCCGCGGGGAGAGTTGCCCCACGAACTTACCCCAGGCCTTCACATCTACCGTGCCGCCGCGGGCCAGCATCTCGTTCCTGACCCCGGCAGCACAGTCACGCCTCCTCCTGCACCCTGCCCGCATCGCCGCCACCACAGGCCCACCCGCACCAACAGTGCGTCAACGACCTTGCTGCTGCACGCGCCTGTGTGCCGTACGCCCATGCCAGGATGGCGCTCTCACCGCCCCCAGCCACGGTGGGGTTCGGCTTTCGGGGCGTGCTCCCGGCGCACCCTCACCCTCACCCTCACCCTCGGCCTCGCCCCTGCCCCTGCCCCTGCCGCGCCGGCGTCTTGGGGCCTACTCCCTGGCGCGCTTGCGGTCGCCCTCCACCGCCTGCCCCTGCCCCTGCCCCTACTGCTCCCGCTGCGTGATGCCGATGAGCAGCCGCACCACCAGCTGGGGGTTGGCGGCCGCCATGGCCACCACCTGGGCCGGGCCCACGTCCTGAGCCACTTGTTGGGGCGAGCAGAAGCGATACCCTAATGCACAAACCACCTAACGTATATGGTCACATATCATCTTTATCTGTGTTACATTCGCTTGGCAAGCCCAATATTCTCGATTGTCCACATTGGTACGTGCGTAACGCTAGGTCAAGCGGACGGAGTGTGTTGCGGCATGGACCAACCTAAGGGCCCCAGCACGTCAGCAGTGACTTGCAAGACAGCCTTCACAAGCACAACGGACCAAGGGAGCCAATGCGCCCACGCAGTCTAGACAACCAGACCTCACAAAGCACCCGAGGTACGCAAGTACAGTCTATCCGGACGCAAGGCATACACGGCATCCTCCTCCTCAGGCATCCTGCTCCCTGCGCACAACGGCAAGTACCTAACCGCGCCCTTCCTCCGGACCACTTACCCTTCTCCCCACTACAGCCTCAGCTTCCTACGCTAGTACAGACTCACATGCACGCCTTGTACAGTCAAAAACGAACCGTGCCGTACGCTACCATGTGTACTGAGTTGTAATAAAAACCATAGCTGTGTCCGCCCTCCCATACGAGTCGCATACGGTAGCACCAGGCTCCCCTATCAAAGTACGTGTCCAACTTCAACGCATGCATCCACTGACGATACACGAAGGACGCGGACTGTATGCACACACCAGCAAAGCTGTCAGCAGCGGGATTGCTAGTCTTGGGCCTCCCATGGTCGATGCTAAAAACATAGAGACCAACCTGATTGCCACGCGCTCCCTCATCCCCCACATGCCTATTCCCACTTCATCACGAGCCACGGCCTAGGAGTCCTTCCACAGGCGAATACCTAATTGCCCGCATCGCGTTTTCACCCAAGACTTTCGACCTTGCAGTCCGCAGTTGTCTGCGCTGCGGTGGCAGCTGTGCCGCCTTGCCATGGTGAACGGGCATGCAAGCTGCCCAAATCCCACGATCTCGCTGCCCCAGTCCCAAACACCTGCACCCCGACCCCCAACAAAGTTGCATCGCAAGCTCCGCCAGGCGCGGTGATGTATCCACAGCTCAGGGTACAACTGTATCCCCTCAAGCTTCATCGTGGCTCACCCTGTGCGGGGGGCCGACGCCCACCTGCACCGCCTGTTGGCACCCCACGCACTGCCCATACCCCGGCCCCGACCCCAAGGCTGAGGCTCCCGTCCTGCGCCCCTAGCACGCCGCCGCCGCCGCCGCCTGGCGGGCATTCATCGGAAGCCTAATACTTTGCCACGTGCACGCCCGTGTCCATGCCCTGTCCCACCCCGAAGGTAGAGCCGCCTTTTCGCCGCAGCGCTCACACGCCCTGCTGCCTGCCTGGCCCACAAGACCCACAGACATGTTGGTCTGCTGCTCCACTACTGCTTGCCACCAGTCTGTGCCCCGCACCATAGGAGCCGCCTGCGGCCGGAGGCGAGTGGCGCGCAGCTCCTGGCCCCGCCTCAGACTCTGACTCTGAGCACGACCCTGACCCTGACCCCCACCCTGAGCCCCACCCTGAGGGCCCTGCCAGTGCCCCTGCTTCGCCGTATGCCGCTTCCCTACAGAGTTCTCCTGCCCCTGCCTCTGACCCTTCCGTTCCCAACCCGCCTGATCGGCGCCCCACACCTGACAGCTGGACATACCGCCTCGGCCCGCCAGCACAGTCCTCACCTACGAGACACGCAGTGCAGGAGCGGTCCGGCGCGGCCCCTCCCCGGCCGCCGCACCTCACTTCCCCCAACGGCCCGGTGCCAACCATCCCCTCCCCATGCGCCACGTGCTGCAGTGCCTCACCGCCGTGGCGCTCGCCCGCCGCCCCCGTCCTGCCCGCCTCGCCCTGCACGCCACCACCCCGCAGGTCGGCCTGGCCGCCACCTGCCTCCTCCGCAGCGCCCCTGTCTCCACGCGACACCGTGCGGCTATGCGGCGCCGACGAGGCCCTGCCCCGCTCCCTCCCAGCCTCCTCCTCTTCCTGCTGCTGCAGCTGCAGTCGCCACTCCTCCTCCCCCTCCTGCCCCTGCTGTGCCTGCTGCTGCTGGCCCTCCCGCAGCAGGCTCTCAACACGCTGCAGCCGCCGCTGCCGCCGCTCGTGCTGCCGCCGCCGTTCCTCCAACGCCGCCACCCACCGGTTATTGCGCAGCGGGGCAGGCAGCGACGCCAGCAGCTGCCCCTGCAGCCAGCCACCGGGTGCAGGTAAGCCCAAGCAGCGTCAGCGTGGTCAACCAGCCCGCACCTCAACTGTTTAGCCGTTGCATAGGCGTCATCATCAGCAGTGTCCCTGCCGCCGTTTGCAGGTGAAAACGCCTAGTGCTGTTGTTCCATGCCAAGGGCAGCGCACAGCAATCCCTAGTCACCCCCAGCACCCCCCCCACCCACCCACCTGCCAGTCCTGCTCCCAGTCCACATGGTGCCGCAAATAGTTGACGGACCACAGCGCAACGGCGCCTCCCACGAAGCCCGCCGCCATGAGCCCCACGCTCTGCATGACGGGCGAGGCGGAGAAGCGCGGGAAGCCCACCGACCAGGGCGCGGAGGAGGACGGGGGGACGGGCGTGGCAGCCTGGCCTATCGCGGAGCTGGAGCTGTTGAACACCTTGCGCGGGTTGGCGGAAGAGTCGACGAGGGTGTAGGGGCCGCGGCCAGACTCGCTAATGAGGGGCAGCTGCAGCTGCAACTGCTGCAGGAGGCGCCGGGCGAGCCGGCGGGCCGCTGCTGCTGCGGTGCTCGTGTCCGGGTGTGCTGCGGAGGGTGCATGTTGGAGGGAGACCCGCTGGCCAGCTGGAAGACGTGGAAGGTGTTGAGTATCTGCCACGGAGCCTGCAAGTAGGGGCACAGGGACGGGATGGATCTTGCGGCGTCAAGGTCAACGGTCAACAGCACCCAAACCACAGCCCAGTGCTGCGGCGCTCCACGCCACGTGACTTGCGGGTCAACGCCAGGCGGACACGCGCGCATACACGGCCATATGTAGTATACATGCACGTCATATGGAGACATCATTCGCTACCTGCACACGTCACCGCGAAGAGGAGGTATAGGGCGCAGGCGATGCTGAGCCCCGCAAGGCCACCGGACATAAGGCTGCCCCCAACACTGCTATGCAGATGATTTTGTGAGTTACTTGAGCATCACATGTCCCAGGAGCGCTCGCAGTGCGCGTTGCGCGCTCGCACGCAGCTGCTGCGCGTCTGGCTGCACGTCGCGTCTTGGCCTCGGCGGTTGTAACTTTTCAAGGCGTAATGGCGACTCGCTTTGTGGAGTCCAACGCAGCTCATATACCGTTTCAAAGCCGTTATGCACAAAGGAAACGCGATGGTATGACCGTCACCGCTGAACACTTGACGGTTAACTTGCAGGTGGTTGAGGACACCCCGACGCCCGAGTCCAGGCCGCGCTGGGCCGGCTTGTCTTCTGCTGCCCGCATGTCTCGTGCAGTCCACTACACCCTGCCAGCTACAAATGGAGCCATTACTAGTGCGTCAAACTTTCTACTGGTAGGAGTGGATGCAGGGCTGGTGCATGCAAGGGTGCAGGGAATGGTGCAGGCACGGGTGCAGGCAAGGGTGCAGGCAAGCGTCTAGGCAAGGGTGCAAGACCATCTGCTGCCCCTGATCTGCAGCATTGTGCGCGGGTGCAGACACGGCCGCGGTGTGCACCGAGGTGTGCAGATGCGCCAGGATGAGCTCGGTGCGTCAGTGCGCGCAAGTACACTATGTGTGTGCATGTCGCACGCAAACTGCCGAATGAGTTGCAGAGGGACAGTCCCAAGTCAGACACGGTTATGCATCCCCCGCTGCTCCCCAATCTGAGCCACGGAGCTGCGAGCTATATGGCATCAGCGTCAGCTCCGCCTGCATGTGGCTGTGGCTCCACGGAAGGGGGTGGACCACGGCGGCATGTGCCCGACACCACGTCGCACTGACCCTCCCTTGCGCCTTGGCAAGGCGTGTTTCTACAGGTCAAGTAGTTAACATACAGGAGTGAGTGCAGCGGAGAGGTACAAGGGTAGTGGAGGTGGCAAGAACTTGACCAGCAGGGGCGGCGGGGGATAACGGAGGCGACAGCATGCAGCAAAACAGAGGGCGGCTTCGGAGCCGAGCTAACACGAGCTTTAGCGCGTTGCAGTGGGAAAGGAGGCACAATGTACTACCAATCTCCGCTGCTACTATCATAATTGGTTGGTTGGACAGGAGTGTGCACGAGCCTCATTCTCGTGAAGCATTTCCTGCTCACCGTCCCGCGGAAGTACTGAAACCACTTGGCACAGTCAGTCTTTAGCTGCACTAGCATTACTGGAGTTGGTGAGAACAGGTATCTGAACGGCAAATCAAGCCTGTGCGCCGTGGAGATCTGCGAAACCCGAAAGACATGCCGCACGAAGCGGTAACCTTGACGGCTTCACAAGAGCTCAGACTTGCTAGTCAAGTAAGTAGCAGCACTGCATGTTGCCTTCGCCCCGGGTGTGGTCTCTCGACACGCCTCGTCAACCCGTGGCATGCTACCGAAGTTTCCTCCCCCACCTCCCCTGCCACCCCTGCTCCACCGCCCTCACCCTGCAGGTGGTGGTCGGCCTGGTGGACGTTGCTGCCGTGGGGTGGGTGGCGCGGTTGTGCGCTGCACTGCGTGTGGGATGCGCGCCTAGCGTGCGGGCAGGGGCCCTAGCGCTGCCGGAGGTGCACGATGCCCTCGCCGCTGCTGCCCTGCTGCCCGACCACCGATACAAGACACACAGGGCGCACGCACTCACGTCATGCCTCCCGGCCCCTCCCTCCCCACGCAGCGCTCGCGTGGTGTTGTCCCTGGCCCCGGGGGCGGGGTGCCTCGTGCAGGAGGCGGCCCTGGAGCTGGAGGGGCTGGGGGCGGCCGGGCAGGGGGACGGGCCGGCGGGGGGCGACGCGGGAGGCAGTGGCGGCAAGGGCGCAGGGGCTGGGGCGGGGGCGGGGGCGCATGGCGGCGAGCTGCGGCCGGTGCTGGCTGCGGGCGGGGCGGCGGCTGCGGGCGCCCCGGCAGTGTTAGTCCGCAACGTGTGGGGCCCGGGGGCCGCGGAGGGGGAGCCGCCTCAGGTGCGCTGGGGGCAAGCAAGGGCCGCGGGGGGGGGTGCAAGTCAAGTCAGGCTGTCAAGTCAAGTCAAGGTTAGTCAAGACAGGCTGACATGCCATTGGACGCGAAGGCGGCCCTGGGCGTGGAGTGATAATGCGTTTTCTTACTGTTGGTGGCCTGTTCCGGCCAGAACTCGGCGAGGGAACTTGGAATTCACCCTTGCCCCATCGCCCGCAAGATGTGGTTGAATCACTGTTCCCGCCCGGCCTCGTCCGCCCCCCCGCCAGGTGTCGCTGCTGGCGGTCAACGCGGCGCTGCCCGAGGGCCGCCAGGGGGAGGTGGCGGCGGCGCTGGCGGACTTGGTAGCCAGCCGCCAGCAGGAGGGGCAGGAGGGGCAGGGCACGGGGGCGGTGGTGGTGGCGGCGGGCATGCTGCTGCCGCCGCAGCTGGCAGGTGGGCGAGCGGGGGAGGGCCGGGCATGCTCGCGGCACTCAGCAAGGAGCACGGGTGTAGGCACATGAGTCGCAGTGTCCTCATCGGCCCGGTTGCCGATCGTGGTTGCGCAAGCTGGTGCCTAGCAAACGCACCCCGTGCCGAACGGCAATACTGGTACAGATATTAGGTTTTAGGGGCCTTTTAACAGCCGTTACCCCACGCCTGGTGGAGCGGTTGTCGAGGCCCTGGCCGCCCAGTTGTTGCCGCACACCGTACCTGTTCGCCGTTCCCGGCACCAAAGTGAGTATGGTCTTGCGTCAGCTCTGCCGTGGCCGAAGGCGCTCCGCACCTGTGTAACTGCCGCTTCCGCCCTCCTTCCCGAACACCCTGCAGGATCCGGCCCCAAGTCTGCCCCCCTGGTGTACAGCCACCCCATGAACTGCGGCGACGGCGGCGAGCCGCTGCCCCCCTCGCTGCGCTCCCTGCCCCGCCTGCCGCCCGCCACCCCCGTGCGGGGAGACGGCACACTGGGGGCGCTGCTGCACGTGCTGCGGGCGGCGGGGCTGCAGGCGTGCTGCCTGGCCGTGCAAGGTGGGTGGTGTTGTGGGGAAAGGGCAGGCGAGGGGGCTGGCATGGGGTGAAGGGGGAAGGGGGGCGCGGGCGCAGGGCCCTGCCGGCTAGCGGTGAGCCATGGGGTGCGACCGGAGGCGTGGGGTTGGGCAGGGGCTCCCTAACCCTCCACCCTAGATGCGCAGACTCCACCACCAGCTCCCTAATGCCATTCGCCTGTCCTGTGTGCCAGCGCCCTGGCCTCGTCGCGTGTGGCGCTGCGGGTCGGGCAGGGCCCCAAGCCGTGGCGTGGCGTGGCGTGGCCGCAGGGCTGTCGCATGGCCCCTCCTGCAACAGTACAGGACATGGCACCTAGTAAAGCACCATGCGATGAAGCGCCACATGGCCCCTTGCACGCACCGTCCGCACATGTACGGTACTGAGCACAAGGGCCCTTCTCCTCCTCTCGCACAGCCCACAAGCCCTCCGCCTCATCTCCGCCCGACCTGCCGGACGCCCTGCCAGCATGCGACGCCCTGGGGGCGGTGCTGGCCGCCGCCGTCCAGGGCGGCGTGCTGTCGTACGACGGCGCCGCCTGCCGTACACTGGCCGCCACGCACAGGTGGTTTGTGCCGGAGGCGAAGGCGGGGAGCGATGTGATGTACATGTGACGGGTGGGAGGGAGAGATCCACGAGTGCGGGGCGCGGCACGGGGCCACGTGGTGTAATGGCGGCAGGTCACGGTGGCGCGGGGGCGCACGAAAGTGGGGTGGTAGTGGGCGGGGCGGGTAGCGACGCTGTCGTGACCTCACAGTGCTGCTGGGGACTGAGAGATATGGGGAGCGCTCTTGGCGTTTGGAGAATGAATGCCGTAACATGTTCTCTGTTGCCGAGGGACGCGCTTGAGCAATGGGCAGTACGGCACGCAGTGTTGTGGCGCACTGGGTTGGGGGCTGCAGCGCCTGCTGCATTCCACACTAGGTCGGGACACGGAGCAAGTGTTGAGGGCGCTGCTAGAGCCCCGAATGGTTATGCGCGGCGATGTAGGTGGACAGATGATCTGGTCGTGATAGCGTTTGCTGCAGCGAGACACCTGTGTAACCTGGGCAAGCGTACTGGCCTTGTCTGTGCCTGGCACGCTGCCAGGGTAGCGCCACTACGTTGGAGGTGTACACTTGGAACGGCTTCGTGTCTAGCCCGACTAGTATATATACTTGAATCCGCCTCTTACACGCACATGCAACGACACTGTGCACCACCTTAGCCCTTAGCATGCACGTCAGCCAGTACACCCCCAACACCGCCTCTACGGGTCTGTGGGTAGGGTGCATGGTGTCCGCACCCAACAGGGCAGATGTGCGCAGCCCCGCAGCCTGGCCGTCTTCACCCATCGATACCTGGTGCCACCGCCAAGCCGAATGTGACGCACGCGGAGGCGCATCGTCACAGGCAAGCCACACCCGCCTGCACCCGCCTGTGACCACACAGGGCCACACCACAGCTGGCTGGCTCCAACCGTCTGTCCCTGTCAAAAGAACATAGCCAATCGCTACCCCAAAGGAGGATAGGCTTCAGCCAGCTGTTTGTGGCACCAGTGGTTGAGCGATTGGCCGCGCCATCAGTCTCCTCCCCCTGGCCCTCAGTCGCTGGCCCGCTCGTAGTCATTCTCCAGCCCCTGCAGCGCCGCGCGGCCGTCGCCCCCTGCCCCGACCTGCCCCGCGCCCGCCACCACGGCCCGCAGCCAGGCGTTGAGGCGGGGGGCGCGCAGGTCGGCCAGCACCGTGGCGGGGTTGGGGGAGGGGCAGCCCTGGCCGCGGCCGCGAGGGAAGCCGAACGACACCTGGGCAGGGCGGGAAAGGGGGTGAGGCAGCAGAGTAGGTTGCGGTTGGGGGCAGTGGGATGTGTGCCTCCTGGCGGCGGCGTGGCGTCAGTGTGGACTGGCCAGGAGGCCCAGGCATGGAGGCAGGAGGAGCAGACCCCGGCTGTGCCTGCTGGTGGTAGGGGATGGTGGTAGGGGCTGGTGGTAGGGGATGGTGCGGCTCCCGCGGCTCCGTGGCTGTGGCAGCGGCGGCGCAGCTGAACAGGCTGGGCGGGCGCTGTGGCGGCACCCTGGAGCCGGCAGGAGGTCCACCTGCTGTGGGACCCTGGCAACCCCACGACCTCCCACACGCACTCTACCCCGCGCCGCCCGTCCGGCCGCACCCCGGTGCCTCACCTGCCCCACCAGCACGTGCGTGTTGGGGCCCCCCGCGTCGCCCTCCTTCAGCCACACCACTGGGCCGCCGGAGTCCCCGGCACAGGTGCGGCCTGGGGGCAGAGGGTGTGCAAGCGGTGAGCCACGGTGCAGGGTGGTCGTGGAGGTGCGAGGCGGGAGCGAGGAAGGAAGGGGGTGCGCTGCCGCCGTAACTGCACGTACCGTAGCATTTTGCGGGATGGGAAAGTGTAACTGGCAAGTGCACATGGTTCACATGAGACGTCTGCGAAGAATGTGCTAGCCGCTTCTTAAACCTGCCCCCCCCCCCTCCCGCCTGCCCCTGCACACCTGTGACGCACATCATGCGCTGCGTGACCTCAGTGCCGAATGGCTTGAACATCTCGGCGCACCTGGGAGGGGGAGGGGCGGCAGGGCAGGGCAGGTGGTGGAGCGGCACAATGCGTGCTTGCAACGGTGCAGGGTGCCGGGTGGTGCACGCAAGAGCTCTTGGAGGCTCGGCGCACAGGGCAACCGCAGGGGCAGGCAGGTGCCCGACCGCGCGGGCAACCGCAAGGGGGCACTTGGGCAGGCAGCGACCCGTGCACGGGGGCGGGCCACACCAGCCAGCTAGTCCCCCCCCTGGCCCTCCCACACCCACCCACGCAGCCCCACCTCTCCTTCGAGTCCAGCAGCGCCACGTCCGTCCTCCGGAGGGCGTCGCTCAGCGCGTTGGCCTCCGTGGCGCCCCAGCCCAGCACGCGCAGCAGGGGGGAGGGCGGCAGCGCCTGGTCGGGCTCCGGCAGCCTAGGGGGGGGGGCGGGAAGGGGCCGGAGGCGGGTGGGTGTTACGAGGGCGGCCTGGGGCCCGGGGCGGGGTGTGGGCGGATGGCGCATGCCGCCGGTTGCTGCAGGTGCTCAGCGGTCCTGGCCGCAAGTGCCGCTGGTGTGTGGCGGAGGGCAGGTACGGGCGGAACGGCCCCACGGGCGGCCTGCGGCGGTTGGGGCTTTACACTCCTGTCCGGGTCTCCCGCTGTGCTGGTGCTGCCTGCTGGAGCGGAATGGTGGGCATGGCCGCAGAAAGCAGAGGCAGGTAGCAAGGTAGAGCTCACCAGCCAACACCGTCCCGCCCCCCGCCCCCCCCTCCCCCCCCTGCCCCACCCACTTTGCGGGCGTGGCCGAGGGCGGCGCGGGGCTGTCCAGCAGCAGCACCGCGACGTCGTAGTCGAAGGAGCTGCGGGAGGGGGGCCACGGGTGGGGAGTGAGGGACACTTGAACGCGGTGAGCCAGTGGTCGTGTGCAGGAGTGCGGGAGTATGGGAGGGGGGCCAAGGGGTCTGGAGGTATGACACACATGGAGGTAGGGCCAAGACTTGAGGCCGGGGTTTCAGCTATTCAGGCCATGGACTTTACATTTTGCATGTGCAACGCCCATGCGAGCCGTACGACCAAGGGTTGGCCTGCCGCCCTGCCGTACGGCAGGGCGCGAAGCAACGGCCACCCCACGCACGTGCCCTCCCCCTCCCTCCTGACACTCCCCTTCCCTCTCCCTCCCCTCCCCGGGCCCTCACCCCGGCTTGTAGTCAGGGTGCACTCTGGAGGCGGAGGCCACCAGGTCTCCGCCCACCCGCCCCCCGGTGCTGCCCAGCCCCACCAGCGCCGCCAGGGTGGCCAGCCGCCCGCCGCCAGCAGCAGCAGCGGCAGCAGCAGCAGCCGGGCCGCTGGCGGGCGCCAGTCGCTCCATGCCCAGCGCGATGCGGGGGTTGGTGGTGCCGCCCACGTCGGGGGTCACGCCTGGGGGGGGGGGAGGGGCGCGCAGGTGGGTGCAAGGAGTAAGGAGTGAGGTGAATGTCGTGTTCCCGGTGACAGCAATGTAACTGACGTCGGTACTGCACCAGCCTTCCGGGCTGACTGTGCGCACTGGGGCAGCTGCCATTGGCCACATGCAGGGCGTGGTGTGCCGGCAGCGGCCCACAGCCACACGTCCCACCGTCGCACGTTCTACCGCTACGCCAGCACCAGCCCGTCCCCGCCGACGCGCCTCACCACGTTGCACTCTGCGTAGATTCATGCAGGCATCCCCACCCCTCCCCCCCCCCCCCCCCCCCCCCCCCCCCCCCCCCCCCCCCCCCCC
>VFQN01004631.1_pt1 | contig 17976 bp, 26 predicted proteins | sample 3512371 | NCBI WGS metagenome assembly VFQN01 (sample SAMN10412370, study PRJNA504923) | tailings metagenome | isolation source: Replicate 2 from Balatoc abandoned mine | place: Philippines: Itogon, Benguet | collected 2017-08-28 | reverse complement strand
TGCACGGGGTGCGGGCGGGGGCGGGAGGAAAATACAGGGGGGGGGGGGGGGGGGGGGGCAGGGCATGGACTGGGGGGGGGGCGGGTATGGTATGGGACGTTGCCGGGCGAGCGGGTCCTAGATGGAAACCAGCGACGCGCCCGGTGGTTGCCGAAATAGGGCCTCGGGTTAAGGTTTATGGCTCTTGGGGCCGCAGCTCCCGCTCTGGTCATGCGCTGGGCGGCCTGGAGGCATCATCGAGCAACGTAATGGGACGGGCCCGGCGAAGCACTGGGCAGTGTGCAGCTTGGCAACCGGGGCTGCTGCGCCGCAGCCTGAACACATAAGGATCTTGGCGGCCACTGCGTTAACGGCGTGCTCCAAGAACCGTTGTACGTCAGGGCCCTTAAGCATGATGGTGAAAAGCGCACGGTCATGTGGCGGCATGGCTGGCGCGCCCTCCGCCCAGGAGGCTGGACGAACAAGGCCAGCGGACAGAGCACGGTGTTTGCATGTTTTATGCACATGAAACCAACAAGCGAGGATGGGGAACGGCCGCTACACCGCTGCCCCGTGCCTTGCTACATACCGTCATCCAACTGAGCGTCCGTCCCCTTCCCCCGGTCCCCCTGCAGTTCGGCCCCGGCGCCATGCAGCAGCACGGCTTCGCGCGCAACCTGGACTGGGCGGTATCCTCCACCTCCGCCGACCCCAACCCCGACGAGCGGGACCCCTCCGTGGAGGTGGTGCTGACCGAGAGCGACTACACGCTCAAGATGTGGCCGCACAAGTTCAAGGTGAGGTTTGTCGTGTCGGGTCGCCCGGGCAGGCTATGAAGTTGTACATGTCAGTGCTTGCGCGTTCCAGCTGGCGTGGGTCACAACGTGGCCAGACGAGGCACCGCTTGCGTCTGCATGGCGTGCATCTGTTGCCGCTCGGCTTCCGTATCAGGACACATCAGGCCCCATATGCAACACCAGGCAATGCTGGCATCTCGCCACCATGTCCCCAGGCCGTACCGTACACAACATGACGGCTTCATCGCAGTTAGCACACCTAGAGCACAGCGGCCAATGTTGTTACCTTCCACGTTCTGCCCCAGGCCGTGTACAACGTGCGGCTGCACGGCGAGCAGCTGGTGTGCGACCTGCGCGTCATCAACACGGACGACAAGCCCTTCGACTTCACCGCAGCGCTGCACACCTACATCGAGGTGCTGGCCATCGAGAAGGCCAAGATTACCGGCCTTAAAGGTGGGGCCCCGGGGAAGGGGGAAGAACGCCTGGCTGTGGTCAGCAGTAGTCTTGCTACGCTACGACGTGGTGCATGCATGGCGCGAATCTGGTACACCTGAGGTTCTGGCCAGCGAGGAGGTCAATGGCACCGGCCCTTTAAGATGGGGTTCCGGGGGAGTATGCCTAACTGTGGTCAGCAGTAGTCTTGGAACGACGTGGTGGGTACATAGCGCGAATAAGGGCACACGAGGTGCTGGCCAGCGAGGAGGCCAATGGCACCGGACTAGATGGTGGGGGAAGCAAGGAGCCTAACGTTCTGGCTCGCGGCGCCTAGCGGCATGTGCCGGGATACAGTACCAACCATCCCGCCTGGCGCCCGCTACGCCGTGGAGCAACGCAAGACGCCTGAGCGTACGGTACCTTGAGCCTGACACGCTAACCCACGCCACCCCCAGGCCTGACCTACCTGTGCAAGGCCAAGGACCCCAAGAACCCCGAGACCAAGAAGGAGGACCGCGACGCTATCACCTTCGACGGGTACACCGACTCGGGTGAGCAGCAGCGCCTGTCCCGTACCACTACCGCCGCGCAGGTTGCCAGCCTGCACACAGCCCTAGGCGTTGTGCGCCACACGGAGTTTTGCAACCTACCATAGCGTATGCAGGCTTTTTTCGATAATTCTTGCAAGGATGCGATTGTCACAGCTCGCAGGCTCCTCCCCACCCACGTTCGGGGATGGGCGCGCGTTTGGGACTGTGCTGGCTTGCACCCGTTGCGGGACAGTAGGCACGAGGTCGCATTCAGCTGCTTGCTCAGCCTCAGCTTACAGCCTCAGTCTCAGCGGGTCGGTTCGGGTTGGGTCGTGTTTCGCAGCCCGCCGTTCAGCTTGCAGGGCAGCACAGCGTTTACTGGGACATTCAGGTAATATTCGTCGTTCTTGCTCTCCGTTCGTCAACCAACTCGCTCTTTTCGTGCAGGCACTAGCGTTTCCGTGCTCCCCTGACACTCACACGGTTTCCTCGCGTTTTACGCGTATCCCCACCCACGTTGCCTCCCGCGTGCAACTCACGGGCCACTGTTTGCGCACGTGTCCGCAGTGCACCTCAACTTCAACTCCCCACTCGCGTCTCACGTTGCCTCCGGCCTACTCCCGCAGTCTACCTCAACTCGCCGCCCCACGTGGAGCTGGAGGTGGGCACTGGCGCCGCCGTTGCGCTGGACTCTTCCGGCTGGGAGGACACCGTGGTGTGGAACCCGCACACCACCATGCCCGACTGCTACAAGTCCTTCTGGTGCGTGCGCCTGGGGAGTGGGGACCTGAGACGTTGGTGTGCGGGGTCGACCTGCAGTCCGTGCGTGGAGAAGGGGTTGGTGAGGCTCAGACGGACGGGTGCCTGTTGCCTGGGGCAAGAGGAGCCTGGGAGGGAAGGGGGAAAGAGGGGAAGGCGAGGGGTCTCGGGGCTGGGGCTGGCAGGTTAATGTGCTCCGACTCAACATATTATTGGCCCACGGCAGGAGCAGGGTATGTCTGTGTCCGTCCTACTTTCGCCTCATGCTAACTGCTTCAGCGCGGCAGATGGCGGTGCTGAAAGCAGAGACCGCACGAGACCACGGCACGGGTGACAGACCCGGAAGGCCGCATATGGGACTTAGGGATGGGAGCAGTCAGCAACACGGCCGGGTGGTTGATGTCCATGTTGTTTAGTCCAAGTGTGCCCCGAGCTGAGGCTGTCGGACGTGGCTATGGTATTTTGCGTTGCGTGGGCCAGAGTGGCCATTGCCCATGCCTCAAGGTTTTAGTCTAATGTGGTCCAAAATGCCTGGCGGTTTCATGGCAGGGGACTCCTGGCTGAACTGGCTGCATGTACGGCTTACGCGAGTTGCTTCCTACATGCCCTCCTTTGCAAGGCGCACTGACATGCCCTCCTTGCGCACCCTCCCTTGCATGTGGGCTACCGGCAGCTGCGTGGAGAACGCCAAGTGAGTGCGGGCAAGGCTTTGGGAAAGGGGCTGCGACGGCAATGCACGCGGGATGCGACCGTCCACTCAGGCCCACTCCAACTGCATGGGGCAGGCCAACGGAACCTGGCACTTGCTGCGCCAACCACGTTACAACGTTACATCTCAACACCGTCACCTCAACACCTGTGTGACGGTGTGATGCAGCATGGCCGGTGCAGGGCCTGTCCGTGCAACACCGTCCCTGGACGTTGATACCAGCCTGGTGATACAAATCTAATTACAATTCCTAATGGCCGCTCGCTACCCTGGCGCACAGGTTCGGCAAGGCCGCCACCGTCAAGCCTGGGGAGAGCTGGACCGCCAGCGTCACCTTCAGCGTCGTGGACGTGAACCAGTAAACTGGACAAGCTGCTACCAGGAGCCAGGAGCCGAAGCTGTTGGCCTGTTGGCTAAGTTGCATGGATGAATGCCTAGGTTCGCACACTGCATCGGTGCAAAGCACCAAAAGGCCACCAGGTTTGCCACCCCCTCCTCCACCCTTGCCTCCACGGTCTGCAAGGACAAAGCGACATGCAAGGCCAGAGCCTGCTCTGTACACCTGCTGTAATCACTGCACGCTGTGCTGTATGATGCTGTGCAACTGTACCCTGCCTCGAACGTCTCAACCAATCAGCCTCCGATATGCAGCTGCTGTCCAGTGTCCACGCTGACGACTGCCATGGCTTCAGCTGTGGAACTGGCCGCTGTACTCCGGCTTGTGTGTGAGCTTGACGAGCTCGTTGTAGAGGTCAAGATCTGCAAGTGAAGTGAAGTTATGCCCGTTTGTCAACATCACGCGGGACACAGTTCAGTCTGGAACCATGCTGCGCGCGTGCTGAGCGGCAGCCTGCGACAAGGCCACATCACTCACACCACCACGCGACTACTCACTGAAGTTTTCTGAGAGGTCCAAGTGGCTCTCCTCGTCGATTGTGTTAGGGCTGGTGACTCTGCCAGTGACCTCGACAAACTTGCTCTCGTAGGGCCGGTTAACGCCGTTGACAGTAATCTCGCCCTTATCAGATGTCTGCACCTTGACTTGCCCGTTGCCTACGCTGAGCACTTGGCAGCACAGCATCACCCGCTGGTTCTGGTAGCGCTGCATGGTTTCAAAGTTGACACGGGGCGTGGCCTCCTCCATTGTGATAACGTATGCAGCTGCGATGTGAAGATTGTTTGCTGTGATGTTTGCATCCAAGGGACAAGTTCCCAGATGTAGTCCAAGCACGTTTCCCGCCCGATCGGCCGGATGAGCACATGAGCCAAAAGCTCGCGCCCATGGCAGCCCATACTTTGCGCAGCAACGCATACAAACATGCATACTATATGTCAAATGCTATCCTTCTGTTCCACTCTAAGGCTTAGCCCCTGCAGCACACAGCACCGAGAGTCTCGTGCCCACCGAAACGACCCACGGCACGCCACCTCAGATAGGCTACGCACGGACCTCGTAAGGCTGGGGCTGGCGTAAGATGCGACCGGGCACAAAGGCTCACGCCTGCAAGACAGCGAGACACCAACAGCGGTTGCAGTACCACACTCGTCCAACAGTGACATCGGCCCCAAAGCCAAGTATCTTGTTCTTGAAGCTGAGACCGAGTATGTGCCATTGCCTTTGTGGTTAGAAACTGCTTCACACACGCGGCTAACCCAAAGCAGCCTCGGCGGCGTGACGCGTCCACAAGCTGTGGGGGTGTCCCGGCTAAACCAGGACCCCACGGCATTAGGAACCACAGTCAGCAACACTTGTGGTCGCTGTCCAGTGTTGCAGACGACTGGGGGCATACCTCTCCAGCTGGGAATGCTGCACTACCGTGCGGAAGGAGAGGACATAGGGCAGCTGTTGCTGGAATTGTTGCTGCAGCCGGAGGCGCTGGGGGCCGCACGCCTTGGCTGTGATGGGCCAGCCTACTCATGGACTGGCCCCATGCATCATGAACGCCTGGACCACCGTCTGGGGCTCACGGCCCTACAGCAGCAGCAGCAGCAGCAACAGCCACAGCCCCTCGCGGGCTTGTGGAAGAGGGAGCGGTCGGTGGCAGAGTCGCGTGCTGAAGAGCCGGCGGTGCTGCTGTGCGCCGGAGCGCTTGCACGTGGCAGGGGCGTGGCTGTGGGCTCCGGGTCAGGGTGTGGGGGACAGCCGCTCGCCGAGGAGGCGGTGGCCCAGGGCGGTGGATCCGAGATGTATGGATCCATGCATGATTGTAGGCCCACGTTGCGGCACATGGAGTCCCGCTGCGTGCCTAGGCCTCTCAGCAAGGTCAGAGCCAACGCAGGCCTGGTGCTGGTGCTGGTGCTTCTTGCAGCTGCCCGTGTGGGCGGCGGCGGGGCGATGCCTGCAGCAGGGGCCGTGACAGACAGCATGAGCAGCAGCAGCAGCAGCAGCAGCAGCAGCAGTACATCAAGCGGAGGCAGCTGTGCAGGAGCAGCTGGGGGCTGCGGGCGCCTCGTTGCAAGGGCCGGTGCTAGCATGAGCAGCAGTGGCGACAGCGAGGTCCCGGAAGGGCCCGGCTCAGAGGCGCGGTGGGGTGGGCATGCAGGGGGCAGCAGCAGGTGCAGCATGCACAGCAGCAGCGGAAACAGCTTGCCGTCGCCCAACCACCGACGCATGCGCCAGCACCGCTACCACCAACTGTTCGAGGACCCACACGACGGACGACTGCACGAGCAGCTGATGCAGCGGCTGCAAGAACCAAGGGAGGTCCTGCTTGGCAGCGACGCTGCCGCCGCTCTCAGCAACCCGTCCTTCGCCAACGCGTCTGCTCTACACACTACGCCCGACGCCAACCTAACAGACGCGCAACGCGCCTTCCGCGACCTGCTACTACTCCACCAGCGACCCGATGCCACAGCCGCAGCAGCAGCAGCTTCCGGGAGCGCAGCGCACGGCTCCAGCGTGCCGTACGACATGACTAAGCCGTACAGGCTGCCGCGCGTGTTCCTGCGGGACGAGGATTTTGTGTTCGCCACCGGCAGCTTACAGCAGCGCCACCTGCTGGCGCAAGCGACTCGGGCGTGGCGTGGGGGCATGCGGGCCTTCATTGCCACCAACGCAACACAGGAGGAGGTACAGGAACTCAACCGCGCAAACGAGGTGAGCCTGATATAGATGTGACGTATGCGGTTCGACCTTTAGTGACCACTAGGGCAGCTGCTGGATGTGCACATGAGTGCATAGCCTCAAGGGGCGCCCTGCTACGCACTTGGGCTCACGGTAGGAAACGGAAGGGCAGGGGCCGTGCCGCAGCACGGTTACGGGGTTACAAGCGTCGCGCATTCCACCAAGTACCGTCGGGGCCGTGCAAATTCCGTGTCCCCGCACCTGCAAGACAGTGTCACCACCGCCCTTGGCCTCGCAACTGCACAGCGTGCCGTCGGCGCGTGGGCCCCTCGTTCAACGGGCCTCCTAACCCTTGCACTCCCAGGCGCACCGTGAGCGTTACGAGCACTTCCCCGACGACACCACTGGGGATCTGGGCCCCCTCATGCACGGCTCCTTGCGGGGGGACACGCGCGCGGCCATGGCCCCCTTCCTGGCGCACACGTGGGTGGGGCGGGGCTGGGAGCGCTGGGGCGATGGGCGCACCATGAGGTGCTACGAGCAGCCCGTGGGTGGCCGTGCGGATGGGATGCGGGTGGTAAGGGTGCGCATGCGGGTGCAGGTGCTGAAGCTCACCTTGGATCGGTGCACATGGCTGGGAAGGCATGCCCTGTGCATGATGTGGGCTTTCAAGTAACGGTTGATCCGAAGAACAGGGACTCCCTTAACGAGCACCGTGTGGGCGGTGGCGGCGGCGACGGCACAATAGTAAGCTCCACCAATGGAAAGCTTGCTCCGCAGCCCACACCACCTGCGCTTCTTGTAACTCTTCTACTCAGGTACTTCAATGGGTCGTACAAGTGGATGCTGTACGGGGATGACGACACAGTTTTCTACCTGCCCGCGGTCAAGGTGAGGGCCAGGGATACCTAAAGCCCAAGTAGTGTGCTAGGTGATTCTTGGCCCCTTACATCGTAGCTGATCAAGAGCCCTCTTCCCCATTGAGCTGGCGCATCCACGTGTCGTACTGCCGTCGTGGGATTGTAGCTACCGGTATACGGTACAACGGGTTGAGACTGGAGAGCGAACCCGTGTGCAATTCTCCGGTCTCGTAGCTCAAATTCAGCCCGTCCTCTGCCAGCCCCCATCATTCCCACCTTCATTAGCACCTATCCAAGCAAAAGTGCAGCATAGCGAAGTATTGGGTGCTTGTAATGGTTTGCAGTGAGCTGGAGAACCTCCTCGCCCTACCACTCGGCAGTGCTGCCCTTCCTTGACCCCAAGCTGCCATCACAGTCGGGCCTTCTTATCTCGTTATAATCAGTATATGTGATGCACTTTTCCCCCAGCGCCTGCTGTCCCTGCTGGACCCGGAGCTTCCCATCGCCCTGTCAGACAACCTGTGGCACCGCTCGCGCCACCCCAACCCCTTCGCGCCGCGCTGCCTGCCGTGCCACGTGGCAGTGGACACGGACCCGCAGCCCACGCCCGCGGCGCGACAGGCGGCGCCGTGGCCCGGCAGCGGCGGCCGCCTGCCCAGCCTGACCGAGGCAGTCGACGGGTGGGTTCAGGGGAGGTTTCCTGGACGAATCGCAGTGCATGATCACGTTTTGCTTTGCATTAGGTTGTGTTATGTTGAAGGCACCTCCACTGTGAGACATGCGGAGAGGTTCCTTGGGCGTAGTGGTGGCCAACGTGTTGTTGGCCCGGGTGCGTGCCTGGAGCACGTGTACGGCAGGGTGTGGGGGTGCGTGGTGCCAGTGCGGTGCCAACGCTGTCGGTCCAGGCGCGTACAATGCAGCGCAATGTCTATTGGGGACCAGAGGGCGACGAATAGCTGCCCCATACACCAGGTGCCAGTGATCAACCCCAACAACTATTATGCTGTTGGAGGCATGCTTGCTTCTTAGGTGCCACGTGCTCGCGCACGCAAGGAACGTGTTGCTGTGCAATTGCTGGTGGTGCAAGGCCAGTCCATGTGGACGCCAACTCGCCGTGTGTTTGCGTCTTGGGGGCTGCAGCAGCTGTGCGCTTGTGCGTCCCGCATGCTAACAGGCGCCATGCGCCACACCACCCCTCATAACCGAAGGTGCCTAACCTCCTCGCCCCTCACGCAGGTACGCGCGCTTCCTGGTGGGCATCCGCACACCCCGCAACGCCACCACTGCCACTACCACCACCACCACCACCACCACCACCACCACCACCACCACCACCACCGACCAGCTGTCCCCGCAGCAGCGCAAGGCGGTGGCGGCAGCCATGCGCAGTCGCACATACGTTGACTTCACACAGTCGCAGGTGGGCCCTTGCCCCGTGCTCGCTGGTGTCTCACAAGCTCGGGTCTTGTACCAGCACCTGCAGTCGCGGGCGCGCTCACGCCTATCAAGCGCTACTTGCAACAGCACGTGTTGTACTACTCCGTCTTCATGCGCCTGCACCACGTGGCTATCCAAACCTCATGCACCATGCCCTCCCGCCACCTCAGGCCAAGTTTACCCACATCGGCCGCGACACGCCGATTCCGGGGTTCCGCTACGTGCCCCGCCCCGCCTGCCCCTTCTGCACCTTGGAGGCCGCCTGCAGCCCGCCAGCACCGCCCGAGGCAGGCGTTAAGTGCTACGGTGGCAGCGCGCACGGCGGCGCGGGAATGATCTTCTCGGTGGGGCTGCTGCGGCGGACGCCCCCTGAGGAGATGAAGAGGTGGGGGAGAGGAGGAATGGCGTGCTGGAAAGCAGGAGTCATGGCGGCGGCAATACTTCTGCAGCTCAGCTGCCTTGTGGCTCCACGTGGACTCCGCGTCATGCTGATTGGTTTTTCGGGCTGTCGTGTGAAAACTGTCCTCTCAGCTTGTGCCTCGTGCTGCACGTCCTGCCGCCGAGGCACAATCGAACAATCATCCTTTCGCAAGCCTTGAAACCGCATGTCCCTGTTACTCGGTGAAACAGGTGCTACCTGAAGACCATCCTGGCCTCTGGCGGCGACGGCCTGCTGTCCTCCTGCCTGTGGCAGCGCGGCTACGCCTTCACAGACCCCGGCCCGCTGGTACAGCACCTGTACGACGGCTATTACGTAACCTTCGCGAGCGAGGCGGGCAAGTGGGTGCTGCACGACCCTGCGGACCTGCTGCTGCGCGGGCGCTGCGACGGGCGCTGCAAGTGGCTGCTGCGCAACGCAGTATCGCACCACAGCAGGGGCAGGCAGTTCGACGACTACCAGCAGGCGGCTGCATACACGTACGCCGTGACAGCTTCGTAAGTAGTTATGGTTTGCGGGCAGCACTGGGAGGCACGTTTCTCATGCGGTAGTCCTTCATGTGCCCCACACAACTGACGCGGGACAGGACAGGGAAGAGGTTGTGGACAAAGGTGCCGGTCGGTCCGCGGTAGGACGGACAGGACCGCAGGATACAGGGCTTGGGGTTGCGTTTGCGGAAGAGGGGCGGCCTAATAGCAGGACCATGTACGACACATGGCGCGGCACGGTGCCGAGTAAGAGCTGGCAGGGCAGGGCACATGGGTGCTGGGATCAGTGGGATGTGCAAACGTTTCTGTGCATGGGCGATCCGACTTTGCGGCGTAGCTGGCCTTGGCCATTGGCTGCATCGAGCATTGCATCACTCCCTGGCGTTTGGCTTCTGTATAGCAATTGCTGTCGGACAACACACGGTAATACAGCAAGGCGAGCGCGTGCGCCTCCCTTGTTGCGCCTGCATGCATGCAGGCACACCGCCGCTAACAAGTGGCTGAGGTGGATGGAGGAGCGCAAGGCAGACCAAGCGGAGGTGGCTGCCGAGCTTGCGCGGCAGTAGCAGCAGCTGCAGCAATGGCAGCCGCGGCAGCAATAACGGCAGCGGCTGCAGAGCAATGACAGCAGCGCAACGGCGGATGCCACGTGCAGGGGTGCTGGCCAAGTTGCTCGCACAGTTGCGTTGGCTAAGGTTTTATTTGTATGGCCATACAGTAAGTTCTTGTAAACGAGCCCGTGTTTACCGAGGTTTGTGCGAACGGCGAGGGCACTGCAGCCGCAAAACACGTGCCCGCACTTCGCAATTGGCACGGCGGCAGTGCGGCTCCCTTGATGGAGCGCTGTCCTTGTGCGTCAGCATGACGACTGGTAAATAGGTTCATGGGCATGGCAAGGGGCATGGCAAGCACCGAATGCCTGCACGCGCTTGGCTCTGCGGTAGTGCAGGTGAGGGACGCGGTTGATTTGGTCTTTGATGTACGTAGCTCTTCAAGTGATACACGGTACCGGTGGCAGCGTTAATGTCCTGTATGGTATGTGACTATGTGTGTGTATGTCCAGGTACGCCTGCACAGGTTCGCATTGGTAGTGCACAGTGGCGCTCAGAAGCGGTGCACAGCTACGTACTGGACAGCTATGTGACGGCACGTCTGACGGACTGGACACATTGCTCAACCAAATGCTGTGTGCAGCCCAGGTCCCGGCCGGGATAGCCAGGTGCGCTCGTGTGACCACTTGCAAACACCTGCAAACATGCGGTACTTCCTGCGGGCGATTGGCCGAGGCAAGCAGCAAGGCCACGCATGGCTGCTCTGGGTGGTAGGTTACCCGGGTTGCTGGCCGGCGGTTGAGGCGCAGGTAGGAGTGGAGTTGAGCGCGTTGAGCGCGCAGTAGTGCGCATGCGGCATCACCCGCGAATACGCTCACAGAAGGCCACAGTGCCCAACATAGGGCTTTACCTGCGTGCAGCTTAGTCACAGGGCGGGCCCAGAATTCCGTTGCGTTGGTTACAGGGGCTCCATAACAACAGCCCCCACGCTGTAGCATAGTTGGTACAGCGAATAGAAGTTTAGGGGCGAATTTGCAATGCGCAGTCGCTCACAACGAGTTGCACTGTGCATCGCGTACGAGAGTCCTGGTCATCAACTTCTGCCTGCCGTCTCACCCCCCCCCGACAAGCCAGTTGGCTGCAAACATTTAGTTGTTTTATTTCCTAGTTTATATCTACCGAAGAGCGCTACAGTTAGAGTTAGAGCTAATTGCGTCCGTCGCTTTTGTGGCGTTGTTTGGAGTTGTTTCCGGAAGCCGCGAATTGCAGACCTGAATGAAGCTTTGCTAATACTATCATGAGTCACAGCCATATGATATTTGCGTCGCCGCGGGCGTCGCTCTCAGGAGGAGAGCACTGCAAGTCGCCGCCCCGGGACGTCGAAGATGACAAGTCCGACACTTGCACAGAGGTAAGTCCTAAGAAGTTATTATGCAGCGCCAGACGGCTTGCGTGCCGCTGGAATGCCGAAGGCGTGTTGCCCAATTTTCGTTGCCACATACACCTTTTCCCACTAATGCGCAACGGACATCATCACAGACTTGCCGCACTGCCCTGAATTTTTGCAGAGCTCCATACGCAGCGAGCCGCTCGTGGACCTTGGCCACGGAGGTGAGCTTTGGCTGCCACATGGTAGCAGGCTTCACCGTGGGCTTCCGCGCTCCAGCTGCACCCATTCCAGAAATGGGAGCGCTATTCCCTGCGCATGTATAGCATATACTCGGTGCCACCGGGGCTTTGCGGAAGCAGAGGGCTGGCACTTTGCCCTGCTACCAGCACTGGCATCGCGAATTTGAAGGACGCCATAGTTCCAGGAGAAGGATGAACGCGCATGTTATAAGGTGACGGAGTGAGCCCGCTTTAGGCCGTAAAGGTGGATGCTTTTGCTTTTCCTGAAGGCGCAACAGCGGGTTTCGCACCATTTGTGCTGCAAATACAACCATCGCAAACCCCTATCACAAACAACATATAATGAAATTTGAGACTGCTGCATTTTGGCTACTTTTGCGCAGTCGTTCTTCCGTCCCTGCCAAAACTGCCGGACTATGCTATCCCTCTCCAACCGAAGCTACTCAAGCAAATCAATGCGATGCATACCAAAGAGGTGGGTGCTGAGGCCTTGCCCCGGTGGGGTGTCAGTTGGCCGCGTCGGATTCGTTCCCAGAGGTTTCTGACACTTCGCTCTGGCTGCTTGACGCAGGAACTCCTTACCTTCGTTGCATCATGCCATCTACTTCTCGACCCCATCAACCTGGTGACGTGCGTCTACCGTCTCGCCCGCCTATACACGGGCATCCGGCACCCCGAGCAGCGACAAGCCTGGAAGAATGAGCTAAACGAGTCGCCCGCCTTCCAAGTCCTTCTCCGTAAGTTAGATCAATATCTCAGATACCTGCAAAGGTCGACGCAACGTGGATTTGCAAAAAGTATGCTTGCGCGATCCCAAGATATCTCGCATGACTAAAGTGGGGTTGCTTTTCGTTTCCTGCTGCCCCTGTTTCCAGGCACCGTCCAGTCCCACATGCTTGCGGCGCAGCTGCACCCTCCCTACAGCCAGGAGGTCAAGGGCATCGACGCGCGCTGCGTCTCCAACCTCATCTGGGCGCTGGTCAAGCTTGACCTGGCCGTGGAGACCGGCTGCATTGGCAACGACGTCATCCTCAGCATCTCCCCTCTGGTCCTGCGCCTGCTCAGCCAGTCCAGCCCGCAGGTGCGTCCACCCCAACCCCCTTTGTCTCCACTTCTGTGCAGAATTATGGTACAAAGCCAAGCTTCTGCACTGCAGCAACCGTTCGTGAACCTTGCGGCTCTGTTGTCCATCCTCGCAGGGCCTGGCCAACCTGCTGTGGGCCTACGCCAAGCTGGCCGAGCCCCCCGTGGAGGTCATCTCGGCCATCATGGCGCAGATGACGGAGATGCTGAACCGCGACCAGTCCGGCAGCCTGTTTGACGCCCAGGTACGTCCCGACATTGTTGCGAGCTGCCTCTCTGCCTTCTTGCCTGCACCACCCCGAAGCTTCTCCTGCTGGTCACCTGGTCCTGATCCTGTTGCGCCCGCTCACCCTCCCTACCTCCATGCCCCGCCTCCACCCGTACCTCCAGGCCCTGTCCAACAGCATCTGGGCGGTGGCGCACGCGCGCTCCAAGCTGGCCAACTTCGACGGCCTGTGCGGGCCCCCGGGCAGCGTGTGCGCGTTCCTGGTGGCCATCGCCGTGAGCGCCAACACTATGCTCAAGGCGCTGTACTCGCGCCTGGACCTGGCGCACCTGTCGGCCTTCCTCAACACCGTGGAGCACAAGTTCTCGTGCCAGGCGCTGGTCAACATCGTGTGGTCCTTCGCCACCATCCTGGGCGATGAGTGCGCGCAGCACCCCATCATCAAGCAGCTCTTCGTCAACTCGCGCAAGGAGGCCATCGTCAGGTGCGCTCACACTGCTTGCTGATTGCTGGCCTTGCCTCGGCCCTGCCCTCGACCAACACTGCATTACCAGGCGATTACTGCGCTTTATTTGGTGGGTCTGCCTGCTGGCAAGCCCGTGCACCAACGCCTGCCATCAACCTGCTTTGCCACAGGCTGCGCGCCACCTACGCGGCGCTGCAGGCGCAGCAGTCGTGGGTGTACCACATGCCCGGCGGCTTCAACGAGCAGGCGCTGTCCAACGTGGTGTACGCGTACGAGAAGGCCGGCATGCTGGACCGCGAGCTGCTGCAGTGGGTCTTCAGCGTGGCCAGCCTACGCCTGGACCGCCGCGACGCGCCGCCGTCCTTCAAGCCGCAGGCAAGTGCCGCCGCTCGCGTGCGGCGCGGCCACATTTTCTCCGTGGCATTGGTCTTGTGCAGGTCTGCCCGACAACAGTGGATATGGGGCATGCATAGGAAGACGCCAGCTGCTAACAGATTGCTCACCACCGTTTTTCCTATGTTGCTTCATGTTGCGCAGGAGCTGTGCACGCTGCTGCGCGCGGCGCACCTGGACATCTGCGAGCCGCAGCCCTTCCTGTCCAAGCTGGCGCGCATCGTGCAGACGATGCCGTGGATCGTGCGCAACTGGTCCACCAGCGAGCTCAACGAGCTGTCCCGCGCCCTGGGCCTGCTGCAGCCCTCGCTGCTGCAGCAACAGCAGCAGCAGGCGGCGCAAGCCAAGGCGGTCGCGGCGGTGCAGCAGCAGCAGCAGCAACACCAGCAACAGCAGCAGGTTGCGGCTGCTGCAGCAGCGCTGCCGCTGCTGGGCCTGAGCGGCCCCACGCTGGAGGCGCTGGTGCTGCACGGTAGGTCCAAGTTACCTTCTTTACTGCCAGGAAGTAGTCTTGCTGGCTCTTACGTACGCCAATGCTGCGCTCGGCACGTACAGCGCTACCTTACCCGCTGTATCTACCCGGTTGGTCCTAACATGATGTCGCGTGTCCACCTGTGTGCCTGCCGTACGCAGCCAACGCTCTGGCGGCAGCCGGCCTGGGCGGCAACGGCGCCAACGCCAGCGCCGCCCTGGCGGCCGAGCTGCTGGCGGCGGAGCTGCAGCAGGTGGCGCTGCAGAACGCGATCGCGCAGCAGCTGGGCGCTGCCGCCGCCGCCGGCCTGCAGCAGGGCTACGGCGGCCCGGGCGGCATGGGCGGCGGCATGCCCCCCGGCGGCTTTGCACAGCAGCTGCCCATGTGCATGTCGGGCCCTGACGCGCAGGCCGCGCTGCAGGCGCTGCATGCCCTGCAGATGGGCGGAGGTCGCCCGGGGGTTGCGAACCCGGGCCTGGGTGGCATGATGGTGCCCGGGCCGGGCAACTGGTCTTAGGCCAGCAGCAGCAGCAACCCTGGAGGTGCAGGGTGGATGGGGGAGGCGGGAAGACTTGGCCGCCGGCGGTGCGGCGAAGGGCGGCGGCTGGGCAAAGGCCTGGCCGCCGCCGCCGTTGCGCTGGCGGCCGAGTGGATACGGTATAAGCGGAGGTTTTCCTCATCGTTTTGGAGAAAGCGAAACAAGGCTTTGGGAAGAATGGCAGGAGTAGTTGGCAGTTGGTAGAGAGCGGATGCCAACAGCTGTGGCTGCGGCAGCGGCGGCGGCAGCGGGAACAACAGCAGATGTGGCATCGGGGCGCCTCATATTGCGAGCCAGCTTTTGTGGAGTGCAGGCCTGGTCCCCTGTGGCGACCGGCCAATCGTTTCATTTTCGGAACGCCAGGTACTCGGGGTAGACTACGACGTCCAAGCGCCAAGTACAGCTAATAAGTCCCCATATGGGCGGTTTTGGCACTGACCCAAGCTTCAGGGAGGCGACTACGGACATCGCTCCAGCGCGGCGGCTGTCACGTGTGGATCCCCTGCATGGCGCGTATCAAGAAGACGCGAGCGGATACGCGTGTGCTACAGCTGGAATCCAACAACCGCCGCCGGCGCATCACGCGCCACCCATCAAGACATTACAGTTTGCAGGAGTTTGCGTGGCGCTGGCGAGCCACCAATGACGACGAGCGCTGCGGCCACTGAGCTCGGGCTAGCCGGCAGGACGGCAGCTGCGGCACCGTCCGGTAACGCGTGGTGCTGGGCGCCGTGTGGGTAGCCCCAGCTGCCCTGCGTTGGCTGCCGATTGTGAGGGCACAAGCTTTGCCTTGGGGCCTTGCCTGCCGAAGAGCCCACATCACGAAACCAGATCGTGAGCGCCGGCAACTGTGCGTGGGCGACTGGCCGCGCAAAGGATTTTGCATCTGAGTCTTGCACGTGCGTGGAATCCGTAGCCGATTTATCCAGCGTCCCTGTCAGACCATACCGCATGTTTTTGGGACTGCGTCGTGAAGATGTGCTCAACCCCCTTTTCCTGGTGCCGGTGCAAAGCGGCTGCATGCAGCTGCCACACAGCCTTGCGCTCGAGGCAGTTCGTGCCCTTTGACGGTGCCTGGTAGGTGTACTGACATTTTTATTTGCTTTTGGCTTGACAGTCGCCGCTATGTTGCCTGCAGACGAGTTCAGTGATCCTACAGTGAAGCCTTTGCCCGAAGATAGTGGTTTGTGTTTCCTTTTGCTTACTTTTGCCGGGCCCCAGCCGGTGTGTCCGCGCTTATGTTCACGCCACAGCACGTGTCGCCTGACCAACCGGGCACAGATAGACCGTGCGGCGTTCCGTTCGACGGTGCATCGGCGCGTATGTGCCGCCGCTCGACCGCGTTCATTCGCAAGGAAGTGGTGGGGCGTCCTCGGCCGTCCCTGGTTGAGGCGTGGTCATGCCGAACTGATGGGTTTGTGAGCATCCGTTGTTGTTTTCTGGGCACCCAACATTGGGATACGCTATCCAGCGGAAAGCACTTCTTCGTATCCGTACCCGTTGCTTTGGGGGGAACAGGTTGAAGGCTTTGCGGCAGCGCCGGGTGTTGATTGAGCGCAGGGTATGCGGGGGGGTGTCTAGTCGTTGCTGGCAGTGTGCACCTGTACGGTCCTTGGGAGGCTCCGTTGCCCTGAGGCACAGAAGATGCCCCTCATAAGCTAAGTATGCAGTTCCGCACGCGAACAATTGTTTTCCCATGGGCTTTAGCACGCACTTCAACACGCTGAAAGTCCAGGATGTGCTTCCTTTGGGAGATCGGGATGTTGTCGCAATAACCACTGTCGCAGACTATGGTGCATCCAGGTGCTGAAGAAGAGACCAAGATGGGTGGGATGGCAGGTGGTGGGCCACGGCGGCTTGCCTGGTGTTGCGGGACGGGCAGCGTTGTGGGCGTGCTGCGGTGCGGGGTGTCAACCTGTTGCTTTGCGGCGCGTGGTACCTGGTTATGGATGGGATGGGCATGAATGCGGATGTGGGTGCAGACCGTGGGCAGCTTGCACATGCGTGCTGGGCTGCGGTAGCCCACCGAAATGCCTTTGAATGGACATGCATGGAGAATGACGGCAGCTCGTGGCTGCGTGGGCACAGGAGCGCGTGTGGCGGCGGCTGGCGGATTCTTCTGGAATGTGTTGCCGCCGCCGATGCCTTTGGTGCTCGGAGCCTTGTCTGGTTGGCTGAGGTGTTTGACTGGTCGCCATTGGGATGGCCGTCCCAGACCATGGCGTCTGCCGCTGTGCCCTGCACGGAACAGCACGCGGCTACCAGCCCGCCCAGTGCACATATCGTACCGTCTTTTGCCCCTGGCGTCATCAGGGGATCCATGCTCACGGCGCGACATGACGCCGCGGCATGGCTATTCTTTGGCGAGTTGTTGTGTGCGCGTCACCAGGTGCAGCTGTGGTTGCGGCCTCCCGATTGCGCTGTTGGCACGGGTGAGCCTTTGCTTATGACTGCGGAGTGAGCCCCAAGCGGTGAGCAAAGCACCCCCCATACACCCGGGGTGCTGTTGCTCTGTCTTCTGTATCTACAACTGTGCGGTGTGGGCCCTAGCCCACCGCACTGAATAAAGACGAGATATCGTTTGACGCAGAGCTTTTTGTGTAGTGTTATGGAATATGAGAGGATTGTCTGCTGCATTCTTAGACGTTTTACGAGCATCATTTCCGGGTCGGATGTCGAGTAGCGTTTTGGGTTTCCGTTTGGTAGGCGTGGAGGCTTGCGTACTCTGGCGACGGCTGGCCCTGTTGGGCGCGTGTGGTTTGCTTGCTGGAAGCACCGTGTGGCTGCGTTGGCTGCACGGTTGCTTCCTACAGGTGCGTGTCGAGGGGTGAAGGGTATACAACATGACTACGGCTGGAAGGGTGCCGGAGGGTGTTGTGCACCCTGCGTACGTCTTGATGCTATCGTAACGCTGATTTCTGCCAAGCGTCTGAAATAGGCATAACAAGTGCGTGCCTGCTGTACTACAATAAGCAATTTGCATGGGCCGTGGGCCCATTGCTCGTTAGTCCTCATACCGTATGGACGATGTAACATATTCACGTGGGTTAACGGCCTCAGTCAGTCAGTCAGTGTTACACGGCGAGGGTTATTTACCCTCCGCAAATGCAACGACCCA
>VFQN01004630.1_pt1 | contig 17980 bp, 14 predicted proteins | sample 3512371 | NCBI WGS metagenome assembly VFQN01 (sample SAMN10412370, study PRJNA504923) | tailings metagenome | isolation source: Replicate 2 from Balatoc abandoned mine | place: Philippines: Itogon, Benguet | collected 2017-08-28 | reverse complement strand
CGTTCTCGTGCTTCTCGTCATTCTTCTTCACCTCCATCGACAGCTGGCCGCCCTTCCAGATGAGCCCAGCGATCGTCAAGGCGAGGCCGATGAGGCTGACCGGCGTGCCGAGGTCCGAGAGGGTCACGTCGTGGGTTCTCCGGGTTGGGGAAAGTCCGCCAGCCACGCATCCACGGCAGCGGGTGCATCACTCGGCGCAATGCGCGCCGGATTGCCTTCAGGCAGGATGGTCAGCGCGTTGATGGCGTAGGCCACGCCGAACTGCGTGTCTTCGTCGTCGAGGTTCACCTCGTCCGCCATATCGCGCAGCTCGGCCAGTACATCGAGCGATGCGCGATCGACGAGATCGGCGGCCGGATCGATGCGCATGATGCGGAGTGCGATCTGTTGCGCGATGGTGCGCCGCTTCATGAACTGCACCTGCGTGAGCCGCCGGCCCGTGATGCGCACCAGCCGCCCCGTCACGGGCTCGATCGTCCAGCCCTCCGGAATGCGCGCCATTACTGCACCTCCAGCATCTGCCGGCGCGTGCCGGTGCCACCGAACACGGCGGCATAGCGCACGATCCATGCGCCGCTCGAGTCGTCGCCGAATTCGTTGAGGCGGCACTGCGTAGCGCCGCCATCGCCCCACGTCGACGCCGGCAGCAGCGCGGACGAGACAGCCGACACCACCTCGCTGCCCGCGTTGCGCACGAGGCCTATCTGCACCGCGCCATTGGCGAGGTAGCACCCACGCAGGCTGAAGCGATCGGCCGTCGCCAACGGCAGCTGCGCGACGACAGTGCTGGTGCCGTTGTAGTGGTGCAGGGCAATGCCACCGATCCCACTGCCCAGGTCACCGGTGGCCAGTACGGCGAGATACGCGCCCGTCGCGGCATCAGTGGTGAACGACCAGTACGGCGTGTCTTCCACGAGCGCACTGCCCGTCTCGATACCGTCGAGCCGAATGAGCTTGGGCCCGGTGTCCCACACGAGGCGCTCACTCTCCGGGTCGAAGTAGCGCAGCGCCTCTTCGGCGGACATGAGCAGCCCGTCCTCTTCGCGCTGGCCGTCGCCGTCCCAGTCGATCGAGGTGAACGCGGGCTCGGCGGCCGGCAGTACGCCACTCACACCGTCGCTGTCGTGGATGATGGCCTGCTCGGTGCGACCCACATACGCGACGGCCATGCCGGGATTGAGCGGCGAGAGCAAGCCATCAAAAGGCCGCATGCACCACAGCGAGCGGGTACGCACGCGCGGCGGCGCGCCATCGAATCGTGCACCGACCTGGTGACTGCCGAGGATGGGGATGCGGCTCATGTCGTCCTCAGGCTGCGGCCGCGAGTGGGTAGACCCACCAGCCGGCGCCGGTGGAGAGGCGCACGCGGGGCCACTGGGCCCGCTCGGGGTCGCTGTGCTCGGGCGAGACCACTGGCCATTCCGGCGAGATGGTGAAGTCGCGCCAGTGATACACGTTCGTGGTCACGCCTGCGGGCGTTCGCTTCGCGATGGTGCGCGGAGCATCGAGCCGGATCTTGCACACGTCGCCTTCCTCGAGCGCCACGCCACGCAGCGGGAGCCGATGCAGCAGCACACCACTCGGCGAGAGGATGTCGATGTCCAGCGCGCCGGTGATGGGGCCCGTGAGCAGGATCTCGCCCCCCACGGACGCCGCCCCTACGCGAATGGGACGCGGCGTCGTGCTCAAGCGGATGCGGCGCGGATGCCTCGAGTACGCGAGACTATCCGCGCAGGTGATGGGGATGGACACGCGCCACGTCTGTCGATCAGGCGTGGTGAACGCTTTGTCTGGATTGAGCGGCGTGGTGATGATCTGCCCCGCCATGCCGCGCTGTAGGTAGTCTCGCGCGTGTGGCCACTGTAGCTCGAGCAGCCCCGTACCCAGCCAGGCGCGCACGCCCTGCAGGACCTGCTGCAGGTCCTCGTGGCGCACATCGATCAGCCAGCCCTCGAGCGTGATGGCGCGTGGCAGCGACTCCGGCAGCGCCTCATAGCGTCCGCCCGTGAGCCCGCGAATGCGCGCCGTCTGCGGCGTGGTGGCGGACAGATCATCGAGCCAGCCCGTGGGCCGCTGCAGCACGAGGCCCGTGCGCTGGATCGGCAGCCGGTTGATGATCAACATGTCCTCGATCCGCCGCGGCCAGGGCAGCGACGGCGCGGTGATGGCCCCTGGGGGCGGCGGATCGAAGAACCAACTCAGAATGCCCAATGGCATCAGCGGAGCCCTCGGACGCCAGCGGCCAGCGCGGCGTCAGCCAGGAGACGGGAGCTGTCGCGGTAGACCTGCCCGATCTGCACATCAGCGATCGGGGTGCCGGGTCGCGACACGATGACGGTGATGCGGGCGCGGCGGTCCTCGGGCTCGATGTGCACGCGGCCGCCGATCACGAGCGGCGGCACCAGCCCCGCGAGGCCCAGCGCGTCGGCGTAGCGGGCCGCGAGATCCTCGACCGTGAGCGTGTCACTGATCCGGGGCAGCGTGCGCTCCCCGATGGCGCGCCGCGCGGCCAGCAACATCTGCGAGGGGTAACTGTCGGTGGTGTAGGGCGCGGATGTCGAGGCGCCCACGTAGAACATCGACTCCTCGTGCATCACCCAGCGCGTGAGATCACTCGCCGGGCCGCCATACACGCGGAAGCCGTAGCGCCCACTCTGCGCGATGCTGGCCTGCGCCGTCAGCATCACCTGGCCAGCCTCCGTGTCGATCAACACGCCGTCGTCACCGAGCGCGGACCAGCCGAGGATCGTGCCGCTTTCGTTGACCAGCGCGACCACTGGCCCCTCACCCGCGAGCCAATCGCCCACGCTGAGGCGGAACGCCGCGCGAACCGTGATGATCGCCGTGCTGCCCGTGGGGACGCGAACGTCCTGCAGCGCGGGCTGCCGCCCTGGGCTCGAGGACGTGGGCTGGCCGGTCCCGCCGACTGCGCACGTGAGCCGCATCAGCGAGCCGGTCTGCCGATCGGTTGGGCGGAGCATGACAGGCCGCTCGATGCGCACGACGGCATCGGCCGCGATGGCGTTGGTGTTGGCACTCACGAGCGGCACGGCCGCCTCGCCCGAGCCATTGGCGATCACCGTCGCTGCCGCCACCAGCACATCACCCGGCACATCGAGCACGGTGCCCGTGGCAAAGACGCGATAGACCGCGAGGGCGGCTGCACTCACGCCATCCCAACTGCGACGATACGCGCAGTCGCCGCGCACGCTGACGCTCGAGGCTGGGCCTACCACCGTGGTGGACACCGCGAGCAGTGGCGTATCGGAGCCTGGCAGCCAGTTGGCCCACAGCGGTTGGCCCGCCTGCAGGGTGCGGCCACTCGGCACGGTGATGGGCAGCGCCGCAATGCCGTCGCTGTTCCAGGAGGCCGTGCTGCTCAGCGGGTAGCTGTCTTCACGCGTCCAGAGCGCGGTGATGGTGCGCGACCCGCCGCCGAGATCCGTGATGCTGTCGATCGTGATGTCGAACTGCGGTACGCCGAACATGCCCGCGAGGCTCGCCAGATCGACCGCGAGTTGCATGACGCTGCCGGCGATGCTCACCACGCGCCACGGCCACTGCGTGATGAGGCCCGGCGGCATGCCCCCCACCACCGTCAGCTCGAGCGCAATGGCGGTGGCCGGGATCCAGAGGATCGTGATGTTGTCGCGATCGGCGCTGTCGATTTCGTCCAGCGTGCTGTTGGCCGTGTTGATCGTCGCCTCGAGGGTGACGTCATCGAACGCGGTGATCTGCACGTGGGCCGACAGCGTGCGGCGTGTGTAGACCGTGTCCGTGCTCAGCCAGTCGCGCCGCGCGAGCTGGGCCAGCTGCGTGAGTAGCGGCCGCAGCGTGATGCTGGTGTCGCCCAGGCTGTGCGATCCGTCGAAGAGCAGGGTGCGCCGCTCCTTGCGGCGGATGACCTCGAACTCCTCGCCCACCTCGAACGTGGATTGCCACGAGGTGAGCGCACTCACGAGCGGCGGATCCGGCAGCAACGGATACCAGTTGCCGCGCGGCGTGAGGCTGAGGCCGACGAACGTCGTGCCGGCGGGCACACCCACCACGTCGATGGTGACCACGCCGCCGGTGTTCGATACCACCTGCGCGGTGAGTTGGAAGCCCGCACCCAGGGGACGCCGCAGCCAGGGCGGCAGCGCCTCCACCAGCGCCTCAGGCCCGCTGATGTTGACGTTGATCGTGACGAACCCGCCCACGCCGTGCAGCACGCCACTCTGCCACGTAGGATCGAGGGTGCACGCGAGGCGCAGCGCACTCACCACCGACACCGCACTGATGGCATGCAGCCCGAGGGGGCTTTCCGCCGGGCCGCCCGTCCAGCCCCCATTGCCGACCTGCAGCACGCAGCGATCCGCGACCCCGGGCCAGCGATACACGCGCACGTCGGCGCCCGTATCGGGCAGGTACTGCTCGCCATTGGGCCCGGTGATCTGGAGATCATTGGTCGCGCTGTAGTCGATCAGCTCCGCGACGTTCGTACCGTCCACGACGTAGTTGAGACCACCACGTGGCAGCTCGATCGCCACCTCGAGCGTGCGCTGATCCTCGCGGACCAGCGTGATCTCGGCGCCATCGGCATAGCTGCCCGGCAGGCCGGGAGATTCCAGCGTGAGATCGATGGTACTGTCGGGGTTGCTCACCGCATTGGCCGCAAGCTCGCACACCGCGCCCTCGACGATGAGGCGATCGGTCTGCCGCACGGCGCGGCCCGCTCCAAGGCCTTTGAGGGCGAACGGCGTACCGGTGCCCGTGCCCGCGGCGCGCGATCCATTGGCGGCGCCGGTGATGGTCTGCCCCATCTCAGGGCGTGGGAAATCCACGCCCACGCCGCCGTTCACCGGTGCCCAGCCCGTGATGCCGTCCTCGTGGCCCGCGTTCACTGCGTACTGTCGTTCGCCGCGGCCGCCGGGCACGATGAGGTCCGCGACCACGCGCCCATAGCGGGCAATCGACTGCGGCAGCTCGAGCAGCTCGAGCGGATCACCGGCACTGGTGGCCACGATGCACACACGCTCACCCACCGTGGGCGCCCCACCGGCCGACACAATGATCGTGCCGTTGGCGGCGCTGCTGCCCAAGATCTCGCGCCGCGTGATCCCATCGGCGCGCTGCACATAGCGCGCCGGCAGCCCCAGCTCAGGATGCGCCGCCCACTGCCCGTCTTCGAGGATCGGCGCGCGCACGCCGCTGATCTCGCGCAGCGTGAGGGCCACGCGGCCACCGGACAGCGCCTCGGTCGCCGTGACGCGCCACGCGTTCTCGGCAAAGCTCGCGCGCTCGGCCTCCGGCACTGGGGCTTCACCGGCCAGGCGGAACACCGTGGCAACGTCGCTCCAGTCCTCCTCGAGCCCGTGATCGGCCAGGCGATCGCCATAGCAGAGTGGCACCTCGGTCGCATCGATGCCCGTGTCAGCCACAATGTCGAGCTCCTCGAGCCCATCCTCACGGATGCGCCACACCAGCTCACCGAACGACGCCGCGAGCAAGCGATCGAGCAGCTCGCCGCGTGTGAGCCGCGTCCACTGCAGCGGGATGCGCTGCGGCAGCGTGGCGAACGGGCCGAGCACGATGCCCTGCAGCTGATCGGCCGTCTGATTCGCGAGGAGAAAGCGCGTGCCGTACTCCGCCAGCGTGAGGTTGACGTCGAAGGTGAATACCTCACGACCGCCCACCGTCTCGCGCACCAGGTCACTGTCCGCGAGATCGTAGATGCGCGGGTAGGCCTGCACCGTGCAGCGCTGCCCCTCGGGCCCGAGCGTGGCCCGTCGGCGCGACATGCAGCGGAACTCGCGCCACGTGCGATCCTCGAACGTCACGCGCACAATGGCGCGGTCTTTGACCAGCTCCCACGCAATGTGTCGATCGAGCACCAGCGTGATGGCGCTGCGGTCCCCGATCTCGCGGCGATACTCGCTGCCCTCGAGCGCGAAGCCGAGATCATCCTCGGCTCTGCCGCCGGCCGACGTCCACGTAGAGAGCCGCTCAACGCTCCAGCTCATCCGCGCCTCGCTGAGCCGAGGTAGCGCACGTCGGCGCGCACATCCCGCAACGCGTTGCCCAGGCTGGCGGCCACGCGCTGGCCGGCTTCCTCGGGTGTGTAGCCACCGGGGGCGACGGCGACGGTGATCTGCTGGATCTGCAGCACCAGCCCACCACCGGCGCCAGCTGCAGCCGCAGCGCTCTGCGTGGCCGCCTGCTGCGCCGAGGGGAACGGCGGGAACTGCAGATCCGAGAGCGGGCGTGTCGGCGGCAGACGCAGCGCGGCAGCGAGCGCGCCGCGATCGCCCGTGTTGAACTCGATCTGCCGCAACACGCCCGTCATGGTCTGCGCGGTCACCTCCGAGAGGCTCGCGAAGTCCGAGACGACCTGGTTGCTGCGCGTGCGTGGTGACGCGCCGGCAGCGGATGCGGCCGTGTTCACGAGGCCACCCACCGCGCCCTGCAGCGCGCCGGTGTTGACTGCGGCCTGCGTCACGGCGGCCGTGGCGCGCTTGGCGATGTCGTTCAGATCGGCCTGATAGATGGCCTCGATCTGATCCAGCACGGCCTGCGTGGCGTTCAGGTCCTGCGCCTGCTTGAGCCGCGCATCACGCCGCTGCCGCGCGGCATCACGATCAGCATCATCGCCGCGACCGATGGCACGCAGGTAGTCCTGATTGACGGACTCCGCAAACTCCCGGCCCGCCTGCGCCGTCGCGCGGGTCTGTTCCTCCACGCTCAGCAACGCGGAGACCAGCCCATCAAACCCACTGTCAACGTCGAGAATCGCGGCGAGCAGCTCGTCACGCGTCATGCCGAACTGCTGCATGATCTGTTCGTCGCTCAGGTCCTCCAGCGATGCGAACACGTCACGCAGCACGGCCTTGGCGCCCTCGACGCCCTGCAGCGTCTCCACGTCAAATTCGCGGAACAGCGCGGCGAACGCCTCACCGAATCCGCCCAATGTCTCGCGGATGGCATCCGCCCCGTCGAGATCAAACAGCTGCACACGGTTCGCAGCCCGTGCACGCGTCGCCTGGCGCTGCGCGGCGCGCTCGGCTTCCGCCTTGGCTGCCTCGTCGGCAATGCGCTGCGCTTCGGCCGTGGCTTCGTCCGCCGCCTTCCCGATCACACTGAGAATCAGGTTGAGCGCATCGAACAGCGGACGCTCGGCCTCACTGATCTCATTGTCGGCGAGGATCTCCGACAGCGCATTGTCGATCTTGTTGCGCAGCTGCGCCCGGCCCTCTTCGGTACCAAGGTCCGCACCGGCGAGGATCTCATCGAACGCCGCACCCAGCTGGCCGCCGAAGATGGCTTTGAGTTCGCCGAGTTGCTGCGCGGCCGTGTAGCCGAAGAGCCGGATGCGTTCGTTGAACGCCTCGAGCGCGACGCTGATGCGATCGCTCACATCGGGCAGGGCACTCAGCGCGTTGTCGATGTCCCCGAAGAAGCGCTTGAGGAAATCGACAATCGGCCGCTCGGTTTCATCGATCACGCCGTCGCTCAGGAACTGCTCGTAGAGCGTGCGGATGGTCGCCTTGGCGGCCTCCAATCCTTCGCGCGTGCTCAGATCCAGCCCGTCGAAGAGGCCCGCGAAGTCGGCGAACAGCTGCGAGAAGGCGGCACGCTGCCGCTGCAACCGCTGGTTGCTGTCGCCACCCAACAGCGCATCATCGTCCTCGAGGCGCTGCAGGATCTGCGCCCGGGCCCGTGCCGCCTCGGCGGCCTTCTGCTCAGCGGCGATGATGTCCTGCAGGGCCGCCAGGTACTGCTGGCCCACGTCGGTGAGGTCACGCGACGCGGCCGCCAGCTCGCGGCGCTGCTCGAGCTCCTTGCGCTGCGCCTCGGCGGCTTCGCTGAGCCCAGCGGCCTGCAGACGACGGACACTCAGGTCTTCGAGGTTCTGCAGGACCTGTCGGCGCGCGGCTTCTTCGACGTCGTCGAGCGTCGCGGCCACCTCACCAAAGCGTGCCGCCAGTTCACTCAGTGGCCCGCCGCGACTGCCCAACGTCGCCGCGGCCTCGAACAACTCGCGCTGCACCTCACGCAGCTGCGTGCTGGTGATAGCCGACGCGTCGAAGCTGAACGTGCCTCCGCTCGCCGCAGCGGCCTGCTTGGCCAACTCCACGGCTTGCCGGCGTGCCTCATTGATGCGCTCTGTTGCGCCCGTCGTGGGGCTCGCCGCAGCTGCAAAATCCTCGAGCGCCCGCGTGAACTCCACCGCAGCGCGGCGCATCTCTTCGGCCTTGGCCTTGGCGCGCGTACCGAACAGGTCGAGGGCATCGGCGATACCGGCGACCGCACCAACGATCTGAATGGAACCTGCCAACGCGGCTGCCTGCGAGGTGCCACCGTTGCGGCCGGACAACGCCGCGAGGAGATCGACCGACTTCCCTTCGATCACCTTGCCGCTGCTGTCACGCTTCTGCAGCGCCCCATCCAGCGTGCCCAGTCCACGCAGCAGTGGGCCGGCCACGCCCGCGATGACGGCGATGTTGCGGCCCGCATCACCCAGGCTGGCGAGCTGATCGCCGCCGAGGTTCGCAAACGCGTTGCGCATCCGCTCGAGCTGCTTCGACAGATCGAACAGTTGGCCGGCCGCGTCACGGGCCTCCTGTAGCTCTTCGGGCGTCGCGTTACGCCCTTCAGTGCGCGCCTTGGCCCGCGCCGCTTCTTCGGCGTCGAACTGGGCCTTGCGCCGTAGGTAGGCATCGTAGGCCTCAGCGCCCTTGGCAAGGGCCTCGATCTCCAGCTCGAGCGCGGCAATCTGCAGCTTCGTTTCCGTGGTCGCCTTGCTCGACGCCTCAGCGCCCTTCAGCCAATTGGCCAGGCGCTGCCGGTCCTCTTCGTTCAGCTGCTGCAGCACGGCAATGAGCTTGCCCGCTTGGGTTACCGACTCCTCACCCGCGAACTGCTCCTGCAGGTCGGTGAGCTTGTCGAGCGTATCCAGCACGCGGCCATACTTCGCGCGGATCTCATCGATGCGCTTCTGCGCCGATGCATCCCCGCCGGCCAGCCGCTCATTGAGGCCCGCCAGTTCGGCCTGCAGGGCCCGTACAGGCACGCCGGTGGCCTCGACGGCATCTACCCATTCCCGCAGGTCGTTTGCGGCTTTCTCGCCCGGTTTGGCGCGCCCCAAGGTCTCCGCCAGCGAGCCCGCCTGCTTCTGCAGGGCGGCCAGTTGCTCAGCGGCGCGCTTTGCCGCGTCGGCGGCCTTCTCGTCGCCCTTGCGCTGCTGGGCGAGGGTTTCGCGTTCCACCTCAGCAGCCGTGGCGGACTTCACGCCGGTGGAGACCAGACGATACTCGGCCTCGAGCGCCGTGAGCACGGCCCGCAATTCATCGGCGCGGCGTTGAGCTTTGGCCTGGCGCGCATTGAATTCCTCGATCGCGCGGCCGCCCTCACTCAACGCCGGCGGCAGTTGGCGCAGCTGCGCCTCGAGCGGCGCGAGTTCGTTCCGCAGGCCCTGAATACCACCGCCGCGGATGGCTTCGCCGCGCGCTTTGAGTGAGGCCGACTTGCTTTCGTTTGGATCGTCGAACAGAGAGTCACCAGAGAACAGCAGCTGCTGCCGCTCCGAGAGGCTGCGCAGATCACCCGCGCGGGTCATGCGCCGCACGTCCTTCTCGATCGAGTCCGCGGCTTCGCGCGCTTTCTCCTTGGCCTGCATGAACAGCGACGCAATCGACGTGGTGACGATCGCAATGCCGCTGATCACCTTGCCCTTGGGCCCGAGGATGTCCGCGAAATTGCCAACGGCCGAACCCAGCGCGAGCACCTTGGCGCTGCCCTGCGCTTCGAGGGCGTAGAACGCGGTGGTGACGGCCGCCACGCCCTTGGCTGCTTTCTCGGTATAGCGCTCGAGCTCTCCCACCGACGCACCCGTCCGCTGGGTGGAGGCCTGCGCGGCCGGGCCCAGTGTCTGCAGCTCGGTCTTGACCTTGCGGAGCTCGGCCAATGCCGAGTCCACGTCACCCGTCAGCTTCGCAACGAGTTCCGTGGTTTTCTGGCTCACTTGTTCGCCCCAGCCGTCTGTCTGCGCTTCGCGTTGGCCTCGGCCACGCGCTGCTGCTCATGCATCGTGAGACCTGCCGCCACCTGCTCCGGAATGGACCAGCGCCGCACCACCCGGTGCGGCTCTACCTTGAGTTCCATCGCGAGGCCCACACCGAAGCCACCGAAGCCCAGCGCCGAACGCTCACCGCCCGTCTCACGCGGCATGGCGAGCACCATGGCGTGCACGTCGTCGTGATGCAGCGAGCGATGCGCCAGGTAGATGGCCAAGACGTCGGCCGCCGTCAGCTGCGCCGTCCAATCGGGCGGCTCGATGGTGCCCGTATCCCCGAATGGTGTGTCCACCCCTTCGGTGAGCAGGATCCACGCCCACGTGCGCATGGCGAGCGATCGCGCGATCGCTGCCCACACGCGCCCGAGCAGTACGTCCTTCTCGGCCGCCGGGGCTTCCGCCTCGGCGAGCTGCTGCTGCAAGTCCACGACCTCCTGCGCGGCCGGGGCCACAATCGCGTCAATCGCATCGAGCAGCGCGAGCGTCTGGGCGGACTTGGGATACTCGGCGTGCAAGCCGATCGACAGTTCCACCGGCACCGGCTGACGCGCAGCCGCCCGTGCCACGATCTCGGCGACGCGGGCCTTGGCGGTGGCGCGTGCGCCTTCGCGCATGCTGTCCCGCTCTCCAAAGGCGGTGAGCTGCGCATAGCATTCGATCCAGCCATCGTAGCCGCGCAGCGGATTGCGCTCGCCACCTGGCCACACGGCGGCAATCTCCGCGTCGGTGGCCAGCGGATCATTGGGAGCCAGCGCGAGCACCCGGAGCTCCTCGCATTTCTGCTGGAGGCTCCGGGCGTCGTGCTGGCGGCGGGTGCGCCGACTCACGTCAGCTCACCCACCAGATCTTGTGCGTGTACAGACAGCCCACGTTCCAAACCGCCGGCGCGTTCTTCGCGCCGAACGTGGTGTTGATGGACACCGTCGGCGTGGGGTTGAGCAGCACGAAGTTCAGGACCTTGTTGTTCTTGTACCGCCCCTTGAGCAGGTACGCGAAGTCGCGCTGCTCGCCGATGATGTCCGGGTGCACGAGCGCGCGGTACGGATTGTTGGTCGTACCATCACCCTTCACGCGGCCTTCGTTGATGCCATAGGCCGACAGGATGTTCTCGAGCGACGAGGCGCGCTGGCCCCAACTGATGCCCATGTCGCCCATCTCGGGGTCGCCCGTCCAGATCTTGCCGTTGGCGTTGGCCGCGCCCACCGACGCCTGCGTGGACGAGCCACTCAGTGTTGCGGCCTGCTCTTCGATGTAGCCGAGGTGCAGGCTCTGAAGCAGCACCACACGCTCGTCTTCCGCGTGGTCGAACATCAGCGGCACCTTGAGCGGAATCGGCGACGTGTCCGCCGGGATCGACGCGATCTCGTACACACACTGTCCGAGGCCGCTGCCCACCATCACGTAGGCGTTGGCCGCGAAGCCCGTCTTGAGAAACGCCAGCGTCGCGTCATCCACCTCGCCCGCCGTTGACACCGTGGTTTCCACCACGCCCGTCAGCGGCACCTGCAGCTTGTGAATGGACTGCAGCTTGGACAGGATCTCCGCATCATCAGCTATCGCACGCATGAAACCTCCTGGGTCACACCCAGCTGTCGGTGATTTCGAGTGGAACCACGAGCGCGAGATCCACCTCGCCCGCGCCGGGGGAGGGCTCCTTGACCAGGAGCCGCAGGGAGTCGCCGAGCACGATCTGCTGCTCTTCGAGAATCAGCGCGTCCATGCCGAGCGCACGGAACGCGTCACGGATACAGCGCCGCGCCGCGCGCATGATCCGGTAGGCATTGGCGAGCGTGACGGCGCTGTCGCCTTCGACCGTGATGCCGTTGAGCTGCAGCACGATCTGTGCGCCGTCTCGCGCATCCTTGTCGGACGCGTCGGCCGACGCTTCGATGATCAGCCCGTACTGCACGTGCAGCACCCACGCGTCAGCCGTGGCTTCAGGTGGAACCGATCCGGCCACGAGGTCGTCATCGGCCGAGTTCCACACCACCACCCCAGGCGGTGCGGCCTCGTCCACACCTCGCGGCACCTGAGCCGATCGCACGTTGATGCCGGTGTCTTCGTGCGTGAGCACACCGGTGATCCAGCGCAGCAGAGCCGGCGTGATCATGGTCGGGGCCTCAGCTCGTGGAGCGAGTAGTAGTCGAAGATGGCCTGTTGCCGCGGCAGCTCGCGTTCGATGCGAAAGGATTGGCCGAGTTCAGGGAACACCGCGGTGGCGCCCTTGATGGCGATGCCGGCGAATGCGCCACGCGCGACCTTGAGGACGTGAATGGTTGCCGACGTGGGCTTGCCGGCCACCTCGCCGTCCTCGATCTCATCGTCGAGGAGCGCCCGGGTGACATGGGGCGCGGCCGCGCACACGAGGTCCTTGCCGAAATCGGCAAGGACCTGCGCGGCGTCTTCAGGGCAGTACGGCACCGATCAGCCAGCGCCGCCGGTGAGCACCTGTGCCACGACCGTGGCGTCCGGGCGCTGCAGCGCCACGAGCGGTGCGGACTGCGAGAGGACCTGCAGCCCCGACGGGTTCTTCTCCGTCCATGCCTTCGTGAAGATCGGCATGGGCGCGAAGTTGGCGTCGAAGTCCTGGATCGCGCCGAAGTGCGTGATCAGCTCGGCCGCTGCCACACCAATCACGAGGCCCTCACCGAGCGCGACCTCATCTTCCTGCGACTCGCGGTTCTCGAACCACGCGTCATAGGTGCCGATGAGAAAGCCATCGGCCTTGCCACGCCAGATCACGCCTTCGGTCTGCGCTTCGTCGAACTTGAGCTGGCCAACGTTGATGTTGGCCGTGTCGAACACGTCGTCGATGCGCGGGATGCCGCGGAACGCGTCGTATGCGGCCGAGTCCATGACGAAGGCCGCCACTGCCGACCCCGTCCCCTTGACCGTGACACGGCTCAGCGCGCGAAACGTCTTGAGCGGATCCGCCGTGTCCTTCTGGCTCCACCGAGCGGCGCCCGTGAGCGTGTTGGCGGCGACATTGTTTTCCGTCGAGCGACCGAAGTCGATTTCGACGGTCTGATAGTCGTCGCCTTCGATGGTGATCTTACCGTCGCGCAGCGCCGTGAGCGTCTGGTACTCCAGCTCACGATCGATGGCCTCGCGATGCTCCATGAGCGTTTCCATCATGGCCGCCTCGATGCGCTCCTGCGGCGACATCGTGCCCATGAGGCCCTCGCCCGCCATCCGCTTGAGCGGACGGCCCGGATCGAACACCGTCAGCTCCTTGATGTACGCGGGCTTGAAGCTGTCGGTGCGGAACCCGGTGAGATTGCGCGGCTTGCCAGGCGAACGCGGATGCACATAGCGCGCCCGGACACGCCGCTTAGACTTGACGTCGAAGGCGACCATCTCCGTGTCGTGCATCTGCACCGTGCTGGCGAACGTCTTGTGTAGGCCGTTCCGCATCTCGATCAGGCTATTGATCGTCTGCGTCAGCGAAACGGTGTCCTGCAGCGCGTCCATGGTGTTGCCCACCAGCAGCATCGCGCCGAGCGCGACGGCACTGTCAGGCGTGAGCAGGTCACGGGTGGGCAACGTGGCCAGCGAAACGGCCCCGTAGCCACCGGGAGGCTGCAGCGTGAGCCACGCGACCGAAGCCAGCGCGGCGAGCAGGAAGAGCGCGAATGCGCCGAAGTGCTTGATACGCATAGGGTGTGCGATCTCCAGGTGCGCCGCGATCAGGTCGCGGTCGGGATGATGGTGATGCCACGAGCCCGGAGGGACTCGCGCGTGGTGGCCACCGTGTGGCCGGCGCCGAACGAGAGCGCTGCCTCCATGACGTCGGCGCGCTCGTAGACGAGCACTTCGACGGCGCCGTCGGTGGCGTCGGCGTCTTCGGCGAGGATCAGCTCCGCGAGGTGGGAGCCGTCGGTGGCCGCCGCAACCGCGAGGCGCACCTGGTTGCCATCGGTGCCCGCGTACGGCACGTCGATGAAGAAGTGATCGCCGCTCACGAAGTCCGTGGCGTCGGCAATCGTGAAGCCGAGCTCTCCCGCGAAGGCCACGCCGACGGTCACGCGACCGACGAAGCGTCCCTGCGGATCCTCGAGCTCGAAGGTGCCGGCGTTGGAGGCGGGCTCCACGCAGCGCGCGGTGTAACGGCCGTGCTGGGCACCAGCGCCCAGCGTGACCACGCCGATGGTACCGGAGCTGCCGGTGTTGCCGGTGCCTGCCGTGACAACCGGCGTGCCGAGCACGCGGCCGAGCACCGCGCCGGCTTTGAGCACACCCGCCAGCAGTGAGTACTTGCGGGTGATCGGAGTGGGCCCGCCCGGCACGAGCAACGCGCTCGGCAGGATCGGGTCATGACGGGTGTAGTTCGCGAGAGACATGTCCGCCTCGTGCAGTGGTGGCTGGGGTTACCGCGAGGGCGCGCGGAACGCGGCCGGGGCGGCCGACGGATTGGTCTGCGCGAGGTGGCGCAGCATGCGACTGGCGAGCGGCTTGAGGCCGTTGGTGGAGGCCTGCGGTTCCGTGCGCGGCGCGTTGCGCAGGCTGGCGTCGTCGCCCCTGAGTGCGCCGATGCGCACCATGCGCTTGCCGGCCTTCGCCTTGAGCAGACGGGCGGCGCCAGCTTCGACACTGCACGACGTATCGGCCAGGAGCGGCTCGAGCGCCGACAGGCCGAACTGCTCGCTGTAGGCTCCGATGATGCCCATCACGCGGGCGTTCTCCTGCGCAATGCCGCGAGCGATGAACGAGGCCTTGCTATCGGTCGGCTGCTCCTCGTCATCGTCATCGGCGTCATCGGCGCCTTCTTCGGAGGCCGTGGGCTCCTCCTCATCGTCCTCGTCGTCGAGATCCTCATCCATCTCGGCGTCGGCGTCCTCGGGCTTTTCCTTGTCCTCCTCGCTGGCCTTGGGCTTGGCGGAGGCCTTCGGGGCGGGCGTGTTCTTCTTGGCGTTGGGGCGGCTGGGCTTGCGGCCACCGGCGCGGGATGCTGGCATGGTCACCTCGTGGGGTTCGCCGCGTTCAGCGGCCGTCAGAGAGGCCAGAAGGGCCTCGTAGGTCGTGACCGCATCGGCGAGGCCGTGGGTCACTGCGTCGGCGCCGACAAAGATCGCGCCGCGTCCGTATTGCTCCTTCACTGCATCGACGTCGACGCCGCGGCCTTCCGCGACATCGGCAAACAGCACGGCCGCCAAGTCATTCACGATCTTGAGGCAGCGTGCGCGGCCGTCGTCCTTGGTGAGGTCGTGCGCCTTGGCCGGCGTCTCACTCGAGATGATGTCCACCACCTCGAGGCCTTCACGCTTGAGGCGACGGCTCGCATCCACGCCCGTCATGCGCACACCGAGATTGCCTGTGAGCGCCGTGGCACTCACGTGGATCTCCGTGCACTGCGAGGCCAGCCAATAGCCGGCGCTGCAGCACATGTCGCCCACATAGGCGTGAATGGGCTTGATGTCGCGGCCGGCGCGAATCTGCAGCGCCAGTTCCGAGCAACTCGCGACTTCGCCGCCCGGTGTGTTGAAGTGCAGCACCACCGCCGTCACGGCGGGATCATCGAGCACGCTGCGCAACTCCCGCGCGAGCGTGACGTAGTCGACCGCGCCACACATGGCGTCAAACCACGAGGCGCGGCGCACGAGCACGCCACTCACCGGGATGGTGGCGATGCCGTTGCGCACCGTGACAAGGCGCGTTTGCTCCTTCGGCTGGCCGAGGGCCTGCTCGAGCGACGTCGGCATCTCCGCTCGCGACACGACGGCCAGCACGCGACGCAGGCCGTTGTCGGTGATGGCCCACGGCTCACTCAGGACCGCGCTGCGAATCGCGTCGGGGATGGCCGCAGCGCGCGGCGAGCGGGTGCTGTTAGCTGGCATCGCGAAGGGCCTCGCTGATCAGAGAGTCGGCGGCGCGATCGGCCATGGAAGGACGGCGGCCAGCGCGCACCCGCGAGCGGGCGTCACGTGCAGGCGCTTCACGCGTGCGGCGCGGCGCCTCGTCGTCGGAGTCGTCGCCGCCCTCGTCGCTGTGCTCCTCGGTGTCCGGGCGCATCATGTCGCGCGGCCGTGTCGGGCTCGCGGGCAGCGCCGGCGTGGTGGAGGCCTCGAGGCCCGCCTTCACGCGGCGGCGCACTTCGCGCACGCGACTCTGGTGCACCTGGTCGGCGTCGAGACCCGTGAGCGACGTGGCTTCGTGTTCGATCGTGCTGAAGCCCGCTGCCACGCGGCGCTCAGCCGACAACACCGCCTTGAGCTCGTCGAGCTGCGCCTTGCGCGGACCGCGCCACTCGCAGCGCAGATACGCCGCGCGCACGATCGGGTCATCGTGGAAGCCCGGCGCGTCGATGTAGCCACGCAACACGGCCTCATCGACGATCCAGGACAACCACGGCTGCATGCACGTCTCCACCGCCCAGGTCTGACGACGGTCGAACGTGCGGTGCGCCTCCTGCATGGCGGCCATCGCCGCCGTGTAGGAGGTCTGGAACTTCTTGATCATCAGCTCCGGCGGCATGCCGACACCGGCGCCGGCGTGCGCGAGCACCTCACCGAGGAACGCGGTGAGGTTCACGTTTGGCCGGTTGGTGGCCGCCATTTCGACGTCATCACCGGGATCGAGACGCACGACGGAGCCGCGGCCGAGCCGCAGGGCCTCGCGATCCTGCGGCGGTCCCCAATGGCGCCCGTCGTTGCCGTTGCCGAGCGGCTGGATCAGGTCGTTGTCCTCGTCATCCTCACCCAGCTGCGTTTTCACGAAGACCGTGAACAGGGTCTGGAGGACCGACGCCGCCAGCTCATTGGCAATACCTTCGTCGCTCTGCTTGAGATGCCGCATGATCACGGCCAGCAGCGGCACGCCGCGCGGCTGATCGAAACGGCGGTGCTCCATGACCTGCAGGATCTGCCGCTCACCCGTCTCACTGCCGTAGACCGGAAGCTGGGCCCACGTGATCGGCACCGAGAACAGCCGTTCTCCTGGGTGGTGCGACGCCACGTAGATATGGGTGTTGCGGCGCTCCTCGTCGAACACGAGGCCATCCTGCAACCACTCGGTGTCCCATTGCTGATTGGGATTGCACACGCGCGGGGCCTCGATCCAATCGATCTTGAGGCCGAGCAGGTCACCTGGTCGCTCACGGAAGCGGCGCACGGCAAACACATCACCGCCGGCAATCGCGCCGCGCAGCATGCCCCACTGCTGCTGCAGACCCGTGAGGCGATCGCCCCAATGCAGCCGCGTGGTATCGGTGACGTCCCACCACACGCGTTTGACCTGCGCCACGAACTGATCCGCCTGGCGCTTCGAAATGCCGAGGACCTCGCGGTCAGGCGTGGGCACTGGGAACAGGCCCGTGCCGATCACGTGATCGAGGTTGGTCTCGGTGATGCCCGCAGCAATGGGCGCGTTGCGATCGAGGTCGTACGCGCGGGCCCGGAGCTCCGGCAGGTCGGGCAGGGAATCGCTGGCGGCCGAGCCGAGACTGGGCGTCCAGGTGCGCAGCTCGCGCACATCGCGGCGCGCACTCTCGTACGCCCCACGGCCGCGGCGCACGGGGCCCGAGCTACTGCCCGTCATCATCGCGCGAGGCGCCACACTGCGCCCTTCGCTGTGCAACGCGCGTAGGCGCTTCTGCGCGGCCACGTATTGCATTGCGGCGCGGCGGGCCATCAGGAGATGACTCCGTAGGTGCGGATGATCGAGCCACGGCGCAGCTTGCCGAGCTTCGCGCGCAGCATGTCCTCACGCTCCTGCAGGACCTTGAGGTCCGCGCGGTTCATGGTGCGATTCTCGGCGCTGTACGACTGGCCGCCTGCCACGATCTTCTGGATCGCGGCGCGGACTTCAGTCAGCTCGGTTTCGAGTTCAGCGATGCGTTGCGCACAGGCCATGGGCGCAGTGTGAGGGCATCACAAACCTTTCGGTATAGATTTCGCCATGTGAGTTGTTCAACCGGTTGAACACCCCCATGCA
>VFQN01004629.1_pt1 | contig 17981 bp, 25 predicted proteins | sample 3512371 | NCBI WGS metagenome assembly VFQN01 (sample SAMN10412370, study PRJNA504923) | tailings metagenome | isolation source: Replicate 2 from Balatoc abandoned mine | place: Philippines: Itogon, Benguet | collected 2017-08-28 | reverse complement strand
AGAATGCCCGCCGTTGTCTCAGGCCGACGGCCCACCTCTTGGCGCCACCCCCGCCGCAGTCACACCGCCCCCCCCACGCCCCCCCACGCCTCCCCCCCCCCCCCCCCCGACATCCCCAAACCCAGAATAGCCCTGCTGCCTCTAAGCTTCCGCGTACCGTCCTTGCGTGTTGCCCCTGTAATGTAGGCGGTCCCGGTTGCAACGGCTGCATCAACATCGCCCTGGGCAACAACCGTGGGTTAGAGGGCGTCCAGGCTGAACTGGACGACATTTACGACAACGACTCGGAGATCAGCGACGTGCTGTCTCGCGCCGACTTCTACGCGCTTGCCGGCCTGATCGCCGCCAACACTGCCGCTTCAAGGGCGGAGGGGATGGTCATTCCTGACAAACTCAAGCTGGAGAGCTTCCGTACAGGGCGCAGGGACTGTCGCGGGCCCTCCACGACAGATGTTGACCTCAACTCCGACCTCCCAGGCGCCAACATGAACATCGACCAGACACTGGCCTACTTTCGCAACAGGTAAGCTTCAGCATGTGTGCACAGCACAGTTGCTATCACGCTACTAGTTGTGGCTGGCTACTGCGTGTGATCCGCTGCGCAGCCCAGACCAGACCCAGGCACGTGCTGAGCTGGGGCCAACCCGCCAGGCCGTGCTATGCTGCGCACCACACACAGTTGACGACGGTTATTGACAGAGCCTGCGAAGTACCACCACTGAGTGCCGGTGTTTACAGTACAGTGCAGTCCATGCTGGCACACGTGCCGATAGTGCAGGCGAAGGGCCACGAAGGGCCACGCCCACAGCCCAGGCCCTGGCGCGCGGAACCGCTGTACACGTGTGCTAACCCCCAATCCTGCCTGCGACCGTGCCATCCGTTCCATCCGTTGACGGACAATGCCATAGAGGGCCACTTTCTGAGCCAGGTGCAGCTGTGCTGTGTGCCTGTAACAGCGACAGCACAACTCAACCGACTGCGTCCACTTTCCACCGCTGACTGCCCTGCCCTCCACAGGTTTGGCTTCTCCGACCGGGAGACCGTGGCCATCAGCGGTGCGCACAACCTGGGCCGCGCACGCATCTTCTTCAGCGGCCAGTGGGTCACGGACAACGACCGCCTCAGTGGATGTAAGTAACGGCCAGAGTGCTGCGGTCGGTGTGTTAGGGTGGCGCAGGGCCTGAGGCACCTGCGATGCCTGCCTGCATGATGCACAGCGTGCCGATGTCGCTATGCAAGCTGTTGCGCCAGAGCGCAGCTGCCGGTGGGGCAGGGTGTTGCTGGCGTTGGATGCCATTCGTGTAGGGTTCAGCAACTGCTGACTGCGCATCAACACTGCCAACTAGTTTTTAGATGCATCCTGGTATGTCAGCAAGCAGCAAAGTGCTCCCGTACACGTTCCAGTCACCCTGATTTGCACGCAAGGCCTGCATCAGAACACAGTGCTTGTCTTGACATGGACATGGCCCGTCCCACAACTACCCCTGCCCTCGCGCTCCCGCCCCGCTGCCCCCCGCTCCCCCAGCTTACTACAAGAACCTCCTCAACTCCAACGTCGCCGCCGGCAACCTCAACTGGCTCTTCGACCGCAACGCCGGCCAGTGGAGCGCCCGCGACAACCGGGCCACAAACCTGCTGATGCTCAACACCGACATGGTCCTGTCAAAGGCCATTGGGCCCAACCGCCGCGACCGGCCCGTGTGCGACTTCAACACCTGCCCCATCAGCGCACGCACCGGCTCCATCGTGCAGGAGTACGCGGACAACCCCCAGACCTTCCTCAACGACTTTGCAGCCGTTTACACCAAAATGATTGAGACCTGCGCGCGCGATGCTGGCGGCAACCCCATTCGCGACCCCGCACGCGGCGCCTGCACCCTGGAGCCCTTGATCACCGCCACCAGCGGCGGCGGCGGCGGCAACGTCGCCTCCCCGCCTCCGCCTCCGTCGCCAAAGCCGCCGTCGCCGAAGCCGCCGCCTCCACTGCCGTGCAAGATCAACCGTCGTACTGGCAAGTGCCGCCGGGCTAACCGGGGCTAGCCGCGCTTGCCTTTTGGCGGTGGTGATCAGGTGCCGCACGGCGCACAGTTGCACGTGCACGCTCGTGGGTTAGGGTTGCACGCGGCCGGTACCGGTCTAGTTCTAGGCATGGGCTAAGGAGGATTTCGTTTTATAGGCATGCGCATGTGCATGTACCGATATGCAGTGCTGTCGGGTGTTGCGGAGGCTTGTGTTAGGGATGCAGACGCAGGTGGGGTGCAGACGCAGGTGGCGCAGGTGGGGTGCAGGTGGCGCAGGTGGGATGCAGGTGGGGTGCGTACGGCGCCCGGCAGTGATGGGTTCCAAGGCATGGCAGCAGGGAGTGTGCGTGTGTTCCACACTGTCAGGCTTCATGCAAATCGGTGCGCTCGGCTTGGGTGTGGATGGCGCGTGGATGCGTTGCTGAAAGCAGATCCAGTGGTCTGCGGTTCGCTTGGTTGCTAGAGACCGCGGTTTCCGTTCTGGTGCAGTGGTGCTAGTTGCGTTGCCATACATAGCATACATAGGGGGGTTGCAATCTTACGCACCCAGGGTTGATGGGACACGGAAGGTGTCGTGGGAGGTTGCCAATGGAACGAACGGCGTGACTGTCGGCCGCCTAGCCTGTGGTGCGATTGGCGCTGCTCGTAGATCCTAGCTTGGCGGACTGTGGTTAGCAGTGGGTTAGAATGCTCGCCAATGCGAGGGTAGCCGGGACCAATGCTCCCATTGCAGGCTGGCATGGGCATGTGGTGACTACCTTGATTGATATGCATGTTGAGCTGTCCAATGCATTAGGTGCGGGTGTAGCTGGATGGAACGCTTGGTGCAGGATCCTATCCGTAGAGTTGGCCCCAGTGCTGTCTGAACGTTTCTGCGTGCTTTGCGTGCGTGTCTTGTGCTGCAATCCTGGCACACATTATCAAGGTTGTCGCCACTGCGGTACCGTCGAGAGGGCAGCCAGGTGCAGCAGCGAAGTGGGCTGCCGCTGTGCGCCGCGATCGCCCTATCGATTCAAGGTCTCTTCTGGCTAGCATGTTGTCTTGTGCAGTCTACTGCGAGATGGCAGGGCTCCTTGACTGAGCCAGGCCCTGGTTACCTACACCAGCTGAGGGGTGTGCCCCTGGCTTACTGGACCTGGTTGTGTTGAGTTTTTATTGGCGCCCAGCTGGTCACTGGCTGCCCCTGGAATGTGTTGATAGACATGCTGCCGTACAGGGGAACCTCTTCACGCAATTGATTAATAGTCCGGTCTCCTGTATAGGTACTCTAATTGCCTTGTCAGCTGACGCGTGTCATTGCTGCCTTGTGGTGAGGATGCGCCAACCTTCGCCAACCGAGTGCGTCATCTTTCCTATCATGCTTCATTCATGTATAAGCCCTTTCAAATGCGCGACGGGCGCGTGATGTGGATTGGCACAGAAGGATTGGCACCCAGGGGATACTAGTAAATCCAGGGGCCAACTCCTGGGTTTGCCCCTGTGGGCCCTTGCTTGGTGGGACTGGTACTCATGTAATGCTGCCTTGGCACGTGACTTGACGGCGTCAGTCAAGCAGTGTTACACTGCGAGGGTTCTCCCCTCCGCACGTGCAAGAACCCGTGTACGAGCCGGGCGCTCAAGAGTCTCCATACATGAGACCAGGGCGTACCAATGGTGGACGGTGTGCCTGCAAGTCGCCCAGCAGCCGCTGACGACCAAGCTTAAACAGGACGTACCGCCAGCCCCAGCATGCTCCTATGTGCACGTGAGCTGTTACATTACCTTGACTGCGCGCTTAAGTCCCTGACTTGCTGAGACCCAAGGAAACTGGCCGAGTGTTGAAGCTGGGGGTGCCAGCTGGCGGCTCGGGCTAGGGCAACTGTAGGCAAGGGCCTGCCAGGAGACATGCCAGCCCAGTCGGACAATCAAGTGGAGCGCATTCAATGCCGATCGCAGTGGGGGCACAGGGCAGGTGCGCTCAGGTGCGCCCCACACCACCTCGCACCACGGCACGTCGCAGCGCCTTCAGCGGCAGTAACAGGCCGATAGCAGCAGCAGCAGCCGGGAAAACCCCATCGCCAGGAAACGCTCAACCAACACGCTCAGTACAGGCCCAGCAGATGACCGATAGATTGAACACAGCACGTCAATCGCCTCGTGTTCGCGGATGCTCGGAACACCAGTGCCGGTACACTCACTGCCCTCAGGGCATATACCGGTTTGCCGTACAAGCAGGGGAGCGGACCCCATGTCGACACGCACACCCCTGTAATCATACCAGAGCGCAAGGCGCAGCAGGTGCATCCACGGCAGTCGCATGCCCGTCCGCTGACGCACAAACGCCACCACCCTATCACCGTACGCTACCGACCGCCGTATCCGCGTTGAGCACCCAGCGTGCATGTACGAGCACCAGCAACACAAGTACAGAGAATGGTGCGCGTCAGTACAGGCGCGCTGGGCCTGAAAGTGCCGATACAAAATGATCGAGTCTGGTTTGCAGCAACAAATAGACCGAGTTGATGGCAGGCCTGCCCGTCGCCGTACCATGCCGTCCCTTACTGTACGCCGGTGCGGTATCATGTCACCACAGCAACGGGTGATGGGACGCCCTAAATGTGGCCGCACGGCAATGTGGCTCACAGCTCTCTCCGCAGCGGTTGTCCCTAAAGAGCTGGAGCACACGTGACCGGGGCCCAATAATCACCGCTCACTCCGCTATAGTCTCACCAGCCAGGACCGCCCACCGTCTGCCTCCGGCTTACTAAGCCGCCACCAAATGCAACACCTCAACCTGCCAGCGACTTGCCTGGCCTGACCTGCACCAAGCTGATGGGAGCCTTAGGCAGCCGCCGGGGGCCCTCCGGCCGTGCAACCCCCTTAGGGTCCCGCCCCAACGACTGCCCCCCCGCCTTCTCCCCCTCAGATCTGCCCTCTACCCTGCCACCCTCCTCCACCCGTCCCTCCCCGACCCTGCCCCCTCCCGCGTTCTCCACCCGTCCCTCTCCGTCCCTGCCCCCTCCCGCCTCCTCCATCCGGCCCCGCTCTCGCTCCTCCTGGGGTTGAGCCCCACGCTCCTGGAGCCCCTGCCCCGTCCCCCGCCCATGTGCCTCCTCCCTGCCACCGCTGCCGCCTCGGCCTCCCCGCCCCCGCCCAGACCCAGACCCAGGGCCACAGCCCACTGCATGCACATCTCCGTGACCGTCCGTCCTGGGTCGCTTGGTTGCGGGATGCTCACCACCCTCCCTGTCTGCTGTCCACCGCCGGCCGTCCCGCGTCTGCAGGTCCTGAGGTCCTCCCCCACAGCTGGTCCCAGCGAGAACCACGTGCCCACGTCCCGTACTGTTGCCCCGCACGCCTCTGCCGTACGAGTCGTGCGTGCCTATCCGGTCGTACGCCCCCCTTACTGAGGCCTCCCTGACAATGCCAGCTTTGCCGCCCGCCACCCTGTCCTCCCTGCCATCAGAGTCCCTAGTATGGGCTGCGCCAGCAGCCCCAGCAGCCTGAGAGGCACGGCTGGTGGGGTTCTGAGGAGCTGCCTCCTTCATGGGTGGCAGGGCCTTATTGCTATGCATGTCCCGCGGATCCCTGCTGCTGTTTCGCGGGTCACTGCCCCCGTCCCGCGGGTCACTGCCGCCGTCCCGCGGGTCACTGCCGCCGTCCCGTGGGTCCTGGTCCCTGCTGGCGCCGTCCCGTGGGTCACTGCTGCTGCGATCGTCCCGTGGGTCCCTGGTGCTGCCGTCCCGTGGATCCCTGCGGCCGATGTCTCGTGGGTCCCTGCTGCCGCGACCGTCCCGTGGGTCGCTGCTGCCGCCGTCCCGTGGATCCCGGCCACCTTCCCGCAGGTCCCTGCCGCCGTTCTGTGGGCCAAGGTCCCTGTGGCCGTCTCGGGGATCCCCGCTGCCGCCGTCCCGCGGGTCCCTGCCGTGCTGCAAAGCCCTCCTATCCTCACATACCCTGCCCTCACCCGTGCCCCTGTTAGCCCACTGGCGTCCCGCCTCACGTGCCATGAGCTCCAAACCTCCCTTGCGCTCAGCAGTACCCTGGCCACCATGACCCCACCCGTCCTTTGCACGCGCATCCGCGGTGTGCTCCCCGCGCCGTCCCCACGCGGCCGCCGCACGTGCCTGCGAGTCCGCCCGGGCCTCGTGGCGGCTGGCGAGCCCGGCATCCATGCGGCCGTACGGCAGCGGTACGGCAGGGCTTGTCGTACGCGGGCGTCCAGCCGCGTGCGCGTGCACGGAGGCGGCATAGTGGGGATTGGGCTGCCTAGGTTCGAAAGCGTTGCCAGCGTTGGGAGACATGCCCTCCATGCCCCTGCGCTCCCGACCTTCCCTGCTCTCGCGCCCCTCCCTTAGCTCCCATGCACCACGTTGGTCTTGGGGGTGACGCCTGGAGCGTGCGTCCCATCCGTCGGACCGCTGTGCCTCCCCCGCACGCCCAGGGCTCCTGCGGTCACGGCCGCTGGAGTCACGGGGGTCCCTAGGGCCGCCGTCCCAGGGACCTCGGACTTGGGGGTCGCGAGGGGCCCAGTCCCGTGCGCCGCGTGACTCCCGCCCACCGTTGCTGTCGCGTGCGTCACGCCTGGGGCTGCGTGGGTGCGTTGCAGCCGTGCCTCTGTCCCCTTCTCTGTCCATGCGCCTGCTGCCTGGTGCATAGGACTCGTGGGGCTCTCCAGCTCGCCGCCCCCAGGGGTCAGGGCCGCTCGGCGGCCTGTGGTGGGGCAAGCTGCGTGCGTCCTCGCGCACGCGGGACTCCGCACCGCCACCTGCAACCCTGTCCCTGTCCCTACTCTTATCCCGCTCCCTGTCCCATTCCTGGTGCCGCTCCCTGTCCCGGTCCCTTTCCGTAAGCCACGTCCGCTCGTTGTCACGATCCCCGTCCCCGCCTTTAAGCGTCGCTCGTCCGTGGCCCCGGTCTTCCTCCCATCGGCGCCGCTGCTGCCAGTCGCCGACCTCCGCTCCACCCCGCCCCTGCTCCTCCCGCCGCCGCCCATCATCCCAGCCCTCCCTGCCCGCCGCCTCCCGGCTGCGCACCGTGTCGCCCTCGCCCCTGCCATCCCGCTCCCTCCAGTCCACGTCCCCGTGCCGCCTCTCCGCTCCTCCAGGGGGACACCTTGCCCTGTCCCCTGCCGCCTCCCGTCCCCTACCCAACGCATCTCCCTCCTCCCTGCTCCTCCCCTCCCATCCCGCACTATGCACCCGCTCCCTGCTCCCGTGCCGTTCCCAGACCCTCTCCCTATCCCGCTCCCGTTCCCACCGCCCTGCCTCCGCCTCCGCCTCCGCCTCGCCATCCCTCTGCTGCTGCTGCCGGCCGTGTCCCTGCCCCTGCCCCTGCCCAGGCCGAGGGTAGCTGTCGGCACAGGACGAGGCAGCGTGACGGACCCCGGGATCATTCTCTGCACCGCTAACTGCCTGCGGGCACGGAAGGGCCCGAACAAACGTACATGTATCTTGGGTCGTAAGCCGGACTTGCCAAGTGCGATTTACACGCGAGACGGGCGTGATGCTGTGACGAAAACGAAGTGGGTATGATTAGCGAGGCACCCCATCCCTATGCCCGGACGGAAAGCAACACACGAGTCAATGTCACGCCATGCTAGTCGCTCGATTCGCCCCAAACACGAGGCACAGCCTTCTTGCCGATTGCGCTGCCCGCGCCCCTACACCCACTGACCTGCTGCTGCGGTGGCTGCTGTTGCTGCTGCTTCCCGCCTGCCGGCGCCGCCTGCACCCCCGCGCCGTGCAGCGAGGTGGACACGTGCAGCATCACCGACAGCCCCTCCTGCGGCCGCTGCTGCGGCTGCTGATAGTGGTGGTGGTGGTGGATATGCTGCACCTGCTCATGGTCCGCCTGTGCTGGCGCCTCCTGACCTTGCGGCGAGCCCCAGCGGTTCGCGCCGTTCCTGGCCACCCCGCGGGCGGCCCTGTCCCCACCCTGCAACAGCAGCGCTTGGTGCTCCTCGCCATGGTTGTGCGACAAGCCCACCGCGCCATCGCCCACACTGCCCCCACGGCTAGCCGCTGGTCCAGACACCTGCCGCTGCTGCTCCTGCTGCTCTTGCAGCTGCAGCTCATGCAGCTGTGGCGGCTGCGGTGCAGGTGCCACTGCCGGCACGGGCGCGGGGCAGGCTGTGGTGTACACCACCTGCAGCTGGCCGTCGGGTCCGGCCACGATCTGGATGCTGGCACCGCTCGGGGGGTAGGCCACGGGTCCCGTGGGCAGGGAGGCCAGGGGCGCTGGCGGCAGGGAGGCAGCGGCGGCTGCGGGGGAGGTAGCGTCAGCGGTGGTCGAGGACGTGGGAACGGCCTGCGTGGCGGGTGCTGCTTGGGTGGTAGTAGGGCCGGCAGCGGGTGGAAGGGCGCAGGGCTGAGGGGTAGGAAGGGGAGCGTAGGTGGCAGCGCTGTGGGCCCAGGCGGGGTCCCAGAATGTCCCCGGGCAGGGGGCAGGAGCCCCGGGGCTGAACGCTGTGGGGACGGGGTTGGCGGGAGGAGCTGCAGCAGGTGTGGGCGGCTGCATGGGCGCTGCCGGTGAGGTGCTATGGGTGTAGTGTCCGGGCGTGTGGGTTAAGGTGGAGGATGTGGCAATGCCTGCGGATGGCTTGCATTGGGTAGGCGTTGTTGCGTCGACTCCAAAGGCGCTTGCTGGCGCACACGTGTGTGAGTTCGGGGCCTCACGGTAATGGCAACTGTCCCAAGCTGCAGACAGATGTGGTGTGTTGGCTTCTGGCGAAGTGCAGGAAGCTGTGTGCTGTGATGCAGCAGGTGCGCGGACATGGCCGTACGGGCCAACTGCGGGCGTCGCTTGCTGAGGTGGCAACCTCCGCCACCCCTCGTCCAGGGCTCGCGTGCGTGGGTCAACCGGATGCATACTCCGTCGCCTTCACGTCAGGTGTTCTGGCTGCAATGTTTACGCTAGCCTGCAGGTTACAGCGGCCTCCGCCTTTGCGCGAATGGGGCGCCGCACACGACGATGCCGGGCGCCCAGTGGCCGCACCAAGCGCCTTGTCAGCAGTGGCACATGTCCTTTGGCATATAGAAAAAGGCTCGTGAAGTTGCCTGTGCTCCCGCGTCGCGGGAAAACGTTGCCCTGAGCGAGGTCTTTCTGTCGTTCGACCGTGTAAGCCTTATTGTTGGAAGAAACTCCTACTTGCACTGTGATGACATGTCAGGAACTTTTGACACGTTAAGCTAGCCTTCGTCCCGGTGCCCTACACATACGGTAACACAGCGCTACCTGCTTATGTTCGACCAGGGCCTGCCAACATACAGCGTACGCATGCTTGGAAAATGGCTGAAATCTCTGCAAATATTGCCGATAGGCAAGCGTGACGGGCCTTGCTTCCATGCGCTTACAGGGCATCTGACCACCAGGGGAGTCCCCCACATCAGGAACCTAAAACGGATTGCACGTGCAGTTTACGACTTGCAGCGAAGCCTTAGTGACAACTGTTACCTGTAACTGCAGTATAATGTGCCATGCCGTACCTATAAGGCCTGGGCCAGCCCAAGAAGCTGGGGAGCACTACCGGTAGCCTGCCAGAGCCAGGGGAGGTCCCCTGCCCAGAGCTCTGGGGCTGCTCTGCGCCCTATCTCTGGTGTGGTCTGCTGTCACCAACGCTGCAGCTCCAAGCGTACCGTACCCACCTTTTATGGGGATGGCTAAGACTTGCCGTGAACCATTCTAACACCGATCGGTAGCTCGATGCTGTTTGCTTGCGGCAGCCTGCGGCAGCGCCCCACTAGGCCCCACCGCAATGTGGTGCCCCCCCCCCATCTGCCGTGCCAGCCTGCTTCGGGCATCCCTAAGGGACCTGACGTTGCGTACCCACAATGCGAGCTCGAGGATAAATACAAAGACATTGCAGCCATACCGTTCTAGTCTGCTGCATTCGCTTTCGGAGGCCTGTCGCTCCCGCGAATTAGCTCGGGCCATAGAACATACCGCGCATGGCGTGATGTAGGTAATACGACAAAGTGGTTTAGAAATGCTTACGGCGGGAGGCAATTGCAGCAAGTCTGCTGCTGCCGGGTCGCCGTTGGTGCGTTCCACGCCTGCCTGGTCCCCCACGCCATGCCGCTCGCACAGGGCAAGGCCAACAGCTGTCGCAGCCTCTCCGTCCACTAAGGTAGGGCGCCTCACTCGCTGGCCTCAGATGCATGGACCCTGCGACCACATGGGGCGTCACAGGGAGGGGCCTGGTGTGCCCTCTGCGTGTCTGCCGTGAGGCAACAGCCCGGTCGAGGGGCCCTGGCTTCCGATCCCGCAACTAGATTAGGAGCCTGCCGGGACCCAAGTGCGCCACTCAACCTCGTCCTTGAGCATTTCATGCGGACCTGCGTCCCGTGCCGCCGCCCCATGTGTACCGGTACCACACGCTTTGTGGCAACAGCCTAATACACAGCCCTTACCCACAAGGTGCTACACCTGCTGCGCCACGGCCCCACGGAGATGGCCGCCTACATGGTGCTGCACAAGTACGGCAGCCCGCACCAGGAGCCGCTCCGAGACCCCATGATGTGAGCCGTACGGCGCCGTACAGCACCCTTGCACGTGTAGCACGTAGCTACATCACTGCTGTACGAGCAGCCCTATCATCCACCTTCTTGCGGCCGGTAGCCTGTTCGTAAGCAGTCATTTGGTCAGTCTGAGCGAGGTGCCGTACTGGAGATGTCCGGTCTGCGTGCAGCAGTGGTGCAGTGCACAATGGTGAAGCGAAGCGCGCGGACAGGATGCACGCCACTAGCTGGGCAGGACTCTGACGGTGGCCCATCGCTTTCCTCTGCTCGTGACGAGCCCACTGACCTGACTTGCTCACGTGCACCCCGTGTATTACCGCTGCCTCCAACGCCCCTAGCAGCTGCCCTGTATCCCATCTTCCCATGCGTCAATTCGCTTCCCTGCTCAGCCCTGAGTCTTGCGTGCATGCTGCCCTGCATGCCCTCAGGTGCAACACCGAATGCGCATATGTCGCTTTTTACGCAGTTAATGTTTGTTCAGCCCTTTGTACCGGTATAACCTGCTTGCTGCGCCACCCCTCAGGTACGACACGGTGCTCACGAAGGCGGGCGTCCAAAAGGCGGCTGAGCTGGCACCACGTGTCGCAACGCTGCACCCCCGGCCTGAGGTGGTGCTGGTCTCACCCCTCACACGGTGCGGCCCACGGCTCATTGCCTGCGTTGTCACCGGAACTTGCTGCTACGATCCGGACACGACGCAAGTTGGCCACGCGCACACGCACACGCCTGCCTTGTACAGGGCTGCACAGGTGCCCCCCCCGTGCAGCGTAACCGTTAAATGCGTTGCAGGGACGTACATGCACAATCTTGCTGCACCTGCCGTCCGGGGCCCGGTCCGCCTCCGATAATGCCTATCCAACCGCACATACACATCTTGTGCATCGGACTGTCGTGGCGGCCCATGCAGATGTCTCCAGACAGCAACCCTTGCGTGCGAGGACCTGTTGGCCAGCGCTCCCGTACGGGTGAGTGGGGGACACTGGGAGTCTGGAAAGTGAGCGCCATGCAGGAGATGTGGATGGGGTGTGCGGTAGGAGGGCACGGCAATGCCTCCCTCCCAACCAACGATTTCATGATGGGTTCTTGGTGCAATCATGACACACATTGCTCTAGAGCTGTTGCCGCTGCCCCTGCCTGACGCCAGTATGTGGTCAGTGCCCCGGTGGGCAGTCATGGCGCCGGGGGCTGGCTGCTCTGCCCTCCTGTCATCGCGCATAGCGAGTTAGCGACCGACAGTGTCAGTCCTGGCACGCAACCTACGCAAGTGCACAATTGACTGCGAATCCTCCCCTGCATGTGTACCTTCTTGCACAATCCGTGTGCAGTTGGAGGTGGAGCCCCTACTGCGAGAGCGCCTGGTGCTGTCCTCAGAGGTCGGCCGGCCGCCCAGCCAGCTGCAGGAAGACTTCCCAGGGTGCGTGTACTTCAAGACCTGCTTGTTTAGCCTGCTGCCCAAGCGCTCGGGGCACACAACACACCACCATGCAATATGCGCACACGGTTGATGTGGCGGCCGTTCACCCAACACAGTGGATTACAGTCCTGTCAATCCTCATCAGACCATTCTGCACGCCTGCCCTATGGCAGAACGCAGAACGCTGTTGTGCAACGCAACATCGCGCTCCGCCTGATCCTCTGCTCCCCGTACACACCCCACCCCACCCCGCCTTGTGAATGCCATGCGCCCGCGCTGTTGCCCGTCCTCCAGGGTGCTGTTCCCGCCCGACATGCCGGACGTGTGGTGGTACCTGCCCCCGCGGCGCCCAGGGGAGCCCCATGCCGACCCATGGGTCGTGATGCAGGAGCCACAGGGTGAGGCAGGGGTCCAAGGGAGGTGGCAGGTGGTCGGACATGCGTGCTGCGCAGGCGTGCCACACCGTTGTGACGGCGGCACGGCACGGCGGTATGGTCACTGTGCCGTAGTTGGCATCTCCACGCTTGCGGCGGCCCACGTGCCTGACGTGCGCCTAGTGGTAGCGGTGTTGCGGCGACGACCCTCAAACGACTTGGCCGTCCTTCCACCCCAGCATGTTGCGCCAAATGTTGCATCCGACATCACCGTGGTTGTCAGCCATGTGAACTTGTGGAACTGCCAGCGCGCACAACACTCCCCTTTTGCCTTCGCCCTCACAACAGCATAAAGCCACTTGCCTGAGCATGCATGCATGCCCCATTGAGGCCCTCGTTGCCACGTGTGGTCCAGGGGAGTACCTCGAGCGGCTGGCCGCCCTCCGCCGTGCGCTGGCGGCCCGGCGCGAGGGCGTGCTGCTGCTGGTGTCGCACTGGGGGGTGCTCAACACCCTGGCGGGGGTGGACCTGCAGCCGGCGGAGCTGGCAACAGCAAGCGTGGAGCTGTAGGGCGGCGTGTTTATATCGTGTGGGGGCCAAAGTATGTTATATTCGAGATAGCAACGGGTGCATTACGTCCTGTCGGGCGTGGACCTGCCGCCCGCAGAGCTGGCAGCAGCATGCGTGTCTTGTGCGCGTCGCGTGGCAGAGGTGTGGCAGACTGGCAGGTTGTGTGGAATGCATGCTGGACTTGCTGGCCGATGGGGACGGACCTCCGTTGGCAAGTTTGGCTACTCAGGAGACGATCGTCCCGAAGCTGTGAAGTACGTAAAATTGCAAAAGTGAGACGGCAACGGGCGGTCCAGAGGACTTGTACTAGGAAAATGCAGGAGCGCCCTACATGGCGACACCCAGGGGAGGTCCCCTGGCGACACCCGTTGTTGCGGTATAGGTTGGCCGCTACGGTGTAGCCGTCCGACGTTAGCCGCATCTCACGCACGCTGGCAAACCCATCGTTCTCACTACCTTCGTGCCTTTGCAGCAACTAGCATCTGGCGTCTGGGCTCTGGCGCCGTCAATCAGACGTAGCATGATCAACAGGGGCTGGGGCAGCCGGACAAGCGCTTATTCCTTACACGTGGGCTGTAACATGCCCCTCACGACCAGGACGGAGAAACCAGGAGACACGCTCCACAGTCCGCTCCCAAACGCTTTAGGCTTTCCCTAATCCTCACAGACTTGTCTCGGGACTCGAGCACAGACCGACACACACGGGACACGATGGCCTTAGCAAGTCAAAGGAGGACCCAAAGAGATGCACCATGGACCATGCCCGTGCTGATGTGAGGCGTGCGCTTTACGACGGCAAGGAGGAGCATGTAGTGCCAAGTCCCGCACACAGCCGGCACAGCAAGGGGCACGAGCAAGCAGGGTGCAGCATGATACTTGTCCGGGCCCGACAGCAATGGACGCCGTCTCAAGGGCGGCCGGGGGAAGACGGAGGTGGTACAGCATGCAAGTGCAACTCCACACCCCCCAAGTCAACGGCGAACCCCCGACGATGCGCATAAGGCATGCGATACACCGACAAGAGCATTTTTCTCAGCCCCCTCACGTCAATACGACTGGAACGAAAAGGAATATCCTGGCCGCAACAGCACAAACGTAGGCGCATCAGTGCCTCCTCTGCTGCTGGAGGCACAGAAACAATTGCGAAAGTCACGTGCGTGTGTAAGCACGAAGCCCCTGATGGGCCCAACAAGGCTACCGTTAACGCACCACACACCCACGGTCGCCTCCTTGCCGGACACCCGCGATTGCTCTGCAAGCAAGATCAGTCCGCCAGACAACCGCCCCAGTCCCAACGTGGGGAAGGGCAGTTGCCCCGCCCCGCCCCGCCCTGCCAGCCCCTCTGCACCCCAATATGCACTATAAGCCTGTTACCGGCGTGTTGGCGTTGCAAATCCGCTGTGCACGTTTGCAACCCTGCTTCCCACTGCGCATGCGCCCATTCCGCCAGCGCGCCAGACGCCCCCGAAGCGTCGCCTTCTCCGTACTACAGTCGAGCGTTCCTGTACCCCCAAAAACAGTTACCCCATCCTCACATGTCTCCATGGCAGCTACCCGCGCGCCCCATGCTCCGCCGCGCCCCTGCCCCCAGCCAGCAGCGCCCAGCCTGTGCTGCTTGACCGACCGTTGCGTTTCCTCCACGCGCATGTCACGTCTCCGCGCGCCAATCGGGTCCGCGCCCTAGGCTCCCGGACCTCCTCCTGCCGCCGCCGCCGCTCCCGCCCTGCGCTGCGCTCAGGACTGGCCCTCCCACACCGCGAACTGGTAGCCGGAGCAGCAGAGCTTGAGCTCCTTGCCGTTGATCTTGATGCCGTTGTGGTTGGGGCTCCAGTCGCCGGGGCCGATCTTGACCGCCACCTGAGAGGAAGGAAGGGAGGGTTTACACAAGAATGCAGTGAAGGCGGGGAGGTATGGGATGTACTTGCAGCCTTGTGACGCACCTCGGTACCAGGCGGTATGGGTGCGGTACCCCGCAGGTGGTGAAGCACGACGCAGCGTGGGAGAGGGGCCAGGGGACTGGAGTGCCCTTAGTGCTAGGCGTGCCGCAATGTGGAGGGAACCCAGCGGACGCGGTTCAGCGGCAGGCCGCACAGGGTTGCGCGTGAGAGGGAGTCAGGGAGTGACGGAAACGCTGGTGCGGCAGGCCGCACACGGGTGCACACGCACGCGCCCACCTTCTCGTCGATGAGCGCCGCGTACACGTCTGTTGTGGCCTTCTTGACCTGCACCTTGGACCTGCGGGCGAGGGAGGCACAGGACGTACACAACATCGAGTAAACACAGCGATATGTTGGACGCGGTTGTGGTGGATGCGCCTGGAAAACAGGGCATAAGGGTGCCCCTCAATAGCGTGGCAGCTAGGCAGACACCAACACGCCACCAAACCCCTCTACGTATCGCCCTTCTATGCCGCCCGCACCTGGCGTTGATGCCGTTGCGCTTGCGGATGGACAGCAGCTCCAGGATGTTCTTGCGCAGGTTGTTGTCCTCCTGGGGTGGGCGAGGGGGAAAAGGGGCCAAGCAGGGAGGTGCGGCGGCGGCATGAACGTCAGCGCCCCAGCAGTCTAAAGGAGCCAGAGTCCATGTGAAGGGACGACGTTTACAAACCCTATCGTCACCCTCGCCTCACTATGCCGTCAACTGTGGTGTATGCCAGCCCTTTCCTCGCGTGCTTCGTCCCGCCTGAGCCCTTGACAGCGTAACGCCGTACACACTGAGGCCCCTGCTGGTTAGGCCGCCTCCAGCTGGAACATGTCCGGAACCCCAACAACAACGCACGCACGCAGAAGACGCACATATTAACCCGGCTGAACACCAAGCCGTGAAGTGGTAGACGACGCACATCCACACCACAGCCCCACATGCCCCCCACCTGGTACAGGTGGTCCAGGAACACGCAGGGCGTCCCGCAGTGCGTCAGGATGTAGGCGTAGCCCTCGGGCAGGTTGCGCTGCGGGGGGCCAGGGCGGGGCGGGGCGGGGCGGGTGGTTTCAGGACAGGATCATGCTGTGGAGGCGGGGAAAAGTGCAGGGGAGCAGGGTGGTGAAGCAGGGTGGTGCGTCACCGCAACCCGTCTCATGACTCCGCCATGCTGGTGAGCATGCTCGCCAGCATAGCGGATTCACGAGATAGCTTGCGCTGACGCATCACCATGCTCTACCAAGCTGCACTCCTGCTTTTGCTGATGTTCATGCCCATGCAGTCGTGCAGCAAACGGGCAGGTGGCGCTTGTGACTCGCTCACCTGCGGGAAGGGCCAGTGGTTGAGCGTGGAGCCGGTGTCGTGGTTGTCGATGAAGGTGATGGCGCGGCTGGGCCACATGCCCATGACGCCCGGGGGGCGGCCCTGGCTGTCCACCATGCGCCAGTACTCGCGGCGCCCCACCGCCTCCTGCGGGGGAAGCGGGGGGGAGGGGGGCAACGGAGCGGGCGGGCGTGAGCGGCAGGTACGTACGTTAATGGGCGTACGGCACGGTGATGGGGGCATGCGCGGGTAGATGGGTGCTCCGGCGTGCACGGCAACTACTGGCCCTGACCCTTGCAAGGTCATACGGCAAATGAGCAAACTCAGGGGCCCCTCAGGCCGAGCCGCAAAGCCCCGCGAGATGGTCCAGCGCTGTACCCCTGGCTGCTAAGCATCCATTACCGGCCGCCGGCCGTGCGTCTGAGTCCCGCATTTGCACATTCCTACATCCTACTGAACTGCCTGTAGGGCGAAACCCCTTCCTGCCCGGCGCCCGCACCTGCAGGATGCCCTTCGTGGTGAAGTCGAAGGCGGCCGAGGTGCCGCCGGTGCTGTCGCACCAGTTGACGGTGCGCTGGCGGTGCGCGTCCTGCAGGAGGGGAGGAGGTGGAGCAGGCGCGGTAATGTGGTGGGCACAGGGTCTAGGGTAGGGTTGTGGTTGAGCGCTGACCTGCTCGCAGTCGAGCACGCTGTCCATTGCAGACGCCGAATGCTACCCATGGCTTCCCTGACGCCTCACACGGTTTCTCGCGTTTTACGCGTACCCATGGCGCTAGGCTGAACGGGAAGCCGTGACGTTATGTGCGCGTCGCGGTGGAGATGTTGACGCTGCACCAAGGTTGCATTTGCGTTGTACAAAGACCTCGCAACCGCACCTGGTTGTAGTTGAGCACGCCGTCTGTGTAGTCGCAGCTGTCCCAGTACTCCCCGAACGCCATGGACGGCACCGTCTCGTCCACGTACAGCTTGCAGTAGGAGCCCAGGTAGCCGCGCACGAAGTCGAAGCGCCAGCCGTCGAAGCCGATCGAGTTGCGCAGGTACTTCATCCAGTTGATGATGTCCTGTGGAGCACAGGGTGCGAGCAAGGTGACGGGGGTGCAACGAGGAGCGAAGAACGAGAGTCCATGGGACAGCTAGGGCACGGAGTGGAGCCCGGAGGTATGTGGGCTGTGGGAGCCACCCAAAGGAGCACTGAACGCCTAGACCGCTTGCGGCTTTGCCGCCCCGTCCTCCGCTCATTGGCGCTGCGTGTGACAAACTGGCCCCCGCCGCGCTCCACTACAAACGCTGCGTCGTTGCCTTTCGCGCTACTAACTCGGGAGGAGCTCTGCGTCTGGAAACACTCGCAGCCCCCACAGCCCCCAAAGTACTATAGGTCAGTCTAAACGAAGGCCCCCGAGCACTACGCCTCCCGCCGGCAGCCTCACGTTGCGGATGCGCTCCTGCGTGTGGTCGATGTTTGGCGCCGCCGCGTAGTCGTCGCCCTGCTTGGGGTTGCCGCGCCCGCCAAACGCCGGGTTGTTGGAGCAGATGGCGGAGGCATCCCACGCCAGCCGCCCGCCGAACTTGTTCCACTTGCCGTCGCTGCCCTGGTTGCTGGCGCAGCTGCGAGGGCGGAAAGCAGGAGGGTGGGCATTGGTCGTGTGTACAACTGAATGAAGAACAGCGGGTTGATAAGGCAACAACGAGTTTCAACCGCTATGACCCCGTAAGCGGGGTGGAGGGCGCGAGCAAAGTACTACTGCAGGGTGTGGATGGGGGGGGGGGGGGGGGAAAAAAAAAACCAAAGAAATTGGTACGCAAAAACCTCCACGTGCCGCGGAAAAAATTTCACCCACGGCCACAGCGCCCGGCGGGGGGC
>VFQN01004628.1_pt1 | contig 17985 bp, 14 predicted proteins | sample 3512371 | NCBI WGS metagenome assembly VFQN01 (sample SAMN10412370, study PRJNA504923) | tailings metagenome | isolation source: Replicate 2 from Balatoc abandoned mine | place: Philippines: Itogon, Benguet | collected 2017-08-28 | reverse complement strand
GTTTCCAGTACCATGTCTTCGACTTCGTGGCCCTGCGAAACCTGGTTGGCCGGGGCGACGTTCTTGTTGGTCCAGTCCATTTCGGAGACGTGCACCAGGCCTTCGATGCCCGGCTCGATCTCGACGAACGCGCCGTAGTCGGTGAGGTTCGAGACCTTGCCGAACAGGCGGGTGTTGGGCGGGTAGCGGCGCGACAGGCCGACCCAGGGATCCTCGCCCAGCTGCTTCATGCCCAGCGAAACGCGGTTCTTTTCCTGGTCAAACTTGAGCACCTTGGCCGTGACTTCGTCGCCAACGCTGAGCATCTCGGACGGATGCTTGACGCGGCGCCAGGCCAGGTCGGTGATGTGTAGCAGGCCGTCGATGCCGCCGAGGTCGACGAACGCGCCGTAGTCGGTGATGTTCTTGACGATGCCCTTGACGGTGGCGCCTTCGCGCAGGTTCTCGAGCAGCTTGGCGCGCTCCTCGCCCTGGCTGGCTTCCAGCACGGCGCGGCGCGACACCACGACGTTGTTGCGTTTGCGGTCAAGCTTGATGACCTTGAATTCCATCTGCTTGTTTTCGTACGGCGTCGTGTCCTTCACCGGGCGGGTGTCGACCAGCGAACCCGGCAGGAAGGCGCGGATGCCGTTGATCATCACGGTCAGGCCGCCCTTGACCTTGCCGCTGATCATGCCGGAGACGATGTTGCCCTTCTCGAGGGCGTCTTCCAGCTCGTGCCAGGCGGCGAGGCGCTTGGCCTTGTCGCGCGACAGGCGGGTCTCGCCGTAGCCGTCTTCGAGGGCTTCGATGGCGACGCTGACAAAGTCGCCCGGCTTGACTTCCATCTCGCCGCGGTCATCGCGGAATTCTTCCGCCGCCACATAACTTTCGGATTTCAGGCCGGCATTGACGACCACAAAATTGTCATCAATCCGCATCACTTCAGCGGTAATCACTTCACCGATGCGCATTTCCTTGCGCGACAGGCTCTCTTCAAAGAGCGCGGCAAAGCTCTCGGCTACGGCGGCTTGGGGGGTTGTTTTCATCATTGGAATCAGGAGGTTATCACACCCATTGCGGAAACGGGAGTGGTGTTGAAAAAAGCCACGGGCCTGGCGGCCCATGACGCCTGTTTGCTGCTTTTACTGCGTTTTCTGGTACAGATGCAGGACCTGGGCCACCACATCGGCCACCGGCATCCCGGTGGTGTCGATCTCGATGGCATCGGCACACTTCAGCAGGGGCGCCGCGGCGCGGGTGCTATCGCGAAAATCGCGGTCACGGATGTCCTGCAAAAGGGCCGCCATACTAGCACCGGAGTCCTTTTCCATCAACTGCTTATGACGCCTCCGCGCCCGTTCCTCGGGGCTTGCCGTCAGGTAGATTTTGAGGGCCGCATCCGGAAACACCACCGACCCCATGTCCCGCCCGTCCGCCACCAGTCCGGGGGGACGGCGAAAGCTGCGCTGCAGCGACATCAGGGCCTTGCGCACCCCCGGCAAGGCGGCAACCCGCGAAGCAGCGGCACCGGCGACTTCACCGCGGATCTGCTCCGAGACATCGCGGGCATCCACCCATACCCGGCCGGATTTAAATTTTATATTTAAATTCAATGAGATATTTGATATCTCTAAGTCGTTGTCGAGGTTTGCGCCGCGTTCGCCGCTCACCAGCCCGACGATCCGGTAAAGGGCGCCGCTGTCGAGATAATGAAAATCCAGCCGCTGCGCCACCGCCTCGGCAATCGTCCCCTTGCCGGACGCCGAAGGGCCATCGATCGCGATCACCGGCGGCGGCAGGGCAGCCATGTCAGTGCCGGGCAATGCCCGCGAGCACTTCGAAATAATCCGGGAAAGTCTTGGCGACACAATCCGGGTCGTTGATCCGCAGTGCCACCCCGCCCAGCGCGGCCAGCGAAAATGACATCGCCATCCGGTGGTCGTCATAGGTGTCGATGGTGGCCGGCCGCCAGTTCGCCGGTGGCGTGATGCTCAGGTAATCCGCGCCCTCCTCGACCGCCGCACCCAGCTTGACCAGTTCCTTCGCCATCGCGGCAATGCGGTCGGTTTCCTTCACCCGCCAGCTGGCAATGTTGCGCAAGCGGGTGGTGCCGTCGGCGAACAGCGCCGTCACCGCCAGAGTCATCGCCGCATCCGGAATGTGGTTGCAATCCAGGTCCACCGCGCGCAGGCGCCCCCGCTGCCGTGACAGGTCATCGGCGGTCGCCTCGATCCAGTTGGCGCCGAAACGCACGGTCGCGCCCATCTGCTGCAGCGCGTCAGCGAAACGCACATCACCCTGGGTGCTGTCCCGGCTGATGCCTTCGACCCGCACCGGGCCACCGCCTGACAGGCCCGCGATCGCGCCGGCCGCGAGGAAATACGACGCCGACGATGCATCACCCTCGACATACAACTCGCCGGGGCTGGCGTAACGCGCACCCTCCGGCACGATGAATGCCGCCTGCCCGTCGCGCTCCACGGCCACGCCGAACCGGTGCATGGCATTCAGGGTGATCTCGACATAGGGCCGGGAAATGAGCTCGCCGTCGATGCGCACCCGCGTGCTCCGGCCGAGCAACGGCAGCGCAATCAACAGCCCGCTCAGGAACTGGCTCGACACGTTGCCGCGAATCGACACTTCGGTCCGCGGCCGCAATGCGCCGGCATGGATCGCCAGCGGCGGAAAACCGGCGTTGCCAAGGTAGTCGATGGAAGCGCCGAGCTGGCGCAGCGCATCGACCAGGTCGCCGATCGGCCGCTCGTGCATGCGCGGCACGCCGTCGATCCGGTACTCGCCGCCGCACAGCGCCAGCACCGCGGTCAGCATCCGCACGGCGGTGCCGGCATTGCCGAGGAACAGATCCGCCCGCTTGCCCGGAAACGCGCCGCCGGCACCGTGAACGCTCACCGTGCGTCCGGCCCCCTTGTCGGAAACAACGCCGAGTTTGGCTAGGGCCTCGAGCATGTAGCGGGTATCGTCGGAATCGAGCACGTCGCGCAGCGTGGTCACGCCCTGCGCGAGCGCTGCCAGCAACAGCGTACGATTGGTGATGCTCTTGGAACCGGGCAAGCGCACCGTGCCGCGCACATCGCGCAGGGGCTGCAGGTCGAGATATTCGCGCCGTCCCGCGCTCATTTTGTTTTTTTGACGAGCCAGCGTGCCCGCGCCTGCTGCGCCGCGCGGAACATGTCCTCCAGCGCCGCGCCATCGCCCTTCGCCAGCGCGGCGCGCATGGCCTTCAGTTCACCGGCATAGCCATCGATTAGCGGCAGCAGCGCCCCGCTGTTGGCGATGCAGATGTCGCGCCACATCTCCGGCGAACTGCCGGCTATGCGCACGGTGTCGCGTAGCCCGCCGCCGGAAAACCCGAGCAGCCGTTTCGCGTCGCGGCGCCGGCCGAGTTGGTGCATCAGCGCAAAGGCGATCATGTGCGGCAGATGGCTCACCGCACCGAAGATTTCATCGTGCTCGTCCGCATCGAGCCGGACGATGTTTGCCCCGCAGGCATGCCACGCCGCCCTCACCAGGCGCAGCGCACCGGCTTTTGTCTCCTTCTGCGGCAGCAGGATCAGCTTGCGGTCGCGGAACAGCTCCGGAAACGCCGCCGCCGCGCCGCTGTGTTCGGTGCCCGCAATCGGATGAGCCGGCACGAACATCGGAAAATGTCTGCCGAGATGACGCCGCGCAGCCTTGATCACATCCTGCTTGGTACTGCCGGCATCGGTAACCACGGTCTTCGGCGACAGCGCCGGCGCGATGCGTGCGAAGATGCCGGGCATCTGCCCCACGGGTGCGCCGACCAGTACCAGGTCGGCGCCGGCGACTGCCCTCGCGGCGTCGGTTTCGGCACGGTCGATGACCCCCAGGCGCAGTGCATCTTTGAGGTTCTTCCGGCTGCGGCCGACACCGGTGACCTCCTTGACCATGCGCGCCTGTTTCAGCGCCAGCGCAAACGAACCGCCGATCAGGCCGACGCCGATCACCACCAGCTTGTTGATGCGCGGCTTGGCGGCTTTCGCCATGTTCAGGCCAGCGCCTGTTTCAGTGCGTCGAGGAAACGCGCGTTCTCGGACTCGAGTCCGATCGACACGCGCAGGTGCCCGGGCATGCCGTAGGCTGCGATCGGCCGCACGATGACGCCCAGCCGCAGCAGCTTTTGAAACACCTCGCCCGCCCCGGCCACCTCGAAGGTGACGAAATTGCCGTACGAGGGAATGTGCTTCAGCCCGAGTCTGCCGAGCCCTGCAACGATCTGGTCCATGCCGCGGCAGTTCAGTTCGTAACTCCGGCGGATAAAGGCCTCGTCATCGAGCGCCGCGGCAGCCGCGGCCAGCGACAGGCTGTTGACGTTGAAGGGCTGGCGCACGCGGTTCATCAGGTCCGCGACGCCGGGCGCCGCAAGCGCGTATCCCACGCGCAGCCCGGCCAGCCCGTAGACCTTGGAAAAGGTGCGCGTAATGACCAGGTTCGGATGCTTTTTCAGCCAACTGATACTGTCGTAGCGGAAATCCGGCCGCAGATACTCGGTATAGGCTTCGTCGAGCACCACCAGCACGTCCCGCGGCAATGCGGCGACGAATTTTTCGAGTTCGGCGCCGGCCACGAATGTGCCGGTGGGATTGTTGGGGTTGGCAACGAACACGATACGCGTGTCGGCGCGAACCGCCGCCGCCATCGCCGCGAGATCGTGCCCGTAGTCCCTGGCCGGCACCTCGATGCCCTGCGCACCGACCGCCTTCACCGCCAGCGGATACACTGCGAAGGCATGCTGCGAATACACCGCCGACAGTCCTGGCGCAAGAAATGCGCGTGCCGCCAGTTCCAGCACGTCATTGGAACCGTTGCCGAGCACGATCTGGTCCTGCCCGACGCCGCAGCGCCGCGACAGCGCCTGCTTCAGTTCAAAACCGTTGCCGTCGGGATAACGCGCCAGCCCGTCGAGCAGCGAGCGCATCGCCGCCAGCGCCTTCGGACTGACGCCGAGCGGGTTTTCGTTGGAGGCGAGCTTGACGATGCTGGACTCTTCCAGCCCCAGTTCACGGGCCAGTTCCGAAGTCGGCTTGCCCGGCTGGTACGGCGCGATGGCACGGATGTAGCCGGGTGCGAGGTCGCACACACTCATATAAAAATAATCAATTAAAACAAATACTTGTTATCAGTTCGCAGCCGGGTAGGAACCGAGCACCTTGAGGAATGCCGCCTTGCGCCCGAGCGCCGCCAGCGCCTTCGCCACGCGCGGCTCCTGCTGGTGCCCCTCGATGTCGATGTAGAACACGTATTCCCAGCGGCCGGTGCGCGCCGGCCGCGATTCGAGGCGGGTCATGCTGACGCCGTGCCGGGCCAGCGGTGTCAGCAGGTCATGCACGGCACCCGGCACATTGCGGGTGGACAGGATCAGCGAGGTCTTGTCGCGCCCCGAGGGCAGCACCGCTTCGGTCCCGATGACCGCAAAGCGGGTCGTATTCTTGGGATCATCCTCGATATTGCGGGCGAGCAGTTTCAGCCCGTACAGCGACGCCGCGGTGCGACTGGCAATGGCCGCCGAACGCCGGTCCCGGGCGGCAAGACGCGCCGCCTCGGCATTGCTGACCACCGCCACCCGCTCCGCCTCCGGCAGGTGGCGCGACAGCCATTGCTGGCACTGCGCGAGGCTCTGGGTATGCGAATACACCGTGCGGATGTCGCCACGGCGCTTGGCATTGCTCATCAGGTTCTGCCTCACCGGCAGCATCACTTCGCCGCAGATGCGCGCCGAGGTGTTCAGCAGCAGATCCAGCGTGCGCCCCACGGCGCCTTCGGTGGAGTTTTCCACGGGCACCACGCCGTAGGCCGATTCACCCGACTCCACGGCCCGGAACACCTCGTCTATGGTCGCCAGCGGCCGTCCGCCGGTCGATGAACCGAAATGCCTGAACACCGCCTCCTGGCTGAAGGTGCCTTCTGGACCGAGGTAGGCCACCGCCATTTGCTCTTCCAGTGCACGGCAGACCGACATGATTTCGGTGAACAACCGTGTCAGGCCTGCCGCCGGCAGCGGCCCCTTGTTCAGCGCGCGGACCCGGCGCAGCACCTGCGCCTCGCGTTCCGGCTTGTAGGCGGAGGCATTGCCCTTGGCCTGCCAGGCCTGCTGCGCCAGCCTGGCGCGCGCCGACAGCAACTCGACCAGACGGCTGTCCAGTGCGTCGATTTTTGCGCGAATCTCGCTGAGTGATACGGCCATGGACTTGGGAATTCCGGATTCAGTGCGCCGGCAGGTATCTTACCGCCAGCACGCCGCCGATGGCCGACAGCTCGGCGATCAGCGCCGCCGGCACCGCGCTGTCGACATCCACCAGCGTGTAGGCCATGTCGCCGCGCGACTTGTTCAGCATGTTGTGGATGTTCAGTCCCGCCTTCGCCATCGCGGTCGATATCTGGCCCACCATGTTCGGCACGTTGGCGTTGGCGATGGCGACGCGGAACCTCGACTCCCGCGGCATCACCGTGTCGGCGAAGTTGACCGCGTTGCGGATGTTGCCGTGTTCCAGGTAATCGCGGATCTGATCGGCCACCATCACCGCACAGTTGTCCTCGGCCTCGCGCGTCGAGGCGCCCAGGTGCGGCAATGCCACCACCTGCGGATGCCCGGCGAACTGCTGCGCCGGAAAGTCGCAGACGTAGGCGCGCAGCTTCTTCGAGGCCAGAGCCTCCAGCACCGCGTCATTGTCGACGATGCCGTCACGGGAGAAATTGAGCAGGAAGCCGCCCTTGTGCATCAGCTGCAGGCGCTGGGCGTTGACCAGCTTGCGCGTCGCGTTGACCAGCGGCACGTGCAACGTCACGAAATCCGCGGATTTCATGACTTCCTCGATCGAATGCGCCTTGCGCACCTGCGACGGCAGGCTCCAGGCAGCGTCGACCGTGATTTCCGGGTCGTAGCCCAGCACGTTCATGCCGAGCTTGATCGCGGCATCGGCGACCAGGCTGCCGATCTTGCCCAGCCCGATCACGCCCAGCGTGCGGCCGGGCAGTTCGATGCCGGCGAACTGCTTCTTGCCGTCCTCGACCAGCTTGTGCAGGGCATGGTCGTCGCCGCTCAGACCCTCGACAAAACGCGCCGCCGGGACCAGGTTGCGGGCCGCAATCAGCATCGCCGCGATCACCAGTTCCTTGACCGCGTTGGCATTGGCGCCCGGCGCATTGAACACCGGCACGCCGCGCTGGTTCATTCGGTCCACCGGGATGTTGTTGGTGCCCGCGCCGGCGCGGCCGATCGCCTTGACGCTGGCCGGAATGTCCATCTTGTGCAGGTCCTGCGAGCGCACCAGGATGGCGTCGGGATCGGCCGTGTCGGCGCCGACCACGTAATGCTCTTTCGGAAAGCGGTGCAGACCCACCGCGGCGATGGCATTGATCGTCAGGATCCGCAGCGGGGCTTGTGCGTTCGCTGCTTCAGCCATGTTTGCGCTCGAACTCTTTCATGCACTCCACCAGCGCCTTGACGCCCTCGACGGGCATCGCGTTGTAGATCGAAGCACGCATGCCGCCGACCGAGCGGTGGCCCTTCAGCTGCGTCAGCCCCGCCGCCTCGGTCGCCTGCAGAAACGCCTTGTCGAGGTCGGCGCTGCGCAGCGTGAACGGCACGTTCATCAGCGAGCGGTCGTCCTTCGCCACCGGCGAATGGTAGAACTCGGTCTGGTCGAGATAGTCGTAGAGCAGTGCCGCCTTGGCGCGATTGACCTGCTCCATCTTCGCCAGCCCGCCCTGCTGCTTCAGCCACTGGAACACCAGCCCGGCCATGTAGATGCCGTAGGTCGCCGGGGTGTTCGACATCGAGTCGTTCTCCGCCTGCACCTTGTAGTCGAAGACGGTGGGCGTCACCGGCAGCGCCTGGCCGAGCAGGTCGTCGCGGACAATGACGATGGTCAGTCCCGCCGGCCCGATGTTCTTCTGTGCGCCGGCATAGATCAGCCCGAATTTCGATACGTCCATCGGCCGCGACAGGATGTGTGATGACATGTCCGCCACCAGCGGCACGTCACCGGTGTCCGGCGTCCAGTGGAACTCGACGCCGCCGATGGTCTCGTTGGTGGTGACATGCACATAGGCCGCACCGGGGTCGAGCTTCCACTCGGACTGCTTCGGCGCGCGGGTGTAGTTGTCGGCCTCGGAACTCGCCGCGACATTGACCTTGCAGTACTTCTTCGCGTCGGCAATCGCCTTTTTCGACCACTGCCCGGTATTCACGTAGTCGGCCCGGTCCTTGCCGCGCAGCAGGTTCATCGGTACCACTGCGAACTGTGCCGAGGCGCCGCCCTGCAGGAACAGCACCCTGTAGTTCTTCGGAATCGCCATCAGCTCGCGCAGGTCGGCTTCGGCCCGGGCGTGAATGTCGATGAATTCCTTGCCGCGATGGCTCATTTCCATGACCGACATGCCGCTGCCGTGCCAGTCGAGCATTTCCGCCGCCGCCTGCTGCAGCACCGGTTCCGGCAATACGGCCGGGCCGGCGCTGAAATTGAATACGCGCGTCATCAACGAGGTTCCTGTTTTTTGCCGGTAACTGATGCCTGGTAAACGGTGGCCCGGATCTGCGCCCCTACTTCCGTTTCACCGCCCGTACTGCTCCGCTCACCATCCGCCGCTCACTCTTCCTCATCCGTCTCGACGATGGTTTCCATGCCGACGAGTTTCTCGCCTTCATCGAGGTTGATCAGGCGCACGCCCTGGGTGGACCGCCCCTGCTCGCGTACTTCCTTGACCCGGGTGCGGATCAGCACGCCGCCGGTGGTGATCAGCATGATTTCATCGTCCTTGGTCACCAGTTGCGCGCCGACCAGCTTGCCGTTGCGGTCGCTGGCCTGGATGGCGATCATGCCCTGCGTGCCGCGGCCATGGCGGGTGTATTCAGCCACCGGCGTGCGTTTGCCATAACCGTTCTCGGTCGCGGTAAGCACCGATTTTTCTTCGTCGCCGGCCGTGAGCAGAGATATAACCCTTTGTTTTCCCTGAAGTTTCATGCCGCGCACGCCGGCAGCGGCACGCCCCATTGCGCGCACCTCGGTCTCGCTGAAACGCACGGCCTTGCCGGCATCCGAGAACAGCATGATGTCCTGCTTGCCGTCGGTGATCGCCACACCGATCAGGAAATCGCCGTCATCCAGATTGACCGCGATGATGCCCTTGGCCATCGGCCGCGAAAACGCCGACAGCGCGGTTTTCTTCACCGTGCCCGTCGACGTGGCCATGAACACGAAATGCTCGTCGTCGAACTCCTTGACCGGCAGGATCGCGGTGATCTTCTCGTGCTCCATCAGCGGCACGAGGTTGACGATCGGCTTGCCGCGCGAGGCGCGGCTGCCCACCGGCACCGCGTAGACCTTGATCCAGTAGACGCGGCCGCGGTTGGAAAAGCACAGGATGTAGTCGTGGGTGTTGGCGATGAACAGCTTCTCGACGAAATCATCGTCCTTCGTCGTCGTCGCCTGCTTGCCGCGGCCGCCGCGCTTCTGCGCGCGGTAGTCGGCCACCGGCTGCGATTTCATGTAGCCGCCGTGGGACAGCGTGACCACCACGTCTTCCGGCTGGATCAGGTCTTCGGTGCTGAGATCCTGGGTCTGCGTGACGATCTCGCTGCGCCGCTCGTCCCCGTACTGCTTCTTGACCTCGGCCAGTTCCTGGGAAATGATTTTCGTCACCCGCGCCGGCTTGTCGAGGATGTCGAGCAGGTCGGTGATCTTGTCCATCGTCTCGCGGTATTCCGAGACAATCTTGTCCTGTTCCAGTGCGGTCAGGCGCTGCAGGCGCAGCTCGAGAATCTGCTGGGCCTGGGCATCGGACAGCCGGTAGCCTTTTTTCTGCAGGCCGAACTCGGCCGCCAGACCGTCCGGGCGGTACGAGGCCCCCTCGGCGCGCTCCAGCAGCTCTTCCACCAGCTTCGAACGCCAGAATCGCGCCATCAGCTCGCGCTTGGCATCGGCCGGTGTCGGTGCGGCCTTGATCAGCGCGATGACTTCGTCGACATTCGACAGCGCCACCGCCAGACCTTCCAGCAGGTGGCCGCGCTCGCGCGCCTTGCGCAGTTCGAACACCGTGCGGCGGGTGACCACTTCGCGGCGGTGGCGCAGGAAGGCCTCGAGGAACTGCTTGAGATTCAGCAGGCGCGGCTGGCCGTCGACCAGCGCCACCATGTTCATGCCGAAACTCTCCTGCATCTGCGTGTCTTTCCACAGATTGTTCAGGACAATCTCCGGCACCTCGCCGCGCTTGAGTTCGATCACCGCCCGCATGCCGGACTTGTCCGATTCGTCACGGATGTCGGAAATGCCCTCGAGCTTCTTCTCGCGCACCAGCTCGCCGATTTTCATCAGCAGGTTGGCCTTGTTGACCTGGTACGGCAGTTCGTCGATGACAATCGACACTCGCCCGCCCTTCTCCGACTCCTCGAAATGCGTGCGCGCGCGCATGACCACGCGGCCGCGGCCGGTGCGGTAACCGTCGCGCACGCCCGACACGCCGTAGATGATGCCGGCGGTAGGAAAATCCGGCGCCGGCACGATCTCGATCAGTTCATCGATGCTGATCTCCGGATTCTTCAGCAGCGCCTGGCAGGCCTCGACCACCTCGCCGAGGTTGTGCGGCGGGATGTTGGTGGCCATGCCCACCGCGATGCCCGAGGAGCCGTTGACCAGCAGGTTCGGCACCTTGGTCGGCAGCGTGACCGGCTCCTTCTCCTTGCCGTCGTAGTTGTCGACGAAATCGACCGTTTCCATGTCGATGTCGGCAAGCATGTCGGAGGTGATCTTCTCCAGCCGGCACTCGGTGTAGCGGTAGGCCGCAGCGGAGTCGCCGTCGACCGAGCCGAAGTTGCCCTGACCGTCGATCAGCGTGTAGCGCATCGAGAAATCCTGCGCCATGCGCACCAGCGCCTCGTAAGTCGCGCTGTCGCCGTGCGGGTGGTATTTGCCGAGCACGTCGCCGACCACGCGCGCGCACTTCACATAGGGCCGGTTCCAGGCATTGTTCGCCTCGTGCATCGCGAACAGGATGCGGCGATGCACCGGTTTCAGGCCGTCGCGGACGTCGGGCAGCGCGCGCCCGACGATCACGCTCATGGCATAGTCCAGATACGAGCGCCGCATCTCCTCTTCGAGGCTGATGGGCAGGGTTTCTTTGGCGAATTGATCCATGGATTCCAGTGCTTTTTTCCGCCGGCCGCGGCATGCCTGCGGACCGGGAAGTGTGTTGTTGCAAAGCGTGGAATTCTAGCATGCAGCAAGGTCGACAGCGGCCTGCCGCATGCGTCCGTCGGGGACTCGCACCGCCTCGTCCGGCCATCTGCCGCAGCAACACCGTGCCGCGCCTGCAGGAACGCGCTGACCGGCACCGGCCTCCGGCTCAGGCGAAGCGCCCGCCCCGCAAGCTGCAGGCCGCATGCCGACGGCGTGACGCGCCGGCCGGACGCTCAGCGCATGTGCCGCGCTCGTCCCTGAACGGACGCTCCAGTTGCGCATAACAACGCCCTGGAAAAACCGCAAAGCGGGGTTCCATACGGGGTTCCATAAAGTGAAATACCGGGTCCGCACCCCGCCGTGCCCCAGCGGCTTTTTGGCAACAGCCAGCGTGCTTTTTTTTTTGGAATCATGTTAGTATCTGACCCAAGGTTTACTCGGATATCGGGGATGTGGTATCTAGTGGCCTTCGGGGAGAACCAATTGTCTTTTTTTACCGGCTATCCGGCACGTCCCTACTTTTCGCAAAACAGGAGGATCAAAAACATGCGTTCAGCTCTCAGGATTACCCTTGCAAGCGCCATTGCCGCGGCCGCGTTTGCACCTGCGCTCGTTTCCGCGCAGGCGAAGGACGGCTACTTGACGGATACCGCCGGCAACGTGGTCCGGGCACTGGGTGCCGGTGTCTGCGTACGTAGCAGCCAGTGGACCCCGGCTCTGGCCATCGCGGAATGCGATCCGGATCTGGCGAAGAAGCCGGCTCCGAAAGCAGCCGCTCCGCAGAAAGCGGCACCGGCCCAAAAGGCCGCTCCGCAGAAAGCGAAGCCGAAACCCAAGAAGCCCCAGATGCTCAATATCGAAGAGAAGATCGAGCTGCAGGGCATGGAGTTCAACAAGGCCGAAATGACCGCCGACAACAAGGCTGACCTCGACAAGTTCCTGGGTGCCCTCCAGAAACCGACCAAGGCCCGCGCAGCAGTCCAGTTCGGCGCCGTGGTTGTCACCGGCCACACCGACCGCATCGGCGGCCTGAAGTACAACATGAAGCTCTCCGAGAAACGTGCAGTCGTGGTCAAGGACTACATCGTTTCCAAGGGCATCGACAGCAAGCTGATCTTCTGGGAAGGCAAAGGCCCGAAACAGCCGATCCCCGTGACCAAGTTCTGCGACAACAAGATGAAGCGCAAGCAGCTCATCGAATGTCTGGCGCCGAACCGTCGCGTGACGGTGGAAGTTGTGGGTCGCGCCCAGAGCCTCGCCAAGCCGAAGGCTGAAGCGAAGCCGGCAGCCAAGAAGCCCGCTGCCAAGCGCTAAGCTGCACAGCAACACCAGAAAGCCCTGCTTCGGCAGGGCTTTTTTTTTGCACTACAATGCCGTTCACTCCTGCTTGCAACAACATGCCCGCAACAATCCTCATAGAACCGCGCTGGGTGATCCCGGTGGAACCGGCGGCAGCCGTGCTCGAAGCGCATGCCGTGGCCGTGGAAGGCCGGCATATTGCCGCCGTCCTGCCGGTCAACGAAGCCGTGAAACGTTACCCGGATGCCGAGCGGATTCCGCTGCCCGGCCGCGCGCTGATTCCCGGGCTGGTCAACCTGCATACCCACGCCGCGATGGCGCTGATGCGCGGCATCGCCGACGACCTGCCCCTGATGGACTGGCTGCAGAACCACATCTGGCCCGCCGAAGGACGGCTGGTATCGGATGAGTTCGTGCATGACGGCACGCTGCTGGCCTGCGCCGAAATGCTCCGCGGCGGCATCACCTGCTTCAATGACATGTATTTCTTTCCCGAAGCCGCGGCGCGCGCGGCCCTGCAGGCCGGCATGCGGGCCGCGCTGGGCATCATCACCATCGAGTTCCGTTCGGCCTACGCCAACGACGCCCAGGACTACTTGGCCAAGGGGATGGCGCTGCGCGACCGGCTGCGGGACGAACCGCTGCTGTCGTTCTGCCTCGCGCCGCACGCGCCGTTCACGGTCTCCGACGACAGCTTCGCGCAGATTGCCACCTACGCCGGCGAACTTGATCTGCCGGTGCATATCCACATCAACGAAACCGCGCAGGAAATCACCGAAAGCCTCGCGAAGCACGGCCTGCGCCCGCTGGCACGGCTCGAGAAGGCCGGCCTGCTGGGACCGGGACTGATTGCGGTGCACGGCGTGCACCTCGATGAGCAGGAAATCGCGCTGTTCGCCCGCCACGGCTGTTCGGTGGCGCACTGCCCCTCGTCCAACCTGAAACTCGCCAGCGGCATCGCGCCGGTCGCCAAGCTGCTGCAAGCCGGCATCAATGTCGGCCTCGGCACCGACGGCGCCGCCAGCAACAACCGGCTCGACCTGTTCTCCGAGATGCGGCTGGCCGCGCTGCTCGCCAAAGGCAGCAGCGGTGATGCCACCGTAATGCCCGCCCACCGCGCGCTGGAATGCGCCACCCTCGGCGGCGCGCGTGCACTCGGCCTGCAGGACCGCATCGGTTCGATCACACCCGGCAAACTCGCCGACCTGACCGCCGTCAATCTGGAGGCGGTCGAACTGTCCCCCTGCTACGACCCGGTCTCCCATCTGGTCTACGCCGCCGGCCGTGAGCATGTCAGCGACGTCTGGGTCGACGGCGTACGGCAGCTTGCGGACGGCAACCTGCTCCGGCTCGACGAAGCCGCGATCCGGGCCAGGGCGCGAAACTGGCAACACAGGATCCTTCCTCAATGAGCACCAACGTCGACCCTGCCGAGCTGCAGAAATTCAGCGAACTCGCCCACCGCTGGTGGGATCCACAGAGCGAATTCCGTCCGCTGCATGAGATCAACCCGCTGCGCCTCGGCTACATCGACGGCATCGCGGCCTTGCACGGCAAGGCCGTGCTCGATGTGGGTTGCGGCGGCGGCATCCTCGCCGAAGCCATGGCGGCCCGTGGCGCCCAGGTCACCGGCATCGATCTCGCCGACAAGCCGCTGAAAGTCGCACAACTGCACCTGCTCGAATCGAAGCTGGACGTGAACTACCGCAACATCGCCGTCGAAGCCCTGGCGCAGGAAGCGCCGGGCAGTTTCGACGTCGTGACCTGCATGGAAATGCTGGAACACGTGCCCGACCCGGCATCGACCGTACGCGCCTGCGCAGCGCTGCTGAAACCTGGCGGCCATGCCTTCTTTGCGACCCTCAACCGCAATCCCAAGTCCTATCTGTTCGCGATCATCGGTGCCGAGTACGTGCTGAAGCTGCTGCCGCGAGGCACCCATGACTACGCCCGCTTTATCAAGCCCTCCGAACTCGCGGCCAGCTGCCGCAGCGCGAGGCTCGAAGTCGGTGGCCTGATCGGCATGACCTACAACCCCTTCAGCAAGGTCTACGCGCTCGAAGCGGACACCAGCGTCAACTACATCCTCCACGCCCGGATGCCACCGCCATGACCGCAGCCGTCCTGTTTGACCTCGATGGCACTTTCGCCGATACCGCGCCCGATCTCGGCCTCGCGGTCAATGCCATGCGCGCTGCGCGCGGCCTGGCGCCGGTGCCGCTGGCCGACACCCGCCGCGTCACTTCGCTGGGCGCGCGCGGCCTGCTCGGCGCCGGCTTCGGCATCACGCCGGAACATGCCGACTACCCGGCGATGCGCGAGGAATTCCTGCGCATTTACGAGAACAATCTCTGTCGCGAAACCACGCTGTTTCCCGGCATGGCGGAACTCGTCGACCGGCTTGAACAGCGCAATATTGTCTGGGGCATCGTCACCAACAAAGCCGAGCGTTTCGCCCGGCCCCTGATGCAGCAGCTGGGTTATGCCGCCCGCGCGGCCTGCATTATCGGTGGTGACACCACGCCCCACATGAAACCCCATCCGGCGCCGCTGCTCGCCGCGGCCGAAGTGATCCGCATCGAACCCCGGTCCTGCATCTACGTCGGCGACGACGAACGCGACATCCGCGCCGGGCGTGCCGCCGGCATGCGCACCGTGGCCGTCCGCTTCGGCTACCTGAACGGCAGCAACCCCGAAGGATGGGGTGCCGACTGCATCGTCTCCACTCCGCTCGATATAGAAAATATTGTTTATAATCAATAAGTTATGATGTATTCCTTCTGCCGCACCTGCATGCGATAATCGCGCGGCGCAAGGCCGGTACTTGAACTTCGGCCCTGCGGCACAATCTGAAGGAACATGGGGGCGACCCGGTTTCGACGTGGGTCACAAAGCAGCACAGGGCATGCCAAGGTCCAGTCACCTTGTAAATCCGCTGGAAATCTATACACGCCAACGACGAGCGTTATTCTCTCGCCGCCTAACACCGGCGAGACGTTGCACTGATCTGCTGATGGATCAGGCCCCGAGAGGGGTGCAACGTCATTTACATCAGCCTCTCTGCAGGGTTTGGTCGCTTAATCCTGCGGATCCGTCGAAGCGACTAGCCGAACACCAGCCTGCCGGTTGGCGGGTGCGAGGCGAAACCCAAACAACCAGGCTAAGCATGTAGTCCTGACTGTGGAGGGCTTGCGGACGCGGGTTCGATTCCCGCCGCCTCCACCATTAATACCCCCAATGGGGTCCAACGCCGTCCAAGTGACGGCGTTTTTCTTTTGTCTTCAGGCTGTTAGCCGTCCAATATGATCTTGCACCACCCCATGACTTCCGCGCATAATGGGGGTATTGACGGGGGTATTATGGATAATCGAACCGGAATAAAAACTGCATCTGGGGGTATCAGAGGCAAGCTTACGGATAAGGCTATTAAGGCCTTCGTAGGGAAAGCGGCGCGTGGCAAGAAGCTCGCCGACGGCGGCGGCCTACACCTGTTCATCACCCCGGCCGGTGGCGCCACCTGGCGCGTGAAATACCGCATCGAGGGTAAGGAGAAAATCTACTCGGTCGGCCCCTACCCGCTCGTCAGCTTGGCGGCAGCACGGGTTGAACTTGGGGAGGTCAAGGCCCTCCTGCTGGAAAACAAGGACCCGGTGACTGCGCGGCGGGTAAACCGGGCGGCCACGGCTACCGGATCGGACAACACCTTCAAGGCAGTCGCGAAGGAATGGCTGGCGATGAAGCAGAAGGAATGGAGCACCGTGCACTACTCCAAATCGCAACGCGCCCTGGAGCGAGACATCTACCCGTCCCTCGGGAACCTTCCCGTCGCCAGTATTACCCCGGCCATCGTTGCCAAGGCCATCGAGGACATCCACAAACGCGACGTGCTAGAGACCGCCACGCGCATCCTCCAGCATCTGAACGGCGTCTTTCGCTATGCCCAGGCCAAGGGCCTTTGCCGCGACAACCCGGCCGGGCCGGCACGGGAAATCCTGCCACGCAAGAAAGACAACGGGCGCATGCCGGCGCTGCTGGATTGGGCCTCGCTTGGGGATGTGCTGCGACGGGCGGAAATGGCCCGGCTCTCGCCTTCCGTGCGCATGGCGCATCGCCTGTGCGCCTTCACCGCCGCGCGTATCGGCAACGTCGTGAACGCCGAATGGCGCGAGTTCCATCTCGACGACGCGCAACCCGTCTGGATCATCCCCCGCGCAAAAATGAAGGTCGCCACCCGCGACATCGATCATCGCGTTCCCCTGTGTACGGAAATCGCGGCCGAATTGCGCCAGTGGCAGGAAGTTTTCGGACGCAAGGGCTACGTATTTCCCTCGCCCGCTGGTGGCACGCACATCGGCCGCGAGTCCATCGAAAAAGTGTATCGCGTGACCCTCGGCCTAAACGGCAAGCATTCACCCCACGGCTGGCGCAGCGCCTTTTCTACCTTGGCTCGCGATCAAGGTTTCCAGCGTGACGTAGTGGAACTGGCTCTCGATCATGCGCACGATAATCAGGTAGCACGCGCCTACGACCGTGGGGAGCGATTCACCCAGCGGGTGGAGTTGTTCAATTGGTGGGGCGAGCAGCTTGCCACCGCGCAGCGTGGAGCGAAGATTATTCTGCTGCCGGAGAATAGTGAAATAGCGGCTTAACGACTTGCTTCGCGAAGCCGCCTGCGACCCATCAATGAACGTCCCGTTGCACACGTCCGTGATGCAACAGCCGGATTCCCCTATGAAAATCTGAGGGGAAATCACACGACCTACACTGCGACCTATACCGCTGCGAGACGCACAAGAGACTGGGCTAGTTCGGTTTGGATGCGCTTACGCTTTTCGAAGTCCTCGCCGCTTCGGCGATGATGGTCTTCTATGCGCCGAAGGATCGCATCCCACACTTCATTCTCGCTTTCGCGCTCGCCTGCTTGCTGGCGCCCGCCTACGGCTTCCTGCAAGGCGGGACGCTCCTAGTCAGGACGGTCTACGCTTCTGTATCAGGTCTGCCGCATCGAGAAGCTTGAGCAAAGCTTCCGCGCCTTCCTCCGTCTTGTCCCAGACTCGGTTGATTTTCTCCTCTAGCCTACGGTCTGCTCTTGCCCGACTTGTTCTATCGGTCGTATATCCCGCCTTCTCTGCCTTGGTTTTTGCATATTCCCATAGACGATATGCACGTCCGTCGAGCTTGCGAAACGTCCCTCGCAAGAGCTTGGACACCGACCCTTGATCCAAGCCCGTCTCGCGAGCGATCTCACTCTGCGGGAGCTTGAGCTCTTTCCAGATGTAGTTGAAGACAGCCAAAACCTCTTCTCGATGAGGCTGCCCAGATTGCTTGCTATTTTGCATATTATGCTATAATATATTACATATTATGCTAATACATCAAGGACCCCGTTATGGCCAAACCTGCTGAGATTCGCTTTTATCGCTCGAATGAGAAGCCCTATGGCGCATTCAGCAATCTCTATCGAAGGGAAATACAGATCGATGGAATTGCA
>VFQN01004627.1_pt1 | contig 17985 bp, 14 predicted proteins | sample 3512371 | NCBI WGS metagenome assembly VFQN01 (sample SAMN10412370, study PRJNA504923) | tailings metagenome | isolation source: Replicate 2 from Balatoc abandoned mine | place: Philippines: Itogon, Benguet | collected 2017-08-28 | reverse complement strand
AGACCAGATTGGCGAAGCTCGCGGCGTGGCTTTCCGGAAAGCCGTATTCGCCGAATCCCTTGATCTGCTCGAAGCAGCGCTCGGCGAACGCGCGCTCATATCCCTTCGCCGTCATGCCTTTGATCATCTTTTCCTGAAAGGTATGAATGGTGCCGGTGCGTTTGAAGGTCGCCATCGCACGCCGCAGCTTGTCGGCTTCCGACGGAGCAAAGCCAGCGGCATCGATCGCGATCCGCATCGCCTGTTCCTGAAACAGCGGTACACCGAGCGTGCGCGCGAGCACGCGCTTGAGTTCGTCAGCAGGCCAGGGCGGCGAGGGAGACGGATACGTCACCATGCCGGGATTCTCGCGACGTTGCAGATAGGGATGGACCATCTTGCCCTGGATCGGTCCGGGCCGCACGATCGCGACCTCGATGACGAGGTCGTAGAACTCCTTCGGTTTCAGTCGCGGCAGCATCGACATCTGCGCGCGGCTTTCGATCTGGAATACGCCGATGGTGTCGGCACGCTGGATCATGCGGTAGGTGGCAGAATCCTCGTCCTGTTCGGACAGCGTTCGTGTCACGCCGTAATGGAGGCGCAACAGATCGAACGAACGCCGCAGGCAGCTCAGCATGCCAAGACCCAGCACATCGACCTTGAGCAGGCCGAGCGCTTCCAGATCGTCCTTGTCCCATTCGATTACGGTGCGATCCACCATCGCGGCATTCTCGATCGGCACCACCTTGTCGAGCCGCGTGCGGGTGATGACGAAGCCGCCGACATGCTGCGAGAGGTGTCGCGGAAAACCCTGCAGTTCATGGGTCAGCGCCAGTGTCATCCGCAGGCGCGGATCGGACGGATCGAGGCCCACGCGCCGCGCCTCCTTTGCCGAGACGCCGTCCATCGACCAGCCCCAGAGCGTGGACGCCAGCGCCGAGACCGTGTCTTCCGAGAGTCCGAAGGCCTTGCCGACTTCGCGGACCGCGCTGCGTCCGCGATAGGAGATCACCGTTGCGGCAAGTCCCGCGTGATCGCGGCCATAGGTGCGGTAGATATGCTGGATCACCTCCTCGCGCCGCTCGTGCTCGAAATCGACATCGATATCCGGTGGTTCGCCGCGGTCCCGCGAGATGAAGCGCTCGAACAGCGGCTCGATGGTATCGGGGCTGACCTCGGTGATGCCAAGGCAATAGCAGATCATCGAATTGGCGGCGGAGCCGCGGCCCTGACACAGGATCGGCTCCGGAAGGCTCCGCGCATAGGCGACGATGTCGTGCACGGTGAGAAAGAATGGCGCATAGCCGAGATCGCCGATCACCTTCAGTTCCTGATCGAGGATCTTGCGGACATTGGGCTTGATGCCGTTCTGGAAGCGACGCTTCACGCCGGCTTCAGTGAGGGCGACGAGGCGGGCCTGCGGCGTGTCGTATTCGCCGCGCGTCTCATAAGGATAATCGTGCTGCATCTCGTCGAGCGAGAAGGAGCAGCGTGCAAGCAGCCGCTGTGTCTGCGTGATCGCATCGGGATAATCGGCGAACAGCCGCGCCATTTCATGCGGCGGCTTCAGATGGCGCTCGGCATTGACCGTGAGCAGACGCCCGGCGTTATCGATGGTGACATGTTCGCGGATGCAGGTGACGACATCCTGCAGCATGCGCCGCCAGGGATGATGATAGAGCACATCGTTGGTGGCGATCAACGGAACGCCCTGGCCTGAGGCGATGCGTGCGAGCCTCGCCATCCGGCGCCGGTCGTCGCCGCGATAGAGGAAACTCGCGGCGAGCCAGAGCGAGCGTTTCGAGGCATGTTGTTTCAGGTGGGAGAGAAGTGCGGACAGTTTTCGCTCCTCGATCCGCGAAGGCGGCATGACGATCAGGTTGAGACCTTCGATCCGTGAGATGAGGTCCGCTATCTGGATAATGCAGTCACCCTTTTCCGCCTTGCGCTTGCCGTGGGACAGAAGCTGCGTCAGCCGTCCCCATGCGGCGCGATCCGACGGATAGGCGAGAATGTCGGGTGTGCCGTCGGCGAAGACGAGCCGCGCGCCAACGGCAAGTCTCAGCTTGTATTCCTTTGCCATGACATGCGCGCGCACCACGCCCGCGACCGAATTGAGGTCGGCGATGCCGATCGCGGCCAGTCCCAGTTCCTTTGCCTGCGCGACCAGTTCTTCCGGATGCGATGCAGCGCGCAGGAACGAGAAGTTCGTGGTCACGCCGAATTCGGCAAAAGCAGGTGGCGCTGGCGGCGCGTTGGCCGTGCTTCCATCGCCGCGCTGCCGCTCCGGCAAAGGATGAATATTACTCATGCGAGAATCCGGCTCATGCGAAAATGCCGTGCAGGAACCAGTGCGGCGGGTTGCCCTGATCCTGATAGATGCCCTCGCGATAGAGCCACACCCGTGCGCCCTGGCGGGTCTCGATGCGGAAATAATCGCGCGTGACCGGCAGGCCCTGATCGTTGCGCCACCATTGCAGCGCGATGCTTTCCGGTCCTTCCGAATAGGCGACATCGTGAGTCACCCGCCGCCATTTGAATTGCACCGGCGGGCCGTCCGGGACCTGGGCGATGGCCTCCACAGGCTCGGGGCGTTCAAACAGGCGGATCGGCCGCGCCGGAATGCGGCTGTCCTGCGCGAAATCATGAGAAGCGATGTCCGCTCGCGGCCGGACGGCATTCGCCGGCACGGCAATGCTTGCAAGCTCAGGCCAATGGGTGTCTTGCGGCACGAGACGCTGGACGCGGTCCGCGCCGAAACGGGCCATCAGCCGGTCGATCAGATGTGCGATCTCGCGTGCGGGGTCGTCGCCGCCGAATCCGGTTTGCGCCACGCCGAATTCTTCCACCGCAAGCGCGGACAGGCGGATCATGTCGAAGCCGAATCCCGGATCGGCTTCGTCGCCGATCACCGCAAGACGGTCGAGAAACAGCCGCCGGATTCGTGCGGGATCGCGCAAAGGCTCCGACGTGCCGATCTCGACGCGCGCCACCTTGCCGTCGGTGCGATACAGCGCAACCTGCAAACGACGCGCGCCCTTGCCATGCCTCTCCATCGCGCGGGCGAGCTCCTGCGCGAGATGGACGATGGTCCCGAGCACATCGTCCTCCCGGCCGATCGGCTCGGCGAAACGTTGCTCTGCGAGGAAAGACGGCAATGGCAGGCGCGGGACGATCGGCTCGTCTTCGCGTCCGAGTGCCTGATCGATCCGCCGCACGAAGGCTTGACCGAAGCGCGCCGCCAGCGGCGCGCGCGGCATGTCGATCACATCGCCGATAATTTTCAGTCCGGACTGCGCGAGCGGACCTGCGATCTGTGGGTCGATACGGAGCGCGGCGAGGGGGAGATGAACCAGCACATCTCTCGCGGAGTGTGAGGAGCGATCCGGGGCAACAACACCATATCGCGCCACAGCCCACGCGCATCCCGGCGTATCGGCAATCGCCGCGCGTGCGTGAAAGCCTTGCATAGCGAGGCGGCGCAACAGATCGCGCCGCAAATTCTCCTCGCCACCGAACAGGTGCGCGCAGCCGCTGATGTCGAGAAACAATCCGTCCGGCGAATCGAGACCGACGAGGGGCGTATAGCGGTCGCACCAGTCGGCGATGCGATCGAGCGTCATTGCATCGGCTGTTTCGTCCGCATCGATGGCCACAAGCTGCGGATACATGGCGCGCGCATCGGCAAGCGACATCGCGGCGCGCAGGCCGAGCCGCGCGGCTTCGTCATTCAGGGCCGTGATCTGCCGCGACCCACGGATGGCCGCGACCACGGCAAGCGGCTGGCCGGCAAGGTCAGGCGATCGCCGTGTCAGCCGGTCGGACGACAGCCGGCGCAGCCACAGCGACAGGATCCGCCTCGACAAAGGCACGCTCATGATGACTCCACGCAACATGAAACCGGCCGCAGGGACCGCGCCGGTTTTTCACAAGGGACAGCTGAAAAGCCGTGCTGCCGAGACCGCCATAAGCGTCGCGCTCGCCCGCCGCGGCCGTAACATCCCAGCGCGTCATCGCAGCGCTTGGCATGGACGTGGAGCGATGACGCAACAGAAGGCCGAGGCCGTCATGATTGCGCGCGGCGAGCGACAAGCGGCGGGTCGCGGTCAGGTCGGCGGCATCATCTGGAATCTCGGCAATGACGCTCGCGATCGCGCGGCATTTGAGCGCCTCCTCCATCGCGAACAGCGCATCGATGGGACGCCGCGCGCGCAGCACCAGAAGCCGGCGTGACGGCAATCCGAACAGATCCAGCCCCAGGCCATAGGGAACGCCGGTCTCCAACCGGACCATGTCGGTCTGGATCAGCAAGGTGTCCCGGCCGGACGAACGGCCTTTGGTCGCCAGAACGGCGACCGCCAGCGCAAAGCCGCAGGCCGCACCGAGATGAACGGGAGCTGCGGGCGAAATTTCATGCAAGGCGCGCCGGGCCAGCCCGCCGCCCAGGAGGCCATCGGCCCTGGTCAGCCCAAGCGGAAGCGGAGCATCATCGCATTGATAATGCTGGTTATTCTCCATGCCTTGACGAAGGCGCGCGAGCGCCTCCGGCGCGGGCTCGCTGGTGGCGAGCTGCTCCGCAAGGCGCTCCATGGGATGTGCCAGAGGCCGTACCATGGGCTGTATCCATGTTCTCTATTTGTTCTTATTGATTCCGGGCTTTGGCCGGCTTGGCAAGGAGAAAATGCTACCGCCCGGAAAGTCGCCCTCTCACGCCGCAGCCCGGGCCGGCCTGGTATCGATCAGTTCCCGCAGCGGCGCCTCCAGTTCGTATTCGAAGCCCGCCGGGTCGTAACGGACCTCGCTCTTGCCGGCCATGTCACGCGGCGCAATCCGCCGCACCAGCAATTCGCCGAAGCCCTTGCGCGTGGGTGTGTCCACCTCGGGGCCACCGCTCTCCTTCCAGTGCAGGTGAAAGAGGGGATCGCCGCCCAGATTGTCGATCCGCCAACGCAGCAACACGCGGCCGTCCGGCACCGACAGCGCGCCATGCTTCGCAGCATTGGTGGCGAGTTCGTACAGCAGCAGCGCGAAGGTCTGCGCCGCACGCGCCCGCAACGCGATGTCCGGCCCTTCAATCTCGATGCGTCCGGCGAATGGAAGGATATCTTCCGAAATGAGACTGCGCAGACCGACGCTTTTCCAGTCGCTCGCTGTCAGGATCGCCATCGCCTTGGCAAGCGCCTGCAGCCGTCCCTCGCAGGTGCGCTGGATTTCCGTGAGACTCAGGCCCGGCGTGAAACTCAGCCGCACAACGGCCTGCGCCACCGCCATCACGTTGCGAACCCGGTGATTGAGTTCGTGGATCAGCACCTTCAGCCGGTCCTCGGCGGATTTGCGAGACGCAACCTCTTCCGACAGAACCGCGGCGCGATTGGAGACAAAGCCCATGAACAGAACGGTCGCCAGTGTCATCGCGATCCCGGCGCCGGCCACCCAAAGGCTGCGCATGAAGCCTTCGCGTTGCAGATCGCGGGGAACCGCATAAACGAATTTCAATTCGCCATGCCCGAAATCCATCTTCCGTTCGAACAGCGCGCGCCGCGCCGGTGCATTGTCGGCCGCGCCATTCGGAGCCAGACTGAAGATCGGCTCGCTCATGCCATGCGTATAGATGGTGATTGTCGTGCCCGGCGGCACTTTGGTGCTTGCAAGCGCGGTTTTGAACAATTCGTTGACCGCAAACCCGAAGCCCATCACGCCGAGAAAGCGGTCATTCGCATCGAATATCGGGGCATAGAGCAGGACAGCTTCCGTATCCGGTGACTGCACCAGCTTGACCGGTCGCGTTCGCGTCACCTCATGCGTCCGTTTGGCGGCTTTTATCGCCGCGAGTCGCTCCGGATAGGATCCCGCATCGGTTCCGAGGACGAACCGGTTGCGGATCGGCGCAACGTCGACGACGGGAAACATTGCGCGTCCGATTTTTTGCGGATCGATTGGCTTGCCATCGCCCGCGCGCAATACCGGGTTCGGTGCATCTGACGACCGCAGCATCTCCGTGACCTCCGCCGCCTGTGCCGGCTCGACCTCCGGAAGCCAGCCGATGGTGGCGAGATCGGATGCGAGCCCGAGTGCGCGGGTGCCGAATGCGCCCAGTGGATGCGGCGTCGAAAGCGGCGGCGGCAAGAAAAAACGCGAAACCGTTTTCGCCAGATTGGCGCGCTCAAGCAGATGCTCGCTGACCGCGGAAAAATGCGTATCCACCTGCTCGCCGATTCGCAGCCGTTCCAGCGCGCGGTGCTGGTGCGACTCGTCCCGGGCGACATAGATCGACAGCAGCACGCCAGCCGCAGTTACCAGCACCAGCAGGGCTCTGGATGCCGCCTGCTGCGGCAAATTGATGCGTTTGACAAATTGCATGATCGTCCGTCCGGGCCGGTCGTGGCCCGAATGATGCAAACCGCCAGATTTTTGCGGAACCGTCCAGACAAAGATTGGTTAGCGTGCCGGTTTGATGATCGGACCCGGTCGATGAGTAATGTTGTCGAAACAGACATCCCGGCCCGTCTCGACCGGCTGCCCTGGAGCCGGTTCCATACGCTCGTCATTGCGGCGCTGGGCGTCACGTGGATCCTGGACGGGCTCGAGGTAACGCTGGCCGGAGCGCTCTCAGGCGCTCTGAAAGAAAGCCCGGTTCTGCAATTCTCCAATACCGATATCGGCATTGTCGGCAGCGCATATCTGGCAGGCGCGGTGCTGGGCGCGTTGTTCTTCGGGTGGCTCACGGACCGGCTCGGCCGCAAGAAGCTCTTCTTCATCACGCTTTCGGTCTATCTCGTCGCCACCGGATTGACAGCCCTCACCTGGAATCTCTGGACCTTCGTCTTGTGCCGCTTCGTTACTGGCGCAGGGATCGGCGGCGAATATGCCGCGATCAATTCCACGATTCAGGAACTGGTTCCGGCGCGCGTGCGCGGGTGGACCGATCTCGTCATCAATGGCAGCTTCTGGATCGGCGCGGCAATCGGCGCCGCAGGCTCGATCGTCCTGCTCGATCCTGCGATCATCGACCCGGAGATCGGCTGGCGCCTCGCCTTCGTCATTGGTGCAGTGCTCGGTGTCATTGTCTTTTTCATGCGGATGTGGATTCCGGAAAGTCCGCGGTGGCTGATGACTCATGGCCGCGCTGCGGAGGCCGAGCGAATCGTCGCAGCGATCGAGGCTGGCAACCCGCACTACGTTCCGCCGGCCTCACCCTTACCGCGCGTGAAGTTGCGTTCGCGCAGCCACACGCCGCTCGTCGAGGCAGCGCGCGCCTTGTTCGTCACGCATCGCAGCCGCGCCGCCGTGGGGCTCGTGCTGATGGCGGCGCAGGCGTTCTTCTACAACGCGATCTTCTTCACCTACGCGCTGGTGCTGACCGACTTCTTTGGCATCGCGGCCAGTCACGTCGGTTGGTACATCCTGCCGTTCGCGGCGGGCAACTTTCTTGGGCCTGTGCTCCTCGGACGCCTGTTCGACACGATCGGACGCCGGCCGATGATCTTCTTCACCTACTTCGTTTCGAGTGTCCTGCTTGCGCTGACCGGCTGGATGTTCATGGAGGGATGGCTGACCGCGACGACACAGACGCTGTGCTGGATGACGATCTTTTTCTTCGCGTCGACCGCCGCAAGCTCGGCCTATCTCACGGTTAGCGAAACCTTCCCGTTGGAGATTCGCGCACTGGCGATCGCGATCTTCTATGCGATCGGCACCGGCGTCGGTGGTGTTGCCGGTCCGTTGGTGTTCGGGATGCTGATCGAAACCGGATCGCGGGCGACCGTATTCGCGGGCTATGCGTTTGCGGCGGTTTTGATGGTGGTGGCCGCAATCGTCGCACTGCGTTACGGCGTCGCGGCCGAGCGCAAGCCTCTGGAAGAGGTCGCGCGTCCGCTCGCCAGCGCCGATTGACGGCTGCTTGCAGAAATTTGATGCTTCAATTCACTCCGGGCGAACCCTAGTGTGTCGAGCAGCGCAAGGGAGCCCCGACAGATGAGATTCGCCACGATCTGCCTGATGGTTGCAGCGATGGCGGGCGCACAGGCCGCGCAGGCCCAGCCGCTCGACAAGGTCACGTTCGGCACCAACTGGGTCGCGCAGGCCGAACACGGCGGTTATTACCAGGCGCTCGCCGACGGCACCTACAGGAAATACGGCCTCGACGTCGCCATCCTGCCCGGCGGACCAAACGCGAATAATCGCGTCCTGCTCCCGGTCGGCAAGATTGATTTCTACATGAGCGCGAACCTGCTGCAGGCCTTTGATGCTGTCGCGCAGAACATCCCGACCGTTGCCGTCGCCGCAAGCTTCCAGAAGGATCCGCAGGTGCTGATGGCGCATCCGGGGCAGGGCATCGAAAAATTCGAGGATCTGAAGAAGCTGACCATCCTCGTGTCGAAGGAAGGCATGGCGGGCTATTACCAGTGGCTGAAAAACGATTACGGCTTCACCGACGCACAGGTGCGGCCCTATACCTTCAATCCGCAACCGTTCCTCGCCGACAAGAAGATGGCGATGCAGGGCTATGTCACCTCGGAGCCTTATGCGATCGAAACGCAAGGCAAGTTCAAGCCGGTGATCTTCCTGCTCGCGGATCAGGGCTTCTCGACCTATTCCACGCTGATCGAAACGCGGCGCGATCTCGTCGAGAAGAAGCCCGATCTTGTGCAGCGATTTGTCGACGCGTCGGCGATCGGTTGGGCGAACTACATCTACGGAGACAACGCGGCGGCGAATGCGCTGATCAAGAAACATAATCCCGAAATGACCGATGAACGGCTGGCCTATTCGATCGAGAAGATGAAGCAATACGGCATTGTCGATTCCGGCGACTCGCTCAAGCTCGGTTTGGGTGCAATGACCGATGCGCGCATCAAGGATTTCTTCGATAAGATGGTGCGTGCCGGTGTGGTGAGGCCGGGCCTCGATTACAGGCGTGCCTATACGCTGCAATTCGTCAACAAGGGCGTTGGCAACGATCTGCGGCCGAAGCAGTAAGCTGCGTTCATGGCTTCCGACCTTTCAGACGGTCAGGACTTCGTCGCCCTCCACGCCGTCGGCAAGACTTTCCCGAACGGCGTCGTAGCGTTGCGCGATGCGACCTTTTCTGTCCGCGAACACGAATTCGTCTCGCTGCTCGGGCCGTCCGGCTGTGGAAAATCGACGGCGCTGCGAATCATCGCGGGACTGATCGAGCCGACGGCGGGTGACGTCATCTGGCGCGACGGTGCTGCACGGGAAGGTTCAAAAGGTGAAGTCGGCTTTGTGTTTCAGGAGCCGACGCTGATGCCCTGGGCGGATGTGGCGGGCAATGTCTACCTGCCGCTGAAACTCGCCGGCATGGGTCGCGCGGCGGCCGCGCCGCGGATCCGCGAGGCGCTGGCGCGGGTCGGGCTTGCCGCATTCGAGAAGGCCTATCCGCGCGAACTCTCCGGCGGCATGAAGATGCGCGTCTCGATCGCGCGTGCGCTGGTGACGAACCCGAAGCTTCTGCTCATGGACGAGCCCTTTGCCGCGCTCGACGAGATCACCCGCTTCAAGCTCAACAACGATCTGCTATCGCTGTGGGCTTCAATGCGGCAGACCGCGATCTTCGTCACCCATTCGGTGTTCGAGTCGGTCTATCTGTCGAGCCGCATCGTCGTGATGACCTCACGTCCCGGCCGCGTTCATTCGGAGATCGCGGTGGACGCGCCCTATCCGCGCACCGAAGCCTTTCGCACCTCTCCCGAATATGCCGCGCTCTGCCGCACGGTATCGGATGCGCTGGTCGATGCCATGTCGCAGGAGGCGGCATGACGGCGCGCCCGGCGACACGCGCGGAAGAAGCGCAGGAGCGCACGCGGCGTGAACGCGTCATGCGAGGCGTGCTACCAGTGGCGGCGCTTGCTGCCGGCATTCTGATCTGGGATCTCGTGGTGCGGATCAATGACATCCAGCCTTACGTCCTGCCGTCGCCCGGCCTTGTGTTGCGCACGCTGATTGCCGACTGGGCAATTCTCTGGTCCTCGCTTCTGGTCACGCTCACCGTGACCTTTCAGGCGCTCGTGCTCGCATTCGTTGGCGGCGTCGCGCTCGCGATCGCGTTCAACAAGTCGCGGCTGGTGGAATATTCGTTCTACCCCTATGCGGTGATCCTGCAGGTGACGCCGGTGATCGCGATCGCGCCGCTGCTCCTGATCTATCTGCCGCAGCAGGCGGCTGTGCTGGCTTGCGCGTGGATCGTCGCGTTCTTTCCGGTGCTGGCCAATACCACGCTCGGGCTCAACTCGGTGGACCGCAATCTCAGCGAACTGTTCCGGCTCTACGGAGCGACACAATGGCAGGTGCTGCGCGACCTCAAGCTGCCTGCGGCGCTGCCTTACATGCTGGGCGGCCTGAAGATCGCGGGCGGCCTGTCGCTGATCGGCGCGGTGGTGGCCGAAATCGCCGCCGGCTCGGCGGGCGCTGGCTCAGGGCTCGCCTATCGCATTGCGGAGAGTGGCTACCGGCTCAACATCCCGCGCATGTTTGCTGCGCTGATCTTGCTGTCGGTCGCTGGCGTCGCGATCTTCGCGGTGCTGTCGCTGATCTCGCACCTCATCCTGCGGCGCTGGCACGAGAGCGCGGTGGGTGAGGGCTAGAACACCAGCCGCACCGCGATCCCCAGCACGGCCATGATCGCAACCAGTTCCACCAATCCGCGGTGAAACCGGAACGCCAGCAGCGCGGCAATGACTGCGAGCGCCGCCGTCTTCAGGTCCAGTGCCAGCGGGTCGAACGCATACCAGCGCAGGATGCCGGTGCGCTGCTCGGTGACATGGCCGAACAGCACATGGAGCGCGAACCAGACCGTCAGATTAAGGATCACGCCGACCACCGCCGCTGTGATCGCCGCAAGCGCCCCGGTCAGCATGCGGTTCGAGCGCAATTGCTCGACGAAGGGCGCGCCCGCGAATATCCACAGCATCGCGGCCGAGAATGTCACCCACGTCGTCATCGCGGCGGCGATCACACCGGCGGTGACGGGCGAGAATGGGGCCGCGTCGCGATAGCCGGCGAGGAAGCCGACGAATTGCGTGACCAGGATCAGCGGCCCCGGAGTCGTCTCGGCAAGGCCAAGCCCATCCACCATCTCGGCGGCGGTCATCCAGCCCTTGGTGTCCACCGCTTCCTGCGCCATGTAGGCCAGCAGCGCGTAGGCGCCGCCGAAGCTCACGGTCGCAAGCTTGGAGAAGAAGGTGCCGACACTCACCAGCACATGCGTTGGGCCGAGCAGCACAGCTGCGAGCGCAACCGGCGCCCACCACAGCGCGAGGCCGACAATTGTAGCGATCGCCGATTGCCTCCAGCGCCCTGCCACCGTAGGCGGGTAACCGGCGTCGGTCTTGATTGCGAGAAGCGAAGGCTCGCTCCGCGCAATCAGATAGCCGAGCACCCCTGCGCCGATCACGATCAGTGGAAACGGCAATGCGAAGAAGAAGATACCGATGAAAGCGGCGGCCGCGATCGCCATCAGCGCAGGAGTCTTGAGCGCGCGCTTCCCGATCCTGATCAGCGCTTCCACGACGATCACCAGAACCGCGGCTTTGATGCCGAACAATGCGCCGTCGATCAACGGAATACCCTGGCCGAGCGCATAGATAAGGCTTAGTCCCAGCATCACGAACGCACCCGGCAGCACGAACAGGATGCCGGCGGCGATTCCGCCCCGCACGCCGTGCATCAGCCAGCCGGTATAGGTCGCAAGCTGCTGCGCTTCGGGGCCGGGCAGCAGCATGCAGAAATTGAGTGCATGCAGGAAACGCGGTTCGTCGATCCACTTTTTCTCATCGACCAGAACGCGATGCATCAGCGCGATCTGGCCGGCCGGTCCGCCGAAACCAAGGCAGCCGATCTTGAAGAAGGTGCGCAGGGTTTCCGCGAAGGTTGGTATAGTGCTCGCGGCAGCCGTCTGTTCTGCACTTGTCATGTCATGCGGCTTTTGCGGGCCAGTTGTGACGCTCGGATGACGCAAAGCGTAACCATGCAAACAGCGCGTCGTAAATCGCAAATCCGTGCTGCAGGAGACCGTGGTCGTCATCGCCCGCCAGTTCGGAAAGTCCGAGCGACACCGCGTGCAGGCCGGCCGCTTCCGGTGCGAGATCGGGACGTGCGGTATCGGCGCCACGCACAATCAGCGCGAGGCGGGCAAACGATGGCTCGTTTTCCAGACCGAAGACTTTGAGGATGGTGTCGAACGAGCAGCGCTCACCCTCATGCGACAGCTCGACGCCTTCGATATCGAACGGTATGGCGCCTGCCTCGCGCGCCACTTCCGCGACCTGCGGCGGATCGACGAACAGAAAGCGAGCCTGCGGGTCGATGAAGCGCCGGATCAGCCACGGACAGGCGATGCGGTCGATCTTCGGCCGGCGCCGCGTCACCCAGAGGCTCGGCGGTTTCGGAACAAAGCGCCGGACCGCGCCGCAATCGACCAGAGGCAACCCGGCTGCGCGCCAAGCGTCAGTGCCGCCTGCGAGAATGGAGGCGTCCACGCCGCGGGTCCGCAATTGCGCCACAGCCATTTGACTGCGCTGATGACCATGGACGCAGGCGACGACGATTGTTCCGGAACTTTGTTCGAAGTCCCATGACGCGGCATCGCGTGGGTCGCGAAGGATCGCGCCGGGCAGCAACCCGTTCGATGCTGCCACGGCTTCAGGCTTGCGGACATCGACGATGACAGGCGCGAGCGGTGTCCCGATCATGCGCCAAAGACTTTCTGGAGTGATTGAGAAATGCATAGGCATGCGCCTCCTCCATCCAGGAAGGAGACGGTGCTTGGGCCTGCGAGCCTTCGGAAGGGCGGGGCGACCGTCGCAAGCCCCGCAACATCAGACTATGCCGGTAAACCGAGACTTGCAACGCCCGGCGCGGGCCATTCCAACGAGGAGCCTCGCTCCGCCCGCCCAACTTGGGTACAGAGAGGGATGACGTCCGGCCTGCAACAAACCGAAGCCGAGCAGAGGCGAGCGCGGCTGACCGGCATCGCCCTGATGTGCGCAGCGGTGGCGTCCTTCGCCTGCCTCGACGCGACCGCGAAATATCTCAACGGTTATATGGACACGCTGCAAGTGGTGTGGGCGCGGTATACAGGCGCCTTCATCCTGACCCTGTTCATTTTTAACCCTGTGTCGCGGCCCGGGATGATGCGAACCACGCGGCCGGTGCTGCAACTCGTGCGCTCGTCGATGCTGCTCGGTTCGACGGCGACGAATTTTCTAGCCTTCCGCTATCTGCAGCTCGATCAGGCACTGGCTATCCTGTTCTCCACGCCGTTCCTGGTCGCGATTTTGGCCGGCCCGCTCCTCGGCGAATGGATCGGTTGGCGGCGCTGGGTCGCGATTCTGGTCGGCTTTGCGGGCGTGCTGCTGGTGACCCGGCCCGGGATCGGCAACGTGCATTGGGCCGCGTTCTATTCGCTGGCGAGTGCGGTCTTCTATTCGCTCTATATCGTGTCTACCCGAATTCTGTCGCGCACCGACACCAGCGACACAACATTATTTTATTCCAACCTCGTAGGCGCAGTCGCGATGCTGCCGGTGCTCCCTTTCGTCTGGACGACCCCGCACGACCCCTTCATCATTTTCCTGATGATCGCCTTCGGTGCGTTCGGCAGCTTCGGCCATTACCTCCTGATCGTCGGTCACAGGCTCGCGCCGGCCTCGGTGCTGGCGCCGTTCATGTATACCCAACTCGTCTGGGCAACCGGCTTCGGCTATTTTGTATTCGGCGACATCCCGAACCGATGGACGCTTGCCGGTGCGTCCGTGGTGGTTGCCTCGGGGCTTTACCTTTTGCATCGTGAAAGGGTTCGCGGGACCGCCTGACGCAGGATACCTCCCTGCAATTTTCGCGTTTTTCCGGATCGCGACGCCCTGCTAAGGTCCGCCGCAAAACGCGGGCCGCCAGGGAGACTGAGCCCTCGCGTGCCAATGCCGACCATGAGGAAGCCGCAAGGACACCAATGCTGGACAAATCCAAAAACGCGTCCAAAGACCCTGCGAAAGGCCCGAAGCCCGGCCTCAATGACGACATCGGCGAGGACAAGCGGCTCGAAATGTTCCGGCTGCAGGTACTGCTGCGCCAGGCCGAGCAGCGGGCCTTCGACCTGTTCCTGCAGAATCTCGTCAAGGGGACGAGCCATCTGTCGCTGGGCCAGGAGGCCGTCGCGGCCGGATTCGCCGCCGCCATGAAACCCGGCGACCTGTCGTTCTGCACCTATCGCGGCCATGCTCACACGCTGGCGCGCGGCGTGCCTGTCGAGCAGGTGCTCGGCGAACTGATGGGGCGCGACAATGGCCTGATGCGCGGCAAGGGCGGCTCGATGCACCTCACCTCGGTCGAGCACGGCGTGATGGGGTCCTACGCCATTATCGGCGCGCATCTGCCGATCGCCTGCGGCGCCGCCTGGCGCGCGCAGTACAAGGGCGCAGGCGACGTTTCGGTCTGCTTCTTCGGAGACGGCACCACCAATATCGGCGCGTTCCACGAGGCGCTGAATTTCGCCGCGGTTTGGAAACTGCCGGTGATCTTCGTGTGCGAGAACAACCACTACATGGAATACACGCCGATCGGCGATGTGACGGCGGTGCCGCATCCGGCTGCGGATCGTGCGTCGGCTTATGGGCTGGAGCGCATCATCGTCGATGGCAACGATGCCGACGAGGTCTATCGCGCGGCGATGGCTGCCTATGCCAAGGCGCGCAAGGGCGATGGCCCCTCTCTGATCGAATGCATCACCTACCGGCACAGCGGACATTCGCGCGCCGATCCCGCCAAATACCGCCCCGAGGGCGAACTGGAGAAATGGAAGGAGCGCGATCCGGTCAAGATCTACCGGGAACGGCTGCTCGAATTCGGCATCGACCCCGACGTGATGAAGGGTATCGAGGATGGAATTCTGCGTGAGGTCGACGAGGCCACCGAAAAGTGCAAGGCCTCGCCCCCGCCACCGCATGACATCATCCATACCGATGTCTATGCCGATGGCGGCTTCGCGTGGAGAAACTGACATGGCGGAACTGACCTATCGCGACGCTGTCGCGCGCGGCATCGCACAGGAAATGGCGCGCGATCCGGATGTCGTGTTTCTCGGCGAAGACGTGGCGAAGGCGGGCGGCGTGTTCAAGGCGACGGTCGGGCTGTATGAGCAGTTCGGGCCGCTGCGCGTGCGCGACACGCCGATCTCCGAACAGGCCATCCTCGGCGCGGCCATGGGCGCGGCGATGACCGGCCTGAAGCCGATTGCCGAGATCATGTTCTCGGATTTCATCGCGGTATGTTTCGACTACATCGCGAATGAATTTCCGAAGAGCCGCTACATGACGAACGGGCAGGTGAAATGTCCGCTCGTGGTGCGCACCGGCAACGGCGCAGGCTCCCGCTTTGGCGCGCAGCACAGTCAGAGCGTCGAGAACTGGTGCATGATGATTCCCGGGCTGAAGGTGGTCGCGCCGTCGACGCCGCGCGATGTCATCGGCCTTCTCGCCGCCGCGGTTCGCGATCCGGATCCGGTGATCTTCTTCGAGCACAAGTCGCTGTATCCGATGAAAGGCGAGGTGCCTGACGGCGAGATCGTCGACACACTTGGCACGGCGAAGATCGTGCGGCCCGGCAAGGATGCAACCATTCTCGCGCTGGCGCTGATGGTGCCGCGCGCGATCGAGGCCGCGGAGCGGCTCAAGGCTGAACACGGTATCGACTGTGAGGTCGTGGACGTGCGCTCGCTGGTGCCGCTCGACACCCAGACCATTCTCGGTTCGGTGGGCCGCACGCACCGGCTGTTCACCGTCGAGGAAAATCCGCGGCTGTGCGGCTGGGGCGCCGAGATCGTATCCATTGTCGCCGACGAGGCTTTTTATGATCTCGACGGTCCGCCGGTGCGCATCACCACGCCTCACATCCCGCTGCCGTCCGCCGACTTGTTGGAAGACGCGGTGCTGCCGACCGTCGAACGCATCGCGGAGACGGTGCGGCGGTCGCTTGGATCGTAGTCGGGACGAACCTGGAAATGACAACCAAGTACGATATCAACACCCTGAAGCTCGGGCCGATCGGCGACTATGTCATGTTCGAGAACGATCGTGTCAGGGTCTGGGACTTCACGGTTGAACCTGGCAGGAGCAAGGGCTGGCATCGGCACGAATTGCCCTACGTCATCATCCCGATGACGGAAGGTGAAATCGAGATCGAATCGGCGCTGACCGGCCAGATCGAAAGGCCGAAGAGCGTGATCGGAAGCCCGATCTGGCGAGAGGCCGGCGAGGTCCATGATCTGCGCAACGTCGGCAGCAGCACCTATCGCAACATTCTGATCGAACTGAAGCGGCCCGATTGATTCGCGCGTTTCGTCATGGCGGGTCTCCCGCCGGCGTCGCATTGCGGGGAAGCACAAGGAAGCAATTCATGTACGAAAATCTGCTCGCCAATGTCCCGACCGACCTGTGGATCGGCGGCAAGTGGCGCAAGTCGTCCGACGGTCAGCGCTTCGACGTGATGGATCCCGCGACCGAGAAGAAGGTCGCCTCGGTCGCAAGCGCCACGGTTGACGACGCCATCGCAGCGCTCGATGCCGCGCAGGCGGCGTTCCCCGCGTGGGCTGCGAAGAAGCCCCGGGAGCGCGGCGAAATCCTGCGCAAGGCTTTCGAACTGATCATGCGCGACGCCGAGCGGCTCGCGAAGCTGATCACGGTCGAGAACGGCAAGGCGCTGTCGGATTCGCGTGGCGAGGTTGCCTATGCTGCCGAATTCTTCCGCTGGAACGCGGAGGAAGCGGTTCGCAATCTCGGATCGCTCTCGACCGCACCGGCGTCGGGGGCGCGCATTCTGGTTCAGCACAAGCCGGCCGGCATTGCGGTTCTGGTGACACCGTGGAATTTCCCCGCCGCAATGGCGACGCGCAAGATCGGTCCTGCGCTCGCAGCCGGTTGCCCGGTGGTGCTCAAGCCCGCGTCCGATACGCCGCTGACCATGCTCGCGCTGATGCCGATCCTGGAAGAGGCCGGGGTGCCTGCGGGTGTTGTCAATGTGATCCCGTCGCGCTCGTCAGGGAAGGTCGTGAGCGCCATGCTGCATGACAGCCGTGTCCGCGTCGTGTCGTTCACCGGCAGCACGGAAGTCGGGCGGGTGCTGTTGCGTGAAGCCGCCGACAACATCATCAAGCCTGCGATGGAGCTTGGCGGCAACGCGCCATTCCTGGTGTTTGAAGATGCCGACATCGATGCGGCGATCGAAGGCGCGATGATCGCCAAGATGCGTAACATGGGTGAGGCCTGCACCGCCGCGAACCGTTTCTATGTGCATGAGAGCGTCCACGACGAGTTCGCGAAGAAGCTCACCGGCAAGATGGAATCGCTGAAGATGGGCAACGGCCTCGACGACGGCATTAATCTGGGGCCGCTGGTCAACAAGGAAGGCCGCGACAAGGTGATCGAACTGGTCGATGACGCCGTATCGAAGGGCGCGAAGGTGCTGACCGGCGGCAAGACGCCGGACGGTCCCGGCTTCTTCTATCCGGCCACCGTTCTCACCAATGTCCCGGACGGCGCGAAGATGCTGAGCGAGGAAATCTTCGGGCCGGTCGCCTCTATCCAGACCTTCAAGACGGAAGACGAGGCGATCAAGCGCGCCAACGACACCGAGTACGGCCTCGTCGCCTATCTCTACACGAAGGATCTCGGCCGTGGCATGCGCGTCTCGGAGAAGCTCGATTTCGGCATGATCGGGCTGAACCGTGGGCTCGTGTCCGATCCGGCGGCGCCGTTCGGTGGCATGAAGCAGTCCGGCATCGGACGCGAGGGCGCGCATGAGGGGCTGATGGAGTTCCTTGAAACGCAATACGTGTCGGTGAGCTGGTGATCTGAAAGCGAGCGAAAATGGACGTGCTGATGCCGCAGCTCGGCGAAACGGTCGCCGAGGGCAAGATCGTCAAGTGGTTTAAGCAGGCGGGCGACACCATCGCGCCGGGCGACAACCTGTTCGAGATCGAGACCGACAAGA
>VFQN01004626.1_pt1 | contig 17985 bp, 19 predicted proteins | sample 3512371 | NCBI WGS metagenome assembly VFQN01 (sample SAMN10412370, study PRJNA504923) | tailings metagenome | isolation source: Replicate 2 from Balatoc abandoned mine | place: Philippines: Itogon, Benguet | collected 2017-08-28 | reverse complement strand
CCACGCCGTGCCCACACCTATCGGCTGTTTGTTTTGTTAAAGAACGTTCGCTGCTGAGCAACGAGAGGTGCGCATTCTACGGATAATTTCGAGGTGGTCAACACTTTCGCCAAAGATTTTTTAAGTTTTTTTGGCGCACCTCTTTCCTGCGACTACGGGAAAGTACGATCGCATAAAAACATCCCGAAAAATCAAGCCCGAGACGCGCGCTTCTCAGCGCACGACGAGGCGAGAAAATTTTCGCTTGCCCACCTGCGCCACGACCGTTGTGCCTGCCGCGAGCATGAGTCCGCGATCGGAAACCTTGTCGCCATCGAGCCGGACCCCGCCCTGATCGATCATGCGCAGGGCCTCGGAGGTGGTGGCGGTGAGCCCGGCCGCCTTCAACGCCTGTGCGATGCCTATACCTGCACCCGCACTTTCGAGCACCACCTCCTCGAGGTCCTCGGGGATGCCGCCCTGACGGAAACGCGATTCGAAGTCGACCAGCGCTGCCGCCGCTGCCGCCGCACCATGAAAACGGCCGACGAGTTCCTGCGCCAGCATCACTTTCACGTCTCGCGGATTGCGCCCCGCGGAAACTTCAGCACGCAGGCCCGCGATCTCGTCGAGACCGCGGAAGGACAGCAGTTCGTAGTAACGCCACATCAGTTCGTCGGACACCGACATTACCTTGCCGAAGATTTCGTTCGGCGGCTCGGACACGCCAATGTAGTTGCCCAGTGACTTCGACATCTTGTTGACGCCATCCAGCCCCTCCAGCAGCGGCATCATCAGCACGACCTGTTGCGCCTGGCCGTACTGCTTCTGCAGTTCGCGCCCCATCAGCAGATTGAAGCGCTGATCCGTGCCGCCGAGCTCGACATCCGCCTTCAGCGCAACCGAGTCGTAGCCCTGACACAAGGGATAGAGGAATTCGTGGATGGCGATCGGTTGGTTGCCGGCGTAGCGCTTGGCGAAATCGTCACGCTCGAGCATGCGGGCAACCGTGTGCCGCGACGCCAGCCGGATCATGCCGTCGGCGCCGAGCTGATTCATCCAGGTCGAGTTGAACACGACCTCCATGCGGGACGGGTCGAGGATCTTGCCCACCTGTTCACGGTAGGTTTCCGCGTTTTGCAGCACCTGTTCCGGCGACAGCGGCGGGCGGGTCACGTTCTTGCCCGACGGATCGCCGATCGCGCCTGTAAAGTCGCCAATCAGGAACAGAATCTGGTGACCGAGGTCCTGGAAGTGCTTCAGCTTGTTCAGCAGCACGGTGTGACCGAGGTGCAGGTCCGGTGCGGTAGGATCGAACCCCGCCTTGATGCGAAGCGGTCGCCCCGACTTGAGTTTCTCGACCAGATCCGCTTCGGGGAGCAGTTCTTCGACCCCCCGCTTGATCAACGCCAACGCCTGTTCCACTTCAACCATGACCGAACCCCGAATACACGCGCCTCGCGCAGGCAGTTGCCACGCGACGACCGACAAAGCGCTCGATGTTAGCGCAAGCGGGTCGGCGGACAGAAGGATGAGCCGATGAGCGCGCTGTACATCGGGCTGATGTCGGGCACCAGTCTGGACGGGGTGGATGCGGTGCTTGCGGACCTGGCCTCCCCGCGCCCGCAGGTGGCGGGACATGCGCACCGGGCCTTTCCAACCGCCTTGCGGGAAGAACTGCAGACGCTCTGCTCAAGCGGCGACGACGAAATACACCGGTCGCAGACCGCGGCGATCGAATTGGCGCACGTCTATGCAGGGCTGGTCCGCACACTGCTGAACCAGACAGGCGTTGCGGCTGCTTCAATCAAGGCCATAGGCTGCCACGGACAGACCGTCCGCCACATGCCAGCCCACGGCTACACCGTTCAGCTGAACGCACCGGCCATCCTCGCCGAGGAGACGGGTATTTGCGTGGTGTCGGATCTCCGCGCGCGCGACCTGGCCGCCGGCGGACAGGGCGCGCCTCTCGTCCCTGCATTCCACGCGAGTCTGTTCGGATCAACGGACCGGGCGCGCGCAGTACTGAACCTTGGCGGAATGGCGAATCTGACGCTACTGGAATCCGCCCGGCCCGTGCGCGGTTTCGACTGCGGCCCTGCGAACGTGCTGATGGACGCCTGGATCGCGCATTGTCGCGGCCTTGATTACGACAGGGATGGCGCCTGGGCGGCGAGCGGCCAGGTCGACGCGGCATTGCTTGGGAGACTGCTTGCGCACCCCTTCTTCGCCGCGCCGCCGCCGAAAAGTTGCGGGCGCGAGCAATTCAATCTTGAGTGGCTGCTTAGACTGCTGCCGGAGCACATCCGCGACGAGGACGTCCAGGCCACGCTGGCGGAACTGACCGCACAGTCGGTAGCCGACGCGCTGAACACCGCGGGTTTTCGCCCGGACGATGTCGCGGTGTGCGGCGGGGGCGCGTTCAATCGTCACCTGCTGCAGCGACTCGCCTTACACGTCGGCTGCCCTGTGCGGAGTACGGCCGATGAAGGCGTACCACCCGAGCAGGTGGAGGCGCTGGCATTCGCGTGGCTGGCGCAGCGCACGCTGAACCGCGAGACGGGCAACCTGCCGGAGGTGACCGGGGCACGCGGCCAGCGCGTGCTCGGCGCGATCTGGCCCGCCTGAGGCAGCGGTCGATCAGACCGAGAAAGACGATCCGCAGCCGCAGGTCGAGGTCGCGTTCGGGTTCTTGATCACGAACTGCGCGCCCTCGAGACCTTCGCTGTAGTCGATCTCTGCGCCGACGAGATACTGGTAGCTCATCGGGTCGATCAGCAGCGTCACGCCATTCTTCTCGAGCGCGGTGTCGTCCTCGTTGGTCACTTCGTCAAAGGTGAAACCGTACTGGAAGCCGGAACAGCCACCACCGGACACGAAAACACGCAGCTTCAGATCCGGGTTGCCCTCTTCGAGGATCAGTTCCTTAACCTTGTTCGCTGCGCTTTCGGAAAAGACCAGCGGAAGGGGCATTTCAGTCACTGCATTCATGAGTATGTACTCCTGGTTGACGCTTCGCCGGCATCAGCTTCCGCTGGCCAGCTTCAATTCGACCGCGCGCGGCGCAGTCTCCTGATGTTCGAGTTGCCCCTTGACGATGGCGCCGAGGTGCACCTCCAGACGGTTGTAGACCACGTCACCGGAAATTCGTGCCTGCGGCTGCAGTTCCAGAAACTCGGTCGACACGATCGGACCTTGCACGGCCCCGTTGATCATCGCATGCGTGACGGTCACCGCACCTTCGATACGCGCATGCTCGCTCAGCACCAGCGTACTCGGCGCGTTGTCATCGGCACGTACGTTGCCGATCACCTCGCCATCGACGCGCAGGCCGCCGCGGAAATGGATGTCGCCATTCACACGCGTGCCTGCACCAATCAGGCTGTCGATGCGCTTGCTGGGTTTCTCAGGCTTCTTGCCGAACATGTCCCCTCCGATTCCGGCAACCGTCACAAGGATGCGGTCGCTCTTGCCCTGATCTGTCCATCCTGCAGGAAGCGAGCCTCGATGGAGAGCAACCTCGCCTCCTTCGGTACGGCGAGCACGCCGTCGACACGCTGGAAATGCCGGAAAGTCAGCCGGCTGTTCTCGGCACCCGAATCCGGCGGGAAAGTGATGGTAGCACCCTGACCGGCACGGTCAATCGACGCCACGATCTGGTAAGTACCCTTCGTGTCGACGTCGGCCTTCCCTCCCTGGCGGACGATGAGCATGCGATAGCGGTACCGCCCGGCCTCTCCGTCCGGCTCCAGCACCAGCCGGTTGATCTTGAAACCCTGCTCGATACCGCTGGAACCCGCCCCGGCTAGGCTTTCGAAAATCAGAGCGTCTTCCCGCAAGCGCGCATTCTCGCTCTCCAGCGAACGTATCCGGGCTGCCAGCTGTTCCTGTGCCGTGCGTTCGATCTGCAGGCTGCTGTGTGCCGAGTCTGCCTGCTGTCGCATGCTCGCAAGCTCGGCATCCATGACCGCCAGACGCTCACGCAGTGAGACGACCTCGGCTTGCATGTCATCGACGTCCAGCCCGACCCAGCCTCGACCGGCGTCGTAGATTCCGCGGGCAGCCGCCAGCGCCAACGCCATGACGCCGGCCGCGACGAGAAGCTTGAGCCACCAGGGCGCGTGCGAACGGATCGCCACCTGCCGCGCGGCGATACCGTGTCGGAAGCGCCAGCGGCGCGCCCTCAGGGCAAGACCGGAACGAGTTCTAGCCCACACGACTCGTCGAACCCGAACATCAGATTCATGTTCTGCACCGCCTGTCCGGCAGCCCCCTTGACCAGGTTGTCGATCACCGACAAGACCACGACAGTGTCGCCGCCCTGCGGGCGATGAACCGCGATCCGGCAGGTGTTCGACGCACGCACCGAACGTGTCTCCGGATGACTGCCGGCGGGCAGCACATCAACGAAGCGCTCGCCGCGATAGCGGTTCTCGAACAGGGCCTGCAAGTCGCAGTCCTTGGTCAGTCGCGCATAAAGCGTCGCATGGATGCCGCGGATCAACGGTGTCAAATGAGGCACGAAAGTCAGACCTACATCGGTGCCGGCCACGGCGGCCAGCCCCTGGCGTATTTCGGGCAGATGCCGGTGCCCACCGACACCGTAAGCCTTGAAGTTGTCCCCAGCCTCCGCGAACAAGGTGTGCACCTCGGCCTTGCGCCCCGCACCGGATACACCCGACTTCGCATCGGCGATCAGCGTCGCGCGGTCGATGACGCCCGCCTCGATCAGCGGAATGAATCCGAGTTGCACCGCCGTCGGATAGCAGCCGGGATTGGCCACCAGCCGCGCCGTGCGCACCTGCTCACGATTGACTTCCGGCAAGCCGTAGATCGCGGTCTTCAGTACGTCAGGGCACGCATGCGGCATGCCGTACCACTTTTCCCACGCCGCTTCGTCCTTCAACCGGAAATCCGCGGCCAGATCGACCACTTTCACCCCGGCTTCGAGCAGCGCAGGCACCTGCTGCATCGCGATGCCGTTCGGCGTCGCAAAGAAGACGACGTCGCAGTTCTCCAGTCCAGCCTGGGCCGGGTCCGAAAAAGCGAGATCGACATGACCGCGCAGGCTGGGAAACATGTCCGCTACCGGACGCCCCGCATCGCCGCGCGAAGTGATGGCCGACAGCTCGACCTCGGGGTGGCGCGCCAATAGGCGCAGCAATTCGACCCCGGTGTAGCCTGTTCCGCCAACGATACCCGCCTTGATACCCACTTCGATCCCTCCTGCGCCGACCCGCGCCGATCCATCCGGATCGATCACGGAAAAAGCGGAATGATGCCAGAAATGAAAAATGTCCGCTGTCAAGTCTTTCATGCAGACATGCAGCCAGGCGAAAGGTCTTATGGGGCAACAGGTTAGGCCAGATTCTGGCCGTTGCTTGCTCTTGCCGCTTTTTGAGCTAGGTGCCGCATAGGCGTTTCGCGGTGGTAAGCCTGGGGGCGGCGCAGCGGGCAAGATAGCATGGTCATCATAGCCCCGACTTGTCGCAATCCACCGCTCAAAGCGAAAGCGCAGCCCATGGGCTGCGCTTTCGTCGTGGGTGACAGCGGATGCGTCCCCATCGTCAGGGCTGTTTCGGTGGCGTGGCCCTGGGCGCCGCTCCTTTCCTGAATCCTCGGTCGCCGGCGATGAACGCCTCAAGCATGTGCGGGATCAACTTTTCTGCATCGACGGCCTCGCCATACGCCTGCGCGTGCAGCGCGGCGTAGCGGTCGAGGTCGGCTTTCAGGCCGGCCGGGCAGGCAAAGGTCAGTTTGACGTTCTCGGTCTTGGGCAGCGGCCCGAGCCGCAGCTTCTTGGTCGCGATCATTGCGAAGCTCCCCGATTGAAGAACAGCGGCTGGTACGGCCGCAGCACCAGGTCGCGGTTGACGATGATCCGCACCGGCAGGCCAGGCCGCTCGGTCAGCGTCGGCTGGATGTTCATGTTACGCCGGGTGATCTCCTGGCCGACCTGATTGATGCTGTCCTGGGCGCTGTCACGGCCGGCGATGACGATGCGGTTGCCGTCCTGGCGGTTCTCCGGCGCAGCCAGCTCGGCGCCGACGCCCAGCAGCGTCGTCAGCACAGCGCCCGCGACGATGCGATTCCAATGCCAGTTCACATCGTCTTCCAGGCCGGCGTAACCGGCCGGGTCGGTGCCAACAAGGTTGTCGAGCGTGAGCGAGGACGTGTCGGGCAGGATGATCCGGTTCCACACTACCTGTACGCGGCTCTGCCCGTAGCTGACCTGGCTGTTGTAGCGCCCGAGGATGCGCGACCCCTGCGGGATCAGCAGGAACTTGCCGGTGGCCGTGTCATAGACCGGCTCCGTCACAGTGCCGATCACGTCGCCCGGCAAGTCCGACTTGATGCCTGTCACCAACGCACCGGCGATCACCGTTCCGGCCATCACCTGATACGGCGACGCGGGCAGCGCCAGATTGCCGGAATTGCGGGTTTCCGTAGAACCGGCTTTCAGGAACGCCTCTTTCTGGTCTTGCCGGTTCTGCGCGGCGGTCGGGTCGGCAGGCTGGGCCGCCGTCGAGGCAGGCCCAGCAGCGAGCGGATCGAAGGCCGCAAGCGTGCTTGCAGCCCCCGGCGCTGCCTGCGCGACCGTGGCGGCGGTCTGCGCTTGGCCGCCCGAGCGGAAGAACACCGACGAGGCCGCCGCCGCGTCCGCCTCTTTGCGCAAGGCATCTTCGGGATCATGGCCTGGCGGCGAATAGCCCGGCGTCACCGGCTGCTGCGAAGCGACGATGGCCGGGCCAAGGTCGCCGGGCAACGGCGGCCCCAGCTCGGGCACATCGGGCGGTAAGGCTGGTGGCAGCTTCGAGTAGTCCGTCGGCAGCGCATCCAGCCCTTCGGACTTCGAGACGCGATCGACGTTGTAAAGCTCGGTTTGCTCGCCCGTACCGCGCCGCTGCGGTTGCAGCGACCAGATCGTGGCCCCAAGGACGGCGACCGACAGACCGCCGACGAGGATGGCCAGCGTGCGCCGGTTCAGGCGCGTGACCGGGCGCGGCTGGGCGCGCAGCGCCACCGCTTCCGGCGCGACCTTGCCTGCCTGCGGCGTGGCGAGGTCGGGGGTGTCGTCCTGGCTCATGGTCAGTTCCTCCGCGCAACGCCGTCCGTGCGCTCAATTCGCACCACGTCGCCCTTGTCCCCGCCCAGGCGCAGTTCGGCGGCACCGAACAGCCGATCCACGATGTAGTACGGCGAGCGGAAGCGGTAGTTGACCAGTTGCCCGTCGCCTTCCGGCCCGATCACGAACAGCGGCGGCAGCTCACCTTGCGCGATGCCGGCGGGGAACTGGATATAGACCTTCTGCCCGTCGTCGAAGGCGCGCAGCGGCTTCCACGGCGGGTTGCTACCGCTGACCGCGTAGCGGAAGCGCAGGTTTTCCAGCGACAAGCCGGAGTCCACCGGCGCGGCGGCGCTGGCAGCCTGCGCCTGGCGCTGCAAGGCCAGCATCCGGTCGCGCGGATACTCCCAAGAAGCCGACGCCATCCACGTCTTTTCAGTCGAAGCCAACTCCAGCAGGTACGTCCTGCGGTTGGTGGTTATGACGAGATTGGTCTTGAGGCCCGAGCGGATCGGCTTGACCAGCACATTGACGCGCAGGTCGGCACCGCTGCCGCTGGACGTATCGCCCACGATCCAACGCACGGTATCACCAGCGGCCACCGTCACCAGCTCCTCGCCCGGCTGGAGCGAAATCACGGTCACGCGGCCCACGGCTGCATAGACTTGGTAGAGCGCGCCATCGGTGAACGGCCACACCTGAATCGCGTTGACGTATCCCTCGCGCGTGGGTGCGACGCGCGCCTCGGCATTGGCCCGTGAGACGCGCACCTTCTCGTCGGCTGGCTCCGGCGTGGGCTTGGCGTCCTCGGCTTCGGGCAATGGCTTCAACTGCGCCGGCATCGGCAGCACCTCGGGCACGGCCACCACCTCCACTGGCGCGGGTGGCTCGGGTAGCGGCTGCGCCTGCACCGGCTCATCGAGCGAGATGGTAGGCGGCGGTTTGCCCTGCGTGGCGCAGCCCGCCAACGCAAGCAAGATCACCGGCAAAACGGATTTACGGAAAAGATCATTCATGGCTTGGCTCCTTCGGAAGAATCCAGTTCGCGGCTCCACGACAGGCCGTTGACGTAGATGCCCAGGGGGTTCTTGCGCAGGCGTTCTTCGGTGCGCGGCGGCTGGAGCACGATGGACACCACGGCCGTCCACCTCTCCAGGCCCGCCGCAGCGCCGTTGACGTAGCGGCGCTCCGTCCAGCGCACGTTGAAAGACGTATCGCTGGCGCGCACGACGCTGGTGATCTGCACCGTCACCGACTCCTTGCCGATGCGCGCGAACGGATCGTTGACCCGTGCGTAGTCGTTGAGCACGGCCGCGCCCTTGTCGGTCGTGTAGTCGTAGGCGTCGAGCCAGTTCTGGCGGACGACGATGGGGTCGATGGACAGCGAGCGCACCAGCGTCACGAAGCGCGCGATGTGGTGCGCGGTCTGCGCATCGTTGGGCCGGTACGGCGTGGCGGCTTCGCCCACGGCGCGTACCTGGCCAGCGTTGTCCACCTCCACGACGTAAGGCGTCACGATGGACTGCGCCGAGCGCCACACCAGGCCGCCAGCCATCAGCAGCGCGAGCGTCAGGCAGCCGAAGGCCATCAGGCGCCAGTTCTTCGCCTGCACGCGCGGCGAGCCGATGCGCTCGTCCCACACCTGGCCGGCAGCTTGGTACGGCGTGGCAGGCTGCGGCGTGTCGGCATAGCGCACCTGCGGTTTCTTGAATCGCATGGTCAGTTCTCCTTATGAATCGGAATCGCGCAGGCTCGGGCCTTGGCCGGAGCCGCCACCATCGCCACCGCGCAGCGTGTGGGCGGTGGTGGTCGCGGCATGGGTGAGTTGCTGGCGGCGATGCAGCCGCTTGGCCCAGGCGGGTTGCGCGTTGGCTGCGCCGGAAGTGGCTTCGCCTGTTGCGGCCTGGCCGGATGCCCCGGCTCCGCCGGCTGTCGCGCCAGAGTCAGCGGCCGGGTCATTCCAGCCAGCGCGGAATGGAGCTGCCATTCGCTGCCCGGCAGCGGAAGCACGCGACGCAGCCGCGCGTCCGGCCGACTGCGCGCCTGTCTTGGCGACATTGCCCAGGCCCGCCATCGCGCCCTTTGCGCCGCCGCCAGCGGCGGCGGAACCGGCCTGAAACGCCGACTTCGCACTGCTGGCCGCCGACGTGGCGGCGCGCGCGCCGCTACCGGCCAGCTTTGCGGCAGCCGGGGCCATGCGCGCGCCAGCAGCCACGGCGCCACCCACGCCCGTCGCAGCGGCGCCGATGGCGACGGCCGTGCCGGCAGCGCCGACAGCAGCACCGGCCATTGCGCCCGCGCCGAGCTGCGGCGCACCGGACACGAGGCCCGTGGCGATGCCGGGGCCGAAGATCCCGAGCGCAAGCAAGGTGAGCGAGGCCAGCATGATGACCAGCGCGTGGTCGATGGACGGCTCAGCGGGATGGACTTGGAACTGAGCGAACAAGCCCGAGCCGATACCGACGATCACGGCCAGCACCAGAACCTTGACGCCGGAGGCCACCACGTTGCCCAAGACCTTTTCGGCGAGGAACGCGGTCTTGTTCCAGAGCGCGAATGGCACCAGCACGAATCCGGCGAGCGTGGTCAGCTTGAACTCGATCAGCGTGATGAACAGTTGGATCGCCAGCACGAAGAAGCACAAGACCACGACCAGCCACGCGAGGAACATCACCACGATGGGGTCGAGGTTCACGAACACTTCGGGAAAGCCCGCCATCTCGCCGATCTGCTCCAGAATCGGCGCCCCGGCGTCGATGCCGGTTTTCGCCAGGCGGCCCGGCTGCAAGAAGTTCTCCATCGTGATGGCAGAGCCGGTGGCGGTGATGCCCAATCCCGCGAACGAGCGGAACACGATGCTGGCCAGCCAGTTGAAGTTATTGATGATGTAGGCGAAGGCACCGACGTAGAGCACCTTGCGCAGCAGCTTGGCGATCACGTCCTCGCCCTGGCCGGTGGCATGGCTCATGGCCCAATACAGGCCGGCGATCGTCATGTCGATGACGATCAGCGTGGCCGTGAGAAACGCCACTTCGCCCCGCAGTAGCCCGAAACCCGAGTCGATATAAGCGGCAAAGGTGTTGAGGAACTGGTCGATGATGGTCACGTCATTCATGGCGTGTCCTCCGGTTCGGCGGGAACGGCCGGCGCCATGCCATCGGCCGGCTCCTCGAAGCTCGGCGGGATCGGCGGCAGGTCGGCCAGCGTCTGGTATTCATCCGGCCCGGCCTCGCCGGAAAAGAAGCGCCGCCGGAAGGCTTCGGCGGCGGCGCGGCAAGCGTCCTCGCCCGTGGCCTGCATGACCTGTTGCGGGTGGGCCGCGCATTGCGCGCGCAATGCTTTGAGCCGCACGGGATCGGCGGCCAGGGCATCGGCAAGGTGGTCGGCCGGCTGCTGGCCGCAAGCGGCCAGCAGCGCGACACACAGGACGAGGACGCATCGCATGGCGGCCTCCCGTCAGTTGCCGTAGAAGTTCACGGACTGCGGCGTGTACGGCGTGCCGTCGCCCAGGAAGCGCCGCCGCACCTCGCGGGCGCGCTCCGTGGCTGCCGCCTGCCGCGCCAGCTCCAGCGACGCCGCCCGGTCTTGTGTGATCTGGAGCCGCTGCGACTGGATCGACTGCTTGGCCTGCAAGGCCAGCAACTGATTCATGGCCTGCATCGCCTGCAACGCACCTTCGGCCGACTGGCTCTTGCCCACGAGGTCGGCCAGCACGCTCTCGTCTTCGCCCAGGTTCTGCGACACCTGTGCCTGCATCTGCATCGTGGTCTGCAAGCCGTTGAGCGTGTTCCGCCAACGCTCCTGCGCATCGCGGTACATCTGGTCGCCGCTGACGGTGGCGGCGTACTGCTCGGGATACAGGCGTGCGAACTCCCGATCCAGATTCGTCACGTCGTAGGCCAGGCCGCGGGCCTGCGCGATCAGCCGCTCGGTCGTCGCCAGATTGGCGCGCAACTGGTTCACCACGCTGGACGGCAGGCTGGCGAGGTTGCGCGCCTGGTTCATCAGCATCTGCGCTTCGTTCTGAAGCTGCTGGATCTGGTTGTTGATCTGCTCCAGCGTGCGGATCGCGGTCAGCGTGTTCTGCACGAGGTTCGTGGGATCGACCACGACCCATTGCGCATGGGCGGTGGCGGTGCAAAGCATGGCCGCGATGGCGGCGGCAATAAGACGCTTCTTCATGGCAGGTTCTCCAGGGGTTGGTCAGCGAGGGAACCCGGCGCGAGGCCGGGGAACGAGGGCAGCAGGTCGGCCGCCCAATCGAGGCCGCGATGGCGCAGCCAGGCGCCGGCGAAGCCGGGTGCGCCGACGTCCAGCAGCACGCGGTCTATGTCGCGTTGGTCTTGCGGCGTGGAAGCGCCCGCAAATGCCAGCGCCGCCGGCCCCAGGTCGAGGTCGAACAGGCGGTTGCCGAGGCGGGATTGGTAGTAGTAGTCGCGCTTGGGCTGCGCGGTTGCGACGATTTCGATCTGCCGTCTGTTGAGGCCGAAGCCCTCGTAGATCGTGCGAATCTGCGGCTCGGTGGCCTGCGGGTTGGGCAAGAAAACCCGACTCGCGCAGCTCTCGATGATCGCGGGCGCGATGCTCGAATCCTTGATGTCCGCGAGCGACTGCGTGGCGAAAATGACGCTGACGTTTCGTTTGCGCAGCGTCTTGAGCCACTGGCGAATGCGTGCCGCGAACACCAGGTCATCCAAGAACAGCCACGCTTCATCAAGGATCAGCAGCGTGGGCGCACCATCGAAGCGTTCATCGAAACGCGCAAAGAGGTAATGCAGCACGGCCATGACGGCGGCCTTGCTGTGCATCAGTTCCTCCATCTCGAAGCACTGCACGTCGGCCATGCCCAGCCGGTCGTGGTCGGCATCCAGCAGCTTGCCGTGCGCGCCACCGAGCACATAGGGCGACAGCGCCTGCCGCAGCGTGTTCGATTGCAGCAGCACGGAAAGTCCCGTCATCGTGCGCTGCTCCACCGGCGCACCGGCGAGACTTCCCAGCGCCGACCAGATAGCCGCCTTCTCGTCGGGGCCGACCGCCACGCCTTCGTGCAGCAAGCGGCCTTCGATCCATTCGGCGGCCCAGGTGCGGTAGCCCTCACGGTCGATGCGCGCGAGTGGCTGGAAGGCGATTTCGCCATCCATCCCGAGGTCGTAGTGCTCGCCGCCCAGCCCGAGGATCGTGGCTCGCATCGAGCGCCCCATGTCGAAGGCGAAGATGCGCGAGCTGCGATAGCGGCGAAATTGCATCGCCAGCGTGGCGAGCAAGACCGACTTGCCCATGCCAGTCGGCCCCGCGACCAGCGTGTGGCCCACGTCGCCGATGTGCGTCACCAGCCGGAACGGCGTCGCGCCATCGGTGCGCGTGACGATCAGCGGCGGGCCGTCGAGGTGGTCGTTCTTCTCCGGCCCGGCCCATACCGCCGACACCGGCATCATGTGCGCCAAGTTCAGCGTCGAGACGATGGGCTGGCGCACGTTGGCGTAGGCGTTGCCGGGGAGCGAGGACAGCCAGGCATCCACGGCATTGAGCGTTTCAGGGATGGTGACGAAGCCTCGACCCTGGATGACGCGCTCCACCATGCGCAGCTTCTCGTCGGCGACGGCGGCGTCCTCGTCCATGACGGTGACGGTCGCCGTCAGATAGCCGAAGGCGACTTGATCGCTACCCAACTCCTGCAAGGCAGCGTCGGCGTCGGCGGCCTTGTTGTTGGCGTCGGTATCGACCAGCGGGCTTTCCTGCTGGAAGATCGTTTCACGCAGCAGCGCGATGACATTCTTGCGCTTGGCGAACCACTGGCGGCGCAGGCGTCCCAACTCCCGTTCCGCCTCGGATTTGTCGAGGCAGAGAAAGCGCGTGCTCCAGCGGTACGCAAAACCGAGGCGGTTGAGGTCGTCCAGAATCCCCGGCCAGGTCGAGGTCGGGAAGCCCCGCACCGACACCACGCGCAGGTGCTGGTCGCCCAGCGTGGGCGCCAGGCCGCCGACCAGCGCGGAATCGGTCAGCAGCGCGTCGATGTGGAACGGCACTTCGGGCACGCTCACGCGATAGCGCCGCGTCGAGATGGTCGCGTGCAGGTAGGTCAGCGTCTGGCCGTCATCGAGCCAGTCAATTTCCGGCATCACGCCGTCGAGCAGGTCGAAGACGCGATCCGTTTCCGCGACGAAGGCTTGCAGCCGCTCGCGCCAGTCCACGCCATTCGTCGGCGTGTTCTCGTAGAGCATCTTGGCTGCACGGGCGCGGGATTCTTCCGGCGGCAGGTAAAGCAGCGTCAGGTGATAGCCGCTCTCGAAGTGATTGCCCGATTCCTCAAAGGCGGCCCGGCGTTCTTCCTCCACCACCCACGAAAGCGGCTCGGGAAACTCCGAGTGCGGATAATCGGCCGCAGGCCGGCGCTCGGCTTCGATGAATAGCGCCCAGCCCGATCCCATGCGGCGCAGCGCGTTGTTCAACCGCGCCGACGTGGCGACCAGCTCGCCTTGCGTCGCGCTGTCGAGGTCAGGCCCGCGAAACCGGGCCGTGCGCTGGAAACTGCCGTCCTTGTTCAAGACGACGCCCGGTGCGACCAGCCCGGCCCAGGGCAGCCAGTCGGCAAGCAAGGCCGGGCGCTGGCGGTATTCGGCGAGATTCAGCATGGCGGCGTCCTCCCCTCACACGTCCAGCAGCGGGCGGTGTTTGATATGCCGCGCGAACACCGCCATGAACTGCGGATCGACGCGCGCACCCCACACGGCCATCGAATGGCCGACGATCCAGAGCACCACGCCGGGAATCCACAGTTGCAGGCCCAGGCCGACAGCGGCGGCCAGCGTTCCGTTGGCGATCGCCACGGTGCGCGGTGCGCCGCCCAGCAGAATCGGCTCGGTCAGCGAGCGATGCAGCGGCACCTCGAAGCCTTCTGCGAAGGTGTCCGGGGCACTCATACGACGGCCCCGCCGGAGAAGCTGAAGAACGACAGGAAGAAGCTGGAAGCCGCGAAGGCGATGGACAGACCGAAGACGATCTGGATCAGCTTGCGAAATCCGCCGGACGTATCGCCGAACGCGAGTGCGAGGCCCGTGGCGATGATGATGATGACCGCGACGATGCGCGCCACCGGCCCCTGGATGGATTCGAGGATGGATTGCAGCGGGCCTTCCCACGGCATCGAGGAACCGGCGGCCTGCGCAGTTCCGGCCAGGAACAACAGCAGCGCGGCCAGCAGCAGCCCTTGCCCCGCAGGGCGGGCCAGGCAGCGCAGCCGCGCAAGACGCAAAGCCGGATTTGCAGAAAAACGGAAAGCAGGAATGGTCATCTGCGTCATGGCAGTTCTCCAAGTGAGTCAGGGGATGGGGAAGTCGCCGCAGCGGGTGCGGCATCGGGAAGTGGCGGCAGCGCGGGAAACGGTGTTTCCAGCGCGTCCGCCAGTTGGTAGCCCACGCCGTCGAAGCCGACGACGCGGGCGATGCTCTCGATGCGGCGCTTGCGCCCGCGCCCGGCAATGTGGATCACCACGTTGACCGCCTCGGCGATCAGCGCACGCGGTGGGTTCACCGCCACTTCGAGAATCAGTTGCTCCAGGCGCAGCAGCGCGCCCAGCGCGGAGCCGGCATGGATCGTGGCGATGCCGCCGGGGTGGCCCGTGCCCCACACCTTGATGAGATCCAGCGCCTCGGCGCCGCGCACCTCGCCGACTACGACACGATCAGGCCGCAGGCGCATGGACGAGCGCACCAGCTCGGTCATCGACACCACGCCTGCGCGCGTGCGCAGGGGAACGTGGTCGCGGGCCGCGCATTGCAGCTCCACCGTGTCTTCGAGCACCAGCACGCGGTCGCCGGTGGCGGCGATTTCGGCGAGCAAAGCATTGGCGAGCGTGGTCTTACCGCTACTGGTGGCGCCGGCGATCAGCACGTTCTGCCGCTCGCGCACGGCGCGAACGAGAAAGCCCGCTTGCGCTCTGGTCATCATCCCGTCGATGACGTACCGCTCTAGCGGAATCACGCCGATGGCGCGCTTGCGCAGCGCGAAGGCCGGCCCTGGTGCTGCCGGTGGCAAGATGCCCTCGAAGCGTTCGCCCGTTTCGGGCAACTCGGCGGACAGCAGCGGCTGGCCGCGATGGACTTCTGCGCCAACGTGGGCCGCGACCAGGCGGATGATTCGCTCGCTGTCCGCCTCGGGCAGTTCCACGCCCATCGGCGCGCGCCCGCTGGAAAGCCGATCCACCCAAAGGGTGCGATCAGGATTCAGCATCACCTCCACCACGTCCGGGTCTTCGAGCGCGGCGGCGATCAGCGGCCCCATCGCCGTGCGCAGCATCTGGATGCGGCGGTCGAGCGACGTGGCACTCATGGACTGCGGAACGGCGCTCATGACGCACGCTCCTGCGCTTGCGCGGCTGCCGCCGCGTCTTCCATCCGCATCGGGTCGGGATGCAGTTCCTCCACCACGTCGCGCACCAGGCTGCGGCCCCGCAGCAGGTGGCGGCCAAGCTGCTCGGTGAACTGCTCGAAGCGCGCTTTGCCCTGCGCGCGTACCGCGTCTTGGTGCGCCTCGGGAACCGGCGTGCTCACGGTCAGGTAGTAGCGGATGAACAGCGCCAGCGTTTCGATGGCGATGTTCTGGTCGCGCTCCATGCGCTCGGCTTGACGCGACAGGCGATCAAGCCGCTTGGCAATGGCCGCCTCGCGCTGGTCGGCGGCATCGGGCGACAGCCACGATGCGAGCGCCGCCGCGACGATGGACGATTTGGACACGCCTTTCTTGGCGGCCAGCTCATCGAGCCGCTTGGCGTGCTCCGGCTGGATGAACAGGTTGAGGCGGTAGTGGCTCATAGCTCGATTCCGTCGTTGGGGTCGAGGGAAGCCAGCCGGGCCGTGCGCTGCATGGCTGGATCGAGCTGGCGCGGAAGGGGAAGCGGCAGGTCGTCGTCGTCATCGAGCAGCCCAAGGTCGGCCGCAGACGCGGCCAGCTCGGGGTCGTAGGCAACGGTTTCGGAAAGTTCGGGCTGACGGCGCGGGCCACCGTCGTCGGCCGAACCCAAGTTTTCCAGGCCATCGGCGGATGCCGTGGTAGGCGCAGCGGGCACGGACGGAATCGCCAGCCCACTCCAGTCGTCGGGCCGCGACGGCGGCGCGTCTGCGTACTGCCCGTCCGCCAGCGTGGGCGGTGGCAGCACGCGACGCTTGAAATTGGTGTCCGCGTAGTAGCGCAGCTTCTTCGCCTTGATCGGCGCCACGCTGGACACCATCACCACGGCCTCGTCAGGCGGAAGCTGCATGACTTCGCCCGGCGTCAGCAGCGGGCGCGCGGTTTCCTGGCGCGACACCATCAGGTGGCCCAGCCACGGCGCGAGCCGATGGCCCGCATAGTTGCGCTGGGCGCGCAGCTCGGTGGCCGTGCCCAGCGTCTCGGAGATCCGTTTGGCGGTGCGCTCGTCGTTGGTGGCGAACGTCACGCGCACATGGCAGTTGTCGAGGATGGAGTGGTTTTGCCCATACGCTTTGTCGATCTGGTTGAGCGATTGCGAGATGAGGAAGCTGCGGATGCCGTAGCCCGCCATGAAGGCCAGTGCCGTCTCGAAGAAGTCCAGGCGCCCCAGCGCAGGGAACTCATCGAGCATCAGCAGCAGCTTGTGGCGGCGCTCGATGCCATCGGTGCCATCGAGCGATTCGGTGAGACGCCGCCCGATCTGGTTGAGGATCAGGCGAATGAGCGGCTTCGTCCGCGAAATGTCCGAAGGCGGCACCACCAGGTACAGCGATACCGGATGCTCGGCAGCGATCAGGTCGGCGATGCGCCAATCGCAGCGCGAGGTGACTTCGGCCACGGTCGGGTCGCGGTACAGGCCGAGGAACGACATGGCCGTGGACAGCACGCCCGAGCGTTCGTTGTCGCTCTTGTTGAGGACTTCACGCGCCGCCGATGCGACGACCGGATGCGGCCCATCGCCGAGGTGCGGCGTGGTCATCATCCGGTGCAAGGTCAGCTCGAACGGGCTGGCCGGGTCGGACAGAAAGTTGGCGACGCCGCGCAGCGTCTTGTCTTCGCCTGCGTAGAGCACATGCAGGATGGCCCCGACCAGCAGCGCGTGCGAAGTCTTTTCCCAATGGTTGCGCTTCTCCAGCGCGCCTTCGGGATCGACCAGAATGTCCGCGATGTTCTGCACGTCGCGCACCTCATGCGCGCCGCGCCGCACCTCCAGCAGTGGGTTGTAGGCTGCCGACTTCGCATCGGTCGGGTTGAACAGCAGGCAATGCGAGAAACGCGAGCGCCAGCCTGCGGTGATCTGCCAGTTCTCGCCTTTGATGTCGTGGATGACGGCGGATGCGGGCCAAGAAAGCAACGTCGGCACCACGAGGCCGACGCCCTTGCCCGAGCGCGTAGGCGCGAAGGTCAGGACGTGTTCCGGGCCTTCATGCCGCAGGTACTGGCGGTCGTGCTGACCGAGGAACACGCCGGCCGGTTGCGTGAGGCCCGCCTTGCGAATGTCCTGCACGTTAGCCCAGCGCGCAGAGCCGTAGGTGGTGACGAGGCGAGCTTGGCGCGAGCGCCAGACCGACATGGCGATGGCAACGCCCACGGCGACCATGCCGCTGGCGCCGGCGATGGCGCCGCCGGTGTCGAATACTTCCGGTGCATAGGCCCCGAAGAAGAACCACCACTCAAACAGTTTCCAGGGGTGGTAGATCGACGCGCCAAGGAAGTCGAACCAGGGCGAGCCAAGGCGTACTTGATAGCCAAGGGCGGCTGCTGTCCATTGTGTGGCGCCCCACACGCCGGCGATCACGATGCCGAATACGACGGCGATCTGACCGAACAGCACGTTCGTCCCTTGCATGACCTGGCCTCCGATTTCTCCTGAGCTGATTCCTCATGGAAAGAGCGGCACAAAGGCGCGCCGCTGGCGTCAGGATCGGTGCCGGGTCAGTGCCGGTCAAAGACCGTTTTCAGCAGAAAGGTCG
>VFQN01004625.1_pt1 | contig 17995 bp, 29 predicted proteins | sample 3512371 | NCBI WGS metagenome assembly VFQN01 (sample SAMN10412370, study PRJNA504923) | tailings metagenome | isolation source: Replicate 2 from Balatoc abandoned mine | place: Philippines: Itogon, Benguet | collected 2017-08-28 | reverse complement strand
GACCATTCTTCTTCACCACCATGCGCTTCGGGCCTTCGCCCTGCATCTTGATGGCAATGTCCTTGATGTTGAGGACGATGTCGGTCACATCCTCGCGAACGCCCGGGATAGATGAGAACTCATGCAGCACGCCGTCGATATGGACGGACTGCACCGCAGCGCCCTGCAGCGAGGACAACAGAATCCGACGCAAAGCGTTGCCAAGGGTCAGTCCGAAACCCCGTTCAAGCGGCTCGGCCACCAGCGTCGCTTCGCGCCGCGGATCGGCGCCTGCCGATACCTGCAGCTTGTTCGGCCTGATCAGTTCCTGCCAGTTTTTCTGGATCGTCACGTTTGCACCCATCGCCTTATTCGGCTCGGTCTTGCCCTGCGGATCCCGGTTCGTCTCGAAAGAGCTGCGCCCGGGAGACATGTCGACGGCGGCAGACGAGTCGTCCTGCCGCCAGATCGTCGTCGCCGTCATACCCGGCGTCGCTTCCTCGGCCGGCAACCGTTATGCGGGATCGGCGTCACATCGCGGATCGATGTGATGGTGAAGCCGGCAGCCTGCAAAGCGCGGAGCGCGCTCTCACGGCCCGAACCGGGACCCGACACCTCGACTTCCAGCGTACGCATGCCATGTTCCGCCGCCTTCTTCGCTGCGTCTTCGCTCGCGACCTGCGCTGCATAAGGGGTCGACTTTCGCGAACCCTTGAATCCCATGGTCCCGGCCGTCGACCAAGCAATGGTGTTGCCTTGCGCGTCGGTTATGGTGATCATGGTGTTATTGAAGCTGGCATTCACATGCGCGATGCCGGACACGATATTCTTGCGCTCCCGCCGGCGGACGCGCGTAACTTCTTTGGCCATTCTCGTTCCTTTCCAGCGCTCGAGTTTCGCGAACGTCTTCGCGACCTGGAGCGACCGATACGAAATTACTTCTTCTTGCCTGCAATCGCCTTGGCCGGACCCTTACGGGTGCGGGCGTTGGTGTGAGTCCGCTGACCGCGCACCGGCAAACCCTTCCGGTGCCGCAGGCCGCGATAGCAGCCGAGGTCCATAAGGCGCTTGACGTTCATCGCGGTTTCACGGCGGAGGTCACCCTCAACTGTGTACTCGCGGTCAATCATTTCGCGGATCTGCAGGACTTCCGCATCGGTGAGCTGCGACACACGCCGTTCATACGGGATGTGTAGTTCCTCCATGATATGATTGGCAGCATGCTCGCCAATGCCATGGATATACTGAAGCGCGACGACGACGCGCTTGTTCGTTGGAATATTGACGCCTGCAATACGGGCCACGATCTCGCTCCATGTACCGGCGGCCTATACCGACCACCGATCAACCTTCCTGCTCTGTCCATGTCTTTCGGAGGGGACCGCAACGGGTTAGCACGACACCTTGCCCCCCGCCTTTCCGGGGCCCGGCATCGCGCATACGCTCTCCCACTGAATGGCGCGGTATTTACGAATTCAACGGCGTTTCGTCAACCTCCGGACGCCTCCAGAACGGGCTTTTGATGCCCGATTCCGGCCAGATTTGGTGCTTTTTACGCTCTTGCTCCGCACGGAGGCCGAATTCGCCGATTTGGCGCTCTTGCCTTTTACGCTGACCTTCCGGTTGCGCGCCTTCGCGGACTTTTTAGTGACCGCCCTAGCCTTTGAAGCCGCCTTTTTAGCTACCTTAGTACCTTTGGACGCCCGCTTCGGCGCCGAACGGGCTGTTGTCGCCCGAGCCGGCGGCTTTCGGCCGGCCGCCCGGCGCCCTGGTGCTCCCCGAGTCGCGCGTTTTGATGCCGAAGTTGTCTTCTTCCGGCGTGACGGCGCCTTGAGCAGCCTGCCGATAGCTTCTGTAACCGCGTCGATTGCAGCCATGCCGTCGGTCGCCTTGTGCAGGCGCTTGCGGCGGTAATAGTGGGACAGGGGCGCAGTTTGCGCGTGGTAGGCGTCGAGCCGCTTCTTCAGCGATTCGGCGTTGTCATCCGCCCGCACCGGCTCTCCCCGGGCCTGCATCTCAGCGACCCGTTTTTCGATTCGCTGCAGCAGGATGCCGTCATCGACCTCTAGCTCGATCGCCGCATCAAGCTTCAAACCCTTTGACGCCAGCAGCTTGTCCAACGCTTCCGCCTGGGCGACCGTGCGTGGAAAACCATCAAGGATAAAGCCCTTGGCAGCATCCGGCTGCGCGATCCGCTCTTCGATAATTCCCACGACGACATCATCGGGTACAAGCTCGCCCCGCGCCATGATGTCCTTCGCCCGCAACCCGACAGGCGTTTCCGCCTTGACCGCAGCCCGCAGCATATCGCCGGTTGATAGCTGCACGATCCCGTGCTTCTCGACCAGCCGCTGCGCCTGGGTACCCTTGCCCGCTCCCGGCGGTCCGAGCAGGATCAGCCTCATCTTCGTCGCCCCCGCAACTTCGATTTCTTGATCAGGCCTTCATATTGGTGCGCCAGCAAGTGACCCTGCACCTGAGCCACCGTATCCATGGTCACGCTGACCACGATCAGTAGCGACGTTCCGCCAAAGTAGAACGGCACGGCAGCATACGAGATCAGGATCTCCGGAATGATACAGACGATCGACAAATAGATCGCACCGATCACCGTGATTCGCGTCAGCACATAGTCGATATATTCCGCGGTCCGCTCACCGGGACGGATGCCCGGAATGAAGCCGCCGTGCTTCTTGAGATTGTCGGCGGTCTCGGTCGGATTAAACACGATCGCTGTGTAGAAAAACGCGAAGAACACGATCAGCGACACATAGAGGACCAGGAAGAGCGGCCGTCCGTGGCTCAGTTGCGTAGTAATTGTGGTGAGCCACCCCGGGCCCTGCCCCACGTTGAAATTCGCGATCGTTGTCGGCAGCAGAAGCAGCGAAGAGGCGAAAATTGGCGGGATCACGCCCGACGTATTGAGCTTGAGCGGCAGATGCGAGGTCTGCCCCTCGAACATGCGGTTGCCGACCTGGCGCTTGGGATACTGGATCAAGAGGCGACGTTGCGCGCGCTCCATGAATACAATGAAGGCGGTGACGACGACCGCCATCAGGATCACAACCAGAATCAGACCGGTCGAAAGCGCGCCTTGCCGCCCCAACTCCAGGGTGCCCGCGATCGCCGACGGCAGTTCAGCAACGATGCCCGCCATGATGATCAGCGAGATGCCATTGCCGATGCCGCGCGAGGTGATCTGCTCGCCGAGCCACATCAGGAACATCGTGCCGCCGGTCAGCGTGATCACGGTCGAGATACGGAAGAACCAGCCCGGATCGGTAATGACATTGGCAGCTCCCTCCAGACCGATAGCAATGCCGTAGGCCTGCACCGCAGCGAGGAACACCGTCAGATAGCGGGTATACTGGTTGATCGTCTTGCGGCCGGACTCGCCCTCTTTCTTGAGGGCCTCCAGCGTCGGCGACACCGTCGTCATCAGCTGAATGATGATCGACGCCGAAATGTACGGCATAATGTTCAGCGCAAAGATCGCCATGCGCTGAATGCCGCCACCGGCGAACATATTGAACATTCCCAGGATACCGCCGGCCTGGGTGCGGAAGATCTGCTCCCATTGCGTCGGATCGATTCCCGGCAGCGGGATGTAGGTACCGAGACGATAGACCAGCAGCGCGCCGAGCGTGAACCAGATTCGCTTTTTCAGCTCCTCGGCCTTGCCAAGCGCGGAGAAGTTGATGTTGGCCGCAAGTTGTTCCGCTGCTGAGACCATGCTCGCTCCTGACCCGCTTCAGCCCCTATGACGTTCCCGGCGTCATATAGGGCTTAGCTGGGCTTTTTACCCGCGGGCTTGGCCGGCTTTTCAGCTTTCGGGGCGTCGGAATCGGCCTTCTTCTTGCTGGCGGCAGCCGGAGCAGCTTCGACGACCTTCGGCTTGTCGAGCCCGGCTGCGAAGCGCGCATTCTTGCCACGCGGCTCCTTCGCCTCTTCCTTGGCCGGCGCCAGAACCTTCACCGAACCGCCAGCCTTTTCAACCGCAGCAATTGCGGACTTTGAGGCGCGCCACACGGTGAATTCGACCTTCGACTTGATCTCGCCGCCACCGAGCAGCTTCACACCTGCCCGAGCGCGGCTCAGGATGCCGGCCGTGACCAGCGCCTCGACGTCCACCGGCTTGCCGGCATCGAGGAGCTTCGCGTCGATCGCAGTCTGGACACGTCCGAGATTGACCTCGTTCAGATCGATCTGGAACGCGGTGTTCTTGAAGCCGCGCTTGGGCAAACGACGATGCAGCGGCATCTGGCCGCCTTCGAAACCTTTGATACGCACGCCAGAGCGCGCGGTCTGGCCCTTGCCGCCGCGGCCGCCGGTCTTGCCCTTGCCGGAGCCGATGCCGCGACCGACGCGCGTGCGCTGCTGGGATGAGCCGGGCCGTCCGCTCAGCTGATTGAGTTTCATCGCCTTACTTTCCTTCCTCGACCACGCGGACGAGATGCGCGACCTTCGCGATCATGCCGCGGGTCGACGGGGTATCGGGCACATCCTTCACGCGGCCGATCTTGTTGAGACCGAGCCCGATCAGCGTCGCACGCTGCGAGCTGTCGCGACGGATGGGGCTGCCGGTCTGTTCGACCTTGATTGTCTTGTTCGCTGCCATGACGCGTTGCCTTCCGGATAGCTGGAGCCGATTACTCGGCCGTCGCCTCGACACCCTCTTCGCGGCGACGGGCCTGCAGGGTCGAGACCTTCATCGAGCGGCGCGCCGCAACCGAACGCGGCGAATCCTGGTTCTTCAATGCGTCAAAGGTCGCGCGCACCATGTTGTAAGGGTTCGACGAGCCAAGTGACTTTGCCACGACGTCCTGCATGCCGAGCGATTCGAACACCGCGCGCATCGGACCGCCCGCGATGATACCGGTACCAGCGGGAGCCGCACGCAGCTGCACCTTGCCGGCGCCGTGACGACCGAACACGTCGTGATGCAACGTCCGGCCTTCGCGCAGAGGTACGCGCACCAGGGCACGCTTGGCTGCATCGGTTGCCTTACGGATCGCCTCCGGCACTTCACGCGCCTTGCCGTGACCAAAGCCGACGCGGCCCTTCTGGTCGCCGACCACGACCAACGCGGCAAAGCCGAAACGCCGGCCGCCCTTCACCACCTTCGCGACGCGATTGATGTGAACGAGCTTGTCGATGAATTCCGACTCTTCCCGTTCACCGCGTTCGCGTTTGGGTTCACGTGCCATATCGTTTATCCCTCGGGCTCTGAAGGCCCTCTGCCTTTTGCCCGGTTAGAAATTCAGTCCGCCTTCACGCGCCGCATCGGCGAGCGCCTTGATGCGCCCGTGATACATGTAGCCGCCGCGATCGAAGACCACGTTCTTGATGCCCTTCTCCGCCGCACGCTCGGCAACGAGCTTGCCGACCGCCTTCGCCGCCTCGACATCGGCACCGGTCTTGCCGGCGTCGCGCTGGGCCTTTTCCATCGTCGAAGCCGAAACCAGCGTCACGCCCTGGGTGTCGTCGATGACCTGGGCATAGATGTGCTTCGAGGAGCGGTGGACCGAAAGCCGCATGCGGCCATTGGCAGCCGCCTTGAGAGCGCGGCGCACGCGCGCCTTGCGGCGCTCTGTTGTGGTCTTGTGTGCCATCGTCGTTACTTCTTCTTGCCTTCCTTGCGGAAGATGAACTCGTCGGCATAGCGCACGCCCTTGCCCTTGTAGGGCTCCGGCGGACGATAAGCGCGGATTTCAGCGGCGACCTGCCCGACCTTCTTCTTGTCGATGCCTGTCACCACAATTTCGGTTGGCTTCGGAGTCGCGACCGCGATTCCCTCCGGGATCGGATACAACACGTCGTGGCTGTAGCCGAGGGCCAGTTGCAGGTTCTTGCCCTGGACCGCCGCACGATAGCCGACGCCGGTGATCTCGAGCTTGCGCTCGAAGCCCTTGGTAACGCCAGTCATGATGTTGTTGAGGTTCGCACGTGTGGTGCCCCACAGCGCACGCGCCTCCTTCGACTCATCCTTCGGATCGACCTTGATCTCGGTCTTCTCCATGGCGACCGCTACGCGGTCGTCGACGACGAGCGACAAAGTGCCTTTCGGCCCCTTCACGCTGATGGTCTTGCCCGAAACGTTGGCGGTGACGCCCGACGGAACGGAGACCGGTTTCTTGCCGACGCGCGACATCAGAACACCGTGCAAAGCAGTTCGCCGCCGACATTGGCGTCACGTGCGGAATGATCCGCCATAACACCCTTCGGGGTCGAAAGAATCGAGATACCGAGGCCGTTATTGACCCGCGGCAGGTTCTTGACCGCCACGTAGACGCGGCGGCCAGGCTTCGACACGCGGGCGATCTCACGGATCACTGGCGCGCCGTCGAAATACTTCAGCTCGATCTCGAGCTCGTTACGGCCATCCTTGTGCGCGACGGTCGAATAGCCGCGGATATAGCCTTCCGACTTCAGAACCTCGAGGACGCGCTCGCGCAGCTTGGAGCCGGGCGAAGACACTTTCTGCTTGTGGCGCTCCTGCGCGTTGCGGATGCGGGTGATGAGATCGCCGACAGGATCGTTCATGGCTCTCCCCTCCTCACCAGCTCGACTTCACGAGGCCCGGAATCAGGCCCTTGTTGCCGAGCTCACGCAGCGCGATACGAGACAACTTGTGCTTACGATAATAGGCGCGCGGACGACCCGTCACCTCGCAGCGATTGCGGATGCGCGAGGGCGCGGAATTGCGCGGCAATTCAGCAAGCTTCAGCGACGCCTGGAAGCGCTCTTCCATCGGCTTGGTCTTGTCGTTGACGATCGCCTTCAGCCGCTCACGCCGGCCACTGAAGGACTTGGCCATCTTGCGTCGCCGCTTGTTCTTTTCGACCGAACTCTTCTTCGCCATCAAAGTCTCCTGACTATCCGCGTCTGAGAGGGATCAGCTCTCACTGCCGGAAGGGGAAGTTCAATGCAGCCAACAACGCCCGCGCCTCATCGTCGGTACGCGCCGTGGTGCAAATGGTGATGTCCATGCCCCAGCTTTCCTGGGTCTTATCGTAGTCGATCTCCGGGAACACGATGTGCTCCTTCAGGCCGAGCGAATAATTGCCCATGCCGTCGAAGCTCTTCGGGTTCAGCCCGCGGAAGTCACGCACCCGAGGCAGCGCGATGTTCACGAGGCGATCGATGAAGTCGTACATGCGCGTCTTGCGCAGTGTGACCTTGGCGCCGATCGACTGGCCGTCGCGCAGCTTGAAGGTGGCGATCGACTTGCGCGATTTGGTGATGATCGCCTTCTGGCCGGCAATGAGGGTCAGATCGTTCGCGGCGTTGTCCACCTTCTTGCGGTCGTTGACGCCCTCGCCGATGCCCATGTTGAGCACGACCTTGGTGATCACCGGCACCTGCATCGGATTCGTGTAACCGAAATCCTTCGTCAGCTTGGCGCGGATGTCCTTGTCGAACTGCGCCTTCAGACGTGGAACATAAGCTCCCGCCGGGGCACCCTTCTTGGCGGCCTTCTCGGCCTTCGGCTTCTCGGTCTCAGCCATCGATCTCAACTCCCGAACGCCGGGCCACGCGGATCTTGCGGCCGTCGTTCATAATCTTGAAGCCGACACGGGTCGGCTTGCCGTCCTTCGGATCGGCAACCGCGATATTCGACAGATGGATGCTCGCCTCTTTCGAGATGATGCCACCTTCCTGCTGCGGCGTCTGACGCTGATGCCGCTTCACCATGTTCACGCCACGCACAAGCGCCCGGCCCTCGGTAGGATGCACCGCGATAACCTCACCGGTGCGACCCTTGTCGCGGCCTGCCAGTACGACGACCTTGTCGCCCTTGCGGATCTTCGCCGCCATCACAGCACCTCCGGCGCCAGCGAAATAATCTTCATATGGTTCTTGGCGCGCAGTTCGCGCGGCACAGGCCCGAAGATACGGGTGCCGACCGGCTCCTGCTGGTTGTTGATCAGCACCGCCGCATTGCGGTCGAAGCGAATCGTCGAACCATCGGCGCGCTTGATGTCCTTGGAAATGCGCACGACGACCGCCTTCATGACGTCGCCCTTCTTCACGCGGCCGCGCGGGATCGCCTCCTTCACCGAAACGACGATCACGTCGCCGATGGTGGCGTATTTCCGCTTCGAACCGCCCAGCACCTTGATGCACATGACGCGGCGCGCGCCGGAATTGTCGGCAACGTCCAGGTTAGTCTGCATCTGAATCATGGGGCACCCAATCCTTTGTCCGCCACTCGAGCGCGAAACGCGCTCAGAGCACCTTTTTCTTTTTCTCGCCCTGGATCACAGCCCAGCGCTTCAGCTTGGAGATCGGCTTGTGTTCCTCGATCCAGACCATGTCGCCGACCGAATATTCGTTGGCCTCGTCATGGGCATGGAACTTGGTGGTACGCCTTACAGTCTTCTTCAGCACCGGATGCGTGAACCGGCGCTCGACGCTGACGACAACGGTCTTGTCCTGCTTGTCGCTGACCACGAGACCATGCAATTGACGCTTTGGCATAACGGGCCCCTTACTTGGCTTTCTTCTGGCGCGCGACCGTCTTCAGGCGCGCGATGTCGCGACGCACCTGGCGCACGCGCGAAGTGTTTTCGAGCTGACCGGTGGCACGCTGGAAGCGCAGGTTGAACTGCTCCTTCTTCAGCTTCAGCACCTCGTCGTCGATCTGGTCGACGGTCATCACCTTGATGTCGGCGGCCTTCATCGTCGTCACTCCGCAATGCGCTGGATGAAGCGCGTCTTGATCGGCAGCTTTGCAGCGGCGAGCGTGAGCGCTTCCTTGGCGAGTTCGACCGGCACGCCGTCGATCTCGAAAATCACCCGGCCCGGCTTAACGCGGGCTACCCAGAGCTCAGGCGTACCCTTGCCTTTGCCCATGCGGACTTCGATCGGCTTCTTGGACACCGGAACGTCCGGGAAGATACGAATCCAGACGCGGCCAGCGCGCTTCATGTGACGGGTCAGGGCGCGGCGAGCCGCCTCGATCTGACGCGCAGTCACACGCTCCGGCTCCATCGCCTTCAGGCCGAACTGGCCGAAGTCGAGAGCATTGCCGGACGCCGCCACGCCATGAATGCGGCCTTTGAAGGCCTTGCGGTATTTGGTGCGCTTCGGTTGCAGCATGACAGTTACCCGTTATCCCGCGGTCATTTCGCGGCGCGGACGGCCGGCTTCGGCCTCGTTCATCTTCTTGTCCTGCGCCATCGAGTCGTGTTCGAGGATCTCGCCTTTGAAGATCCACACCTTGACGCCGCAGGTGCCGTAGGTCGTGAAGGCGGTCGCAACACCGTAATCGACATCGGCGCGCAGCGTGTGAAGCGGCACTCGCCCCTCGCGATACCACTCGAGGCGTGCGATTTCAGCACCGCCCAGGCGGCCCGAGCAGTTGATACGGATGCCTTCGGCGCCGAGACGCATCGCAGTCTGCACGGCGCGCTTCATCGCGCGACGGAACGCGACACGGCGCTCGAGCTGCTGCGCGATCGATTCGGCGACCAATTGCGCATCGAGTTCGGGCTTGCGGATCTCAACGATGTTGATGACCACATCCGACTGCGTGAGCTTGGCAACCGTCTTGCGCAGCTTCTCGATGTCCGAGCCCTTCTTGCCGATGACGACACCAGGACGCGCCGAATAAATCGTCACCCGGCACTTCTTGTGCGGACGCTCGATCACGATCTTGGACACGGCCGCCTGCTTGAGGAGCTTCATCAGCGCCTCGCGGATCTTCATGTCCTCGTGCAAAAGCGTGCCGTACTCGTTCTTGCCGGCGTACCAGCGCGAGTCCCAGGTCCGGTTGATGCCGAGCCGAAGCCCGATCGGATTGATCTTCTGACCCATCCCAAACTCTCCTTAGGCCGCTGCCTGCTCGACCTGACGCACGACGATCGTCAGGTGAGAGAACGGCTTCAAAATCCTTCCCGAACGGCCGCGGCCGCGGGACGCCCAGCGCTTCATCACCAGGCCCTTGCCGACATGGGCCTCCGCGACGATCAGATCATCGACGTCGAGATCGTGGTTGTTCTCGGCATTGGCAATTGCCGATTCCAGGCACTTCTTGACATCGACTGCGATCCGCTTGCGCGAAAACTGCAGGTCGTTGAGCGCAGTCGCGACCTTCTTGCCGCGGATCAACTGCGCGACCAGGTTCAGCTTCTGGGGCGATACCCGGATGTTACGGGCGATCGCCTTCGCTTCGTTGTCGGGGAGCACTCGCTCGCGCGCCGGTTTGCCCATGACTTTACCCTCTCAATCTCACGCGCGCTTGGCCTTGCGGTCCGACGCATGACCGTGGAACGTGCGGGCCGGCGAGAACTCGCCGAACTTGTGACCCACCATTTCCTCCGAGACCTGCACCGGAACGTGCTTCTGGCCGTTATAGACACCGAAGGTCAGACCCACGAATTGCGGCAGGATCGTCGAACGACGGCTCCAGATCTTGATGACCTCGTGCCGTCCCGACGAACGCGCTTTCTCTGCCTTCTTCAGCAGATAGCCGTCGACAAATGGACCCTTCCAGACCGAACGCGCCATGACGATCGTTCCTTATTTCTTCTTCTTCCGAGCGTGGCGGCTCGAAACGATGAACTTGGTGGTGGACTTGTTCTTGCGGGTCTTCTTGCCCTTGGTGGGGAAGCCCCAGGGTGACACCGGATGACGACCGCCTGAGGTGCGGCCTTCGCCGCCGCCATGCGGGTGATCGACCGGGTTCATCGCGACACCGCGGTTGTGCGGACGGCGGCCGAGCCAGCGTGTACGGCCAGCCTTACCGATCGAGATGTTCATGTGATCCGGGTTCGACACCGCACCGATGCTGGCCATGCAGCGCCCGTGAACCAGGCGCTGTTCGCCCGAGTTCAAGCGAAGGATCACATACTCGCCGTCACGACCGACGATCTGCGCGTAGGATCCGGCCGAACGGGCGATCTGGCCGCCCTTCCCGATCTTCAGCTCGATGTTGTGAACGATGGTGCCGACCGGAATGTTGCCGGCAGGCATCGCATTGCCCGGCTTCACGTCGACATACTCGCCGGCAACTACAGTGTCGCCGACCGCCATGCGCTGTGCCGCGAGGATATAGGCGAGTTCGCCGTCCTCGTACTTCACCAGCGCGATAAACGCGGTGCGGTTCGGATCGTATTCCAGACGCTCGACCTTGGCCGGCGCATCGAACTTCCTGCGCTTGAAATCGATCACACGGAACGACTTCTTGTGACCGCCGCCGCGGAAGCGCGTGGTGATGCGGCCGTTATTGTTGCGGCCACCCGTCGAGGACTTGCCCTCGGTCAGCGTCTTGACCGGTGCGCCCTTGTACAGCGCCGAACGATCGACCAGCACCAGCTGGCGCTGGCCCGGCGTAGTCGGCTTGTATGATTTCAATGCCATGACTTAATTTCCCGCCGAGTTCTCAGAGGCCCGTCGTCACGTCGATCCGATGGCCCTCTTCGAGGGTCACGACCGCACGCTTGGTATTCGACTGGCTACCGATGACGCCCCGGAATGCCTTCACCTTGCCCTTGCGGACGATGGTGTTGACGCCCTTGACCTTCACGTCGAACAACTTCTCGACCGCATCCTTGATCTGCGGCTTGGTCGCGTTCAGACGCACCTTGAACACGACCTTGTTGAACTCGGACGCGTTCGTGGACTTTTCGGTGATCACCGGAGACAGGATCACGTCGTAATGGCGCGGGTCCTTGCTCATTTGAAGCGCGCCTCCAGCGCATCGAGAGCGGCCTTGGTCAGCACAAGCTTTCCATGACGCAGAATGTCGTAAACGTTGATGCCGGCGACTGGCAGCACGTCAACATGCGGGATGTTGCGCGCGGCATTGCGGAAATTGGTATCGATCTCCGCGCCGTCGATGATCAGCGCATTGACGATATCGAGCTTCGCGAAGCGCTCGGTCAGGGCCTTGGTCTTGGCCTCCTGGAGCTTCGCTTCGCTCAGCACCACAATGCCGCCATCCTTGGCTTTCGCCGACAGAGCGTGACGCAGCGCAAGCGCACGCACCTTCTTCGGCAGGCCAATCTCGTGGCTCCGCACGACCGGACCGAACGACCGGCCGCCGCCGCGGAACAGGTTCACGCGGTGCGAGCCGTGACGCGCTCCGCCGGTACCCTTTTGAGCCGCGAGCTTCTTGCCGGTCCGTGCGATATCCGCGCGGTTCTTGACCGCATGGGTGCCGGCACGGCGCTTCGCCAACTGCCACACCACGCAGCGGTGAATGAGGTCGGCACGCGGCTCGAGTCCGAAGATATCCTTGTTCAGCGTGACGGCGCCAGCGTCGTTGCCGTCAAGCGAGAGCATCTTGAGTTCCATCACGCGCCCTCTTTGGTCTCGGCTTCGGCAGCCGGTTCAGCCGAAACGTCGGCCGGCTTGTCGGAAGCACCATTGGCCGCGCCCGACTCACGGAACTTGCCCGGCTTCGGTGCATCCTTTGGCAGAGCCTTCTTCACCGCATCGCGAACAGTGATCCAGCCACCAGCGTGACCCGGCACCGCTCCCTCGACGAGGATCAGGCCGCGCTCGATATCGGTCTGCACGACCTTGAGGTTAAGCGTGGTCACGCGCTCGACGCCGAGATGACCCGGCATCTTCTTGTTCTTGAAGGTCTTGCCCGGATCCTGACGCCCGCCGGTCGAACCGATCGAACGGTGCGAGATCGACACGCCGTGCGACGCACGAAGACCGCCGAAATTCCAGCGCTTCATACCGCCGGCAAAACCCTTGCCGATGGTCGTGCCAGTCACGTCGACGAACTGTCCGACCACGAAGTGATCCGCCGTGATCTCGGCGCCGACCGGAATCATCGCATCATCGCTGACACGGAATTCGACGATCGTGTGCTTGGGCTCGACCTTGGCGATGGCAAAGTTGCCACGCGCCGCCTTCGAGATGTTCTTCACCTTGCGGCTGCCAGCGCCAAGCTGCAGCGCGACATAACCGTTCTTGTCCTTGGTGCGATGACCAAGAACCTGACAGCCTGCGAGCTTCAGCACCGTGACCGGCACATGCTCGCCGGCCTCGGTGAAGACCCGCGTCATTCCGACTTTTTGTGCGACCACTCCGGTGCGCATGGCTTTGATACCCCGTTCCGGCTCAGAGCTTGATCTCGACGTCGACACCGGCAGCCAGGTCGAGCTTCATCAGCGCGTCCACGGTCTGCGGAGTCGGATCGACGATGTCCAGGAGGCGCTTGTGAGTGCGCATCTCGAACTGTTCGCGGCTCTTCTTGTCAATGTGAGGCGAGCGGTTCACCGTGAACTTCTCGATCTTCGTCGGAAGCGGGATCGGTCCCCGCACCTGCGCACCCGTGCGCTTTGCGGTATTGACGATCTCGCGGGTCGACGCATCGAGAATGCGGTGATCGAACGCCTTGAGCCGGATCCGGATATTCTGGCCGTTCATTGTCAGTCTTTCTTGATCGCAGCAGCGACTGGTGAACGCGACTAGTGAGCGCGAATAGCGAGAGCGAGCCCGCTATTCGCTGTTTCTCTATTCGCTTACTCGATGATGCTCACGACGACGCCCGCGCCGACGGTGCGGCCGCCCTCACGGATGGCGAAGCGGAGCTTCTCTTCCATCGCGATCGGAACGATCAGCTCAACCGTCATATTCACGGTGTCGCCCGGGATCACCATCTCGGTGCCTTCCGGCAGATGCACGATGCCGGTCACGTCGGTCGTCCGGAAATAGAACTGCGGACGATAATTCGTCATGAACGGGGTGTGACGGCCACCTTCATCCTTGGTGAGGATGTAGGCCTCGGCCTTGAACTTGGTGTGCGGCTTCACAGAGCCCGGCTTGCAGAGAACCTGGCCGCGCTCGACTTCCTCACGCTTGGTGCCACGAAGCAGCGCACCGATGTTGTCGCCGGCCTGACCCTGATCGAGCAGCTTGCGGAACATCTCAACGCCGGTAACGGTTGTCTTAGCGGTCGGCTTCAGGCCGACGATCTCGACTTCCTCGCCGACCTTCACGATGCCGCGCTCGACACGACCGGTGCAAACAGTGCCGCGGCCCGAGATCGAGAACACGTCTTCGACCGGCATCAGGAACGGCTGGTCGACCGGACGCTCCGGTTGCGGAATGTACTCGTCGACGTTCTTCATCAGCTCGAGAATGGCTTCCTTGCCGAGCTTCGGATCCTTGTCTTCCAGAGCCATCAGGGCCGAGCCCTTGATGATCGGAATCTTGTCACCCGGGAACTGGTACTTCGAGAGCAGCTCGCGCACCTCGAGTTCGACCAGCTCGAGCAGCTCCGGATCGTCGACCATGTCGACCTTGTTCAGGAACACGACGAGCGCCGGAACACCGACCTGACGGGCCAGCAGGATGTGCTCGCGGGTCTGCGGCATCGGGCCGTCAGCAGCGGACACGACCAGGATCGCACCGTCCATCTGGGCGGCGCCGGTGATCATGTTCTTCACATAGTCGGCGTGGCCTGGGCAGTCGACGTGCGCATAGTGACGGTTGTTGGTCTCATACTCGACGTGAGCGGTCGAGATGGTGATACCGCGCGCCTTCTCTTCCGGCGCCTTGTCGATCTGGTCATAGGCGGTGAAGGTTGCACCACCCGTTTCCGCCAGAACCTTCGTGATGGCAGCCGTCAGCGACGTCTTGCCATGGTCGACGTGGCCGATCGTGCCGATATTGCAGTGCGGCTTGCTGCGGTTGAATTTCTCTTTAGCCATAGAACTCTCCCTTCCGGGTCTTTCTGACGGTTAGTCGTTTAACTTCGAGATCAAGCGAACTTCTTCTGCACTTCTTCCGAAACGTTACGCGGCGCTTCGGCATAATGATCGAACTGCATCGTGAAGGTGGCGCGCCCCTGAGACATGGAGCGCAGCGTGTTGACGTAGCCGAACATGTTCATCAGCGGCACCATCGCGTTGATCACGTTGGCATTGCCGCGCATGTCCTGGCCCTGGATCTGACCACGGCGCGAATTCAGGTCGCCGATGACGGAGCCGGTATAGTCCTCCGGCGTCACCACCTCGACCTTCATGATCGGCTCGAGCAGGACCGACTTGCCCTTCTGAAGCGCCTCACGGAACGCAGCGCGCGACGCGATTTCGAAGGCCAGCGCCGACGAGTCGACTTCGTGATAGGCGCCGTCGATCAACTGCACCTTGACGTCGACGACCGGGAAGCCGGCGACAACGCCCGAACCGAGAACCGACTCAAGGCCCTTTTCGACACCCGGGATGTATTCCTTCGGTACAGCGCCGCCGACGATCTTGCTCTCGAACTCGAAGCCCTTGCCGGGCTCGTTCGGCTCGACGACGAACTTCACGCGCGCATACTGACCGGTGCCACCGGTCTGCTTCTTGTGCGTGTAATCGACTTCGGCCGGCTTCGTGATGCGCTCGCGGAACGCCACCTGCGGCGCGCCGATATTGGCATCGACCTTGTAGGTCCGCTTCAGGATGTCGACCTTGATGTCGAGATGCAGCTCGCCCATCCCCTTGAGAATGGTCTGGCCGCTTTCCTGATCGGTCGAAACGCGGAAGGACGGATCCTCGGCAGCGAGCTTCGCCAGCGCGACACCCAGCTTTTCCTGGTCCGCCTTCGACTTCGGCTCGATCGCGATTTCGATGACCGGCTCGGGGAATTCCATCTTTTCGAGGATCACCGGCTTGTCGGGATCGCACAGCGTGTCGCCGGTGCGGGTCTCCTTCAGGCCTGCCAGCGCGACGATGTCGCCGGCATAAGCTTCCTTGATGTCCTCGCGGTTGTTGGCATGCATCAGCAGCATGCGGCCAACGCGCTCCTTGCGCTCGCGGGTCGAGTTCACGACACCGGTGCCGCTCTGGAGGATGCCCGAATAAATGCGACAGAAAGTGATGGTGCCGACAAACGGATCGTCCATGATCTTGAACGCGAGCAGAGACATCGGCTCGCTGTCATCCGGCTTGCGGACCACTTCGTTGCCGCGATCATCCACGCCCTTGATCGCCGGAACGTCGACCGGCGACGGCAGATAATCGACCACCGCATCGAGAAGCGGCTGGACACCCTTGTTCTTGAACGCCGAGCCGCACATCACGGGATAGAACGCGCCGGTCAGCACGGCCTTGCGAAGCAGGCGCTTCAGGGTCGCCTCATCGGGCTCGTTGCCGTCGAGATAGGCGCCCATGACTTCGTCATCGAGCTCGACAGCGGCCTCGATCATCTTCTCGCGATATTCCTTGGCCTGATCGAGCAGGTCGGCAGGGATCTCGGTGTCGTTGTATTTCGCACCAAGAGCCTCGTCCTCCCAGACCACAGCCTTCATGCGCACCAAGTCAATGATGCCCTTGAAGCTGCTTTCCGCGCCGATCGGCAGCTGGATCGCAACGGGCTTGGCACCCAGACGCTTCACGATGTCATCGAGACACTTGAAGAAATCGGCGCCGATCTTGTCCATCTTGTTGGCGAACACGACGCGCGGAACGCGATACTTGTCGCCCTGACGCCAGACCGTCTCGGTCTGCGGCTCTACGCCCTGGTTACCGTCGAGCACGACGACTGCGCCGTCGAGCACGCGCAGCGAGCGCTCGACCTCAATCGTGAAATCGACGTGGCCAGGCGTGTCGATGATGTTAAGGCGCTTCTCTTTCCAGAACGCGGTTGTTGCCGCGGACGTGATGGTGATCCCCCGCTCCTGCTCCTGCTCCATCCAGTCCATCGTCGCGGCGCCTTCATGCACCTCGCCGATCTTGTGGCTCTTGCCGGTGTAATAGAGGATCCGCTCAGTCGTCGTCGTCTTTCCGGCATCGATGTGGGCCATGATGCCGAAATTGCGGTAATCCTCGATTTTATGGCTGCGGGGCATTGGAGGTCCTTTACCAGCGGTAATGCGAGAAAGCGCGGTTGGCTTCCGCCATGCGGTGCACGTCTTCGCGCTTCTTGACGGCATTCCCCCGGTTATTCGATGCGTCGAGGAGTTCGGCCGACAGCCGGTCCATCATCGTCTTTTCGTTACGATCGCGGGCCGCAGAGATGAGCCAGCGGATGCCCAGCGCCTGACGACGGGTCGAACGAACCTCGACCGGCACCTGATACGTCGCACCGCCGACGCGGCGGGAACGCACTTCGATCGACGGCATGACGTTGTCGAGCGCCTGCTGGAACACCTGCAGCGGGTTCGACTTGGTCTTGCCTTCGATGATGTCGAAAGCGCCATACACGATCCGCTCGGCGGCCGACTTCTTGCCGTCATACATCAGCGAATTCATGAACTTCGAAACGATCAGATTCCCGAACTTCGGATCCGGGTTGATCTCGCGCTTCTCGGCGGAGTGACGACGGGACATGCCTCTTCCCTCCGATTACTTCGGACGCTTCGCGCCGTATTTCGAACGACGCTGCTTACGATTCTTGACGCCCTGCGTGTCGAGCACGCCGCGCAGGATGTGATAGCGGACACCCGGAAGGTCCTTCACGCGGCCACCACGGATCATCACGACCGAGTGCTCCTGGAGGTTATGCCCTTCACCCGGGATGTATCCGATGACCTCGAACTGGTTGGTCAGGCGAACCTTGGCGACCTTGCGAAGCGCCGAGTTCGGCTTCTTCGGCGTGGTCGTGTAGACGCGCGTGCAAACGCCACGCTTCTGCGGCGCAGCCTGCAGGGCCGGCACCGTGTTGCGGTAGGTCGGTTTCACCCGGCCCTTGCGGATCAACTGGTTGATCGTCGGCATCCGATTTAAGCCTTCATCCTCACCGTGCGGGACTGCCTCCCGGCAACCCCCTCGCCGAACCGCGCGCTCACGCGCGCAAAACGAAAACACGCCATCCGCTCCGGCTCTTGCGGACTGGCGCTTCGCGATGCAGAGGACCGCGAAGGCTTGCGCCCCACGGTCATGACTTTCTAACTGGCTTTTTGGCCGTCAGCGGCAGCGTTTGAGAATCGTCCGTCGAGGTCCTGGTTCGCCGAAACAACACGGTCAAAAGAGCTTTGGGCTCAACGACTTAATGCTGCCTTCGGGATGCCGTGCCGACGAGGTTGAAACTCACCGCCTGCCGAAAGTGCGGCGTGTGTATCGGCGTG